>Ga0194131_10010859_pt1 | contig 11025 bp, 9 predicted proteins | sample TA2KigO120mmetaG_FD_148631 | JGI IMG/M metagenome (GOLD analysis project Ga0194131, IMG submission 148631) | Freshwater microbial communities from Lake Tanganyika, Tanzania - TA2015053 Kigoma Offshore 120m | ecosystem: Environmental > Aquatic > Freshwater > Lake | place: Tanzania: Lake... | reverse complement strand
CGGTGGAGTCGAGTACGAACAGTTCCGGGTAGCCGGAGATTTTTCCGAATGTCATGCGCATGACTTCGGGACACAGACTGCTTCCCCCCATGCCAAGCAGCAGTGCGTTTGAAAATCCCGTTTTCCGGATGTCGGCGGCAATGCCCGAAAAGGTGTTTTGTTGTGCCTGCTGTTGGTCCACGATATGCAGCCAACCTACCCAGCGGTTTTCGTCTCTGCCACTCCATACGCTTGTGTCGGCCTTCCAAATACGTTCGCCGATCCGTTCGGTGTGCGCCGTATTCAGTGCCTCCGACACCGCGTTTCGATACGATCCAATCCCATAGGTATGCTGGCTCATTTCATTTGCTCTCGGCGGGCTGTAGACGTTTCTGCTCGATGGCGCCGAGCAGTTTTTCGAACGGTTCGATAAACTTCTGAACCCCGTCTTCGACAAGCATTTTTCCGACCTGATCCATGGAGATGCCCACATCGTCTACGGTCTGCATGATTTGGCGCGAGACGTCTATGCTCTCATCAAGGGAGGGGCGCAGACGCCCGTGATCACGAAATGCCTCCAGTGTAGCATCCGGCAGAGTGTTGACCGTGTCTGCGCCGATGAGTTCTTCGACGTAGATGACGTCTCGGTACTGTGGATTTTTGGTGCTGGTGCTGGCCCAGAGCACGCGCTGACACCTCGCACCCTTTGCGGCGAGTTTTTGCCAGCGCGCATCCGAGAATACCTCCTTGAACCGGGCATAGGTCACCGCCGCGTTGGCGATGGCGACTTTTCCGACAAGCCCTCGGATGTTCTCGCGTGTCGCCTCGTCTGATGCCGCTTTTGCCTTTTCGTCGAGCATCTTGTCCACCAGCGTGTCGATACGACTGATAAAAAAGCTGGCGACGCTGTTGACGCGGCTCAGATCGCCGCCTGCCGCGGCGCGATCCTCCAGACCCGCGATATAGGCCTCGGCTACCGCCTTGTACACGGCAAACGAAAACATCAGCGTCACATTGACGTTAAGCCCCTCGGCGATCAGCCTGCGAATGGCGGGAATACCCGCGTCGGTCGCCGGTACTTTGATCATGACGTTTTTACGATCTACCGCTTTCCAAAGCCTAAGCGCTTCATCTATCGTCCCGGGTGTATCGTTGGCCAGATTCGGAGACACTTCGAGACTGACAAAGCCATCTCTGCCGCCGGTTTTGCCATATACCGAAGCCATGACATCGGTGGCCGCCTGAATGTCCTTGATAGCCAACGTCTCGTAAATCTCGATGGCCGACTTACCCTGCGCCGACAGCGTCTGGATCTCTTCGTCATAATCCGCGCTGCTGTTGATCGATTTTTCGAAAATGGCCGGGTTCGAGGTCACACCGCGCAGACCGTCTTCGTCGATCATCTTCTGAAGTTTGCCGGACGAGATCAGACTGCGGCTTATATTATCCAGCCAGGGACTCTGGCCGTATGTACTCAGTTCCACGAGAGGATTCGCCATGCGCCGCTCCGTTAAAGAGGTGTGAAGGATGAAGGGTAAAGCGAGAGAATCTCTTGAACGCCGGTCTCCGTTTACGGGATCAGGACGATTTTGCCGTATGCGCCCGGCTCCATGACGGCGATGTGCGCACGAGCGGCTTCCGCAAGCGGGATTTCCTGTCCGACCACAGGACGTAGCGAGCCGTTTTCGAGACCCGCGTAAAGACCGGCATGGATGGACGCCAACTCGGCGGCGGGCGTATTGAGCAACACCATCCCCATGATGCAGGCGTCGCGTCCCATGGTTTCTCTTGGATTGATTTCTATGGTCCCCCGATTGCCGACGACCACGACGCGCCCGCCCCGCGCCAGCAGGGTAAGGTCTTTGGCAAGGTTTACGTTGGCCAGCATTTCGAGCACCATATCGACGCCTCTACCCTCCGTAAGGTCCATGATCTGTCGGAGATAGTCGGGATCGCCGTGATCGACGACATGATGCGCGCCTTGTGCTTTTACGAGTGCGCGGCCTCGTTCGGTTCCGCCGGTTCCGATGACGGTCAGTCCTGCGGCACGCGCCAACTGAACCCCCGCCGTACCGACGCCTCCACTCGCACCGTGGATCAGGACGGTCTCACCCGCTTTGGCCCCACCGCGCTGAAACAACCCTCGGTAGGCGGTTCCGTAAGGAACGAACACGCAAGCACCCTGCGCAAAGGAAACGTTGTCGGGAAGTGGATGAACCTGACCGGAGTTGCACAGCGTCTTCTCGGCGTACGATCCGCTGATGCTGCCCGCAATATATACGCGGTCTCCGGGTTTGACGTGGGTCACGCCTGTACCCGCCGATTCCACCACTCCGGCAGCGTCGAGACCGGGTGTATACGGCAGGTTGGGTTTGACTGCGTAGGTTCCCGTGCGGATATAGGTATCCACGGGGTTTACCCCGGCGGCATGAACCCGCACCACCACCTGCCCCTCTCCGGCGACGACATCCGCCGTATCCTCCAGTTTCATCACTTCCGGCCCGCCAAATTCTCTTACTTTTATTGCCTTCATCGCTTCCTCCAAAAAAGGATTATGTCCCGCCTCTTATCATCGAAACCCTATCTCTCCAACCGGCTCATATCCCCTTCAATCCAAAATCGGCATTATTTCCCACACAGTCTCTCCAACACCTCGTACAGGATTTTCGGTCCCCGGCTCATATTTTCCACGGATATGCGTTCGTCGTTTCCGTGGATGCCGCGCAAGTCTTCGTCCGGCAACAGAAACGGCATAAAACCGTAACATCCGATACCCAGTTCCCGGAAAAAGTGGCTGTCTGTAAATCCGGACAACACGTTCGGCGTCACCTCCGCACCCGGATAATAACGCGATACTACGGTGCGAACCGCGTCGGTAAAGGGCGAGTTGAACGGCGAGGCTGTGTTGCCGAAGGACAACAGTGTATCTATGCGAATACCTTCATCATCCACGACGTGGCGTATTTCTTCGACAAACGCGTCGGGGTCTTCGCCCGGCAACAGACGGCAGTCCAGTTCGGCGATGGCGGTTTGCGGGATGATATTGATCTTGGAACTTCCTTGCAGCATGGTGATCGAGATCGTGTTCCGCAACAGCGCACTGTACTGTGAGTTTTGGTACAGTTCGGCCAGAAATTCCGGATTTTCGAGCGAAGCCCGGATATCGGAAAACTGTTTGCGGCGCAGTCCTTTTCTAAGCGACGCGGTTCCCTTGAAATACGCTTCTACGGGCGGTGTGAGCCGTACCGGTGGTTCGTAGGCCATGACTCGGTTTAGCGCGCGCAACAACCGATTGACCGAAGAGTTTGTCTTAGGACGTGATCCGTGACCGGGTTCGCCTGTGGCGGTAAGACGCAGCCAGCACGGCGTTTTTTCGGTGATATCGATGGCAAAGACGACCGTACCGTTTTCCATGCGTCCCTTGCCGCTTTCGTTGATTAGAAATTCGGCGTCCCGAACCAGTTCGGGCTGGTTTTTGACAAACCAGCCGGCTCCCATACTGCCGCCGGTCTCTTCATCGGCGGTGACAAGCAGAATGAGGTCACGTTCGAGCGGAAACTTCGACCGGTGAAACGCTAGAAACGCCACCAGTTCGGCGATGCCGAGATTTTTCATGTCGAGCGTGCCGCGCCCCCAAATATAGCCGTCTTTTATGACGCCGCCAAAGGGGTCTACGCTCCAATGTTGCGGGTCTGCCTGCACGACGTCGCTGTGGCTGAGCAGGATCACGGGTCTGCGCGACCCGTCGCCTCGGAGCCGCGCGTACAGCGTGGCACGGCCCGGCGCCGACTCAAAAATCTGGTATGGAATCCCTTCATGTTTGAGTAGGCTTCCCATAAAGACGGCGGCGTTTTTCTCATTTCCCCGTGGGTTGGTCGTATCGATCTGCACATAGCGGCTGAGCAATGTTACGGCCTCCCGGCCGAGTGTGTCCCAATCCAGCAAAATCGTTCTCCGTAGCGTTTCGTGTACGTTGTACCCATGGCCGGGCCACTGGGTTCCTGTTTAGCCCTTTAGCATTTCCTCGACGACGGCGATGGCGGCGAGGTCTCCCACCGCATTGCCGAGTTCGGCAGGCGCAATGCGTACCATCCGGTACACACGGTCCCACGTCTCCTGCCGCAGATAGCGATGGATGGGGTCGAGCAACAGATCTCCCGCTTTTACGATAATGGTTCCGATGATGATGATTTCGGGGTTGAGTACGTTGACGATATTGCCCAACCCGATAGCCATGTAATAGGCGGTTTCGTCTACGAGTCGGAGGGCGCTGGCATCGCCTTGGCGTGCGGCCTCCATGACGGTTTCCGCGGTGACGGCCTCCATGTTCCCGCCGGTCAGTTCGAGCATGCGCGATGCGGCGTCATGGCCAAGCGCCTCGCGGGCACGGCGGGCGATGGCGGGACCGGAGCATAGCGCTTCGAGACACCCGTTTTTTCCACATCCGCAACGAGGACCGCCCGGCAGAATCGTCATGTGCCCCACCTCGCCCGCCGCATCCCCGGTCCCCCGGTACAACCGTCCGTCGAGAATAAGACCGCCGCCGATGCCTGTACTCATCGTCATATACACGACGTTACGGTATCCGCGTCCGGCGCCGTAGAGCCATTCGGCAAGCGCGCTGGCGTTGGCGTCGTTTTCGATACACGTGGCGATACCCAACCCTTCTTCCAGCCACGCTTTAAGCGGAATGCCGTCCCATCCTGGAAGATTGGGCGGCGAATACACCATGCCGGTGGCGGTGTCGAGCGGACCGCCGCAGCTTACGCCGATGCCGGCAATGTCGTTTGGGTCTGTCGCGGCCATCGTCATGGCTTCGCGGGCCATGTCACACAGCGTGTCCACGATGACGCGCGGCCCGCGCGCGGCCTCGGTAGCCCGGCGAACCTTGTGTAATACGTTGCCGCCCCGATCGGCGGCGACCACGGCCAACTTGGTCCCACCAATGTCGATACCGAGGATATGACGTCCGGCGGCGTTAAAATCGGACATACAAATTTTCTCGAAGAATAGGCTAAAGGATCAACAGGATGCGATATCGTGTCTGCGTGCGTGCAATACGAGGTGCAATTATACCACTTCGGACGCGGGTGTCAACGTCTAATCCTGTAGGACGCCGCTCCGTACGAATACACGCGAAACCCGTTTGTCGATCATGCATACGATTTCGTTGGGGACTGTTCCGGCCTGTGCCGCAAAACCCTCCACGGTGATCTCGGCGTTTCCCTGTCGCCCAATCAGAACGACCTCGTCTCCCACGGCGGTAGCGGTTTCGTTTCCCAAATCGACAAGAATCTGGTCCATACATACCCGGCCCACCACCGGGACACGTTGTCCACCCACCAGCGCAAACCCCCGGTTGGACAATGTGCGGACGTATCCATCTTCATACCCCACCGGAAGCGTGGCAATGACGGTCTCGCGCGGGGTTACATAAGTATGACCGTACGAGAGACCGGTTCCGGCGGCGACCCGTTTGAGATGGACGATACGGGTTTTCCAGACCAACGACGGTTGTACGGCGACTCGGCGCGAGGCCGATGCCGAGGGATAGTATCCATACAACAACAAACCGGGCCGCACCATGTCGAAATACGACGAAGGCCAGTCGAGCAACGCGCCGCTATTGGCCGCATGGGCGACGGCCGGACGGCGTCCCGCTTGCCCCAGATCGGTCAACAGCGTCTGGAAACGGTCGATTTGAACACGGGTAAGTCCCAGATCGGGTTCATCGGCGCAGGCAAAGTGGGTAAAAATTCCATCGACGCTGAGACCTTTCATGCGGGATAGCCGCTCGATAAACGCAAAAGCGTCTTCCGTGGATACACCGAGCCGGCCCATGCCGGTATCCACTTTGACATGCGCAGAAACGGGCTGGTCAAGGGCACGTCCTTGTGCGGCAAGCGCCTCGGCCAACTCCGACGAACACACCATCGGAATCAACCGGTACGCGACGATTTCGGACGCCTCTTCAGGAAGCGATGCACCGAGGATAAGCACGGGCGTTTCGACGCCTGCGCGACGCAGCACACGGCCTTCTTCAACATTGGCGACCCCCAGCATGTCCGCTCCGGCCGCCGTAACCACACGGGCGACACGGACCATGCCATGCCCATAGGCATCCGCCTTTACGACCGCCAGCACACCGGTCCTCGATCCCACCGTCGTCCGAATCGTGCGCAGGTTGCGCTCGATGACGTCAAGATCGATGATGGCGTGGGTGGGGCGAAGGAGAGACTGATTTTGGATTTTGGATTTTGGATTTTGGATTTTGGATTTTGGATTTTGGATTGTTGAACTCTGCTCGGGCACTCGATCAACTGGGTTTGGTTCGAATATAGACATGGGGCGGACATCTGTCAATCCGGCGAAAAAGGTATTGACATCATGGTCTTTCCCAGCCACCTTGAGCGTGCTGGGGTCGCCTTGACATCTATATGCAGACCGCCCTTCCCGTGCTTCCCCGATAGCCTCTGCGGCCGACTTTACGTGTTGCCCGGCAGGCTCTAAGGAGATGACCGTCATGATACTGGATTTTCGAATGATGTGGTTGTGGCTTCACATGGTCGGCGTAATTTTATGGGCCGGCGGATTTTTCTACATGCTGATGGCGCTGGTTCCTGCGCTCGGAACCGGACAGGCTTCCGAAGACCGCAGGGCGCTGATCGAACAGGTAGTAGATCGGTTTAGAAAGGTGTCCTGGATAGCGATAGCGATCATCGTCGCGTCGGGTATCATGAACATCGTAAAGCGTGTGGGGCTTGGTCAGGCTGCGCGAGCCTCGTCTTCCCAACCGGAAAACTATCCGCTTTTGCCCGAAGGGTACATGGGCGTGCTGGGGATCAAACTGCTCATCGTGCTATTTCTGATCGTTCATCAGGCTGTCCGTCTGCTTGAACCCCGTATCCTTCCCGACGGTCGGATCGGTTTCAAATCCAAACCCGTTGGCTTGGTGTCGGCCCTGTTGTTTCTGGTTACCATTCTTCTGGGTATTGCCCTGTTGACGATGTAGCGGTTACGGCGCATGAAGCGGACTTATTCTCGGTGGGTAGGCAGAGCGGTGATCGGGGTTTTCGTTTGGGGCGGCTCGGGTTTTCCGGAGCGGCTTGAGGCACAGACGCCACGATCCGTCGGGAAAATTTCGGGACGTGTGACGCTAACCGGTCCGATTCCGCCGCCGGTTGTCTATACGCCGACCAAGGATACGCAGACGTGCGGGGCGGGCGTTCACACGAGCGATGAATTTTTGGTAAGTTCCGATGGAGAGATTGAACATGTCGTGGTGTCTCTCGTCGGTATTCCGACCGGTACGGCACAAAACGTTCTTGTACCTGTAACGCTCGATCAACGCGGTTGCCGTTTTATCCCCCATATCGTTCTGATTCGCCCCAGTGCGACGCTCGAAATCCTCAACAGCGACGGCGTTCTGCACAACGTGCGCACGACCGGTAGCAAAAACCCGTCTTTCAACAAAGCCCAGCCCAAATCCGTGCGCAAAATGAAACATGTATTTCATATCGCGCCGGAAACGATCCGGGTACAGTGCGATGCCCACAGTTGGATGAGCGCGTGGATCGTCGTCCAAGAGCATCCTTTTTACGCGGTCACCGACAAACAAGGACGCTTTGCGCTGTCGGACGTTCCGCCGGGCCGGTATACGATTCGGTACTGGCACGAACGCCTTGGGGAGCGGATGGGAACGGCGACCGTCGCGGCGAACCAAACGACGACCGTCGATGTGGCGTTTACGATAAAACAGGAAGAAAATTGATGCGTAGAAAAACAAATCATAGATACGGAACGGTGTGGTTTGTGTTGGCATGGGGGATTGTGACGATCGGATGCGGAGGAAAAACCGACAGGGAGACCGAAATCCCGCAACCGGATATTCCGCTTGTGACGACCGTACCGAAACCGGTGTCGGCGCTTTCCGGCGGAGCTACGGTTTTGGGTACGGTAACATGGCCGGGGACACCACCCCCTCCGACCATGTTTACCCCCAACAAGGATACTGAAATCTGCGGGACCGCGCCACGCCCGTCGGACGATCTGGTGGTCGGTCCCGGCGGCGGAATTGCCAATGTGGTCGTTTCCATCGTCGAACCGGCGCTGTCCCTCCCCATGGATACGTCGGTGGAAGCCATGATGGATCAGAAGGGATGTGTGTTTATCCCGCATGTCGCACGTGTCGCTTCCGGAGCGCCCATGACTTTTCTAAACAACGACGGAATGCTTCACAACATCCACACGTCCGGATCGGCCAATCCGTCGGTAAATCGGGCACAACCGGGATTTATGAAAAACCTGACGGAGACCTTCGCCACCTCCGGGATCGTTCGGGTGCAATGCGACGTACACGGCTGGATGAGCGCGTATGTGGTCGTTCAGGAGCATCCTTTTTACGCCACAACCGATGTTCAGGGGGGGTTTACGCTTACCCACGTACCGGCCGGGGTGTATACGCTCAGGTTCTGGCACGAACGACTCGGCGAGCGGTTTGAGAAAATCGAAGTGAAAGAAGGACAACGTCTTGTGCTCGATGTAACTTTCCCATCTCCCGTCCCGTCCGCCCCTTAAAAAACGGTATCTTCTCTCGGTTCGCATCCCGCCATGCTCGACTGGCTTCCTCCTAACGCTTCCGCCATTGGAAACGACATCGACGGTTTGATGACCGTGATCTACTATCTTACCGTTGCGGTGCTGATGGGTGTGTTGAGCGTGATGGGGTTCTTTTTATACCGATACAGAAGCCGGAAAGATCGGGGGGCGGCGTTTCTGGAGTCAAATAACCAGTTGGAGCTAGTCTGGACGGGGGCGACGTTTTTGCTTATGGTGGGTGTCGTAGCGCTGAGTCTGCCCATCTGGGCGAACATGAGAAGACCGCCCGGTGTAGACGAGACGTCTGTGTTTACCGTGCGTGTAACCGGAAAACAGTTTAACTGGTTTTTTACCTATCCGGGACCCGACACGCGGTTTGGCACGGACGACGATCTGCGGGTGGAAAACGAGTTTTTCGCGCCGGTAGACCGAGACGTTCGGCTGCTCCTTGTTTCCGAAGACGTCATCCACGGGTTTTTCGTGCCACAGTTTCGTCTCAAACAAGATGCCGTGCCCGGAAGAGAAATCAAGGCGTGGTTTCGCGCCATAAAAACGGGTGTATACGAAATCGCCTGTGCGGAGTTGTGCGGTTTCGGGCATACGGCCATGAGTGGCCGGGTGCGCATCCTGTCATCGCAGGATTATGCCGCATGGCAACGCGAACGCTGGCCTTCGGCGTCCTCTTCTTCTGGTTTGCCATGAACGCTTCCCGCCTTCCCGGTGCATCGTCTGTCTCCGACTCGTTTGTCCGCCGTTATCTTTTTTCGTGCGACCACAAAACCATCGCGCGTCAGTTTCTTGTGTTTGGGTTTTTTATGATGTTTGCGGGCGGGTTTCTCGCGCTTTTGATCCGCTGGCAACTGGCCTATCCCGAAACACCGGTTCCGGGTGCGGGGTTTGTGCCGGGTTCGGTGTGGGAATCCGGCGACTCATGGCTGGCGCGAACATTGCCCTACGGCGTCATTGGGCCGGAGTTCTACAACGCGATCGTGACGCTGCACGCCACCATCATGGTGTTTTTTGTCGTGGTTCCGCTCTTGGTCGGGTGTTTTGGCAATTTCCTGATCCCGCTTATGATCGGCGCAGGGGATATGGCGTTTCCTCGTCTTAACATGCTTTCTTTCTGGATAACCGTCGCCGCTGGCATCATTCTTTTGGCCGGTTTTTTTGTAGAAGGCGGCGCGGCGGCGGCCGGATGGACCGCCTATGCACCGCTCAGTGTCAAGCCGATCTATACGGGTGTCGGGTGGGGACAGGATTTGTGGTGTATCAGTCTGATCGTTCTCGGTGTTGCGTCGATGGCCGGTTCGGTCAACTACATCGCCACCGTCGTAAACATGCGAGCACCGGGCATGACTTTTTTTCGTCTTCCGCTTACCGTGTGGTCGCTGTTTTTAGTCGCCGGTCTCGTGTTGCTCGTGATGCCCGTGCTTACCGCCGGTCTGACGCTTCTGTTGTCCGACCGCTGGTTTGGAACGGGCTTTTTTCTGCCCGAAGCGGGTGGCGATCCGTTGCTGTGGCAGCATCTGTTCTGGTTTTTTGGTCACCCGGAAGTATACGTGCTGATTCTGCCTGCAATGGGCATCGTATCGGACATATTGGCGGTTTTCGCACGAAAACCGGTGTTCGGATATCACGCCATGGTGTATGCCATGCTCGCCATCACCTTGCTCGGTTGGGTCGTCTGGGGTCACCACATGTTTCAAAGCGGCATGAACCCGACGCTTGGCACCACCTTTATGATTTCGACGATGGTGATTGCCGTTCCTTCGGCCATCAAGACCTTTAACTGGCTTGCTACCCTATACCGGGGATCGATTCGTTTTACGACGCCGATGCTTTATGCGCTTGCGTTTGTCTCGCTTTTTGTCGTCGGCGGGTTGAGCGGGATATTTCTTGCTTCCACCCCGGTGGACATGTATCTCCACGATACGTATTTCGTGGTGGCGCATATTCACTATGTGGTATTTGGCGGCAGTATGTTTGGCATCTTTGCTGGCATTTACCACTGGTTTCCCAAAATGTTTGGACGTCTTTTGGACGAGCGGTTGGGCAAAATCCATTTTATCCTGACCTTTGCCGGATTCAACGGGGCGTTTTTTCCGATGCACCTCCTCGGAATCGGCGGGCACATGCGCAGACTGTACAATCCGATGCATTATGAATTTCTCCAACCGTTACAACCCATCCATGAGTTTATCACCTTGAGCGCGGCGATCATGGGACTGGCGCAACTGGTGCTTGTCGTCAACATGATCCGGAGTCTGCGCCGGGGAACGCCGGCGGGGGACAACCCGTGGTGCGCCGCCACGCTCGAATGGGCCACGGTTTCGCCACCGCCACATGGCAATTTTTTCGCTCCCCTCGTCGTCTACCGGGGACCCTATCGGTACAGCGATCCGGAGCAAAAAACGGATTTTTATCCACAACACGCCCCTCCGTCGCAGG
>Ga0194131_10010858_pt1 | contig 11027 bp, 13 predicted proteins | sample TA2KigO120mmetaG_FD_148631 | JGI IMG/M metagenome (GOLD analysis project Ga0194131, IMG submission 148631) | Freshwater microbial communities from Lake Tanganyika, Tanzania - TA2015053 Kigoma Offshore 120m | ecosystem: Environmental > Aquatic > Freshwater > Lake | place: Tanzania: Lake... | reverse complement strand
TCAGCCGGCGCCCGCGCCGAAGCCGGCCGCTCCCGCGCAGCCGACACCCGCACCCGCGGCCCCCGCCGTTCGCCGCCCGGCACCCGCGCCCTCGCGTGGTGGGGTGGCGATTACGGTGACCAATCCCCGCGGCATGACGCTGGCGGGCATCCAGGTGGAACTGGTCGGTCCGGTGACGCGCTCGGCGGAGACGAACGCCAGCGGTCAACTCGACTTCACGGGGCTCGCGGCGGGGACCTACCGCGCGCGCTTCAGCGGCGACGAGGTCATCACGTTCGAGAAGGAGATCGTGCTTCGCGGCGGCCAGACGTCGGAAGTGGACGTCACGCTGAACCTTGCGCCACCGCCACCGCCGCCGCCACCCCCGCCGCCGCCACCGCCGGCTCCAGCGCCCGCCCCGGCGCCCGTCGTCGGGCCGCTCGGGCAGCCGCGCCTGCTGGACGTGCCGGAACTGCTCGAGAAGGAGTTCGTCGGCAGCCAACCGCGCCGCGAGACGCTGCTCTCCTGCAGCGGCAACACGCGGACGATGATGGTTCAGCTGAACGGGCCGCTGCCGGAGCGGCTGTACGACACTGCGGATGCGGCGTACTACGTGATCGGCGGCGAGGGCACCGTCGTGGTCGCCGGCCGCGAATCGAAGATGCAGACCAACGCCTACGCGTCGGTTCCGCGCGGCACGGTGCACTCGTTCACGCGGAGCGGCCGGCGTCCCCTGATCCTGCTCGCCGTGCTCAGCGGCGCGCCCTGCGAAGACGCGCGCTAATCGCTCCAGGTTCCAGGTTCCGGGTTCGAGGTTCCGGGTTCCACGTTCCGGGTTCCACGTTCGAAATACGGAACATGGAACTTGGAACATGGAACGATCATCCTCGTCCATCGAATCCAAACCCCACGTAGTTGTCCATGAGCTCGGGCCGCAGCACGAGCGTGGTGAACATGAACACCATCGTGTAGCGCCCGTCGTCCTGCCGGGTAATCGCCGGCTGGACCTGGTGGCGGACGTGCCAGTCGTAGAGGCGATCCCAGACCGACAGACCGATCTCGATGAACTCCGGGTACCGCGCGTTCGCCTTCAGGTACGTCCGCTGGGCGGTCCGGATCTCGGTGAGCTCCGGAAACGAATCCAGGCGCTCCTCGATCGCCTGCCGCAGCCGGTCGATGGCCGCGGCGGTCTCGCGGTCATCCCGCTGCTGCGCGGCCGCGGCGGGTCCGGCCGTGCCGAGCAGCGCGGTGAGCCCCAGCAGTCCCCCGCCAACGACGTCTCGGCGTTCCATGGTCCCTCTCAGGTAGTAGGTAGTAGGTAGTAGGTAGTAGATGGTAGCTGGTAGCACGACGTTCGGAGTGCTTTTGCTACCACCTACCGCCTACCGCCTGCCACCTATAATCGCTGCGGAAGCGATCCTGCTCGGCGCGCATGCCGGTGCGGTGCGTCCACAGGAAGCCGGCGTCGGCGTTGACGAACGCCGCCGCCCCCACGCGCAGCAGGATTGGTGTTGTCGATGACCACGGGGCGCCCGGCGGCGAGCGGTGCCGCCACGAGCTGCGCCTGGCGCCGCTGCGGACGGCGCGCGGGCCGCATCAGGTCCTTGCTGACATGATCGTGCGTGCCGGCGAAGCGCTCGCGGTAGACGCTGGACTTGCCCGCCCCCGGCAGCCCGATCAGGATGACGCATTCCATCGTTGAGGACTGGCTCGCCGCGCTCGAAGCGCGGCATCTGTCGGCGCTCCGCGTGCCCGAGGTCGCGCGCGCGCTGCGGGCATTGTCCTCCGCCTACGTCGAGCGTCGGAAGACGGTCGTCGCGCGCGGCGGCGCGCTGGACAGCGCGGGCAAGCGCGCGGCGTTCGCGCTCTTCTACGCACCGCTCCATTTTCTGGTGACGACGCACGTGGTGCGCGCGCTCGGCGCGGACGCGCCGCCGCCGGCCTCGGTGCTCGACATCGGCTGCGGCACGGGCGCGGGCGGCGCTGCCTGGGCGCTGGCGGCCGGCGGCGTGCCCGTCACGGGGCTCGATCGCCACCCGTGGGCGGTTGAAGAAGCGCGGTGCACGTACCGCCATTTCGGTCTCCGCGGCCACGCGCGCCAGGGCGACGCCGCGCGCCTGCCTCCACTTCGGCCCGGCGGTGCGGTCATCGCCGCGTACGCGCTCAACGAGATGCCCGATGCCGTGCGGCGCGGCCTCGAAGACCGCCTCATCGACGCGTCCAGGCGCGGCACCCGCGTCCTGATCCTCGAGCCGATCGCCCGCGGCCTGACGCCGTGGTGGGAGGCGACCGCGGAGCGCGTGAAAGCGGCCGGCGGACGCGCCGACGAGTGGCGGTTTACGGCCGCCCTGCCGCCCCTCGTGCGCGTGCTCGATACGGCCGCCGGCCTCGATCACCGCGAGCTCACCGCGAAGTCGCTCTATTGCCCAGGCATGGGTGGTTAGCGCGGTTTCGACTTCTTCGTAGTGTCCGGCTTTAGCCGGACCACACACGGCGGTGCCGATCAACGTGGTCCGGCTAAAGCCGGACACTACGACGTTTCAGAAACCGCTCTAGCGCCTTGCTTCGAGGTGGTGGCGCGCGTCTGCAGCAGGTTGACCACCTCCTCGTGGCCGTCAACCATGGCCTGCATGCGCGCCCTGCCGTGGTCGGTCACCATCGTCTGGCGACGCGTTTCACGTCGGCGCTGGCGGCCTTCTGCTGCGCCAGACGACCGAGCTCCACCTCGGCCGTGCTCGCGTCCATCGCCTTCGTCAGGAACTCGCGGTTGTTGTCGGCGCCGACGTGCCGACGGTGACAGGGAGCAGCGTGCACACTGCAGGACGTCAACCGAGGAGCGCGCGGATCTGCTTCAGGTGATGGCGGATGTGCGCGACGTAGTCTTGCGCGAGGTAGCCGAGCGTCGCGTAGTCGGTCGCCGGGGGCGCCATGTAGGAGAAGCGGTAATCGGCGAGCGGCCCGAGCGGACGATTGAGCGCCGCGTCCGGAATCGCCTCGAGCACGCGCGCGATGTGGCGGTTGTAGGCGGTCCACGTGGCCACCAGATCGGCGCCCGCCGTGTCCGCGTAGCAGCTGCGTTCGACCCACTCGTTCTGTTCGTACGGATCGACGATCAGCCGGTCGACGTTCCCCTGGTTGATGATGAACCGCCGCTGGTTGTTGCAGGCGGAGTCAATCAGGTGGCCGATCACCTCGCGCGCCGACCACTTGCCCGGAGACGGCCGGCGCGCGGTGATGTCCTCCCCCGTCCCCGCGAAGAGCGCGACGCCCTCCTCGATCGCGGCCCGGAGGTCCGCGGCGACGGCGGGACCGCTGCTCATCTCAGTCGACCACGACGTAGCGCTCGAGACGCGCGAGCTCTTCCTTGTTGACGTACTTGCCGATCTCGCGGCGGAACTGCTCGATCGCCTTGTAGGGGCGGTACTCCTTGAACTCGCCGAGCATCCGCTTGCCGATGCCGGGAATCAGGAGGATGTCCTCGTCGCTGGCGGAGTTCAGCTTCACCGGCACGAAGAGCCGGCCGTAGAGGGTGGTGCGCTGCTCGCGCGTCAGCTTCTGCTCGCCGAGAAACGCGTCGAGCGCGCTCATCGACGCAAACGGACGCCGGCTGACCATCGCCTTCGCCAGCGCCGCGTTCAGGCCCGGCACGTTCGCGAGCTCCGCCTCGCCCGCCGTGTTGGCGTTGACGAGCGGCCCCGACGCGGCGGGCGCCGTCTGCGCGCCGGCGGCAGCGGCAGCGAGGACTACGACGAGCGCGAGAACGGCGGCGATGCGAGTCATGACTTTCTCTCTTCCGTCGCGGGGTGTCTGTAGACCACCGCAAGACCGACCAGCCCCAGGAGCGCCATCGTCCCGGGCGCCAGCACCGGTGTCGCGCCGGTCAGCGTCTTGGTGACGAGCTCGAGCCCCCGCGCGTCCGGATACATCTCCAGCTCGAACTCCACGTTCCCGTCATAGTGGAGGCCCACGCCGATCCCGCCGGTGATGATGAGCAGGACCATCGTAGCCTGAAGGGCCCGCACCGTGACACGGCTGGGCGTGGCCGCGTGCCACGCCAGCAGCAGCACCGACGCACCGAGCAGCACGACCGGAATCCACTGCCACGTGGAGTCCACGTGCCCCAGCAGCAGCAGCTCCACGGTCATGCCGATCACGCCGAAGGCCAGCGTCCCGAGCAGCATCGCGCGGAGCCGTGCGAGCGCCGGAATCTCATCCACGGACGGGATGGTACATGCAGACAGTGTCAATCGACGACCTCTGGTACGAGAACGCCGTCATCTATTGCCTCGACGTCGAGAAGGACCAGGATGCCAACGGCGACGGCGTCGGCGATTTCGAGGGTCTGATGCGCCGGCTCGACTACCTTGCCGGCCTCGGCGCCACGTGCGTGTGGCTGCAACCGTTCTACCAGTCCCCGAACCGCGACAACGGCGACGACATCTCCGACTACGACGCCGTGCACGGCAAGCACGGATCGCTCGGCGACTTCGTGAACCTCATGAACCACGCCGAAGCGCTCGGCCTGCGCGTCATCGTCGATCCCGGTGAACCAGCGCCTGCAGCTCGCCTTCCGCCTGCTCTTTTCGCTGCCCGGCACGCCGAGTGACACGGTGCGGTAGTACGTCGGCCGGGCCGTGCGTGGCAGACCCGGCTAACGCGCCGCCGCCTGTCCCGTTCGCGCCGCACGGCCGAAGCGCGATGCGGTCAGCGTCACGTCGGAGCGCGCCCACGCCTTCGTGAAGCGCGCCTCGACGAGCGCGGCGGCGTCGGTCTTGTTCTGCGCGCGCAGCGCCTGCAGGAGCCCGAAGAGGGCCCAGCCGCTCTCGCGGTTGCGGCGGAGGTCTTCCCAGTACACCGTCTCGGCCTCCGCGGACCGGCCCGCGTCGAGCAGCACCGCGCCGAGCGCGAGGCGCGGCGGGTAATGGAACTCGGCCGGCTCGGTGTAGACGAGGCTGTCCTCGAGCCGCACCGCGCGGTCGAGATGGCTGACCGCGCGATCGAACTCGCCGCGCGCGGCCGCGATCTCGCCCGCGAGCACTTCAGGGGCGATGGCCAGGACCGCGCCCGCGAGGTTCGGCGAGAAGAGCGGCTCCTTCATCGCCGGATCGCCCAGCAGCGCCTTCAGCGTCTCCAGCTCCTGGTCGGCGGGCGTCAGCTCGTTGCGCGCGACCAGTGCGAGGCCGCGGGCGTAGTGCCACGAGGCGCGCAGCGGCGCGCTGAACGCCGGCGGTTCGGGCTGCTTCAGCATCTCGTCCCAGCGTCCGAAGCGCGTGAGCGCGAAATAGACCGGCATGCGGAACGCGGCCGTGAACGGCGCGCCCTTCAGCGTCTCGTCGTCAATCTTCCCCGCCAGGGTGCGCGCCGCCTCGATCGCCTTGGCGCCCTGGCCGTCGGCGCTCGCCGCAAACCAGAGGAAGTGGATGTTGTGCGGGTAGTACCCCATCGGGTACAGCCCCTGCGCGCGGCACTGGACGATGTAGTCCTCGTCGGCGGCGATGGCGAGCTCGTTGCTGCGGATTGCGTCGGCGTAGCGGCCGACGCGCTGGTAGATGTGGCCCGGCATGTGGACCATGTGGCCGGCGGCGGGCATCAGCGTCAGCAGCGTGTCGGCGGCTCGTTCGGCGCGCTCGGGCGTCGCGGTTGCCTCGAGCAGGTGGATGTACATGTGGAGCGCGCCCGGATGGCGGGCGTTCTTCGCCATCACCTGCTCGGTGAGCGCGACGATCTCCGCCGTCCCCTCGTGCGGCGCGCCGTCGCCCTGCCAGTAGCCCCACGGGCGGAGGTCCATCATCGACTCCACGTACAGCATCGCGGCGTCGAGGTCCTGCGGGAAGCGGCGGTGCACGGCGCGCATCGCGTCCGCGTACATCTTGTCGCGGGCGGCGCGGTCGTCGGCCTTGCCTGAATAGCGCTGCGCCAGCGCGTCGATGTAGGCCTGCTCGCGCGGCGTGGCGCGCGCCTTCAGCGAGAGCGCCTTCTGGATCAGCTCGAGCGCCTGCGGCTCCTCGTTGGGCTGCATCGCCGCGTTGATGTTCGGCCCGAGCACCAGCGCCTGCCCCCAGTACGCCATGGCGAGGTTCGGGTCGAGGCGCGCAGCCTCGCGGAAGGCGCGGCGCGCCTCGGCGTGGTTGAAGGCGTAGGCGAGGTTGAGGCCCTGGTTGACGAAGAGCTGCGCCTGCCGGTTGCGCGTGGAGACCGGGAAGGTGTGCGGCCCGAGGTTCTGCAGCCGCGGCGCCAGCGCGCCCGTCGGCGACGCCTGGTTGGCGGGGGGCGCGACATAGTGCACGTGCCCGCCGGCCGCCGGCTCCTGCGCAAACGCGGCCACGGGCGCAAAGGCCGCCACCATGAAAGCTACTCGTGCAATCTTCATAACTTCACCATCAGCGGGGGTCAGACCCCGGTGACGCCCCATTCCGGGGTCAGACCCCGGAACGGATCGACTCAGGGGTCAGACCCCGGAACAACTCGACTCAAGGTTCATGCTGCAGAAACTGCGTACTAAACCCGGTAGGCCCAGTAGCGTACCAGCAAGATCTCCTTAGCGGCCATTGATATGCGAACAAAACGCGCCCGCCACTCAACTGAGCACATTTATTGCCATGCACCAGTCCCATGGCGCGCCCTCTTCGCATCGTCAGTAAGGACACGACGCAGCATGTCATACAGCGAGGCAACAACCGGATGGATATCTTCCGCTGCGAGACGGACTACGAAGTCTTTCTCCACGCGCTCCGCGAGGCGACGCTGCGGCATCGGATCCAGATTCACTCGTACGTCCTGATGACCAACCACGTTCACGCAACCGTCACGCCCGAATCCGCCGAAGCGCTCAGCAACGCGATGCAGACCATCGGTCGGCGCTACGTGCCGTACTTCAATGATCGATACGCGCGGACCGGCGGCATGTTTGACGGCCGGTACCGGTCCTTTGAGATCGGCAGCGAAGACTACTGGTTCAACTGCGCCCGGTACGTCGAGCTGAACCCGGTTCGCGCAGGTCTCGTGGGTGCTCCCGAGGCATACCAGTGGTCCAGCTACGGAGCGCATGCGTTCGGGAAGGAGGACCCGCTGGTCACGTTTCACTGGCTGTACCTCGCTCTCGGCGACACCCCAGAGGTCCGGCAACGCGCTTGGCGCACGCTATGCGGTGCGCACGTGAGCGAGCCGCAGCTCGCGGAAATTCGCAATAGCGTGAACACCGGCAAGGCCCTGGGCACCGGGACTCCCCTCGGCGTCTGACTCGGTCAACCTTGAGTCGCCCCGTTCCGGGGTCTGACCCCTGAGTCGATCCGTTCCGGGGTCAGACCCCGGTAGAATCCGGGCATGCGCTCCACGCGGATTGTGCTGCTTACATTCGCACTGCTCGTGCAGTGCGGCGCGCTGGGCCGGACGCAGGCTCCCGCCGGCGAGCGGCCGCTCGTCGTCGTCGCCGAGCTGGACGGCATCATTCACCCGATTTCCGCCGAATACCTGACCGAGGTGGTCACGCAAGCCGACACCTCGAGCGCCGACCTGGTCGTCTTCATCCTCCGGACGCCCGGAGGCCTTCTCGAGTCAACGCGCACAATCGTGTCGCGGATGCTCACGTCACGGGCGCCGGTGGCCGTCTTCGTCACGCCGGCCGGCAGCCGGGCGGCTTCCGCCGGCTTCGTCATCATGATGGCGGCCGATATCGCCGCCATGGCGCCGGGGACGCACGTCGGCGCCGCCCATCCGGTCTCCGGCACCGGCCAGGAGACCGACGACACGATGGCGAAGAAGGCGGCGTCCGACGCCGCCGCGTACGTCCGCTCGCTCGTCGAGGCGCGCGGCCGGAACGTGATGCTCGCCTCCGAGGCCGTGCTCGAGAGCCGCTCGTTCACCGACCGCGAGGCCGCGCAGGCGGCGCCGCCGCTCATCGAGTACACGGCCGCGGACCTCACCGATCTGCTCCGCCAGCTCGACGGCGACACGATCCGCCGCTTCGACGGACGCACGACGATCCTGAGCGTGGCGAACGCGGAGATCCGCCGCGTGGCGATGACGCGACGGCAGCAGTTCCTCGGCGCGATCGCGCACCCGCAGATCGCCTACATGCTGCTGACGCTCGGCATGCTCGGCCTGACGATCGAGCTGTGGAACCCGGGGGCGATCCTGCCCGGCGTGGCGGGCGGACTGTGCCTGCTGCTCGCGTTCTTCGCGTTCCAGATTCTGCCGGTGAGTACGACGGGCCTGCTGCTGATCGTGTTCGGGCTGGCGCTGCTCATCCTCGAGCTCAAGGTACCCAGCTTCGGCGCGCTCGGCGTCGGCGGTACGATCAGCCTGCTCGTGGGATCGGTGATGCTGACGCGCGACGCCGTGCCCGGCGTCCAGGTGGGCCTCGGCTTCCTGATTCCGATGGTGCTGGCGCTCGCGGCCATCGTCCTGTTCCTCGGCCGCCTCGCGCTCACGGCGCAGCGCGGCGCGCCGGTGACCGGCGCCGAGGGCATGGTCGGCCTCGAGGGGCGCACGCGCGACCCGATCGAGCCGAACGGCACCGGCTACGCCGACATCCGCGGAGAAATGTGGCGCGTGACCAGCCTGCAGGCGATCCCCGCCGGCGCGCCGATCCGCGTCGTCGCGATCGACGGGCTCACGCTCGTCGTGGAAGGACTGACCTCATGACGCTCTCGCCGCTGCTGATCATCGTCGTCGTCCTCGTGCTGTATCTCCTCAGCTCGATCCAGATCCTCGCCGAGTACGAGCGCGGCGTGGTCTTCCGCCTCGGCAAGCTGCTGCCGCGGCCGAAGGGTCCGGGCATCGTGTTCGTCTTCCGGCCGATCGACCGCCTGGTGAAGATCAGCCTGCGCACCGTGGTCATGGACGTGCCGCCGCAGGACATCATCACGCGCGACAACGTGTCGGTGAAGGTGAACGCGGTCGTCTACTTCCGCGTCATCGACCCGCGCCGCGCGGTCGTGGAGGTCGAGAACTACATGTATGCGACCTCACAGCTCTCGCAGACGACGCTGCGGAGCGTGCTCGGACAGGCGGAGCTCGACGACCTGCTCGCCGAGCGCGAGCGGCTGAACCACGAGCTGCAGAAGATCCTCGACCAGCAGACCGACCCGTGGGGCATCAAGGTCTCGGCCGTCGAGGTGAAGCACGTGGACCTGCCGCAGGACATGCAGCGCGCCATGGCGCGACAGGCGGAAGCGGAGCGCGAGAAGCGCGCGAAGATCATCCACGCCGAAGGCGAGCTGATCGCGTCCGAGAAGCTCTCGCAGGCCGCGGGGATCATCGACAAGGAACCGGCGGCGATGACGCTGCGCTACCTGCAGACGCTCACCGAGATCGCCGCCGAGCAGAACTCGACGATCATCTTCCCGCTGCCCATCGAGCTGATGCGCATGCTGCGCGCGACGGAACGGTAAGCCGTATGCGAAGCGTCGCCATCCTCGCTGCCATCCTCTTCGCCGCCGTGATGGCGGCGGCCCAGCAGCCGCAGATGCCTGCGGGCATGTCCGTGACGCCGCTCTTCGAGAACGCCAGCGTCGCCGTGGCGCGGCTGACGCTGCTGCCCGGCACGCGCGAGATGCCGCACACGCACGGCTACTCGATGCTCATCGTGCCGGTGACGAGCGGCGACATCGAGATGCTGACAGGCACGGCGACGACGAAGACGACGCGCCAGATCGGCGACGTGGACGTCGTGGAGCGCGGCGTCGTCCATGCGGGCGCCAACGTCGGCACCACGACGCTCGACGCGATCATCGTCGCGGTCAAGGCCGACCGGGCGAAGGGCGGCACCGCGCCGCCGCTGCCGAGACCCGAGGGGATCACCGCCCGGGACGTGCTCGACGCGACCGACGCGGCGGCACGCCGGGTCGAGCTCGCGCCGGGCGCGCGCGAGGTCACGCACACGCATCCCTACGACTTCGTCGTCATCCCGATCACGCGCAGCCGGATGGAGCTGCAGCTCGCGGGCAGGACGGAGACGAAGGAGTACGCGCCCGGCGAGGCGTTCTTCATCCCGCGCGACACGCCGCACGCGGTGGCCAACCCGGGCCGTGAGCCGCTCGCCCTGATAGGGGTCGCGATCAAATAGCAGGGTGCCGGAATCTCACGCACGCCGTCGGCCTGACCCGGCGCGGTATACTCCGGCCGGCGGAGCGATGGCGGGGCCGATCACGATCCTGCTGTGACGCGTGGACTACTACAACTGGACCGACCCGGTCGACCTGACGTTCTTCGTCCTCCCCCTGCTGCTGGTGCTCACGCTGATCGCCGGCGTGTACGCCGCGTCGCGCCGCCTCGCTGAATCGCGCGACGATCGCCGCCTCGCGCTGATCGTCACGATCGGCGGCGCCGCGGTCTGGCTGATGGCCACCTGGATCAACGCGATGCGCGGTACCCTGCGCCTGTGGACCGAGCTCACGCCGCCGCCGTTCGCGTACCTGGTGGCCGGCATCCTGCTCCTCGCCGTCGCCATCTCGTCCGGGTCGTACGGCCGGCGCCTCGCGCACGGGCTGCCGTTGTGGATCCTCGTCGGCATCCAGGGCTTCCGCCTGCCGCTCGAAATCGCCATGCACGCGATGTACGAGCGCGGGGTGATGCCGGTGCAGATGAGCTATTCGGGGCGCAACTTCGACATCGTGACGGGCGCGACGGCGCTGGTCGTGGCGGCGCTCGTGTGGAAGGGGCGCGCCGGACGCCGCGTCGTGCTGGCGTGGAACATCCTGGGGCTCGCGCTGCTCGTGAACATCATGGTCATCGCCATCCTGTCCACGCCGCGGTTCATGTTCTGGGGACCGCGCGCGACGAACTTCTTCGTCGCCTACCCGCCTTTCGTCTGGCTGCCCGCGGTGATGGTGCTCGCCGCGCTGGCAGGCCACCTGCTCATCTTCCGCGCGCTCAGGAGGGCCTAGCGCGGTTTCGACTTCTTCGTAGTGTCCGGCTTTAGCACTACTTTGTCAGATTCTCAGCGGGGGATTCCGCTGGAAGCTGATGGCTAGATTCAACAGGTCGCGACGGCTGGCGATGTAGAGCATCGCCATGATCTCGCGAACCCAGAAACGGATCTGGGGCAG
>Ga0194131_10010855_pt1 | contig 11028 bp, 10 predicted proteins | sample TA2KigO120mmetaG_FD_148631 | JGI IMG/M metagenome (GOLD analysis project Ga0194131, IMG submission 148631) | Freshwater microbial communities from Lake Tanganyika, Tanzania - TA2015053 Kigoma Offshore 120m | ecosystem: Environmental > Aquatic > Freshwater > Lake | place: Tanzania: Lake... | reverse complement strand
ATCTGCCGATGCTAAGACAGGTCATACAGCGTGAACTCAAACTCGTCCAAGAGGTTATGAAAGCCTAACCTCCATCCCCAGGGTGCCTGACCAATTTCAACTAAAAGGACTTGACCTTCCGTTGTGCCCACAGCCACAACAGGCTTCGCCAAAGGCCGGTAAACGACATAGCTCACTCCGTCATCGGCGATCACATGCCCCGGACGCTGGTCATGTGGCACCCCCACCTGACAGACGGCCATCGCCTTGTTCCCGCTGGGATCCTCCACCTCGACGGTGATAGTGTACATCCGGCCGTTATTCGCCCCCTGCCGTTCGGCCCGGAGTTGGACAGACTGACCATCGGATGCGATCATGATGTCGTCCAAGGTAAACCCGTCCCCGTTTCCAGTCACATCCTGTGGTTCATCACAGCTCACGGAGACGACGGCCGCGTGAGCCTGGGCGAGGGTCAGCGTCCCGGCGCAGGAGTCGAAAATGGCGGCGATGCACTGACTAATGGAGATTGGGACGTACTGATGGTTGGGTGGCCAGAGTTCCATAAGCGGATGGATCGTGATCACCGGCGGCGTGGTATCACGGACGATCACAGTTCGGTGCTTAGTAGCGGGGTTTCCGCTGTGGTCGGTGGCCGTGTAGGTAATTGTATATTCTCCCGGTGTATGGCTGTCCACCGTACCAGTAATAATTAGCGTGGGCATCGAGTCGCAGGCGTCGGTTACGGTGGCGCCTGGTTCAATGTAGGGCGCGGGACATTCCAGAATCAGTGGATTCGCGCCAACCAAAGTAACTACGGGAGCGGTAGTGTCCTGAACTATCACGGTCCGTTGTAAGGTGCTCACTTTGCCTGAATGGTCGGTGGCCGTGTAGGTAATTGTATATTCTCCCGGTGTATGGCTGTCCACCGTGCCAGTAATGATTAGCGTGGGCATCGAGTCGCAGGCGTCGGTTACGGTGGCGCCTGGTTCGATGTAAGGCGCGGGACATTCCAGAATCAGCGGATTCGCGCCAATCAAAGTGATCACCGGCGCTGTGGTGTCCTGAACGGTGATCGTCACGGAATCGGTATCTACAGCTTTGCCATGGCTGACGGTAAGGATGATAATGTGGATGCCTCTGGACAGGATTACGGTCGGGGTGACACCCGTGGCAATCGTATCTCCTGAGGTGTCGGTCCAGGTGTAGGACAGACTGTCGCAGTGATCGGGATCGTATGAGCTGCTGCCGTTGAGCATGACGGACGCGCCGGAAGGCGAAACACACTCGACGGTCTGATCCGCGCCGGCGTTGGCGACGAGAGGATTTTGAGTAACCTCCAAAATCTGATTGGTGGGCACATAGATGAGGTACTGCGTTGTTCCCGGACACCACTCGATGATCAGGCTATCTATGCTCGTTGCGGTTCCTAATCCAAATTCGAGAGGCAGGGACGGCTGCCCACGATACCCGGCAGAGCCATCCACCTCGCGGATTTGCCGGAGCGTGTCAGTTGCTGCCGTTGTTACTGCCGTTACCCGTACTCCGATGGCCGAACGATTTGTACTTGTGCCAATCAGTTTGAGCACCAGCGAGCGGTTGGTGCCCCCGCCGCCGTTGACAAACAAACCTCGCGCCTTGTTGCTGTGTGCCTGAAAGATATCGAGATCGCCGTCGTTGTCGTAGTCGCCCCAGGTCGCGCCACGGGGATTCCAGTTCCCGGAATTACCGGGATAATAGGTGGTGGAATCGCCTAAATCCGTAAACGGGCTGTTGCCATTGTTGCTGTAAAGGCGGTAGCCGTAATCGTGTCCCGAATACAGGTCGAGATCGCCATCGTTATCGTAATCCGCCCAGCCGAGACCGATATGGATAAAGTGCGAGCTATCTGAAACTCTTTTGGCGTGGGTTGAATCACTGAACTTTCCGTTGCCATTGTTCTGGTATAGCACATTCCTCGTCAACGCTTCCGACATTTGAAGAAACAGATCCAGATCGCCGTCGTTGTCGTAGTCGCCCCAGGCGGCACCGTTCGTCTGACCGCTCAACCCCGGATTGGCCAGCGTGGTGCCAGTGGCGACATCGACAAACCCCGTGCCATTATTCCGGTAGAGACGATTTGGGTGCATGTTTGGAAAAATATTGACCAGGTACATATCCGTATCGCCGTCATTGTCGTAATCGCCGGTCGCCACCGCCTGCCCCCGACCGGTGTCAGCCACGCCAAGACTCGCTCCGATCTCTTCAAAGGTATGATCAGCTTTCTGGCGTTAGAACTTGTTACTCCAACTGAATTGATTATCATTAACTACATACAGATCCAGAAGGCCATCCTTGTTATAGTCGATCCATGCAGCGCTTGCCCCGTTCCCGCTGTCATTTACTGCGGCCCATGTGCCGACCTCTTCGAATGTTTTATCGCCTCGATTCCTGTACAGAAAATTAGCCGAACCATAATTTACGACATACAGGTCCAGATCGCCGTCGTTATCGTAATCCCCCCAGACAGCGGCCTGCCCAATGGTCGTACCTGAGATGCCTGAGACTGCGGTTACGTCGACAAATGTGCCGCTCTGGTTCTCATACAATACATCCGCTCCATCATTGACTTTGTACAGGTCCAGGTCGCCATCGCCATCGTAATCGCCCCAGGAGGCGCCCTGCCCGGCATGCGATTGGGTAAGGCCGACATTAACCTCGGTAAGCGGTTGCCCCTGCGCCGGCGCGGCGACGAGGACAACGGTCAGCAGCCATAGCCAGAATTTCGGTGCTTGCATAGCGTATCTCCCTTTGGTTGGAATGGGTGAACAGAATGGCAAGATATAATGTGCGGTGAGACACGGATATCCGTTGTAGAATGGCCAGACGACTGTCTCTACGGTGGCTTTATAACAAAGACCGTGCCACGCCGGAGCAACCGGGCGAGCAGACCGTCAGGAAGGGGATTTAGGGAAGATATCGGGAAACAGGGCAGCTATGCGTAAGGACGCAGTGTTGGCTTTTGGAGACGGGATGCAGGGGCCATGTTGATTTTTGGAAACATCATACCCTACTGCATCATGGCGGAAGTAAGGTACATATACGCCTGGCAACGCCAGCCGTTCGTGCTGAGCCTGCTGATCCTGTCGAAGCACGAAGCACAAACCATGAACGGGTGCCCTCGACCGTTCGTCAGGCGCACGGCTCAGGGCGAACGGGGACATAATCGATCGTTCTATGGCTTTTCCGCCATGATGCCCTACGCCTCTCTGATCCCGTAGCGCTTCATCTTTTTCCACAGATGGGTGCGTTCGATGCCGAGGGCGGCGGCAGTGTCCTGGATTTTCCACAGGTGGGCAATGAGGGTTCGGTGGATATACTCGCGCTCGAACTGCTCGCGTGCGGCGCGCAGATCGGCATGAGGAGAAGAAAGGTATTCGGGGAGAGGTTTTTTAAGGAGGCAGGCCACGTCCTGCGCCGCGATGACGGGGCCATCTTCCAGCACTACTAACCGCTCGATGACGTTGCGCAACTGGCGGATATTTCCAGGCCAGTCGTGGCCCATGAGCAGGCTCATCGCGCCCGGATCGAGGGCAAACTGCGGGCGTTTCATGTCGGCGGCAAACTCGTGGAGAAAATACGCGGTCAGGTCAGGGATGTCCTCGCGGCGCTCACGGAGCGGAGATAGGGGTGTGGTAATGACGTTGAGCCGGTAGTAGAGGTCCTCACGGAAATTGCCTTCGCGGACCTCGCGCTCGATGTCCTTGTTGGTAGCGGCGATGATCCGGGCGTTGACCGGTATCGGATGGCTGTCGCCGACGCGCTCGACCAAGTTCTCACTGAGCGCGCGTAGCACCTTGGCCTGCGTGGCCAGCGTCATCTCGCCAATCTCGTCGAGAAACAGCGTGCCGTCGTGCGCCAACTCGAACTTGCCAGGCCGGTCGGCGGCGGCGTTGGTAAAGGCCCCTTTTTTATGGCCGAAGAGCGTATCCTCGATGAGCGTCTCCGGGATGGCCGCGCAGTTGACGTCCACAAAGACCGCCAATCCGCTGTGATAGTGGATAGCCCGCGCCACAAGCTCTTTGCCGGTTCCGCTCTCTCCCGTGATCAGCACGCGACTGCGCACGGCCGCGGCCCGGTCGATCAGCCGGAACACCTCGCGTAGCGCCGGACTCGCTCCCACCATGCGGTAGTGGCGGCTGGCGTCCTCCATCAGCCGGTCTCGCTGGCGCTGCAGACGGCATTTCTCCAGCGCATTGCGGACGGTCACCAAAAGGCGCTGGCCATCGAGCGGCTTTTCCAGAAAGTCGTACGCGCCGAGCTGCGTGGCCTCGACGGCCAGACGAATCGTGCCTTTTCCGCTTAGAATAACGACCGGCAGGGCCGTCCGGTGGGTCACCGTATGCCGCAGCACCTCCATACCCGGCACGCGGGGCAGATCAAGGTCCAGAATCATCAAATCAAACGAGCGCTCTTCCAGCAGTGAAAGCGCCTCTTTGCCGTCACGAGCCTCCACAATGGCGTAGGCGTCGCCTTCCAGGACCATACTGAGGTCGCTGCGGACCTGTACATTGTCTTCGACGATGAGTAAGGTGGCGGGCATAGGGAAGTTTGAAGGGTGAAGTTTAAAGGATGAAGAAGGACTGAGAGTGTCAGGACACCGGCGTTAAAGGGGAGTTGGTTTTTTGCAACAACGGAAAAAGAAGTCTGGTTTTACCTTCACACCTCACCCTTCGGTATATACGCCGTGACGATCGTACCTTCGCCCTCGATGCTTTCGATTTCGACCACACCGTGGTGGTCTTCGACGATCTTACGGACCATCGTCAACCCTAAGCCGTGCCGTTTTGGGTGGTGGTATAGCCGGGGTCGAAGATGCGGGACAGCGCCTCTTCAGGTATGCCTGTCCCGGCGTCGCGCACCTCAATGATCACGTAATCGTGAGGAGGAATCGGAACGCCTGTATGCGGAGAGAGTGGCAAATTGCGTACCATCTTAGTGGAAAGGGTGATATTTCCGCCTTCGTACAGCGCGTTGACCGCGTTGGCGACTAAATTTTCGAGAACGCTCTGCATCGATTCGCGGTCGAGCCGGATCACGGGGAGGTCAGGCTGAAGACGCAACTGGAGGGTGATATCGGACGGAAGACCCTGACGGATGGCGGCGGCGGTTTCCTCCACAAAGTCGTTGATCTTCACAGGCGGAATATGGGGAGATTCAAGATCGACAAACTTCATGAAGTTCTGTGTCATACGCCGGAGCGTGTCGATCCGATCGGTAATCCGGTTGACCAGCGCATCGTATTCGCTCTGAAGCGCCGTGGGTTCCCCCCGATACGCCTTCTGGAGCTGCTGGAGGCTCAACACGATGCCGGTGACCGGGCTTCGGATGTCGTGCGCGACACGCCGGGCCATCATGGTCCAAGTCCGCGCCTGCTGGAGTTCGGCTTCCGGAGAGGCGGTTTCGATGCGGATCAACCACGACGGTCTGCGTAAACCGGGGGTAAACACGGGATCCACAGACACCACGCTGGAACGGTCCATGCCGACCAAGGTAAAGGTGTTGACATGATGAAACGGCGGTTGCGCCGCCATACTGTCGTGGAGCCAGGTCAGGAGGTCCGGGTATTTCGCAAGGGCCTGATCGATGTGGGCGGAATCGCCATCAACACCGGTCCATCGTCGAGCGGCGTCGTTACAAAGACCAATATGGCCGTCGGGCTTCACGAATAACAACGCGCGGTCGTCGGTCTCGAACACTAAACGCTGCATCGTCCGCGCTAAACGCGCATCCCGGTACAGCCTGCCGCCACTCCGGATCAGCGCAAAGCCGATGGCAAGAGCCAGCCCACTGGCGAGATAGCTGTCGTATCGGTAATAGAGATACCAGGGATTACGAACCATCCGAAGCGCCATATAACGGTTTTCACGCCGACCGATCAGATAGGGCAACGTGCCAGGTTCCCGGTGAAACACTTGGTCGAGTATGGCGTAATGCGCCGGCACGGCTTTTATGCTGAGATCCGGGTTAAGGAGTATATCGCCCTGCTCGGCCGTGGATAACCGCCAGTCGTCCGCGCCATCGCCATCTATGTCTTCCGGCAACGTGGCGGCATCATAGACAGAAAAAGGGTAGGCGCGTCGGCGTTCGATCTCAAAGCTATGATTGAGCAGGAGGATTTCGGACCGCTGATTGATGATGACGATCTAAGGTTGGGGGTCGGCGTCGAGGTTGCGTATTTTAAGGTTCTGAAGAAACAGGGGAAACGATTTATACTGGAAGGTGTTCCACGTTCCCGGTTCGATCAGTTCCATCCGCGTCTGCTCGCTACGGCCTATATCCGAAATGCTCAGAAGAGCAAACTCCTTGCGGCCGTCCCCGGTCATGTCCACATAGAACAGCATGGCATCGGCAAATACGCCCCCAAGCTGGCGCGACCAGGTAATCTCAAGGTCGGGCAGTTCAAATACGATCAGATAGGTGTGTTCATCGTCAAATCCGCCGACACTGGCCCCGTTTTTAGGCGCGCGTGTGGACATGATGTATTCGGTGTGATCGTCTCCGTCAAAGTCGCCGGAAAAGATGTGCAGGCTTGCCGCGCCTACCAGATGCTGTGCCAGCAGGTTGCCGTCCGGGAGCGAATGCGCCATGATGCCGCGCGGCGCCCGGGCATACCCGGTGCTGATCACGGAGACCAGTTCCTTGTCGCCGTCATGGTCGATATCTTCAAGAAACATATCCGGCTTGCCCGGATCCCAAGGATAGAAACCGCTGTCTTCCTGCCGGGGTTTCCCTGTAGCCATAACAAAATAGAAACGCCGTTTTCCTCCCGCGTCGATCACGCTGACAAACAGCGAGTCGTTGTGAACATAGGTAACAAACAGGTCCTGTACGCCATCCGAGTCGTAATCGAGCGGGGTTACGCCGGTGATGTGTCCGGGGAAATTGATCTGATCGATGGTCTCCAGCCTCGATGATTGCAGGGAAATATGCGGCGGCGTTATAGGCGGCGTCCCGTTTACATCTAAAATCAGTACTTCGGTACGACCGTCGTTTTCCAGATTCACGGTCATAAGACTCTTCTGTGGAGAACCTGATCCGCCGATGTCAAACACCTCTTCGACCCGGTACGGGTATTCGTCGGGATCGAGCGGGAGGGCGTCAGGGTCTTTGCATGCCAGCAGGAGAAGCAGGAGCAGCAGACACCTTGCCCCCGTCCGGGCAGGGACCGGGGAGATCGGAACGACCACAGCAAAAAGGTTGGGATAGGGCATAGCATGGCCCTGAATGGAAGTTTGAAGGATGAAGTTTGAAGTTTGAAGAAAAGCGTAAAGGTTAAATGGCGCTGACAAGTAATAGGGTCGAACGTCGGGTGTCAAGAGGGGGAAATATGGGGGAATGTGTAAGGCAAGATATCCAGTGGGACGACAGCCGGGATACGGAGGTTTAACTGTTAGCGGCTACCGCCGCCGGAGCGGTAAAACCGTCCAGTTCGTCTTTCAACCGCTGTTCGGCATGCCAGAGGTCGTATGCCTGCTGCATCGGAGACCCGGCGCGTCGCCTGCCAGTCGGCCCATCCGGAGCGCCATTTGACGGTGACCGGATGGGTGCAGGCGAGGATACGGTGTAACTGCTGACGCGATAGACCCAACCACCTCGCCGCCTCTCGAAGATAGCGCTTGACGGGACATAGAGGTGACGTATACTTTACAGCATTATATACGCCACAAGGAGGGAGTCCCCCGTGCACACCAAACTCACGCTTCGCCTCGACCACCAGCTCATCGGACGCGCCAAGTCTCATGCGCGGCGGACTGGAAAATCCGTCTCCCAACTAGTCGCGGACTATTTTGCCCTGCTGGACCGGACACCCATCGACGAGGAGACTGCGCTCCCGCCCCTGACAAACGCCCTGTACGGCGCTCTCGCTCCGGCGCAGATCGATGAGACGGACTACCGGCGTTTTCTCGACGAAAAGTACCGGTGAACATCCTCTTCGACACCCATGTCGTTCTCGATGTGCTGCTCAAGCGTTTGCCGCACGCGCCGACGGCCGCCCGCCTGTTCGCGGCGGTCGAGCACCGGTTTCTTACAGGATTCGTAGCGGCCACGACGATGACCACGATTTTCTATCTGGCCGAAAAAGTGGCCGGGGCGTCTCAGGCCCGCCAGGACATTCGGCGTCTGCTGACGCTTTTCACGGTCGCGCCGGTGAATCGCCCCGTGCTGGATGATGCCCTGCAAGGTCAGTTTGCCGATTACGACGATGCCGTCCTTCATGAGGCGGCCCGTCATATCGGCGCCGAGGGGATTGTGACGCGCAATGGCGGCGATTTCACCGCCGCGACCCTGCGCATCTATACCCCTGATGAACTGCTCGCGATTATCCGTCTCCTTACACCGTCTCCCTAGGTGGCTTCGGCCCGTGTGACCGCGCCTGAACCGTGCGGGCGCCCGCGTTTAGGCCAACCGCCTATCTCGAGGAACACCCCATGACCTGGCCGGTTCTTTCGTATTATGACATTCAACATCTTTCCCGCATCGCCCTGCCGCTTGGTGGCATCGGAACGGGGACCGTCTCGCTCGGCGGGCGGGGCGACCTGCGCGACTGGGAGATCGTAAACCGCCCGGCCAAAGGGTTTACACCCAAAGGACCCTTTGCCCGCGCGCCGTTTTTTTCGCTGTATGCGCGTCCGGTGGGCGACACGGCAGTCTGCCGTATCCTCGAAGGCCCACTCGAACTCCACGAATACGAAGGCGCGCACGGCAGCGAAGCCGCCAACCACGGCATGCCCCGGTTTCGAAACTGTTCTTTTGCCACCGCCTATCCCTTTGGACAAGTCATACTCTCGGACCCTGACCTGCCGGTAGAAGCGCGTCTTGAGGCGTTCAACCCGCTGATTCCAGTCGATGCGGAGCGGAGCGGCATCCCAGCGGCTATCCTACGCTATATCGTGACTAACCGACAAAATCAACCCATCGACGTATCGGTCTGTGGCACGCTGTGTAACTTTATCGGAAGTGATGGAACGGAAACCGCGAGCAAAGAAAACGAAAACCGTTATCGCGCGGGGACGGGTGTGCAGGGCATTTATCTGTCTTCTCGCGGTGTAGACCGCAAATCGCCGGCATGGGGCACGATGGCGCTTACTACTACCGCCTCGAACGGCGTCAGTTTTCGTACCGCATGGAAAAACGCGGGCTGGGGCACCTCAGTACTCGATTTCTGGGACGACCTGCGCGGGGATGGACGCATCGACGAACGCGAATCGGGTGGGGTCGACATGCCCAACGCCTCGCTTTGCGTATCGCTGACCCTCCCGCCGCTCGACGCGGCGTCCGTCACTTTTTTGCTGACGTGGCATTTTCCAAACCGCTATACCTGGTCACCCGCGCCCAAAGACGCCGACTGTTGCGAAGACGGCAACTGCGATACGGGCGACCTGATCGGCAACTACTATACGACCCGTTACGAAGACGCCTTCGACGTCGCCGAGCGGATCGCTCCGCAACTCGGTACGCTCGAAGCCGATACGTTGGAATTTGTGGAGAGCTTCTGCGCGAGCACACTGCCCGAGGCGGTAAAAGAGGCGGCGCTTTTCAACCTGAGCACACTCCGCAGTCAGACGTGTTTCCGCACGCCGGACGGACGGTTTTACGGATGGGAAGGGTGCTCGAACCTGGAAGGATGTTGCCGAGGATCGTGTACACACGTATGGAATTATGAACAGTCCACCGCCTTTTTGTTTGGCGATCTGTCAAAAACCATGCGGGAGGTCGAGTTTGCCCATGCGACCGACAAACAGGGCATGATGTGTTTTCGCGTGTCGCTGCCGTTATCTCGCGCGCAGGATTTCAAACATGCGGCGGCGGATGGCCAGATGGGGTGTATCATGAAGATGTACCGCGACTGGCAGCTTTCCGGGGACGACGATTTGCTGCGCGCCCTGTATCCGCAAGTGCGCAAGACACTCGAATTCTGCTGGATTCCCGGTGGCTGGGACGCCGACTGTGACGGGGTGATGGAAGGGTGTCAACACAACACGATGGATGTCGAATATTACGGTCCCAACCCCCAGATGGGATTTTGGTATCTTGGCGCGTTACGGGCGATGGCTGAGATGGCGAATCATACGGGCGACAGCGATTTTGCCATGCGCTGTCGCGCACTGTACGAACAAGGACGGGGCTGGATCGACGCGCATCTTTTTAACGGCGAATACTACGAACACGAAATCCGTCCACCGGCAAGCGAGGAAGACATTGCCCCAAGCCTTCGCCTTGGGGCCGGTGCACGTGATGTAAGCCGTCCGGACTATCAGCTTGGACCAGGGTGTCTCGTGGATCAACTGGTGGGCCAGTTTATGGCGCATGTATGCGATCTGGGGTATTTGGCGGATACGCACCATGTGCGTACGACGTTGTCCAGCATCCTCAAATACAACCGCCGCAGGGGGATGGAGGGTCATTTCAATGTCCTGCGTTCGTATGTCCTCGGCGACGAATCGGCCCTGCTCATGGCGAGCTATCCCAAAGGACATCCCGAAAACCCGTTTCCCTATTTTACCGAGGTGATGACCGGCTTCGAGTATACGGCCGCCATCGGTATGCTCTATGAAGGAATGACCGAGGAGGGGTTGCAGTGTATCCGCGACATCCGTGCCCGGTATGACGGACGTAAACGCAGTCCGTTTGACGAGGCCGAGTGCGGGCATCACTATGCACGCGCCATGACGGCATGGGCGGCACATCTGGCGCTTTCCGGTTTTCATTACAGCGCAGTGACCGGGGTAATGACCTTTACCGCACAGCCGGGCCGCTATTTCTGGTCCACCGGTCATGGGTGGGGAACATGCGAGATAGGGGCAAAGGGGAAAGGCCCCCGCGTTGATCTGCTCGTGCGCTATGGCCGAGTGGGATTGTCGGCGGTCCGCTTGCGGCCTGATCGTATCCTGCGGCTGGATGCGCCGCGCACGCTTGATGCTGGCGAACAGGTCGTTGTATCGACGTAGGGCCGACGTACAGACATAAGTACATTGTTTACGACGATATTGAAAGGAATCCTATTATGCA
>Ga0194131_10010854_pt1 | contig 11029 bp, 9 predicted proteins | sample TA2KigO120mmetaG_FD_148631 | JGI IMG/M metagenome (GOLD analysis project Ga0194131, IMG submission 148631) | Freshwater microbial communities from Lake Tanganyika, Tanzania - TA2015053 Kigoma Offshore 120m | ecosystem: Environmental > Aquatic > Freshwater > Lake | place: Tanzania: Lake... | reverse complement strand
CGATTTCCGCTCGCACGACGATCTGCGGGTGCGGGGCATGGTCGCACTCACCGAAGATGACCGCAGCGTTGCGGAAGTGCTCGCCGAACAAATCGAACATGCTGATACGCTTGCTATCCGCCATGTCGAACAAGTGTCTTCCGAGCGCTTGCAGATGCTCTCTTCACTTCTTACTTCCGTCAACCCAACCGCCGAAATTGTGTCCGATGCCGCGATACGATTGGACGATGCGAAGCCGGTAGAAACATGGCACTTCCGCGCTTCCCGACCCTTTCATCCTGATCGCCTCGATGCTTTCCTCCGCGGCGCGGCGCTTGCCAACGTCCTCCGAGCCGAGGGCACAGCATGGATCGCATCTCGTCAGGACACGAAAATCGTTTGGTCGCAGACCGGCCGCATCTGCACATTGGAATCCGATGGCGCATGGTGGTCGGTGCCGGAGGGCATGAACGATGCGGAAGCAAAAGCATGGTTTGATCAATGCGGAGAGCGTTATCAGGATGTGACCTTCCATGGTATCGGACTGCAACGATCGGGCCTCTCGGATCATCTTCACGATTGCCTGCTCACGCACGAAGAGATGTCACTGGGGTCCGATCTCTGGGTGCATTTCCCCGATGAACTGGGCGAATGGGAGAACGATATGGATCGCAGCAGCTTCCTCGTTCCCTTCAATACTGCCCTTGTTCGGTGACTAGGGGCATTCTACGCTATCCCCACTTTCTCAAATGCAAATCATTTGCATTTAGTAAGTTCTTCGCTAGACTCTTGCCGATTCGATGTAGGACTCACGCGAGACATCGCATCTATCCTATCTCTCTTCCCAGTTTCCCATGTCTAGTTCTCTGTTTGTCGGCGGTCTCTCGTGGAACACCACCGAGCAAGCTCTCTCTCAGCACCTCTCCATGGTCGCTCCAGTCATCTCCGTCAAGATTCCCACGGACAAGCTGAGCGGCAAATCCCGTGGATTCGCCTTCGTGGACATGCAGTCCGCCGAAGACGCCCAGAAAGTCATCGCCGAACTCAACGAGCGCGAACTTGACGGTCGCAGCCTTCGCATCAACGTTGCGCGTGAAGAAGACACAGAACCATGCAAGCTGTACGTTGCAGGACTCGCGGATTCCGTCACCGAAGAATCGCTGAAACAATGCCTTTCCGACAGCGGATCGGTGACCGGCGTTTCCATCGTGCTCGACCGTGATACGGGACGCTCTCGCGGCTTCGCGTTCGTCGATACGGCATCCGAACAGGATTCCGAGGCGATCATCAATGCATGCAACGGCACAATGCTTGATGGCAAGAGCATCCTCGTCCGTAAATCACGACCCAAGACCGAGAAACCCCGCCGTTCATTCAACCGCAACCGCTAGTCTCCCTCTATTCCCCAATCTCATTATGAAGCGCTTTCTCCCCATTCTCATCCTCGTCGGTCTCCTCTCCGCTTGCACGGGAACGCAGACATCGAAGCAGGCAGTTCCTCCCGCAGAAAAGTTGAAGGTATCAGCGAGCTTCTATCCCCTCGCATATCTTTCCGAGAGAATTGCGGGCGATGCGGCGGTCGTTACGCAGGTGATTCCCAGCGGCGTGGAACCCCATGACTATGAGCCGACTCCCCAACAACTCACCGCCGTCTACGAATCCAAGATTCTTGTGATGAACGGACAAGGTCTCGATCCGTGGGCAGAGAAATCACGAGAGCAGATCACCTCGAAAGGAATCAGCATGATTGTGGCTACCGAAGGCGCAGATCTGCTGTCTTCCGTTCGCGAAGAGGAAGAGGAGCACGAAGGCGAAGAGGAACATCATGTGGAAGGAGAATTCGATCCGCACGTCTGGCTCGATCCCGTGCAGATGCGCTCCGTCGCCGTGCGCATTCGCGATGCGTTTATTGCCGCAGACCCCTCTCACGCAGAGACCTATCGTGTGAACGCCGATGCGCTCATCGCCGATCTGAATGCTCTTGATAGTCGATTCCGCTCCAATCTGAAGACCTGCACGCAGACGAAGGTCATCGTGTCGCATGACGCTTTCCGCTACATGGCTCGCCAGTATGACTTTGAGACTCTCGCTCTCGCAGGAGTATCGCCGGATGAAGAGCCTTCACCAAAGAAGATCGCCGAGATCATCGACACCGCCAAGCGCGAGAAGCTCAAAGTGGTGTTCTTCGAGACTCTCGTCAGCCCGAAACTCGCCGAGTCCGTGGCAAACGGCGCAGAAGCGCAGACACTGGTTCTCAATCCCATCGAGGGATTAACGTCCGAAGACCTTGCGCAGGGCAAGACATACCTTACCGTCATGCAGGATAATGCCGATAACCTTGCCATCGCCCTTGAATGTCAGAAATGAGTGCTGCCAATGCCATTGAAGTACAGGACGTGTGTCTCTCGCTCGGGGGGCACACGATTCTTGATGCAGTGAGCTTCGCCATTCCACAAGGCCGCTATGTTGGCATCGTTGGTCCGAACGGTGGCGGGAAGACGACCTTGCTCAGAATCATCTTGGGATTGCTGCGTCCGACGCACGGAGAAGTCACGGTCTTCGGTGAGTCGCCGTTTTTAGCCCGCAGGCGAGGAAAAATCGGCTATGTCCCACAGCGCATCGCGCAGGCGGACATTCCGTTTCCGATATCTGTAGAGGAGATCGTGTGGAGCGGCAGAACTCCGGCCATCGGTGTGGGCAACCGGCGATCCCGATGCGACCGTGAGGCTGTGGAGGAAGTGATGGATCGCGTCAATGTCACGCATCTCAGGCACCGTCTCGTCGGCAATCTCTCAGGGGGCGAGAGGCAGCGCGTCTTCATCGCCCGTTCGCTCGCAGCAGACCCCTCGCTTCTCATCCTCGATGAACCGACGACGGGCGTCGATATTGCAGCGAAGGAGGAGTTCTACGCACTGCTCAAGACCCTCAACGCCGACTTGGGACTGACCATCCTCTTCGTCTCACATGATATCGAAGTGATGACGAGCGAAGTCGCCTTCGTGCTCGCGCTGAATCAAAAGCTCATCTGCCACTGTGAGAGCCACAAGTTCCTCTCGGAAGAGACTGTCGAGCGCTTGTACGGCAAAGCCGTGAAATCCCATCCGCCGCATCTCCACCTATGATCCCCTCGATCTTCCAGTACGAATTCATGATTCTCGCTTTCATCGCGGGGATCGTGACGGCGATTGTCGCGCCAACGATGGGGGTGTTCCTTGTGACCCGCCGCTACTCCTTCATGGCAGATACACTCGCCCACGTATCGCTCGCGGGCGTGGCAGTCGGCTTTTTGACCGGCACGCAGCCGATATTCTCCGCGATGGTCGTCTCAGCTCTCACGGCGATCTGGGTAGAGGAGTTGCGTCGCAAGAGGCGGGTTCTTGGCGAGTCCGCTCTCTCCATGTTCCTTTCGGGAGGACTGGCGCTCGCGGCTGTGCTCCTCAGCGCGTCACAGGGACTCAACGTGAACCTCCACAGCGTGCTCTTCGGCAGCATCGCCACCGTCAACCGCATGGATGTGTGGATCATCCTCTCGCTTGGCGTTGCGGTGTTTCTCGCTATCGTGTTTTTGTACAAAGAACTCTCCTGCATCGCCTTTGATGAGGAACTTGCGGAGACGGGGGGCGTGCAGACACGTCTTATCAATCACATCTTCGTCATTCTTACGGCAATAACCGTGTCCGTCTCCATGCGGATCGTGGGTATTTTGCTCATCGGGGCTCTCATGGTGATCCCGGTGACGGCTGCCATGCAACTGAGCAGGAGTTTCCGTGGAACGCTCTGGATCGCTATCGCGTTATCGCTCCTCTCCATCATCGCAGGGCTCTTCATTGCCTACTACATAGGTTTCAGCAGCGGAGGAACCATCGTTCTGCTCTCGATGGGGCTGTTCTTTCTCGCAAACCTCCGCAAGAAGTTCATCGGAAGTCCATGAATTTCACATCCATTCGGGATATACTGACCGCCATATGAAACGCACCGACTCTATTCTCCAATCTCTACGGCAGGACGGACACCGCATCACCAAGGCGCGGAAAGCCCTCATCGAGGCACTGCAGCGCACTCACCAGCCCGTCGCCGCCCTTGAGCTGCACGCCCGACTCTCAAAGTCGAAGGTGACGGCTGACAAAGTGACGGTCTACCGCGAGCTGAAATTCCTCGCTGATATCGGTGTCGTCCATCCCGTGCACCTGAAGGACAACATCCAGCGCTATGAGCTTGCTCCTGAGAGCGGACACAAGCACCACCTTGTCTGCACCGAATGCAAAACAGTGAAGGATGTAGAGATGGCTTGCGCGGATCTCCACAATTTGGAGAGGAATATCGGCAAGAAGAGTAACTTCACCGTGCGCGGGCATTCGTTGGAGTTCTACGGGCTTTGCTCACGCTGCGCATAATCTTCATGAAGCAGTTTTCTCTTCTTTCGCTGGCTCTGCTTGTCGGCGTGTTCGTTTCATTCTCAGTGCATGCCGAGGATGCTGCCCTGAACATGGCACCGCCTCGCGAGGAATTCGCCACGGCGAAAGTCATCCGCATTCTGATTGAAGTGGATGACGATGCCTTCGGTTTTCAGAGGAAAGTGCAGCAGGTGCGCTTGCGCCTCACGAGTGGTCCTGATGCGGGAACGGAGTTTTCTACTGAAAACGGTATCCTGAACGACCGCGAAGACATGCGCATGAGCGAAGGCGAAACCATCGTTGTGCGCAAGCTCATCAAATCCGACGGTTCGGTTGAATATCTGACGGCGGAGAAATATCGTTTGCCAACCGTCATCTGGATCGGGGTGTTCTTTCTCATTCTTACGGTTCTGTTCGGCGGATGGATGGGCCTCACATCCATCGGCGGTTTGGTCGTGAGCATTCTGATTCTTGCGCTCTATGTCGTTCCGGGTATCGCATCCGGGGGCAATCCGATGACGATCAGCCTCATAGGATCGTTCGGTATCGCGTGCACGTCGCTTTATCTTGCTCATGGCTTTAGCAAAAGAACATCCGTCGCGCTCCTGAGCACACTTACTACACTTGGAATCGCCGCCACTCTTTCCATAGTCTTCGTCCATCTTGCGAAGTTGTTCGGTATGGGTACGGAGGAATCGATGTATTTGCAGTCAGGGGTTCTTCAGAACGTGAATTTACGCGGGTTGTTGCTCGGGGGGATCATCATCGGTTGTCTGGGTGTGCTCGATGATGTGACGACTGCCCAGACCGCTGCCATCGACGAAATCCGCAAGGCAAATCCTTCTCTGACTCCCACGCAACTCTGGAAGGCCGGCCTCTCGGTTGGCCGCGAGCATATCGCGTCGCTCATCAATACGCTTGCTTTGGCATACGCAGGCGCATCGCTGCCGCTTCTGCTGCTCTTCAAGACGAACGAGGGGTATCCGCTGTGGGTGACGCTCAATAGCGAATTCCTCTCGGAAGAGATCATCAGGACGCTCGTGGGTAGTGCCACATTGCTGTTCGCCGTGCCCATTTCAACGTGGTTTGCTGCGTACTTTTTACGGGGTGGGAAGGGCGGATCTTCGTCATGGGGTCATTCGCATACGCACGCTCATTGATGAAATTCTCTTTTTCAGAAAGCCTTCAACAGAATGATGCTCCGGCGTAGAATCACGGCTATGTTCTGGCTCTCAAAAAAACACGGGATTCACACCCTTCCCGCATGGATCATCTCCATTGCCGCAACCATCGGCATGATCGATGCGTTCTTCCTGCTCTTGGAGTTCATTGAAGTGCTTCTGCATCCGGGCGAACCGACTCCCTGCACCGTCAGCAGTCTCGTGAGCTGCACGCTGACGGTTCAAGGTCCATACGGTCACTACTTCCCCGGTATCCCTAATCCCATGTGGGGCATGCTCTGGTACGCAGGCTGCGTCGCCTATGGTGTCACGCGGCTGCTTGGGACCGAATACTCGCGCAAAGCACGAACCTTCGTCGGAACCATTCTGGTGCTGGGCTTGCTCTTCAGTTATCGCCTCTACCTCGCGAGCGTTCTGGAATTGGGAGGAGTCTGTCCGTTCTGCCTCATCTCGACGACCGCATCGACACTTATTGCACTGGCTTTCGTTGTCGACGATGCGCGTTATGCAGGTCCGCTTCTCGGCAAGCGCGGTCTGATTGGCTTTAGGGTATTTCAGCTCTTTTCCTTTGTCGCCTTCGTGTTTGGACTGCCTCTCTTCATTGGAAACGGACTTCGCTGGCTGCCTGATCCGATGACCGCCATCACGCACTGGTCGTTTCCCGTCATGACCCTCCTCGTGATCATCATGGCCAGCGGACATTGGTGGGCATGGAAGACGATGAAACGTTAACCCTCTTTGCATGACTCCCGCTGGAACACAACAGTGGTACGCACTTCGAAACCTTGGTTCGCTCTTCCCGCATGGATCTTCGGCCCCGTGTGGAACGTTTTGTATGTGTTGATCATTTTTCGTTTTCACTCCAAGTGTTGCCGGCCAGATGGCCGCGGATCGTCGCATTGCCATTCGCTATCATCCTCGTTGCGAACCTTTCCTTTACACCGATCCAATTCGCCCTGCGTAACAATATTCTTGCGCTGGTAGATATCCTGATCGTCCTCTGCACCATCCGTGGATGGTGCGAGTGACTTGTAAACGTGTCCTATGCATTTCCTGTATCCAGCTTCCGTATCTCCTCTGGGTGTCGTTTGCAATGGTGCTGCAGATCAGTGTGACAGTATTGAACTGGCATTAATTGAGCAAATAATTTATGCAGCTATACACACCCCTGTTCTACTGTCTCATTTGTCTCATTTCATTGAGGTGACCCGCTTGCCCTACCCCCTTCAAAACAAGCCCCTGTACAACTGCGAACAACCCCCTCAAAATTGGGTGTCTGACCCGTCCGTTCAGCCAGTCTTCGCTCTTCGCTTCGCTCAGAGCTACGACTGGCCTCCGGCCACTTTTTGCGAGCGATGCGAAGACTGAGCCCGCCGAAGGCTAGGAATCTTAGCATCCTTTTGGGGCTCATCGGTCTGGCATGCTTCGGCGCCGCTTACATTCTCAGCGAAGGTGCTCCACATCGGTGGATTTACCTGGCTGGCGGTGGCACGGGGTTCGGACTTGCCGGATGCATTGTCGGTTTCGCGGATGCAATCGCATCCATGATCCGAAAATGCAAAGAGTCTCACTGAAGGGCCTGAGCCTGTCATCCAACTTTCTGGATGGCGGGCTTACCATATCTCCATATCGATACTTCAATCTCTTTTAGAAATCTAAAATCATCCACCAGTCCCAGCCAGATACATTCGTGTGTTTAGACCCGTATGACTACTACTCTCCTTTGGCTCCTATGATAGTGACTACTTTCGGTACAACTGTCCCCCATTGTCTTTCTTCGAGGAATCTCATGAGATTATCGATCTCATGATCGGGACCGGATACACATAGTAAACATCCCTGACGGGTAATGACGGTAAGCCCCTGCAGGAGCCTCTCAGACTCCATTTGGTCCCAACGTTCGGCCAAACGCTCCTTCAAAATTTTCTCATTGCGTCTTTCAATTTCCTCATCGCCTCTCGGCTCAGATAAACCATCAGTGACACCTCTGATGTAGATCACACTATAGCATGCCATATCTCCATGATAACAACTTGACCTAAGCTCCGCAAAAATTCCAGGGATACTACGCCGCTCCTTCCGCAACTTCGATCTGCTTCTTGATGCGCATGATTCCGACGATGCCCGCACGCTCGGTTTCATCGAGCTTCATTTTGATGTACTTCACCGTCTCTTTGAAATCGGGGATCATCTTGTGCTCCAACGCATTCACGCGCCTTCGCGTTGTCTCCAGCTCGATGGCAAGGGCCTCGGCCTGCTTCTCAATTTGAGCAAGCTCAATGAGAACAACGAAGAGCTCGTCGAATGCTTCCACCGCCTTGTCCAGCAAGGCATTGGTTCCCGCGAGACCGTAGGTTTTGACGGTGCCGGATTTCTGAATCTTGAAGAAAGGGATACGGACGCTCATAACGGACTTGATGTCGACGACGAGCTCGATCTTCGCTTGGGGGCTGCTCAGTGCGTTATCGAGCTGCCCGTCCGTCAACCAGGCGGACGCTACGAGGAACGTGCGAAACGCTTCACCCAGTCCCTCCTCAACACGAGCACGAATGGCTTTCGCAGAGCGAATGATCAGCAGAAACTGCTGCATGAGACCATCCTGCTTGTCCTTGAGTAATTTATGACCTCTCTGCGCAGACTTTGTGCGTCGCTTGATATCCATGAGGGCCATGCGCGTTGGATTGACATTCAGGAGAGTCATGCGTACTGGGTGGAAAATTTAGCGTTTGCCATACTTCTCGATATGCGCGGGCTTGACGCGCTTGAGCTCGGTGACGGGAAGCTCCTGAAGGAGATTCCATCCGATGCTGAGGGATTCAAAAATAGAACGGTTCTTGTATTCATCCTGCGCTATGAATTCCTTCTCGAAGCGTGACGCGAATGCGAGGTACGCCTTGTCAGTTTCACTGAGTGAAGATTCACCGAGGATCACTGCCAACTCGCGCACCTCCACACCACGGGCATAAGCAGCCGTCAGCTGTGCGTCCATGCCGCTGTGATCCTCACGGGTCTTACCCTCCCCTTGTGCCTTGCCCTTCAGACGGGAGAGTGAACCCATCGGGATCACGGGCGGGTAGATGCCTTTCTGGTGCATGCCACGGTCGAGACGGATCTGCCCCTCGGTGATGTATCCCGTAAGATCCGGGATGGGATGTGTCACGTCGTCTTCCGGCATCGTCAGAATCGGAATCTGCGTAATGGAACCGCTGCGACCGCGAATGCGACCCGCACGCTCGTAAATGGTCGCAAGGTCGGTGTACAGGTAACCCGGGTAGCCACGGCGTCCCGGCACTTCTTTGCGGGCGGCAGATACTTCGCGCAACGCCTCACAGTAGTTGGTCATGTCAGTGAGAATCACCGTAACGTGGAATCCCTTTTCATAGGCGAGATACTCGGCAGTCGTCAGTGCGAGGCGCGGTGTTGCAATACGCTCCACAACAGGATCTGCAGCCGTATTCAGGAAGAGCACTGCACGGGAGAGTGCGCCCGTACGCTCGAATTCCTGCTTGAAGAACTGAGCCTCCTCGAACGTCACGCCCATGGCGCCGAACACCACAGCAAACTTATCGTCACCACCTTCCTCTGCCTGCGCATCGGCAGACTGCATCTCCACCTCCCGGGGGGTCAGAACGCGTGCCTGGCGGGCGATCTGAGCGGCCAAGCGGTTATGCGGGAGCCCCGCTCCGGAGAAGATAGGCAATTTCTGACCACGGACGAGTGTGTTCAGCACGTCGATAGTGGAAATGCCCGTCTGAATGAAGTCGTCCGGATACTCACGGGAAGAGGGATTGATAGGCTCACCGTTGATGTCGAGCCTCTTCTCCGGAAGGAGAGCATCACCACCGTCGATCGACTTACCGGAGCCTGAGAAGATGCGTCCAAGCATGTCCTCGGCAACATCGAGCTGGAACGCGTGACCCAGGAAACGGATTTTAGTGCCTTCGGTAGCGACACCCTGCGTGGACTCGAACAGCTGTACCACTGCACGACCGGTTCGGGCTTCGAGAACCTTACCGAGCCTGCGGGTGCCGTCGGCCATTTCAATTTCACATAATTCGTCGTAGGTGACGTCTGCCACCTGCTCGACGATGAGGAGTGGTCCGGTGACGTCTGTGATGGTTTTGTACGCGGTAGTCATGAAGGGAATGGGAAGGAGGCTGGGTTAGAGGAGAAGCGCAGAAATCTGACTTTCAATCTCCGCTTCGAGAGCGTCGAATTGCGAAAGCGAATCTTCCGGAATGAGGTGTGCATGCACGATGCGTTCCTTCACCTGGAGTGAGCGAATCTTCTGCATGTCGAAATCCTCCTGCTGTACCACGGGCAACGCTTTGTCCATGAACATGAGAATTGCCTTGAGAATGCGGTACTGCTTGAGAAGAGACGTGAAAGCATCGGCGCGGTCGAAAGCATTCTGGAAAAGGAAGTCTTCCCGGATCATGCGTGCCACTTCGAGCGTGAGCTGCTCTTTGGGAGACAGGGCATCGGTTCCAACGAGACGGACGATTTCCTCCAGCTTGCTCTCTTCCTGGAGGATCACCTGAGCACGATCGCGATTCGCGTTGAATCCCGTTGCGACTTCCTTGGAGAAAAAATCGTTGAGGTTCTCCGCATACAGCGAATAGCTCTGCAGCCAGTTAATAGCGGGGAAATGTCTTTTGTAAGCCAATCTGGCATCGAGAGCCCAGAAGACTTTCGTCACGCGCAGCGTGTTCTGCGTCACAGGCTCGGAAAAGTCTCCACCCGGAGGAGACACGGCTCCGATGACCGTGAGAGATCCCCGACGTTCATTGGATCCTATGCATTGCACAACACCTGCGCGCTCATAGAAACCTGCGGTGCGGGAACCCAGATAGGCGGGGTAGCCTTCCTCGCCGGGCATTTCCTCGAGACGTCCGGACATCTCACGCATGGCTTCCGCCCAACGGGACGTGGAGTCAGCCATGAGTGCCACATCGTAGCCCATGTCGCGGTAGTACTCCGCGATGGTAATACCCGTGTACACACTGGCCTCACGTGCTGCGACAGGCATGTTGGACGTATTGGCAATGAGAATGGTTCGCTTCATGAGCGGCTCGCCCGTGTTGGGATCCTCAAGGTGTGGAAATTCACTGAGAACTTCTGTCATCTCGTTTCCACGTTCTCCGCAACCGATGTACACAATCACCTGAGCATTGCAGTACTTTGCCAAACTCTGCTGGGTGACGGTCTTCCCTGCCCCGAATGGTCCCGGAATGGCTCCCGCACCACCCTTCGCGATGGGGAAGAGCGTATCGAGAATACGCGTTCCGGTCGCGAGAGGCTCGGATGGAATACCCTTCTGCTTCACCGGTCGGGCAATGCGGATAGGCCAGCGCTGGAGCATCTGCACGTCAACGGTCTTGCCATCCGTCGTCTCGATCTGGGCAATGACGTCTTCAATAGTATGCGAACCGCTCTTGATGCTCTTCAGGGTTCCCGAGAGCGTCGGCGGAACCA
>Ga0194131_10010853_pt1 | contig 11029 bp, 15 predicted proteins | sample TA2KigO120mmetaG_FD_148631 | JGI IMG/M metagenome (GOLD analysis project Ga0194131, IMG submission 148631) | Freshwater microbial communities from Lake Tanganyika, Tanzania - TA2015053 Kigoma Offshore 120m | ecosystem: Environmental > Aquatic > Freshwater > Lake | place: Tanzania: Lake... | reverse complement strand
GGCCTCGAGCAGCGCCTTTCGTGTGCGCTGCGTCGTCTCCGCCCCCATCAGGATCCGGATCTTCTCCAGCGGCTGCCACTTGCCGTCGAGCGCCAGGAGTGCGCCGATCTCGAAGTACCCCGTGGCGATGTCGAACGACTTGGCAATGCCAGACCACTCTTCGAGGTAGCGAAGCCCGGTCCAGCCCGAAACGCTGTTGTCGACGATGAAGAGGTCGCGCCCTTTGGACTCAGTGGTCATCGTGGGCTCGCTTCAATCATTACTTGAGAGAGTCGTCGCGACCGGACATGGTCTCTTCTTGCAGCAGCCTGTGAGGTCAGTCCACCGGCTCCTTTAGCGGAAGACCCTCGTTGCGTGCCACTCCAACGCCGGCCGGCTCGGCTGCATGTGGGGGGTCGCGGGGACGAGAATCTGGCGCCCGTCCATCTCGTAGTAGGTCTTGCCGTTCTCGAACTCGTCGCGCAAACGGGGGCTCACTGCGAAACGGTATTCCGGCGTCACGGTCACGTAGCCTTCGTCGAACAGGCGGTGGAGGTCGGTTCGCAGGACGAGCCCATTCTGAATGTGGTTCGACCGAGGTCCGAGATACGGCTGGATGTGGGCCGCATCGAGCACGGGCGCCGCATGTTCCCCTGTCACCGCGCACCGACCGCGGTAGGCGTCGAGCAGGCGGACACGAAACGCCCCCTGGCCCTCCCGCACGGAGCGCGTCTGGTCGCGCAGCAACCGGGCATCCCCGTCCGTCGCTTCGAACTCACCAAGAAGGTCGGCCGGCGCTGCTCTTCCTACGTTGAGCAGCAATTCCGTAAGCACCTGGCCCACGCCTAGGCTCAGGTCGTACCCCTTCATGGACACGATGTTTTCCTTCCAGCCTTCGAGAGCGGTCCAAGGGAGCCAGTCCCGGTCCGGAAGGAACACCGCGTCACGGAGAATAAGACAGGAGAGCTGTTGATCTTCGATAAGCGCTTTACCGGCGCCAAAACGCTCGCGGTAACGGCCCAAGCGACCGACGAACCGTTCAAAGGTAGGGTCACCGTTGCGGTCGCCGAACACCTCCCAAGCCATTGCGACAGTCATTCTGGTCGCGGCCGCAAAGAAGCCAAAACCCGCGATTGCGCGACGCGGAGCCTTGCGGCGGAAGAAGACCGGCCCGCCAACGTCAACCAGCGAGAATTCTTGCGTGCTGAGGGGGCGCCAGAAGTTCACCTCGTCCCAAGTCGCGAGCCGATCCTCGGGACGGAAGTGGTTGAACCAAGCGTCGTCTGTCACCGCCACCGCGGCGCGCCCTCTTGCCGCCATGTTGATGTGGGATTCTAGCCCAGCACCAGGATCCGCGGCTCCGCAGCCGGTGCCCGCCCGCTCTCCTGGACCGCGATGTGCGCAGCCATCGCGGCCGCAATGGCCGCGTCCATCTCCTTGCGGCTTCTCCCTTTCGAGATACGCCACCCCCCGCTGAACGCCTCGCGCGCCACGGCGCTCCGCGAAGCTCTCAGCGCCTGGACCGCGGGTCATGCCGCAACGCCCAGGCAGGGGACGCGCGCGGCGGCGCACTCAGAGCAGCGCCGGGCCGATCCGCACCGTTCGGCGCAGTCGGCGCAGGCGCGGGGTTCGAGGTAGTCGATCACTTCGGACTTCACGGCGCGGAGCTGCTCGAGGAGGTCGTCGCCGACTAGGTGCGCCGGCCCCTCGATCGCAATGTCCGAGCCGTAGAGGATGATCTCCACGCCGTACGCGCGGAGCCGCCCGAGCAGGCGGGGGAGGTCCTGGGTGGGTGCGTGGGCGGTGAGCACGGGCATCAGATCATCCGCCTCACCCGCTCGGCCGCGTTGCCGTTCCCCTCGAGGGCGGCTTGCGCGAAGTCGAGCCGGAACCTGTGCTCGTGGCAGAGCGGCTCCAACTCCGGCCCGTAGTTCGTCGCCTTGACGCCGCATCGAACGCAGCGATCGGGGACACCCGCTACTTGGGGCCCCTCTGTCGCTACGCCGCTACACCTGGGCTCCAACAGGTTCGGCTCATCAGGTTCGGCGTCGTCGATGTAGCGGCGTAGCGGCTCGGCCCCCTCTGTAGCGGAGTGTTCCGCCTGCTCATCGTCCTTCTTGGGCGGAGGCAGGTAGCGCTCGAAGGCGTCGGCGAAGGCGGCGAGAGAGTAGCCCTTGCGGACCTCCTTCCCGACGCGCATGTTCTCCGGCTTCACTCCGAAGTCGCGGAGCATGCGGGCGAGGCGGTCGGCGCGCAGCGGCTTCCCGCGCATGTCACCCCACGGCCCATCCTCGGCGGCGACGAGGCCATCGAGGATCTGCGTCGTCCAGAGCCGAGCGGCGCCTGCCCTCTCGAACACCTCGCGGATGTCGGCCAGCAAACGGACGCCCAGGGTGTCGTCTGCCGTCTCACAGGCGCCGCTGAGTGCGAGCGCCGCCGCCCTCGCCTTCTACCGCCGCGCTCGTCTTACCGTCGTTTGTGGCTTCCCGCCATACGCGGCAACGAGATCATCAGCGATCTCAACGCTCAACGGGCGAGGAACGCTCTCGACGAAGCGCTCGGCTTCAGGTCCGAGCCGACTCCCGCCGCCAAGCTGGATCATCCGCAGAACGGCGAGCGTTGGTGCCTTGACCCATCCCTCGTTCACAACCTTGAGGAACGCCTCGCAGTGCTCTGTGTCTCGCCACGGAGCGAAGGCCAGGATCGCATCCAAGCCATCCGCGCCGCCTTCCTGATCCTCGGCGAGCATGTATTCGTGCGCCAACTCGAACATCGTCCAGGGCGGTAAGTCGGGCGCCGCGGCGTGGACGGCGCGAAGCCATCGCACCTCACGCCTCGTAAGCGATCGCCTCTTCCCGCGGCTCTGCTGCACGAGGAGCGCGAGCACTTCGAGGAGCGCCGGTGGAACAGGATCGTCGGGGTCCAACGACCACGGCTCGCCGAGGTCGGGCATGTCCTCCCTGAGGATTCTCTGCACCGTCTTCAGCGATGGTACGCCGTTCTTATTCACGAGCGCCCACACCCGGCGCGGGTCTCGCTCTCCGAGACGATAACATTCGTGAATCTGCTGCTCCACCCCTGGATCGATGCGGCGGCGCTTCCGTCCGCTCTGTCCACTCTGTCCTGATATGGCCATTGTCTGTCCTGATTACGCCTATCTTAGTCCGCTGCTCAGCGTACAATGTCCCTGCCGCGCGCGCAAGGACGCGCACGACGGAGTTAGGAGGCTGATGGTGACGACCGAGATGACCGAGATGCTGCCACTGGGGGTCGGCGTCAAGGAAGCGGGACGGCTGTTGGGGATCGGCAGAACAACCGCGTGGCGGCTCGTTCGCTCCGGCGAGTTGCGGACCGTCCGCATCTGCCGACGCGTAATCGTCCCGATGACGGAGGTCACGAGGTTGCTGGGGCAGACGCCCGATGCCTAAAAAGCGGCACGCCCCCTTGCAGGGGGGCGCACCATCACGAACGGGCACCTTCGATCCTACGACCGCGGGCTCCGGCACGCCACGCCAGGAACAACTGGCCCTCTTCCCCGCGACGGGCTGGGCGGCCATGGCGGCGGGCGAGCTGATCCCCTTCTGCACCTGGAGCACGGTGCGCGCGCTCGATCCGCGAGGTTCAGGGCGAGTCGGAGCAGACGCCGCGCGCAACCTAGTCGGTGAGGCGCGAGGACTCACCGCGCGCAGCACTCGGCGCATCTTCGCCGAGTGCGAGCGGCGGGGTTACTGGCGGTCTGGAACAGCTCGCGACGGGTCACGCGCGATCTTCCTCGTCGGCATCGCACGGTTGATGGTTCGCCTTGGCGTCGAGCGCGAACGCGCGCCACGCCTCGTCCCGCTCGACGCCCTGCGGACGCCACCCGCGATGCGCGGGGCGCTGTACGCGGCGGTGCACGAGATCCCAGGGCACGCGCAGCGATTCCGAAACGCGCCGCTCGCGCGCGCGACCAAGGCGGCGCTCACCGGCGTGGCGCCCACCTCGCAGCGGCGCTACGACCGCCGCGGAGCCACAGAGTTGATCCAGCGCGTCGTGGTGAAGATCGACACGGACGACCCGGCCGCCCCCAGCGGTGGCGGCTTCTACATCGGGCAGGGCGGGGTGTTGTACCGGCGGCTACCCGACTATCGGGTGCCGACGCAACAGCGCGCCGCCTCAGTGACCGCAGCGAAGCATGCCACGCGCAAGGCGTGCCGGCTGCGCGAGGTAGAGGGGGCCGACCCTGAGGCGCGCCCTTTGGTTGACTTCCGAGGGCAACGTGCCACCCGGGCGGCCCCCTCTACCCGACCTCGCCGCTCGTTCTTTGCGGGTGCGACGGAGGCCGCGGCGCTCAAGCGCGCGTGGGACGAACGCGCCAGAGGGCGGGTCACGCTGGGCTGGGGACTCGCAGGCGAGATGGAGTTCCGGGAAGTCGAGTTGGGGAATCCCGGCTCGGGGGGCGGACAGAATTGGAGGGGATCTTACTTCCGGAGAGGGGAACCTATCCCCGCGCCGCAGGCGCCCCCAGAAGGCCGAAAGCGGCCAACTGTGTCCGCCCCCGCTGCTCACACCGCGGCGAACGGAGAACGCGAATGAACGCGCTGAGGCGAAGTTCGGACGGTGCGGGTTACACGCCGCCGCGCCCGCATCAACCCATGCCGATCTTCGATCGCGCGCTGGCGGGGATCGACTGTGGCGATCCCGCTCCGCTGCGCGACGACGTGCCGGCCGGACGCATCGACACGAGCCGCGACGCCTTCGCCGCGCTCGTTGCCAGCGGCGAGCGGCGCACGTTGCAGGCGCGCGTCCTCGATCTGATCGCCGACGCGGGCGACAGCGGGATGACGCTCGATGAACTCTGCCTGCGCCGCGACCGCCAGACGCAGAGTGTCAGCCCGCGCATCAACGAACTAGCGCGCTCGGGACTCATCAAGCGCAGCGGCGCCCGGCGTCCCACGCGCACCGGCTCACCGGCGTACGCCTGGGTCGTCACTGCGAACAAGACGTGGGTCGACGGTGAGGCGGTGGCGTCGTGAGTCGCCGCGCATGGGTGATGCCTCGTGCTGCTCGCGTCATGCGACGACTGAGCGGCCGTCGTCCTCCCCGTCCCACTCCATCGCGCGATCCCGGATTCGCCGCCCACCGTGACGTCCCGGTGCTCGTGCGGCGTCTTGACGAGGGGCAGGGGCCGTCATGACCAGCGGTGTTCGTCGGTGGCGGCGCTGCCGCGAGTGCGGTTACGAGGGGGGCGCTGGGTCGTTCGCCATCGTGAACCCGCGGCCCGGTCGTGGTGGCTACCGTTGGGGCTCTGGCATCAAGCGACGCTGCCCAGAGTGCGGTGCTGTCGGGTGGACCTCAGCATTCCCCGTGGTAGCGCCATGAGCGGCCCACGCGAGGCCGTTGCCGCCGCTAGGAGCCGCTAGGATGCCCGGCGAGAGCACCCGCCCGTCCCACACAGTGCGGCTCGACGCCATCCCGCCCGAGGCGGTGGCTCTGTGCCAGGTGCTCGCCGGCGTGGTACGGCGACTTCGCGCGGAAGGGCAGTCTGTCCATGCCGCGTAGCGAGCACGCCGCTGAATCCGAGACGGAGGGGGGCGTCATGCGGTGCGCGATCTACGTTCGCGTTAGTTCGGACGATCAGGTCCGGGGACACAGCATGGCCTCTCAGCTCGATGCGTGCCGCGCGTTCGCGGTACAGCGTGGCTGGTCGGTCGCGGACGTATTCGAGGACCCCGGATTCTCCGCGACTTCCACGAACCGCCCGGCCTTCCAGCGCATGATCCAGGGCGCGGCGGATGGCTGCTACGACGCGATCGTCGTGCTCCGCTTCGATCGGTTCGCGCGCTCGCTCGAAGACTGGATCGTCATTCGTCGCCAGCTACAGCGGCAGGGCGTGGCGCTGGTGTCGGTGACGGAGCCCATTGACGACTCCCCGATGGAGCCGATCTTCGAGGCGCTACACGGCGGCCTTGCCGAGTGGTACAGCCGCGACCTCAGTCAGAAGGTCGCGCGGGGCTACGCGAAGCGTGCCGAGAAAGGCTTGCACGGCGGGGACATACCGTTTGGGTACCGGCCAGGCATCAGCTCACAGCATCCCGCGATCCCTGAGCTACCCGAGGCCGCTGCCGTTCGGGAATGCTTCGCTCTCTACGCTTCCGGCACGGTCTCGATGGGGGAGATCGCCGACTGGCTCAACGAACGCGGGTTCAGTCCTCGCAGCAAGCAGGGCAAGGAGCGGTTCAGCAAGGCGTCGATCGAACGGCTGCTCGCGAACCCGTACTACGTCGGCGAGATTCACCGACACGGCGAGTTCGTACGGGTAGGGCTGCACGAGCCTATCGTTGCTCGCGATCTGTGGGACCGCGTACAGGGGCAACGAGCGGCCCGAGCGCACCGCCCGCGAGCGCACACGCGCGACGCGAGGCGCGCCCGCCCCTACTTGCTCTCCGGTATCGGGGTGTGCGCGCGCTGCTCCGGCCCCATCTGGGCCAACGTGAATCAACAGAAGTACCGCTACTACCGGTGCTCCGCGCGGAGCCGTGGTGAGGTCTGCGTGGCACGCTCGGGTGCCCGCGCCGACCACATCGAGCGCGAGGTCGCGGGGCTGTTCCTCGACATTGAGTTGCCCGACGCGTGGCAGGATCTCGTCTACGAGTTGGCCGGCCAGAAGTCCGATCCCGCGATCCGCAAGAGCGAGACCGAGCGCCTACAGGCCAGCCTCGCAAAGGCGCAGCGCGCGTTGTTCGACGACCTTGTGCCTGAGGCGATGGCCCGCCAACAGATCCGCGAGATCCAGGCGAAGCTACGCCGTCTAACCCCGGCTGACGGTGACGTGGCCGTGGCGGCGGTCGAGGAGATGTTGAGCATCCCGCGCCTGTGGCCCCGCATGACGGAGGCCGAGCGCGCCGCGGTCGTGAAGGCGTCGCTCGCCTTCGCCGCGGTGGACACTGACGGCGCTACGCTAGGAGCGTTCGCCCCGCGCCCACACCTCGAGCCGCTGTTTCAGGCGATGGCGATGAGCGGGGGCAAGATCAGAAGTTGCGACTGGCGACCCCGATCGGATTGGGGGCTGCCAAACGCAACCACCTTTGAGAGGGTTGCGTGAACGAGCCCCCGCCTCCGTTGTCTCCCCGGCGCGACATCACGCGCGAGCTCTTCGCGGCGGTGCGCCGCTGGCTGGCGCGGGTCGGCGTGCAGACGCACTTCATCGAGCCGGGCAGTCCATGGGAGAACGGCTACATCGAGTCCTTCAACGGCAAGCTGCGTGACGAATGCCTCAACCTCGAGGGAGCCTGCCCCGCATCTCCGGACGGGGCGGGTGAGGTAATCATGCCGCATCTACTGCTGCAGCGTGCAGCCGCTCGAAGTCAACGGGACTGAGATCGTCGATCGCGGTGTGACGACGCCGCGGGTTGTACCAGGCCTCGATCCACTCGAAGACGGCGGAGGCGAGTTCCCGGCGCGTGCTCCAGCGCTGACGGTCAAGTAGCTCGAGCTGCAGCGTTCCGAAGAAGGATTCCATCAGCGCGTTGTCGGCGGCGCTGCCGACACGACCCATCGAGCCGAGCAGGCCGGCCGCACGGAGCCGGTGCCCGAACGCCCAGGACGTGTATTGCGATCCGCGATCGCTATGGACCACAGTCTGACCACCTGGTGGACGCCGGCGCCAGCGTGCCATCTCCAGCGCGTCGACCACGAGCTCGGCACGCAGGTGGTCGGCGATCGACCAGCCGACGATGCGTCGCGAGTACACGTCGAGCACCGCCGCGCAATACACCTTGCCCTCGTGCGTCGGGTGCTCGGTGATGTCGGTGAGCCAGAGCCGGTTCGGGGCGTCGGCCACGAAGCGCCGGCGCACCAGGTCGTCGTGCACCGCCGGCGTCTTGCGTGCTCGCTTCCCGCGACGGCGGTAGACGCCCTGCAGCCGTTCGAGCCGCATCAGTCGGGCCACCCGTTTGCGACCGCAGCGCACGCCGCGACCGAGCCTCAACTCCGCGTGGACGCGCGGTGCGCCGTAGCTGCCACGCGACATCGCATGGATCTCGACGATCTGGGCGCGCAGCTCCTCGTCGGCGACGGCGCGTGCCGAGGGTGGGCGCTCCCGCCACTCGTAGTAGCCGGAGGTGGAGATGCGCAGCACCCGGCAGGCCACCGCGACGTGCACCCCGTCGGCGGCGAGCTCACGGACCAGCCGGTAGCTCATTTTGGAGGCAGCTGCTCGCGCGCGAAGAAGGCGGTCGCCCGCTTGAGGACCTCGACCTCCATCGCCAGCACGCGGTTGGCGCGGCGCAGCCGCACCAGCTCGGCGCGCTCTTCGCTGGTCAGGCCTTCGCGCTGGCCCTCGTCGATGTCGGCCTGGCGTAGCCAGCGGTGCAGGCACGACTGCGCCATGCCCAGGTCGGCCGCGATCTGGCTGACGGGCTTGTCGCGCAGCCGCGCGAGCTCGATGGCGCGGCGGCGGAACTCGGGCGGGTGGGCTCGGGGCATCCTGGACTCCTCCCTGAGCGACATCGTCGCCTCAGACTAGGTGTCCGGAGATGTGGGGCAGGCTCCCAGGCCAACCGGATGCGTAAGGCCGCTTGCCGTGCGTAGATTCAACGGCGGTCCGGCTGGCGCATCACTGGCGCCAGGTTCGACGGTTGCAAAAGGCGGGTGGCGGCTCGTGCGTCCGGTTCCTCATCCCCGCATTTACCTCACTGCGAGAATTGATAACACAGTTGATGGGTGGTATTGGAGCGCCTGGGGCCCACGCAGCCCAGAAAGATGCCGCCGTCGCGCCTCAGGACGCGGGCGCGTAGTCGCTTCCAGCTCGAGGGCAATGGGGGTGCTGCGGTATCCAGGCATAGTCGGATCCGTGCCGCAGAGACGGGGCCCTCGGTAAGGCAACTTGTCAGGGATGTGCGGCATGCCGCACGGCTGTGGGGACTTGGCTGCGGCGCCCTGCCCAACTCGTCGCCTCGGACTAGCGCTTCGCGGGGAAACCTCGGCCGACCTCTTCGGCAGCATCCCAGAGCGACTGCTCCGGGCGGTCGGCCAGTGCCCAGTGTTCGTAGACCATCCCGCGCAGGGATGGCGCTCCCTTCTCCAGGAGCAGGTCGCGCAACTCGGTGACTGAGTATTCGGCGTCGTCCAGCTCCCAGATCACTGAGGCGGGACGAGGTGTCTCGACAAACCGAGCGCGCTTCCCCTTAGGGCCTAACGCCTTCGGCCATACTCCTGACAAGTGCCCCTCATGGACGACAATCTGCGTACCGGGCCCGATCAGACCGGCTCGCAGAAGCACGGTTCTGGTCTGCTCGCGCTTGCGATAGGGCCTCCTCGTGCGAGGGGTCGTCGCCACCGTTCATTCCTGCATCGTGTTCGCAGGAGTCTAGGTTGATGCAGGAGCGAGTTGCCGCGCACCGTATCATATGCCCGACGTTCAGGCTGAGCAAGGTCTGCTCGTCGCGTGGGGTGGCTTCAAGTCCACGATCGAGAAGGATGTCCCGCTTCAATTCTTCAGAGTCCGACTCTGGGACCAGGATGATCTCGTCGATGAGGTCTTGCGTCACTACGAAGACCTCGCCGCAGACTTCAAAGCAGAGCTTCCCTTGAAACGGATTTGGGCCGTCGCCGGTGGTGACGAAGCTTTGGTTTGAACGAGAGCCGACCTGCAGACGAAGGAGCCAAGATGGGGCCCGTTGAGCACGCGATCCGGGCCACCTTCGTCGCGCCCGCCACCCTTTACACGCTCGGGCAAAGAAAGCCCTTCGAGCTTCACGCCATCGATGAAGATGGGATCGTCCTGATGCTTGGCAAAACGCGATATCGGACGCGCCTTTCTTGGGCGTGCTTGGAGTCGATACCTCCGTTCCTCAAAGCCCAGCAAGGCTGGATCCCGGCAGGGGGTGCCCGCAGCGTGGCGGGCGAGCAGGGAACGCTAGACGAGCACCTGAAGCGCTGCACCAAGACGGATGTCGCACGCTGGGTCTGCCGAGTGCTCGTAGACGCGCATGTGATCGAGATCGCACCAGGTGCCCCGCTTCGGGTTCGAGTGCTTGAATCGGCGACGGCCCCTGCCACGCGGCACCGGAAGGTGCATCTCACGCTCGGACCCATACCCGTGGCGAAGACAGGGAATCTGCAGCCGTATCTCTTCCGAGTGCTCCAGGAACAGGACGCGGGGGCAGAGATTCGGATCGAAATTGATGTCGCGAGTGATGCCGGCATCGCCGAGGATGTGCTCGAGCGAATTCTGCAGGGTCTCGATCAGCTTCAGATTCCTGCACGCTGGGACGGTGAACCCGGCACCCCTAGTGGTTAGCAACGGGGCGCGGTTGGACCACCAAATCGGAGAGCACGGTCGGAATTTGGTCACGTCGGGACAGTGATGCCGACGTTCGCTCAATGGTAGCGAAAGACTGACGGCATCTCAGCAATTCGAAGCACGTCTCCGCGTACCTCGGGGGACGGGATTCGAACCCGCGGCACTCGAAGTGATCGGCGCCGAACTCGAAACGCAAGCGCTGGAGATCAGAATCGAGATCCCGGTGCCAGTGCCCCGTGAGCGCATCTCGCAGCTTCTTGCCAGGGGCGAAGGTCAGGCCGGCGCGACCGGGCTGCACCGTCAGGTTCGTTCTTTACCTCGACCCAATGGGCAATCAGGTTAGGGCGAGTGATTACCCTCGGTCCCCCCACTCTCAAGCGGTGACGATTCAGTCTACGACCCCTTGGACTGGTGGGCCCCCATCCCCCCTCCGTCTGCGCGCATCCTCGACACCCGACCCCCTCGGGCGGGCCCGGCGATGCCGCCGCGCTGGCGTGCTGAGCGAGGCGTGTGGCTGGCGCGAGTGGACGATCCAAGACATCTGCGCAGACGTACATCGACTCGCCCGCGAGGGGTACCGACCGTCCGAGATCGCAAGACACCTCGGTATCAGCGAACGAAGCGTGTTCAGGCCACTCGCCGACCGTCGGGAAGCCTGAGACGCGTCGGCGGGGGGCGCCCCTACCCCTCGCCGAGGGCGTCCAACCCGATGCGGAGGATGGCCCTGGCCTGTTCGGGAGACGTGATGTTCGTGGTAACGGAGCG
>Ga0194131_10010852_pt1 | contig 11029 bp, 7 predicted proteins | sample TA2KigO120mmetaG_FD_148631 | JGI IMG/M metagenome (GOLD analysis project Ga0194131, IMG submission 148631) | Freshwater microbial communities from Lake Tanganyika, Tanzania - TA2015053 Kigoma Offshore 120m | ecosystem: Environmental > Aquatic > Freshwater > Lake | place: Tanzania: Lake... | reverse complement strand
GGTTGGGTTCCGCAAGAACCGTTTGCTTCCCTACTTGTCGAGATGAAACAGCAGGCCGAACCCCTCCTGTACGTCTATGACAATCAGACGGGATGGAAAGCGAATCCTTATACCCAACTCTATACGGTGCGAAAAGGTCCGTTTCAGGCCGGTGAGCCAAGGGATTTTCGCCTGAGAACAAATTCCGAAGGCTTTTTCGATCGCGAACACAGACTGACAACGCCCTACTATAGGGTTGCTTTCTTGGGGGACTCTTGGGTAGAGGCGCAACAGGTCGCGGCCTCGAATCGTTTTACCGATCTAGTCGAGGGCTATGTTTTTGCGCAGTCCAAGGGCAGCAAGGCGGTGGAGACGATGAACTTCGGCCTCTCGAATCTGGGTACTGCGCAAGAGTACGGGATATTGAAACAATATGTACTGAAATATAGGCCAAACGAAATTTGGATATTGTTCAACCCCAGAGACGATATTAGCGATAGCTCCGCGCTCTTTACCCAGCCTCCGTTGGGTCCCACGTATCGCTACACGAAAGTCAAAGGGAGCATCGTTGAGGTCGATATCGAGTTCGGTTTTCCAGATCCACCGGCCGTAGCCGCTGAGCTGCAAAAAAAGCGATACGGCCGATGGCTCAACCTGACGCCGGACCAGGTTTTGCCGTATTTTTATGCGGAGGAGAAGAGCCCGGTATTCGAGGCTGCGTGGGAAGACTGCAGGCAGAGTTTGCGCGCCATCAGGCGGCTCGCTGATGGCATCGGAGCCAAGGTAGTTCTGGTGTACCTGCCACAGCAATTCGAAGTCGATAAGGAGGAATGGCAAAAGTATGTCGCAGTGAATAGCAGCCAATCCGCAAGACAGATGTTGCATTTCAATAGCGGACTGGGTGAACAACGTCTGCGTGAGTTAGCAACCGCAGAGGGGGTGAAGTTTTTTTCTCTCAAACCGCTTATTCTCGAAAAAGGAAGGAGCGAGATCTTTCAAGACCATTTTAGCCGGATGGGGCACCACTGGGTGGCCGATACCATAGCGCGGAATCTGGCGGACGAGGGATGTTGCAAGCTGCCGACATTGGTCGCGACAGAACTTCAATGTGCGGACTGACACATCAGGATAAGATCCATCAGATGCTTTCTCGTGTCTCGGCTTGAGAAGAACTTGATTTTGCGCCGGAATTCTTAGGTGTGGACTTTGCGGGTATGAAAGGAGCGACGATAGTCCTGTTCTCGAAAGAACGGATTTGCCCGAAGCTCAACGACATCCCGCCGCAACCGTCTTTTCTCTGCGTGTTTCCATCTGCCGCTTTGCCAAGACCCACAACACCTTGAAGTGCTCCAGCGTCGCTTTGAGAACGCGCATCTTTGACTGTCCGAATTCGCGTGTTGTCAGAACGCTATCGACTTGAACGATGCGTGCCCCAGAAAGAATCAACCGGCCGAGGATTTCCGAAGCTGCGCCGAAACCATTGCTCCGGAAGCGCAGTGCTCGCACCAGATCACCACGATAGGCGCGAAATGCACAGGAATAGACCTGAATATCTTTCCCGCCTGGCCCCACCACCAGCCGGTAGAGCCATGAATTGGAGTTGGAGAGAAATCGCCTCCAGAGCGGCACGCGAAGATTTTTCCCTTGATTTGAGAATGCGTCGGCCGTAGCGACGTCGGCGCCGGCAAGTACCTCGCGAACGAGCTTGATGATGTCTTCGACTGGGTAAGTGCAATCCGCATCGTAGCAAACTACAATCTCGCCACGTGCAGCGGCAAAGCCCGTTCGGATTGCCGCACCAAAGCCCTGGTTCACGCTGTGCGATAGCATCTTAACATCCCATTCGCTGGGTTTCAGTCGGCCAGCCACTTCCACCGTCCGGTCAGAACTGCCGTCATTGACGAAGACAAGATCGAACCGCCAGTCGCTCGGCTTCAGCGAGTGCAGTGTGCCGAGCTTCTCAAAGAGCTGCGGCAGCGATTCCTCCTCGTTATACATGGCGACCACGACCGACACTGTGTGGGTGGACCCAGGCGGCATAACAGTAACCTCACACCCGACGATATACCCGCAGACAAGCAATCACAGCATCAACATCCGCCGGCGGCATCTCCGGATAAATTGGCAGTGAAAGGATTTCCCGCGAGACGGCTTCGGCGACCGGAAAGCTGGCACCTTCCGGCACGTAGTGGCTGAACGCCGGTTGTTGGTGCAGGGCTAGAGGATAGTGAACGGCGTGCCCAATGCCCTTGCTCTTGAGAAACTCGGCCAGCGCGTCGCGATGAGACGTACGAATCGAGTACTGATTGTAGACATGCCGTACGCCGGGAGCACAGTAAGGTGTTACCAGATCCAATCCCTCAAGGGCTTCGTTGTAGCGATGCGCGATCCCGATGCGCGCCTCTGTCCAGGCTTCCAGATGCCGTAGCTTGACCCGAAGCACGGCGGCCTGCAGTGTATCAAGCCGGCTGTTCACTCCCAGGATTTCATGGTGATACCTTTTCCTCGACCCATGCACCGTGATCATGCGGCAACGCTCCGCCAGCGTTGCGTCGTTGGTCACCAGGGCGCCGCCATCTCCGTAAGCCCCTAAATTCTTGCTCGGGAAAAAGCTGAAGCAGCCAATGTCGCCAAGGGTTCCGACGCTGCGTTCCTCGTACCGAGCACCGATGGCTTGTGCTGCATCTTCGATGACTTTCAGGCCCCGCTCTCGGGCCAGTGCCAACAGTGGCGCCATTTGGGCTGGCTGGCCGTACAAGTGCACCGGGATAATGGCTTTCGTCCTGCTCGTAATACTCGGAGCGATTTTCTGGACGTCTAGATTGTAAGTCTTGGCATCGATATCGACATAGACCGGAGTAGCCCCGAGCAGTGCGATCGTTTCGGCAGTCGCAACAAACGTGAACGGAGAGGTAATCACCTCGTCGCCACGACCAATTCCCAGTGCCATCATCGCGACCTGAAGCGCGTCCGTTCCGGAAGCGCATCCCACCGCGTGTTTCACGCCGAGATAGGCCGCCAGATCGGCCTCAAACTCTCGGACCGCAGAACCCATGATGAAGTCAGTAGCCATCAACACTGACTGGATGGCTTCATCGATTTCGCTTTTGATGCTCAGATATTGGCGGTGGAGGTCCACCATCTTGATCTGCATTCGTTTCGGTCCTCCAGCGGACCCATGGATTCACGGCCGTTGCTGATGCGTTACGGAAACAATGCTAACGCATCCTATACCTACTTGAATCCAAAAACCGAGGACGACAACAAGGATGAGCACGAGAAAAACGAAAATAAAATCCTCGCGAAGTCATGCACAAGCGGGCTAGTTTGCAACCAGCACATCTGCGATCCTTACGGCGGCTTTCCCATCCCAATAAGGTATCGGCTGCGACTTCTTGCCATGACCTTGGCAAACGCTGTCCACCCACTCCAGCATTCCCTCAGCGTCACCCGGCCCAAGTGTGTTCGTACCCAGTTCGACGGTAACGAGCTGCTCCGTCTCGTTTCGCAAAGTCAAGCAAGGCACATTCAGGTGGGTTGTTTCAGCTTGTACACCACCTGAATCGGAAACAACACCGAGGGCGTGCTTGGTCAGACAGACGAAATCGAGATAGCCCAACGGCTCTGTCAATTGAACTCCTGACTCTGCTCGCAGTTTGTCCAGCAAACCAAACTCCTCCAGCTTTCGCGACGTTCTGGGGTGAACCGGAAACAGAACAGGGGCGCGAGATCCCGTCTGCGTAACCAAGTCGGCCAAGTGCGACAAGGTTTCCCGGGAATCAACGTTGCCGGCGCGATGGAGTGTGATGAGAAAGTACTTGCCGGGCTGAACTCGCAGAGCCTGCAGGATCGAGGAGCGGTCTGCCTTCGCTTCGAACTGCATCAACGCATCGATCATGACGTTGCCTGTCAAGTGGATGCGGCCAGCGGCAACTCCCTCTCTAAGCAGATTCTCGACGCCAGCCTGCTCAGTAGCGAACAGGAGGTCGGAAACCTGGTCGGTCAGGAGCCGATTGATTTCTTCCGGCATCTTCCGGTCGAAACTGCGCAGCCCGGCTTCTACGTGTGCCAGAGGGATGTGCTCTTTGGCACACACGAGCGCACAGGCCAGCGTTGAATTCACATCGCCAAACACAACGACCCAATCGGGGCGAACACTTTCAACCACTTCTTCAAACCGCGTCATGATTCGCGCGGTCTGCACGGAATGGCTAGCCGATCCTGACTCCAGGTGGAAGTCGGCTTTCGGCAGTTCCAAGTCTCGGAAAAAGACATCGGACATTGCCGCGTCGTAATGTTGGCCGGTGTGGACAATCAAACTCCGAACGTCATCTTGACGCCGCAGGAATTCCCGATGAAGCGGAGCAACCTTCAGAAAATTGGGCCGGGCGCCCACGACGGAAAGAATAGTCTTCCTCATGAGGCGGCGCCCTCGCCTTCGACCGCCCGCAACTGTCCGTCTAGCTGCCGATAACGGCCCTGGCACGCGCTGCAAACGACCTGCGATCCATCCTCAGTGGCGGGCAGCCGGCTGCCGCACTGGCACATCCATCCAACGTGCCGCGCCGGGTTGCCGATGACCAGCGCGTAGTCTGGGATATCCTTGGTTACGACTGCTCCGGCGCCGACGAAGGCATAGCAACCAATCGTGTGCCCGCACAAGATGGTGGCATTGGCGCCGATCGAGGCGCCTTTCTTCACAATCGTCTGGCGGTACTCGTTGCGCCGCACGATGTGGCTGCGGGGATTGATCACGTTCGTAAAGACCATCGACGGCCCTAAGAACACGTCGTCTTCACAAATCACTCCGGTGTAAATCGAGACGTTGTTTTGCACCTTGACGTTTTCACCGAGAACGCAGCCCGGCGAGACCACGACGTTTTGCCCGATGTTGCAATTGCGGCCAATCTTGCAGTCCTTCATGATGTGCGAGTAGTGCCAGATCTTGGTTCCGGCGCCAATCTCGCAAGGCTCGTCGATACAACTCGAAGGATGGGCGGAGTATCCAGGCCGCACAGCGACGCTGGGCTCGACAGAAACCTGCCGGCCCTGCTGCTCTAGCGACTCCTGGCAAGCGTTCAGGAGTCGCAGGACTCGGAGGCCTTCCTCGCCATCCGTGCGTGGCCTGTTGCGAGTTTCAATGCATTCCAAGAAATGCCGGCATTCTTCTTCGAGCGGCTCCTTGCCGTCGAACGCCACCGCAACGCCTTCGGCTTTTTCCGGAACGGGTATCCGATTGACCCACTGGATGCGATGAGGGAACAGCATCAGTTTGTTGGAAGGGGCCGCGTCGTCGAATACAGCCATCTGGCGTTCACCCACCACGACAAGCTTCTGCTCCTTGAACGGATGCAGCCAGCTCACAAAGATATGTGCGTTGACTCCGCTGCTAAACTGAAAATTACTCACCGTCACATCGGCAATCGAGCGATGCAGGTAGTTGCCCCCCTGCGACGAGACCCTTACAGGCATTTCGCCCAAAAGCATGAGCATCACTGAGATGTCATGCGGCGCAAAACTCCAAAGGATGTTTTCCTCCGTGCGAATCCGCCCGAAATTCAGGCGATTGGAGTAAACGTAGTTGATCTTTCCAAGCTCGCCGCCCTGCACCATGGTCCGAAGCTTAAGCAGAGCAGGATGATATTGAAGAATATGCCCGACCATCAACAGTCGCTTCTGCTTCCGAACGAGTTCGACAAGCTCCTCCCCGTCTGAAACAGCCAGTGCAAGAGGTTTCTCGACGAAGACATCTTTCCCGGCAAGCAGGCATTCCTTTGCCAAACGGTAGTGGGTCTCGGCTGGCGTCGCGATGACGACTCCCTGGATAGCCGAATTGCCGGTTAGGTCGTGCAGCAACGGCGTAACATGAAGGTCGGGATGCTCTCTCTCAAGTTGGCTACGGCGAGAGTCGTCTGCTTCACACAAGGCCGCAAGTACACCCAGCCTCTTCCATACCCGCAAGTGATTTTGCCCCCAGGCACCCGCTCCGATAAGCCCGATCTTCATAGCACTATTCCAGGATTGGCTCGCTGCTACCAAGCCAGTGTCCCCAAGAAGTCCAACCTAGACTGGCAAGAGCCTTCTCGGGAAGATGTGGATTCGTTGGCGAATCCTCAAGTAAAAACGCGGTATGTTAGCACAGAAGAAAGCTCCATCGATCCATCAAGATTCGTGTCTTCCGCAACATGTCGATTAGGAATCACGCTCGAAACTGCGCAAAAGAATCCGGTGGAGCTGTGGCAGCCGCCTGGTCTTGAATACCCGGCACACCGCTGAGATCAGGAGCGCTCGCTCTGTTCGGGGAGTGCTTCCGTGTTGCTTGGGCATTCCGACAGCAACCGAATCAAGGTCTTTAAATTTTCCATCCGCACAAATTGGAGAAAGACGGTATTCTTGTGCAGATAGCTGGCGTTTCGAGTAGACTCAATGTCTCAGAGCAGCTATGAATCCTCGCTTTTCCTCCGACCGAAAACACAGGTTTCTGTGCCTCACCTTTAGCCTGGCAATGGCGGCTTTCACAGGCCTCTCGACGTTGGCATCCGCACCCCGGACACTCATTTTACGAGACTGGGGCGGTGTTAGAATCATCGAGCAGAACGGCCAGATCCAGGTCGAAATCACGACCGAAAACCAGACCCGTATTGCTGCCATCGCCGTCATCGATTCAGACGCAAGGGTTCGCCAGGCTGCCGTGCGGAAACTCTCCGACCAACCTGTCTTGGCTCAAATCGCCCAGCAGGACCCGGACCTCAACGTGCGCTTGGCGGCACTGGAGAGAGTCACGGATGAGACGTTGCTCGAGTCAATCGACAAAGCGGTCACGGAGACAGACATTAGGGCTTCAGCAACGCGGCGGCTGACGAGTGCAGACGATCTGATGGTGCTCATGAGCGATCCGGCCGCGCGAGTCCGCACGGCTGCCATCGAGCAATCCAACCAGCAAGCCCTGATTCGTATGGCTGCAACCAGCGACCCCAGTCCCGAGGTACGTGCGACCGCTGTGCGGAGGTTGGCAGACCTGAACGCCGTTTCAGAAATCGCAAGAAAAGACTCATCGGCTTGGGTTCGCAGAGAAGCGGTCGAACGCCTGGCAGACCAAAGCCAGTTGTCCAATGCAGTCGTTAAAGACCCGAGCCCCGAGGTGCGAGCCGCAGCGGTATTGAGACTGGCGAATGCGGACCTGTTGGATCGGCTTGCTGTCGCCGATCCCGATGCGCGCGTCCGCGCGAACGCCGTAATCCGCATTACAAACCTCTCCCGTGCCGAGCAGATCGCGCTGCAGGATCGCTCGCCTGAGGTGCGCGCAGCGTCGCTAGGAAAACTAAGCGGACCTTTGAGATTCTTCGAAGAGCGCGCGCAAAACGACAAGGCGCCCGAAGTTCGGAGAGTGGCGGTTCGACGCGTGACGAACCAGCTTCTGCTGGCGCGAATTGCCCAATCGGACGGCGACCCCGAGGTCCGAGCTGAGGCGCTAAGAGGCGTACAGGACCTTCAGCTCATCGAGTCCGTTCTCGAGAAAGACCCTGACCCGATCGTTCGACGGCAGGCCGTTGAACTCCTCGGAAAGTTCCGAAACCTGGACCTAGTCGCCCTGCACGACCCAAGCCCCGCGGTGCGTGCTGCCGCAACTCGCCGGGTTCACCAGCAAAGCCTGCTGCAGCGGATGGCTCGAGAAGATCCTGACTGGAGCGTGCGAATGGCCGCCCTTCAGCGCGTCAACGAGCAGCGCGTCGTCGAGGAGATCCTCAGAAACGATCCCAGCGCATCCGTTCGAGAAGCTGCGACTCGCATGGTGGCCAATGAAACCCTTTTGAGGTCAGTAGCCCGTCCTGCAAGACTGATGTCTGCGCACAGGAACCCGAACCCGGATGTGTGGATCATTACGGGGACCCTTCTTCGGACCGATGGCTCTTCTTTTCCAAAGCAAAAGGTCGCGCTGCTCGGCGTTGACCAGGATACCCTCATGTCGCCAAATTGCCAGGTCTGTCCCGAGTTGCCCACAGTGGAAACTGGCGTCGATGGCAGCTTTCGTTTCGAGCTTCAACGAGACGGCCTGGAACCGGGCCGAATCTTCACCTTGGCCGTCCGCCTGGAAGATCGATATCTCCCTTTGCTGAGAAACGGACACCCGCTCACGCTCCGACCGGAAACACGGCGTGGTACCGCTTCGCTGGGCAGCCTGACCGTCGCCCCACGCGACACCGTCATCGCCGTGCCACCTTAATTGTAAGCCGCATGACTCGGGATGATCACGCCCGATAGGGCTCTGCCGGCTACCTCAAGCCGCTGAATTGTCTTCCCGTCCCGCAACCCTTGGGCTTGCGAAGGCTCTGTTGGGCGGTATGAATCGAAGGAAACTGCGAACCTCGTCTCGGCCAAATGAGCCTGGCTGTAGCTAAACCAGTTCGATGCTTTTCAACTGAAATGCCAGGCGACGATTGTCCTTGACGCCAAGGTGGGAAGGGACGAAATGCCGGTTAGCCTTTAGAGCAACTTCGATGGGCTCGGTGCTCAGCTGCGGCTGGATGGGGCACGTCATGACGAATTGACTCTCTCGCCGTACCTTCTTCTGTTGGATTACACTGCCGTTGAGACTGACTCTGATAGTCATGGGTAGCGCCCGGACTGGCACTTCCTCCGTACTTCCCACGATTCGCACAGCCGTTTTTCCTTGAACCTCAGTGAAGAGGAAATGAGCGCAGTCGGCAATCCACCCGTCGGGGTATGGGCAAGGCTGTCCTATGCGCGTAATCTGTTTGAAAACCAGGTAGGTCACCAGCTTTCTCAGAGACTCGCCGCCCTTTTCAAGCCAAGTCCAGCGGAGCCAGGGAACAGCTTGGCGCAGTTTCTCCAGAAAAAGTTCCTGGTACGGGTGCCAACAATAATTGAAGAAGGCTGGAGGATAGCGTCGTCGGCCGTGGCGGCGCATGATCGACGTGAGCTCCTCTAGCCGCCTGAGGCCTCCGGCGAACGACTTCGCTTGTGGATACTCGCGCAGCACGCCCAAGTATTCCGGCAGATAGTCCACCTTGAAGCGCTTTCCGATGCGGATGAAGAGATCCCAGTCCATTCCATAGTGCAGCGACTCGTCCAACATCGGGATTGCATCGAAGACTCGCTTTCGCATGAACACAGTCTGCTGAAGAATATAGTCTCCGTAATAGATCAGCCGCCACAAGTTGAACGGCTCGGTAGCCGGGAAGCGGCCTGTGATCTGGCTGTCGCGGTCCATCAAGTAGCCCTCCCCATAGATCATCATCGTTTCGGGGTGTTCGGCCAGGTGGCTTGCTGCCTTGCCGACGGCTCCGGGCAGGAGCGTGTCGTCGGAGTTGAGCCAAGCCACGATTTCTCCGCTGGCCATGCGAAAGCCCTTGTTGATCGCGTGAGACTGGCCGTCGTCCGCCTCCGAGATCCACTTCAAGCGGCCTTCGTACTTGCGGAGAATTTCAGTGGTGTTGTCGGTGGAACCACCATCGAGGACAAGGTATTCGATGTAGGGGTAATCCTGGCCAAGGACGCTTTGAATCGTTTCTTCAATAAACTGCCCCTGGTTGAACGAGGGAGTAACGATGGAGACGAGAGGGTTCAAGAGGGGCCCCCAGAGCGCTTTGCCAGGGCGCGGACGCTCTGCCGCGGCGAGCGCAACCGGTCCAGAATACACGCAGCCAGATACGAAGGGGCCTTCCTATTGATCCAGCTCCATCGTGCCAGACTCTTGCCGAGCAGAGACAGAGAAAGCGGGCGCTTCCGGAAGTAGCCGTCGTAAGCGCCTGAATTCGATTCCTCCGCCCCGTAAACCCAGTTGAAGGGCACAACTCCGAAATGCTTTTCGACCACCGAGATCATCTCCTCAAAGGCATGGTGCCGCCGCGACAGTGTCTTGTTATGGCAATGCATCCGCGAAAGCGCCAGAACTTGTGGAATATGTTTGAAACGCCACTTCGGGTTTTGCTTTTTCTGCTGTCCAAAGCGAATCCACAAATCCAAATCCATCGCGTAGCGAAGGCGAGTGTCGATGCCACCAGCCGCCTCCAACAACCTTCGTCGAAAAAAACAGGCTGGCTGGCAGATGAAACAATGGTACGCCAAGGTTGAAAGATCGAATTCCCGCGTCGGGTAGTCGTCCAAAAACTTTCCGTTCTCATCGATGTGGTGGGCGTCACCATACAAAAGCATCAACCCGGGATCTCCGGAGAACTGGCGAACTACTTCCTTCAGCGCACCCGAGCAATAAACGTCATCCGCGTTCAGCCAACCCAGAATCTCTCCGCTGGACTGCTGGAACCCACGGTTGACTGCATCCGACTGTCCAGCATCCGGTTCCGAGACCCAGCGCAACTGCGAATCGTATCGCCGCAACAACTCGACCGAGCCGTCTTGAGATCCTCCATCCAAAACCCGGTAATCCAACGATTCGCATTCCTGCTGGAGAACACTTTGAATCGCGGCCTCAAGGAATCGAGCTTGGTTGAATGATGGGGTAACGATTGAAACGCGAGGATTCATTGGCGGCCACATCTGCACCTGCGATTACCTGTCTGAAGGTTCCAGCGCTCCTGCGCCTGGAACGCCGGGATATACGGCTCGATATCATTCACTTTGGGCACCCTTGGCAGAAACAGATCGTCTGAACAGTGCTCTTGCGGCCGTGATCGGATTTGTCAGGCAGTATGCGATCCGATAGGGAGTCGATCTTAGCATCTTTCTCATCTCCGCGTCCTGATGCTCAATCAACTTGAGCCGATCCTCGAGCTCCGCGTCCTGATGCTCAATCAACTTGAGCCGATCCGTGCAAATTTGTACTAGGCCGGCTATTTCTCTCTTCACTTCTGCCTCAAAGGACTTGAACTCTTTCACGACTTTGTCGTACTGGCGTGATTTCTCCATGGCGGACAGCAAGTCGATGTTGTGCACGTGGGCAAACTGATTGAGAGGCTGTTTCAGTTCTTCAGGATAGAACATCATCACATCGTTCAGCACCATGACCCTGTGCCTGGAACTGAGAGCCTTCAAGGCTTTCAGGATGTCGTCAAACGCTGGCCATCCACTA
>Ga0194131_10010847_pt1 | contig 11031 bp, 8 predicted proteins | sample TA2KigO120mmetaG_FD_148631 | JGI IMG/M metagenome (GOLD analysis project Ga0194131, IMG submission 148631) | Freshwater microbial communities from Lake Tanganyika, Tanzania - TA2015053 Kigoma Offshore 120m | ecosystem: Environmental > Aquatic > Freshwater > Lake | place: Tanzania: Lake... | reverse complement strand
GAGTTCCTTCAGGTCGCTGGTCGACTTCTGGATGTTGTGCACGTGGTAGCCGACATCGCGCAGATAGCCGTTGATCACGCCATAGGCGGTGAGCACGAAGGTGACGTCGCCTAGTGTCGCTTCGCCTTGCCACCAGAACAGCATGGCGAGCCCGATCACGACAACGCGCAGTACCATCAAGATTGCTTGCTGCGCGACCCCCGTAACGACGTGCCTGTTCCAGCTCACCCAAGTGCGCGTGCGCCAGCGTGCCAGAACACGGCCAAGACGCGCATCCTCGCGGATCTCTGCGCCAAAAGCCTTGACGACAGGGCTGCAACTCACCGCGTCGGCCAGCGCACCGCCCAGGCGGCTGTCCCAAATATTGGAGTTGCGTGTTGCGGGCGTGACGTAGTCGAGCGACAACTTCACCGTCGCAAGCACGTAGAGGAGGCTTCCGGTGCCGACGGCGAGGCCCATCAGCGGCCAATGCCAGCTGAACAAGAACGTCGCGCCAAGGAGCACGATCAGCGATGGCCACAACGCGACCAGCACCGTGTCGTTAAGAAGATCGAAAGCCCACATGCCGCGGCTCAGCTTACGTACCGTCGAGCCAGCGAAGCTGTTGGCATGCCAGTCGGTCGAGAAGCGCTGAACGCGCCAGAAGGACTCGCATGCCACATCGTTCATCATGCGCAAGGTGAAGCATATGATGCCTCTGAACACGCCGTAGCGCAGCGCCACGAGGGCGACACCGAGTCCGCCGATGGCAGCGAACGCGGCGAGCGCGCTCGACAATGCAGCGTCGTGTGACCCGGCGGCGCCGGCCAGCGCGTCGACCAGGTGTCCAGCAAACAGCGGCAGGGCGAGTTCGGCAGCGGCGATGAGTACCAAGCCGACGGCCATGGCCGATGCCAGGCGCCACTGCCGGCGCCAGCGATCGGCGACGAATCGGATCGTGCGGAGGAACGGGTCTTTCCCGTGGTCAGTTCTGTAGGAAGTCATTGCTCGATGCCTCACCCACGTTAGGGCGATGGCTCCTCAAGAGGTCGCTCGATCGCTCGCCGGATGAACCGGCAACGTCTGGCGACGTGAATTGTCAGAAAAGAGGAAGCAGGCGGCGCGCTCGGCAGCGGCCGCACCCGGCCCTAGCGCCTGAAGCGGCTGAGGTCCGACACGCAGCCGGCGGGAGCGATGGCGTTGAGCATGATGGAAATCATCAACGTCTCCCTGGCTGGGGTTGCATCGAGGGCGCGCAACCTATGCCTCGAAGCGTCCGGAGGCAAGGACGCTTCGCTGAATTCCTAGTCAAGGCCGTCGCCCTGTGGCCGCTACGCCACAGGGCACCCAGTCAAGCACGGCGGGACGTGAGCAGGCGGCTGTAAAAGTTCGACAGCACCGGCCAGAACAGGGCGACCAGACCGAGGACCATGATCGAGCCAACCAGGCCGTTGGAGAAAAACACCCCAAGCCCTCCTTGGGAGATCAGCAGCGACTGGCGGAAGGCCTCCTCTGCCTTGTCACCCAGCACGATCGCCAAGACCAAGGGCGCCAATGGATAGTTGCACTTTTTGAACAGATAGCCAGCGACTCCGAACACCAGCATCATCACCACGTCGAAAGTGCTGTTGTGCACCGTGTAGGCGCCGATGGCGCAGACCACCAAGATGATGGGAGCGATGATCGCGAACGGCACGCGGAGGATGGCAGCGAAGAAGGGCACCATCGTCAGCACCACGATCAGGCCCACGATATTGCCGAGATACATGCTGGCGATCAGGCCCCAGACGAAGTCCTTTTGCTCGACGAACAGCAGCGGACCCGGCTGCAGGCCCCAAATCAACAGACCGCCCAACAGCACCGCAGCGGTCGGCGATCCAGGCACACCCAGCGACAACATGGGCAACAGGGCCGAGGTTCCGGCGGCGTGCGCTGCGGTCTCGGGCGCCACGACTCCTTCGACTTCACCCTTGCCGAACTGGTCGCCTTTGCGCGACGCACGCTTGGCGATGCCGTAGCTCATGAACGAGGCCGGGGTGGCTCCGGCCGGCGTGATGCCCATCCAGCAACCAATGAGGCACGAACGCAGCGAGGTCATCCAATAACGCGGCAGCTCCTTCCAGGTTTGCCACACGACCGCGGGGCTGATGCCGGCGGCTTTGCCCTTGAAGGACAGCCCTTCTTCCATGGTGAGCAGAATCTCCCCGATACCGAACAAGCCGATGACGGCTATCAGGAAGTCGAAGCCACCCAGAAGCTCGGTCGAACCGAAGGTGAGCCGAAGTTGGCCGGTGACGGTATCGGTGCCAACCGCTGCCAAGGCGAACCCCAGCATCATGGCGGCGATGGTTTTTGTCGGCGGCTCCTTGCCCATGCCGACAAAGCTGCAAAAGGCCAGGAAGAAAACCGAAAATTTCTCGGCCGGCCCAAACTGCAAGGCAAAACTTGCAACCAAAGGAGCGGCAAGAGTGATGACGATTACGGCAAACAGGGCGCCGACGAAGGACGAGGTGAAGGCGGCCGTAAGCGCTTCGCCAGCCTTACCGTTCTGGGCCATCGGATAGCCGTCGAAGGTGGTCGCCACCGACCAGGGCTCGCCCGGGATGTTGAACAGGATGGACGTTATGGCGCCGCCGAACAGTGCACCCCAGTAGATGCAGGACAGCAGGATGATCGCCGAGGTGGGCGACATTGTGAAGGTGAGCGGCAGGAGGATTGCCACGCCATTGGCGCCACCCAAACCGGGCAGAACTCCGATGATCACGCCCAGTACGATACCGATCAGCATATAGAGCAGGTTCTGCCAACTCAGCACGACGGCAAAACCCGTCATCAAATCGCCGATACCTTCCATTCCCCCTTGGCTCCCCGGTTGGCTGTCGGCCTAAAGGCCGAGCAATTCCTCGATCGGCCCCTTTGGCAGCGGCACCAGGAACCAGATCTCGAATGTCAGGTAAGTCACGATCGGTAGGCCAATGCTGATTGCCAGAACAAGGGGCCAGCCATAGCGGCCGATCCAGCGCATGAAGCCCGCGATCAAGAGGGCCGATGCCAAGTAAATGCCGAACCAGGGGATCGCCGCGACATAGATCGTGAGAGGTGCAACGACCTTGAGAACTTGCCCGATCTGCGACCAGCTCGCGAACAGCTTGCGGCTGCCCTTGGTGTAGGCCTGCGCCATGTTGTAAAGGCTTGCGGCTACGACGATCAGCCCGACCCAGAAGGGAAAGAAGCCCGACTTCGGCCCCTCAGCGCCCCAGCCGATGCCGACTCGCAGGCTGCCGATCACCGTCACGACACCGAGCAGCGCCATGAACGCAGCGACCCCCACTTCCATGAGGTGTTGACGTGGCCCACGTGTGGGTGCCTCACCGGGAGTATGTGACATCGATGGTCCCTACGGCATGTCGCGGCTGCGTACCAAGAAGACGCTGCCGCGCGTATTGTAGTACCCGGCAACTGACTCCTGGGGGCAAGGATCAATTGGTGGCGAGGAAACCCGCTTCCTTCATCAGGTCACGATGGCGTTTTTCCTCTCCTTCCACCCACTTGGCGTAGTCGGCGCCGCTCATGAATGACTGATTGAAAGCGCCGTCAGCCATCAGCTGGGCCCATTCGGGAGTCGCGCGCACCTTCTTGAAGAGCTCGACATAGTATTCGACCGCATCCTTTGGCACGCCCGGCGGCATGAACACACCGCGCAGCATCAAGTACTCGATGTCCAACCCCTGCGACTTGCAGGTCGGGATGTCGGACCATGACATCTCCCCAGCGATCTTATCCTTGCCAGCGAGCAGTTTGCTGTCGAAGACGCAAAGTGGTCTGAGCTTGCCGGCTCGCCATTGTGCCACCGCCTCGATCGGGTTGTTGACCGTGGCGTCGACATGTTTGCCGACGAGCTGGACGGCGACCTCGCCACCGCCCTTGTAGGGGATGTAGGTCATCTTGGTGCCCGTCGCCTTCTCGATGGCGACTGTGATGATCTGGTCTTCCTGCTTCGATCCCGTGCCACCCATCTTGAATTGACCCGGGGGAGCGGCCTTCATGGCCTTCACGAAATCGCCGACCGTCTTGTAGGGCGAATCGGCGTTGACCCATAGCACGAACTCATCCAACGCCAGCATCGCGACCGGTGTCATGTCCTTCCAAGAGAAGGGGATGCCGGTGGCAAGCGGCGTGGTGAACAAGTTGGAAAGCGTGATGATCAGCTTGTTCGGATTGCCCTTCGAATTCTTGATATCGAGAAAGCCTTCGCCGCCGGCGCCGCCGGCCTTGTTGACCACCACCATGCTCTGCTTCATCAGGCTGTGCTTGGTGATGATCCCTTGGATGGTCCGCGCCATCTGGTCGGCACCGCCGCCTGTGCCGGCGGGGACGATGAATTCGACGGTGCGTGTGGGCTCCCAGGCCATTGCCGATGGGGAACCGAAACTGGCGACGGCAGCCACCAAGGCGACCGCAGCCGTACGGAGACCGAGCGTTTGGATCATCGCAACGTCCCTCCCAAGACGCTTTGTTTTGATAGTTCTATGGACAATCGTACAATGATCTCGGCAAAGGGTCGAGCGCCGACGGGGCCATGATCGACAAGCTAGAGTTCCTCATCGCGCTTGCGCGGGAGAAGAACTTCGGCCGGGCCGCCGAGCAGTGCGGCGTTACCCAGCCGACATTCTCCGCGGGCATCAAGCAGCTCGAAGACACGCTGGGTGTCATGCTCGTCCAGCGAACATCACGTTTTCTAGGCTTTACGGCCGAAGGCGAGCGTGTGCTCGACTGGGCACGCACCATCGTGGCCGACGCCAGAGCGATGCGGGAGGAGGTACGAACCCTAAAACAGGGGTTGAGCGGGCACCTTCGAATCGCTGCCATCCCGACTGCCCTCGCAATGGTCTCGACCTTGACCACGCCGTATCGCGCCAAGCATCCCAACGTGAAGTTCACGATCTTGTCGAAGACGTCCAAGGATGTCCTGTCGATGCTTGAAAATCTCGAGGTCGATGCCGGTCTGACCTATATCGACAACGAGCCTTTGGGCCGCATGCGAGCCGTGCCGCTCTATCTCGAGCAGTATCGCCTGCTGACGTCGGCCGACAGCCCGTTGGGCGAGCGCGACCAGGTCACCTGGGCCGATGTCGCACGCATTCCACTCTGCCTGCTGACGCCGGACATGCAGAACCGGCGCATCATCGACAGCCTGCTCCATTCAGCGGGAGGGCAGGCCGAGCCAACACTCGAATCGAACTCCATGATCGTTCTGTTCTCCCATGTGCGTACCGGCCGATGGGCGAGTGTCATGCCCGAGAAACTCGCTGATACGTTGGGTCTGACGGAGCGTCTGCGGTCGATTCCCATCATTGAGCCCGAAGCGGTCCATCAGATCGGACTGGTCGTTCCGCCTCGCGAGCCGCTGACGCCGCTGGTTTCGGCCCTGGTCGCCGAAGCAAGCCGCCTCGCCAAAGGGCGGGACGGCAGCCGCAGTGCTTAAGCAACCGCAACAATATTTCAGCATTCTGTGAGCAAATATATATCTTGCATGTCTCCAATCATTGGCTCAAGTTACGTGAAATAAACAAATTGATAGATTTGTTCTATCGCAGCACGCTATGGCTTTGTTGCAACGCTCTGGGGTGCGGATCAAAAGCGAAGATCAAGGGCAGCGCGTACAGCCCGATGGAGTGCCCGAAATGGCTGCCTGGAATGAGTCGCAAGCCAGGGAAATTTTACGGCGCCATGTCCGGCGCGAGGGAGCCCTACTGCCGCTCCTGCACGACGTGCAGGCCGCGTTCGGACATATCCCTGGGCCTGCTGTGCCGTTCATCGCCGAGGCGCTCAATCTGACGCGCGCCGAAGTCCACGGCGTCGTCTCCTTCTACCATGACTTTCGCGACAAGCCGGCCGGTCGCCATGTCCTGAAGCTGTGTCGCGCCGAAGCTTGCCAGTCGGTGAATAGCGAGGAGTTGGCCCGGCAGATCCTCGACCGCTTTGGCTTGGAGTGGGGCGCCACCACGCCGGATGGCCGCTTGACCGTTGAAGCGACCTATTGCTTGGGCCTTTGCGCGTCGGGGCCGGCGGCCATGCTCGACGGCGAACCGGTGGCGCGGCTGACACCGGCCTCGGTCGACGACATCGCACGCGAGATCGGGTGATGGCCACGCGCATCTTCGTTCCTCGTGATGCTGCGGCCCGTGCCGTCGGCGCCGACAAAGTCGCTGCGGCGATTGTCGACGAAGCCCGTCGCGTCGGGGTCGACGTGGAGGTCGTGCGAACTGGATCGCGTGGGTTGTTCTGGCTCGAGCCGATGGTCGAAGTCACCGCGCCGGCGGGTCGTGTTGCGTTCGGCCCCGTCGCGGTGAAGGACGTAGCAGGCTTGGTGGCGACGAGGTTCGCAACGAGCCATGCGCTTTGCCTTGGTCGCCCAGAAGACATTCCGTTTCTCAAGCGTCAGACCCGCTTCACCTTTGCGCGCTGTGGCGTCATCGAGCCGCTGTCGATCGCCGACTATCGGGCTACTGGCGGCTGGCGCGGTTTGGAACGCGCACGAAGCCTTGGCCCCACGGCGACAATCGAGGAAGTGACCAAGTCCGGCCTTCGTGGTCGCGGCGGCGCAGGATTCCCGACCGGCATCAAGTGGAAGACCGTCGCCGACACTCCGGCCGGCCGCAAATACATCGTTTGTAATGCCGACGAAGGCGACTCGGGAACTTATGCCGATCGTATGATCATGGAAGGGGATCCATTCCTTTTGATCGAAGGAATGGCGATTGCAGGCTTCGCGGTCGGGGCCACCAAGGGATATGTCTACATTCGTTCCGAATACCCTGATGCGATCCGCATCATGGAGCGCGCCGTGACCATTGCCGAGGCGCAGGATTTGCTCGGCCAAAAGGCTGGTTTCGAAATCGAGATCCGCGTCGGTGCAGGTGCCTATGTCTGCGGCGAGGAAACTTCGCTGCTGGAGAGCCTGGAAGGAAGGCGCGGCCAGGTGCGCGCCAAGCCGCCGCTGCCCGCGCACAAAGGCCTGTTCGGTAGGCCAACCGTCATCAACAACGTGATCTCGCTGGTCTCGGTGCCGGCGATCTTGGCGGAAGGCGCGAAGAACTATGCCGATCTCGGCGTCGGTCGCTCGCGTGGCACAATGCCCATTCAACTTGCCGGCAATGTCAAATACGGCGGCTTGTTCGAGGCGGCGTTTGGCCTCTCTCTTGGTGAGATCGTCGACGACATCGGCGGTGGTACGGCGAGCGGTCGATCGGTGCGGGCCGTCCAGGTCGGCGGGCCGCTCGGCGCGTACTTCCCGCGCAGTTTGTTCGACACGCCATTCGACTACGAGTCATTTGCGGCCCTTGACGGGTTGATCGGCCATGGCGGCGTCGTGGTGTTCGACGACACCGTCGACATGGCACGGCAGGCGCGCTTCGCCTTGGAGTTCTGCGCCATCGAATCCTGTGGCAAGTGCACGCCTTGTCGCATCGGATCGGTGCGTGGCATGGAGACTGTGGACAAGATCATCCGAGGTGAGCGCGCCGCCGCCAATCTCGCGTTGATCACCGATCTTTGCCAGACGCTGAAGTTCGGCTCGCTGTGCGCGCTGGGCGGTTTCACACCTTATCCAGTGATGAGCGCTATCCGGCATTTCCCTGAGGATTTCGACCGCCCGCAGCTCAAGACGGCAGCGGCGTAGAGGAGCAGACCATGTCCCTCGTTCACGAGATCGATTTCGGCACGCCAGTCAGTAAGTCATCGGATAGGGTGACGCTCACCATTGACGGCCAGAGTGTTACAGTTCCGGCCGGGACCTCCATCATGCGCGCTACGATGGAGATCGGCACCAAAGTGCCCAAGCTCTGTGCTACCGATTCGGTCGACGCGTTCGGCTCCTGCCGGCTTTGCTTGGTCGAGATCGCCGGCCGCCCCGGCACACCCGCGTCGTGTACGACGCCGGTCGCTGCCGGCATGGCGGTGTCGACTCAAACCGAACGCCTCAAGCAGATTCGCAAAGGGGTGATGGAGCTCTATATCTCCGACCACCCCCTCGATTGCCTGACTTGCGCAGCGAACGGCGATTGCGAGCTGCAGGACATGGCTGGCGCCGTCGGCTTGCGTGACGTGCGTTATGGCTATGACGGCGCCAACCACACCAAGCAGGCCAAGGACGAGTCCAATCCATACTTCACTTTCGACCCATCCAAATGCATCGTCTGCTCGCGGTGCGTCAGGGCCTGTGAGGAAGTGCAAGGCACTTTCGCCTTGACCATCCAGGGCCGCGGTTTCGATTCGAAGGTAGCGGCCGGCATGGCGGAGCCTTTTGTCGACTCCGAGTGCGTGTCGTGTGGCGCCTGTGTGCAGGCCTGTCCTACCGCGACCCTGTCCGAGAAGAGCGTCATCGAAATCGGCGTGCCGGAGCACTCCGTGGTGACGACTTGCGCCTACTGTGGTGTCGGCTGCTCCTTCAAGGCCGAGATGCGCGGCGAGGAACTCGTGCGAATGGTGCCGTACAAGGACGGCAAGGCCAATCGTGGACATTCCTGCGTAAAAGGTCGCTTCGCTTGGGGCTACGCACACCACCGCGAGCGCATCCTGAAGCCGATGATCCGCGAGACCATCGATCAACCGTGGCGCGAGGTCACCTGGGAGGTCGCGATCGAGCGTGTCGCCTCGGAGTTCAAGCGTCTGCAAGCCAAGTACGGCCGACTGGCGATCGGAGGCATCACCTCATCGCGCTGCACCAACGAGGAGACCTATCTGGTGCAAAAGCTGGTGCGTGGCGGCTTCGGCAACAACAACGTCGATACCTGCGCCCGTGTTTGCCATTCACCCACCGGGTACGGCTTGAAGACCGCTTTCGGTACTTCGGCCGGCACACAGGATTTCGATTCCGTCGAGCAAGCCGACGTCATCCTGGTGATCGGTGCCAACCCGACCGATGCCCATCCGGTGTTTGCGTCGCGCATGAAGAAGCGGTTGCGCGAGGGCGCCAAGCTGATCGTCATTGACCCCCGCCGCATCGACCTCGTGCGTATGCCGCACATCGAAGCACAGCATCATTTGCCGCTGAGGCCGGGCACCAACGCTGCCGTTCTGAATGCCATCGCCCACGCCATCGTTGCCGAAGGTCTGGTGAACGAGCGCTTCGTGCGCGAGTATTGCGATCGGGATGCCTTCGAGCACTGGGCGGCCTTCGTTTCAGAGCCGCAAAACAGCCCCGAAGCAGTTGGCCTGATGGCCGGTGTTTCGGCCGAGGCGATCCGTGGTGCCGCGCGGCTCTATGCTTCGGGCAAGAACAGCGCGATCTACTACGGCCTCGGCGTTACCGAGCATAGCCAGGGCACAACGGCCGTCATGGCGCTTGCCAACCTTGCGATGGCTACCGGCAATCTCGGCAGGCCGGGTGTCGGCGTCAATCCATTGCGTGGCCAGAACAATGTCCAGGGCTCGTGCGACATGGGTTCGTTCCCGCACGAACTCTCCGGCTACCGCCACATATCGGACGATGCGACGCGGACCATGTTCGAGAAGCTATGGGGCCGTCCACTCGATAGCGAGCCCGGCTTGCGCATCCCCAACATGTTCGACGCTGCAGTCGACGGCACCTTCAAGGGCATCTACGTGCAGGGCGAGGACATCCTGCAGTCCGATCCCAACACCAAGCACGTTCAGGCAGCCCTCGCGGCGATGGAATGCGTTGTGGTGCAGGATCTGTTTCTGAATGAGACGGCCAACTACGCTCACGTTTTCTTGCCCGGCTCGACCTTCCTCGAGAAGGACGGCACCTTCACCAATGCCGAACGCCGTATCAACCGTGTGCGCAAGGTCATGACACCCAAGAACGGCATGGCCGACTGGGAGATTACACTCGCCATCGCCAAGGCGATGGGTTTCGAGATGCGCTACGGCCATCCGTCCGAGATCATGGATGAGATTGCAGGGCTTACGCCGACTTTCGCAGGGGTGTCCTACGAACTTCTGGACAGGGTTGGCTCGGTCCAGTGGCCGTGCAACGAAAAGGCGCCACTCGGCACGCCGGTCATGCACATCGGCGGCTTCGTTCGCGGCAAGGGCAACTTCATGATTACCGAGTACGTACCGACCGACGAGCGGACGGGACCGCGTTTTCCGCTCCTGCTCACGACTGGCCGTATTCTCAGCCAGTACAATGTCGGCGCCCAGACGCGACGCACCGACAACGTCGTTTGGCATCGGGAGGACGTGCTGGAGATCCATCCGCACGACGCCGAGCAGCGTGGCGTCCGCGACGGCGACTGGGTAAAACTACAAAGCAGGGCGGGCGAAACGGCAGTGCGGGCCGAGATCACCGATCGCGTGGCGCCAGGCGTGGTTTACACGACATTCCATCATCCCGGGACTCAGGCCAACGTGGTCACTACCGAATACTCCGATTGGGCAACCAACTGTCCCGAGTACAAGGTGACGGCCGTCCAGGTGTCGTCTTCCAATGGTCCCAGCGACTGGCAGCGCGAGTATGCCGAGCAAGCCGAGCATAGCCGCCGGATCGCCAAGGTCGCCGCGGAATAGGCCCGTGTCCGACTCGACCGACAAGCTGGTGATGATGGCCAACCAGATCGGTAGGTTCTTCACGCCGCAGCGGGACGGCGAACCGATCGCCGCCATCGCCGACCATCTGGAGAAGTTCTGGGACCCGCGCATGCGGGCCGCCATCATCGCGCATGCCGCCAAGGGTGGAGCAGGGCTCGACGCGCCGGTGCGCGATGCGGTGAAGCGGCTCAAGGACGTGAAGGTTCGCGCCACCTTGTGATCGTGTTATCCTGCTCGGCGAGGGGCGCGTGGCTGAGAAAGACGAACCAGCACTGGCTTTCGAACCGTACAATGTTGCAGCGGCCGAGTTCGTGCGCCATCGGCTGGCCATGCACAATGTCGCCGCGACCGGTCGGTCCGACTATCATCCCGTGCGGCGTTTCCTACGCGACCGCTATGGCGAAATCGTCGGGGGACTGCTGGGTTCGATCTGGGCGGACTGGCTGTTCGTGTCGGACCTCTGGGTGGACGAAGCGGCCCGCGGGCAGCGGCAAGCGA
>Ga0194131_10010846_pt1 | contig 11031 bp, 5 predicted proteins | sample TA2KigO120mmetaG_FD_148631 | JGI IMG/M metagenome (GOLD analysis project Ga0194131, IMG submission 148631) | Freshwater microbial communities from Lake Tanganyika, Tanzania - TA2015053 Kigoma Offshore 120m | ecosystem: Environmental > Aquatic > Freshwater > Lake | place: Tanzania: Lake... | reverse complement strand
GCGTCCCTGCGGAAGATGTCAAGTCGGAACCCGGCGGAACCCGGCGGAACCCGGCGGAACCCGCCGCGCGGGCCGAGCCCATCGAAATCCAGTCGGCGCCCGCTCCCGCCGTGGCTCCTGCGGTTGCTCCCTCGGCCGCGGTCGAGCCCACCGAGAGCGAGGGGCGGGCGCCGGCGCCTGTCAACTCTGCGCCGCCAGGCGCCGAAGTCCGACCGCCTGAACCCGCCCCCCAGGCCGCCCTCCGCGCCAAGCTCGAGGCCGCGCGCCAGGAAGCCGCACAGCCCGCCGCTCCGGTCGAGCCCCCGGCCCAGGTCGCGCTCAAGGCCAAGATCAAGGCGAAGCGGGAGCAGGCCGGAGCCGAATCCGTCATCGATGTCCCGGAGCGCCGCACGCGCGCCGCGGGGCCCCGGAACCTGCTGGAGTTCATCGCCGACCGCGGCGGCATCATCGATACCGGCGGCGAGCTGAGGGCGATGGACCTTCATCTCTACCGCCGTCCCGGTCTCCGCAAGCTGGTGATCGGCAGCGGCATCGACAGGCAGGACGCCCTCGACGGTTCGGCGCCGCGGCGCAGCGAATACGATCCGGACATGGTGAGGCAGGCCGCAATCGAGGCCGGCTATCTCCCGGAAGGCGCCTCGATCAGCGACCTGTACGAGGCCATGGGCGAGACTGCGCGCGGCAAGCCGGTGTTCTCGACCCAGGACATGGGCGAGATCCAGGCGCGCGAGGAAGCCAGGCAGGCAAAGGCCGAGCGTCGGGAAGCGCGCCGCGATCTGGAGCAGGCCGCGGAGGACTACGGCATTGACCCGCGCCGGCTGTCGGACAAGACTATCCGCGCGAAGATCGCCGAGGCCGAAGCCAAGGTCGAGCGCGACGAGCGGCTGGCGCTCAAGGCCGAGGGCCGGGCGAGGAAAGAGGTTCCTAGCGATGAGCAGGGCGAAGAGTTCGACATCCCGTGGGGCGACGAAAGCCCGGCTCGAGACGCAGGGCCGGAAGCTCCGGCAGATCCTGTCGAAGCACAAGGCGAGGCTGTCGGACGAGACCCAGGCATCGATCAAGGAAGCCCTGACAGCGAACCGCGAAGCCCTGGCGGCGATCGACGCGCTCGACGCGCTCAAGTAGACGAGACCGATCAGGATGAGCAGACCGTCCTCCCCGGCGCCGAGCAGGCGACGAAAGAGGAAGTTAGGGACGCCAAGCGCGATGCTGCCGCTGCCCGTGCGGCCGAAGAGAAGCGTATTGCCGGCGCACAGTCGAAGCTCCGCAAGGGCAACCAGCAATCCGTCAACGATCAGGAAGGCGGGCTGTTCGAGGACGCGAGGAAGAAGGATCAGGGCGATCTCCTGGCAGCGCCGGCACCGCAGGCTGCGCCGTCTCGGATCGAGGACTTCGGCGAGAAGATCGAGGGCGCTCGCAAGGACACCTTCGCCGGCTTCCGCAAGGCGCTGACCGACGACGTCGACCTCAAGACCGAGCCGCTGTCGAAGTCGTTCCCGCAGCCGAACTACGAGAAGCTGGCCGAGGAGGGCGTATCGCCCCGCGTTCTCGCGACCATCGCCATCCTGCGCGACATCATCCCGAACAGGCCGCGGCAGCCGTGGAAGGTCTCGCGCTGGGCCGAGCAGGTCGGGACCGTCCGCAAGTTCTCCCAGAAGCTCCTCGATGGCGAGATCACGGTCGAGCGGTTCGAGGAAGCGGTCCGGGGCCAGTCTCGAACTCAGCTTCGGGAAATCCCGCTGACGGCGCAGGCGATCGAGGATGTGCCTCCGGCGGATTTGCCTTTCGCCGCACAGTACCGCGTCTCCTCCGAAAGTTTCTCGGTGCTCCACGGGCAGCGATTCTCTCCCGCGAAGACCTTCTGGTATCTGGAGTCGGCAAACAGCCGGTCGGCCGTCAATCCGTTCGGCGCCGTCAATCCGTTCGGCAACGACCCGTCCATGCCGGGCACGCATCGCGACAATCCCAAGGACGCCGTTGCCCTGGCGAAGCGCATTATCGCCCATGACTTGGCCCAGCGTGCCGAGAAGAAGCCGGAGACCGAGCGCTCCAAATACACCGACGTCGGAGTTTACCGCGACCGGCTCAACAAAGAGGTGTTTCTCGGCTTCAAGGCGCGCAGCACAGTCATTCGCCTGAAGGCCGGCTTTGCCGACGGTAAGGCGGCGCGGGAGTATCTCGCCGAGAACCGTGACGCCGTCCAGGCGCAGATCGACGAGCTCCGCAAGGGCCCGAACATGCGCGGGACCGAGAACCGGCCGCGCACCGGCGAATCCCTGCGCGAGGGCGATATCTCGCCGGAGATGTTCTCCGAGACCTTCGGCTTCCGCGGCGTGCAGTTCGGCAATTACGTCGAGGGTGATCGCCGGCAAGCAGACCTGAACCGCGCCTATGACGCGCTGATGGACTTGGCAGACGTTCTCGACATTCCGCCCAAGGCGCTGTCGCTCAACGGGTCGCTCGGCCTCGCCTTCGGTGCCCGTGGTCATGGCGGTCGTAACGCCGCCGCTGCGCACTATGAATCCGGCCAGGTCGTCATCAACCTGACGAAGGGCAGCGGGCCGGGGTCACTCGCTCACGAATGGCTGCATGCCGTCGACAACTACTTCGCCAAGCAGGACGAAGCCGGCGGCTACATCAGCGAGCGCCGGCGCGACAAGGGCCCGGTGCGCGATGCGGTGTACCAGGCTTGGAAGGGCGTCGAGAAGGCGATCAGCGCCGGCGGGTTTGCCCAACGCTCGGCGAAGTTCGATGAGGCTCGGTCCAAGCCCTACTGGAACATGACGATCGAGAAGGCCGCCCGCGGCTTTGAGCGGTACATCGTCGACCGTCTGGCCGAGAAGGGGGCGGTCAACGACTACCTCGCCAACATCGATATGTCCGGCGGCGCCTATCCGACCACGGAGGAGATGAGCAGCCAGGGCATCCGGGTCGCCTACGACAATCTTTTCAACGCGATCGAGACCCGCGCAACGGACAAGGGCGTCGCCCTATTCGACCAGGCCGAGCGGTTCGACGGCTTGACAGACGGCGCCGAAGCGCCGACTTCTAGGTTCGATCCTGAGCGGGCCTATGCTGGCCGGAAGGTAACTGCCGATGGTCGCCAACTCGACCTCTTCGCACTTGAGACTCGTCCCGGAACCCGACCCGAGCAATCCGAGCTCGGCATCGGAGCGCTCCGAGGACTCCTTGCCGCCCGAGACCGGGCGCGAGGAGCCGCGGTACTATTCGACGGACTCCCAAGGGATTTCGCGGCTCGCGGTGCCGTCTCGCTACTCGGCCAGGAAATCCGAGACGCCAACGACCTAGCGGCCCTCGCTCAGGTCTACCGCGATCCTCGCTTCGAGACGTTCCGCGTCTTCCTTGTCGACGATGCCGGCACGGTCAAGCATCAGACCGGCGTAACGTCGCGCATGCCGGGCTACACCCGTGCCGCGCCGCCCGGCGAAACGCTCGCATCGTGGGCGCCGCAGATCCAGGAAGCGATGCAGAAGTCCGGGGCCTCCGGGTACTGGCTTCTGCACAACCACCCATCGGGCAGCGTCAACCCGGGCCGGTCCGACGTGGACATGACCGAGCAGTTTGCCGCGGCGGTCCCGGGCTTCAAAGGTCACGTCGTCATCGACTTCAACGAGTACGCCGTGCTCTCGGGCTCGGGGCGCAACATCGAGGTCAAGACGGCAGAGTTCGGCGGCTACGATCCCGTCAAGGGCGAGCCCTCGCTCGATCACCCCGCCCGCGGCCTCACGATCACTGACTCGAAGAGCCTCGCCGCTGTCGCGAAGACGCTGGAGCGGCGCGAGGGCTTCGTCACGATGATCGGGATCAGCGCCCGCGGCCTCGTCCGGTCGATCGCGGAGTTTCCCGCCAGCGCCTTCACCGGCACCAAGACCTGGGCCTATATCCGGATCAAGCGGTTCCAGGCGCATTCCGGCTCCGCGACCGTGTTCCTCGTCACTCCCGGCAGAGCGACCGATGAGATGGTCGCGCTGAAGCGGGACGGCCTCGTGACAGACATCGTCCCGGAGATCCCCGGCGATGAGCGGGCGATCTGGGCGCAGACCGGCGGCATCTTAAACTACTATCGCGGTGACAAGGCTCCTGCGTATGTGGTCGAGGAGGAGCGCGAGAAATACGGCGCCGACGTCTTCGCCCGTGACGCCGTCGAGCCGAACGCGGGCGTCGTCGAGCATCTGCAACAGTCGTCGCGCGACCTGACCGACGCCCTCCGCTCGGGCCTGTCCCGGGACAGCATCGGCGCCGCGGTCGACAAGTGGCGCACCGCCTTCCAGGACCAGTATCTGCCGCTCTTGCGCTTGCAGGACGCGGTCGCGAAGGAGCTGGGCCGCCCGCTGGCCGAGAGCGAGAACCCGTATCTGGCCGAGGAGCTGTCCTCCGGCCGCAAGGGCGCCAAGCTCGAAGATCTGTCCGACAAGATGGTCCGCCCGCTCTTCGCCGAGATGCAGGAGCGCGGCGTCTCGCTGGACGAGCTCGAGACCTTCCTCTACGCCCGCCATGCGCCCGAGCGGAACGCACGGGTCGCTTCGGTCAATCCGACGTTCAAGGAAGGCGAGGGCTCCGGCATGACCGATGCCGAGGCCCAGGCCGTCATGGATGCGGTCGATCGGTCCGGCAAGCGCGAGCACCTGGAAGCCCTGGCAAAGCGTGTCGACGGGATCCTCGACTTTGCGGTCAAGGAGCGGGTCGACGCGGGACTGCTGTCGAAGGACCAGGCCGCCGCCTGGCGCAAGACCTACCAGCATTACGTTCCCCTTCGAGGCGAGGCCGAGCTCGATCCGGAGAGCCGCCGTCCGGACCGCCCCAGGGTCGGCAAGGGCGTCAACGTGGCCGGCCAGGAATCCAGGCGGGCGTTCGGCCGTAGGAGCCAGGCCCACGACATCCTCGCCTACACGATCCTGCAGGCCGAGGAGGCGATCGTGCGCGGCGAGACCAACCGCGTCGCCCGGGCTTTCCATGACCTGGCCAAGACGGCGCCGGATCCGGAGTTCTGGTCGATCGACAAGATCGAGGAGCGGCCGGTCTGGAACAAGGCCAAGGGCGAGGTCGAATACCGCCCCGCCACCATGATGACCGCCGAGGATCGCGACTACACCGTCTCGCTGAAGATCGACGGCGTCGAGCATCGGGTGCGGATGAACGAGAAGAACCCCGCAGCCGAGAAGCTGGCGGCGGCGATGAAGAACCTGGACGGCGACCAGCTCAACGCCGTGGTCCGCACGTTCGGCTCGATCAACCGCTTCCTGTCGATGGTGAACACGACCCTCAATCCCGAGTTCGTGGTCATCAATGCGTTCAAGGACCTCCAGACAGCCGGCATCAACCTCAACCGCTTCGACGTGCCGGACCTGGTCTCGAAGACGCTGAAGGACTATCCCGCTGCTCTCAAAGCCTCGATGAAGGGCGTGTTCAAGTCTACGGACGGAGAGTGGGGCAAGGCGTGGACCGAGTTCCGCGAGAACGGCGGGCGGGTCTACTTCAATCGGGTCGAGGACATCGACGCGCTGCGCAAGAAGGTCGCCAAGGATCTGGAGTCGGCTAAGTCCGGCCTGTCGGTGAAGAAGGCGCTGCGCTCGATTTTCCAGGCGATCGAGGCGATCAACCTCGGCGTCGAGAACGCGATCCGGCTCTCGGCCTTCAAGAATGCGAGAGAGGCCGGGCTGTCTCCCGCTCAGGCCGCCTCGCTGGCGAAGAACCTGACGGTCAACTTCAACAGGCGTGGCACCTACGGCCCGCTGATGAACAGCTTCTACCTGTTCTACAACGCGAGCGTCCAGGGCACGGCGACGCTCCTGACTTCGATCAAGCATCCCAAGGTTCAGGCGATCCTCGGCGGGGCCGTGGTGACCGGGATCCTGCTCGACGTCCTCAATTCGATGGTGAGCGACGACGACGAGGACGGCGAGAAGTTCTACGACAAGATTTCCGACTTCGATAAGAGCCGCAACCTGATCATCATGTGGCCTGGTTCGGAAGACGGCCATTTCATCAAGATCCCGCTGCCCTATGGCTACAACACGTTCTTCAACCTCGGCCGCTCGGCCTCCGAGCTGTGGCGCGGCAAGGACTGGACAAAGGTCGGCTCGGCGTTCCTGGTCTCGCTCGCGGAGAGCTTCAATCCCATCGGCGGCTCGGGCAGCCTGCTCAACGTCATCTCGCCGACTATCTTCGATCCGGTCGTCGACCTGGTGCGCAACCGCGACTTCGCCGACAAGCCGATCATGCCGGACGACCGGCAGTTCGGGCCGCAGAAGCCGGATGCGCAGAGATATTGGGGCTCGGTCTCGCCGATCGCGCGCTGGGTCACCGACACGCTGACGGACCTGACCGGCGGCGACAAGGTCAGGCCCGGCGCGATCGACGTGAGCCCCGAAACCCTGGAATACCTGTTCGGCGTGGCAACCGGCGCCTCGGGCGCGTTCTTCATGCGGTTGGCGAGCCTGCCGTTCAAGTTCGCGGATCCGACGAGCGACGTCACGCTCAACGACTATCCGGTGTTCCGCAAAGTCCTCGGCTCGAAGCCGATCTGGTACGACAAATCGGCATTCTACGAGCGGGCCAAGCAGATCCAGCAGGTCGAGTCCTACATCAAGGACTATCGCGACCGCGGACTGGCGATGGAGGCTGCGGAGATCCGCGCGGAAAACGCTCCGCTGCTATCGCTGAAGACCGCGGCCAATCTCGCCCGGCACGATCTCTCCAATCTAAACCAGCAGAAGGCCAAGCTGCAGCTGCGGCTTGACACCGGGGCGCTCGATCGGGATGGGTATGGCGCTGAGATCGAGCGGCTGAAGGAGCGCGAGAAGGTCATCGTGACGCGGTTCAATCGCCTCTACAATGAACGGGTGCATGCTCGGTAAGTTCGCCATCGTCGTCTTCGCTGGCTACTTCATCGCCGCGCTCGCCGGCGAGCATCGCATCGCCATAGTGCTCTGGATCGTTCTTTTCATCACCGGCGCCGCGGCCCTCGGCCGTCATATCTACGGCTGGCGCGGGGCGATCTACTGGCCGATCGGCTTCATCTGCTTATCAGGCTTCCTGTACCTGCTGCTCGGCGACGATCCGTCGTCGTCCTCTATCGTCCCCGGCCGCTGGCGGGACTGACCGTCTAGCGGTCTTGGAATCCGGCCCAGATCATGGCTCGACGCTAGTACGCCGCACCCCCGCCCGCAACCCAGGAGCCAGTCCATGGAAGCGCCGGTCATCCGCTATATCGACGAGCCGATCGAGCTAGTCGGTTTCAGTGTTGTTTTTGGTCGGATTGGGGCCGCTGAGACAGACGATAAATCTCCTCCAGCGCCAGCTTCAGCTTCGGGATGCCCTCTAGAGGTTCATAATCTGCCCCTTGCCCTTCTTTCCCTGAGGGACCGGGGACACCTCCGGCGCCAAGCCGAGCAGTACGATCTCCCAGGCGCCGTGACCCAAGGTAGCGTCCTCACCCGTTCGCATCGCACCCTGAAAAGAAGCCATGTCCGCTGATCCATTTGCTGATTTGAGCAAATTTGAAGCAGGTCTGTGGAAGATCGCCGACACGTTACGTGCGAACTCCAACTTGGCGTCGAACGAGTATTTCATGCCCATCATGGGCTTGATCTTCCTGCGCCACGCGACGAACCGCTTCTATGAGGCGAATGCCGCGATCGAGGCCGACAAGAAGGCGGGCAAGATGCCAAACCGCCCGCTGGTCGAGGCCGACTTCACCCGCCGCCGCGCATTGAACCTGCCGGAAGCCGCGCGCTTCGACGTGATCCTCAAGACGCCGAAGGATGGCAATCTCGGCGCGGCGCTTACGGCCGCGATGGAGGCCATCGAAGCCGCATTCCCACCGCTCGCCGGCCAGTTGCCGAAGGACTACGGACGCTTCGAGGGCAGCGTCCTTGAAGAGATGATGCGGATGTTCGATTCCGAGGGCCTGCGGCGCGCCTCGGGCGACGTATTCGGGCGCATCTACGAATACTTCCTCGCCGAGTTCTCGAAGCAGGGCGCCCACGACAACGGCGAGTTCTTCACGCCGCCCTCGATCGTGCAGACCATCGTCAACGTGATCGAGCCCGATCACGGCGTCATCCTTGATCCGGCCTGCGGCTCGGGCGGCATGTTCGTCCAGTCGAGCCATTTCATCGAGGATGCGGGCCAGGACACGATGAAGCGTGTCACCTTTTATGGCCATGAGAAGAACGAGACGACGGCCAAGCTGGCGCAGATCAACCTCGCGGTTCACGGGCTGCAAGGCACGATCCGGGCCGGAAACGAAGCGATCACCTATTACAAGGATCCGCACGAACTTGCCGGCAAGTGCGACTTCGTGATGGCAAATCCGCCCTTCAATGTGGACGAGGTTGACGCCGAATACGCTAAGACGGATAGGCGCGTACCCTTTGGTTTGCCGGGTGTGAACAAGGGCAAAAAGGTCTCGAACGCCAACTATCTTTGGCTGTCCTATTTCTACAGCTACCTGAACGAGACGGGTCGCGCGGGTGTCGTCATGTCCTCACAGGCGTCGAGCGCTGGTCGGGACGAGGCCGCGGTGCGGCAGAAGCTGGTCCAGACCGGCGCCGTGGACGTGATGATCGATATCCGTGGCAACTTCTTCTACACGTGCACGATCCCATGCCAGCTCTGGTTCTTCGACCGGGCGAAGGAACGGGACGCAGCGCAGCGCGACCATGTGCTGATGCTCGACGCGCGTCAGATCTTCCGCAAAGTCTCGCGCTCGGTCTGCGATTTCAGCCCGGAACAGCAAAAGAACATCGCCGCCATCGTCTGGCTCTATCGCGGGCAGCAAGGTCGGTTTCTGAAGCTGGTGGAAAGCTATCTAATTGAAGCCGTAGCGCTGGGCACTAAGGCGCAACAGCCGCTGGCGGCTTACGAGGCGGCACTCGGCAGGCTCACCGACCTGATCGAGCCCTTCGCGAAGGTGAAGCGTGAAGGCAATTCGCTCACCGGGCCTTGGGATGACCTTGCCAGCGCGCGGGCCACGCTGACGGCGGATATCGAAGCCTTCGGCAAGGAAGAGGCGGCGCAGACCAAGGCGTGGGCCAAGGCGGCGCGCGACAATGCCGGGCTCAATGTGGCGCGGGCGGCGCTGCATCCGCTCGCGGAGCGCTGCCGCGACCTGACCAAGCAGATCGACCTCGCCGTGAAGCTGTCGGGCCGGGTGATCGACATTGCGGTGAAGGAGCTTGCGGCACGCGATGCCGACGCCTGGAACAATGCCGATGTGAACAAGGCCCGCAAGGCGCTGGACGTGGCGCGGGCGGCGGCTGTGGAGGCGCTACGGCTGCCACGCTACTTTGTGAAACATGCGGAATGGTTGCAGGAACGCTTTCCCGACGCGGTAATGCGCGATGTCGAAGGGCTGGTGAAGCGAGTCGACCGCGCCACCATCAAGGCGCATGACTGGAGCCTCACGCCAGGCCGCTATGTCGGCGTTGCCCCCGAGGAGCCGGACGAAGATTTCGATTTCGAGGAGGCGCTACGCGCCATCCATATCGACCTAACCGGGCTGAACGAAGAAGCGGCGGAATTGGCGGCACGCATTGCTAAGAACTTCGAGGAGCTAGGAGCGTGAGCGCTTCGACTTGGCCCACAGCCAGGCTGGGTGATCATTGCACGAAGATCGGCAGCGGCGCGACGCCTCGCGGTGGTGAAGCTGTTTACCGAGACGATGGCGTTGCACTGATACGTAGTCAGAACGTGCACAATGGTTATTTCACTAAAGATGGATTGGCGCACGTTGATGAGAAGGAGGCAGAACGGCTTAAGGGCGTGACGGTGCAATCGAACGATTTACTACTCAACATTACGGGTGATTCTGTTGCGCGCAGCTGTCGAGTACCCGATGAAGTGCTTCCGGCTCGCGTGAACCAGCACGTTGCGATAGTTCGTCCAAACCATGATCGAATTGACCCTCGGTTCTTAAGCTACTTCCTCATCTCTCCGTTCATGCAGAGCACGATGCTATCCCTGTCAGGTGCTGGAGGAACTCGCAAAGCGTTGACGAAGGAGATGATCGAAGGCTTCCGCGTCCCCCTTCCTCCGCTTCCCACGCAAGCGCGCATTGGCCACATTCTTTCCGTCTATGACGATTTGATCGAAAATAACAGGCGCCGGATCGCGCTGCTGGAGGAGGCAGCGCGGATGATCTACCGCGAGTGGTTCGTCCACTTCCGCTTCCCCGGCCATGAACACGTCAAGATCATCGATGGCCTGCCCGAGGGATGGACAGTCACTACGACGGCCTCAGTTTGCTCCACCTATGCCGATGGCGATTGGCTTGAGACTAAGGACCAGGGGGGCAGCGACTACCGTATCCTCCAAATTTCGAACATCGGACACAACGCCTTTGTAGAAACAGGAAATTGGCGCTTCATCACCGAGGAAACCTTTCGAAAGCTTGGTTGCCTGGAGGTTCTACCTGGCGACATTCTTGTTTCCAGAATGCCCAAACCGATTGGGCGTGGTTGGATGGTAACCGAAATGCCGTTTCGTATGGTCACCGCTGTGGACGTGACCGTCGTTCGAGCGAACGGTGGGCAAGTCGAACCGCACTATCTGCTTCACCACATAAATTCATCCCGGAACATTCTGAAGTGCGAGGCAAACGCGACCGGCGCAACGCGGCCTCGCATCTCGCGAAAGAACATGGGGAAATTGCCCATCTTGCTACCCCCGAAACTCCTCCAGCATCAGTTCACTGAATTCGCCTCCAAGTGCCACCAAATGAGGGCGAGCCTCGCATCGCAGATTCGGAAGCTCTCAGAAGCTCGCGACCTTCTCCTGCCGCGCCTGATGAACGGGGAGATCGCTGTATGAGCCCCGCTCGAAGGACGCGATGAAATGGCGGTGACGGGCATCAATACCGAGGACCGGCTGGTGCAGGCGACCTTCGCCGCGCATTTGACGGACAAGCGCGAGCCTTCCAACCATCGTGGCATCGAACATCACGGGATGCTCGCCGCCGTTCCTGTCCGCCCGGCGCTGCCTTTGCCTGGCTGAACGACAATCAATCCA
>Ga0194131_10010845_pt1 | contig 11032 bp, 5 predicted proteins | sample TA2KigO120mmetaG_FD_148631 | JGI IMG/M metagenome (GOLD analysis project Ga0194131, IMG submission 148631) | Freshwater microbial communities from Lake Tanganyika, Tanzania - TA2015053 Kigoma Offshore 120m | ecosystem: Environmental > Aquatic > Freshwater > Lake | place: Tanzania: Lake... | reverse complement strand
GAACTCGGGGCTCCGCTCGCCCACGACGCGCCGCTGCACTTCCATGAGTCGGCGAATCTCCGCCTCCGCCTGCTCGCGATGACCCAGCAATCCGCGCAGCGTCGCCAGGAAGACCGCCGCGCGAAGCGTGTCGTGATGCTCGGGACCGAGCGAGACTCGGCGCCCTTCGACGCATTCGGACTGCAGCAGTTCGGCCGCGGCAATGTTCCCGGATTCGCGATGGAGCGAAGCAAGCTGCGCCATCGCCACCAGCGTCGACGGATGGGTGTCGCCCAGTCGGCGCCGATCCGACGCGAGCGCTTCCTCGAGCAGCGGCTTCGCCTCGTCGAAGCGACCGAGGTCGATGAGAAGCATGCCGAGATTGCTGAGCGGCGCCTTCAGCTCCGGATGATTCTCGCCGAGCGTTCGTCGCCGTCGTTCGATCACTTCGCGCCAGCAGCGCTCCGCATCGGCGAAGCGCCATTTGATCGCGTGGAGCAGCCCGACGTTGCTGAGCGTGCGAAGCGTGTCGGCGTGATCGTCGCCGAGCACGCGTCGCTGCGACTCCAGCGTTCGCATCCAGCGCCGCTCCGCTTCCTCCTGGTCGCCGCGACGGCGATGGGCGCCCGCCAGTTGGAAATCCGCGCGAAGCGTGGCGGCGTGCTCGGCGCCAAGCGTCCGCTCGGAGCGCTCGTGCGCTTCCGTGAGCAGTCCGATCGCCTCATCGTATCGACCGATCGTGGAGACGATGCTCCCGAGCGTGCCGAGTGAAAGCAGCGTCTCCTCGTGGTCCGGGCCCAGGTGATCGCGACGAAGCTCGTACGCCGTTCGCGCCGCCTTCTCCGCATCCGCGCGCAGACCGAGCGCGCTCATCGTGGCGGCGAGCCGATGGAGAAGCCTCGCTCGAATCGCCGGCTGTTCCGCGAAGCGCTCGTCGATCGAGCGCCTCGATCGTTGCAGCACGCTCTCGTTGAGCGATTGGAGGCCGAGATTGGTGAAGTTCACGCCCGCCGTGAGCTGCGACCACTGCTCCGCCGCCTGCGCCGCTTCGTCCTGCTCGAACGATCTCGCCACCGCCGACGCCAGCGACGACTTCAATCGATCTCCCATCGACCACGCGTCGAGGTCGGCGAGCATGGACTCCTGGAACGCCGTCACGATCTCCAGGTCGTGTTCGCGCTGGAGCGCTTCGTCCCGCGCCTGCGACGCGAGCACGCCGAACGTGGTGGAGACGATCACGCCGCCGACGAAGAGCACCACGATCGCGGAGATCGAGATCGTCAGGGCTCGATTGCGGCGCGCGAAGAGTCGCGCCTGCTCCAGGAACGAGGCCGTTCTCGCCTCGACGGGACGATCGGCAAGGAGTCGTCGAACGTCCGCGGCGAGCGCTCCAACGCCGACGTAACGCAGATCCCGCTCCTTCGCCATCGCCATCGCGATGATCGCGTCGAGGCTGCCGGCGGCCTCGGCCCGGATGGCGCCGGCGCGCTCCGGCTCCTGCTCCACGATGATCCGCACCGCCTCGGGAATCGAGCAGCGCGACAGATCGTGCGGCCGGCGCCCCGTGACCAGCTCGTAGAGGATCACGCCGAGCGAATAGACGTCGGAGCGCACGTCGATTCCCGAGGGATCGACGCACTGCTCGGGACTCATCGCATTGAGCGTGCCGATCAGCCGGCGCGAATCGGACTCGGCGGTCACCGCCGGCGCGTCGGGGCCGCTTCGCCGCGCAATGCCGAAGTCGATGACCTTCGCTCGCCCGTCCGGTCCGACAAGCACGTTCGCGGGCTTGAGGTCGCGATGGATGACGCCGAGCTGGTGGCCGTGCAGCACCGCGTCGCAGACGGAGGCGAACATCTCCAGCCGCTCGCGAAGCGGCAGCGCGTGCTTCTCCGCGTAGGCCGTGATGCTCAGCGCGTTCGGCACCAGCTCCATGGCGAAGAACGGCGACGGCTTGGAATCGCCGAGCGGCGCCACGCCCGCCTCGTAGATCTGCGCGATGCCGGGATGCCGCAATCTGGCGAGCGTTTCCGCCTCGAGTCGGAATCGAAGCACCGCGTCGGTGTGGCCGAGCGTCTGGTGCAGCACCTTGATCGCCACGCGCCGATGCGGATTCTCCTGCACCGCTTCGTAGACCGTGGCCATGCCGCCGACGCCCAGCACGCCGACCACCAGGTAGTCGCCGACCGCGTCGGGCGCGCCGGCGGCGCGCGGCGCGCCGGCGCGAATCCTTGAACGCTCCGCGATCGCCGGCGTCTCGAGGAATCCCTCGCTTCGCTTCGTCGCCGCCAGAAGTCGTTCCACGCGCGCCTGCAGCGCCGGATCGCCGGCGCACGCGTCGCGCACGATCGCCTCGCGCTCCGATGGTTCCGCGCCAAGTGCGCGAGTGAGTATCGCCAGCGCTCGAGCCGAGTACGGAACGTCAGTCGCCACGCGCCGCTCCGCCGCCGGAAGGGCCGTCGCCGGCCGCGCTCGCGCCGCCCTCCTGCAGTCGATCGAAGAGCCACGCCCGCGCCGCCTGCCAGTCGCGATCGACGGTGCGCTTGCCGATCTCGAGAACCGTCGCCACCTCGTCCACCGTGCAGCCGCCGAAGTAGCGCAGCTCCACGATGCGGGCCTGCTGCTGGTCGATCGCTGCGAGTTCCTCAAGCGCCTCGTCGAGCGCCACCAGATCGAGCTCGCGCTCCGGCGCGGGCACATCGTGGTCGCCGATCGACACGCGCGGGCCGGGCCCCCCCCGCTTCTGCGCCTTCTTCTCGCGCGCGTGATCGATCAGGATGCGCCGGATGATCCGCGACGCAACCGCGAAGAAATGCAGCCGATCCTTCCAGTCGCTGTTCCGCTGATCGATGAGCCGCACGTACGCCTCGTGCACCACCGCCGTCGGCTGGAGCGTGTGATCGGCTCGCTCCGACTCCATGTGCGACAACGCCAGTCGCCGCAGATCCTGGTAGATCGCGGCGACGAGCGCGTCAAGATCGTCGCGTTGACCCGACGCGGCGGCATGAAGCAGCATCGTGATGTCGGCGGTGCCCACGAACGCAGATCGTACGGCCGGAGCGGCGCCACTCATGCCGCTCCGGCCGTCCGAAGTTGCGCTCAGTTCGACCACTGGCCCAGCAGGATTCCCAGGTCGTCGCCGTCGATGACGCCGTCGTCGTTCAGATCGGCGATGCAGCACGGATCGTCGCAATCGCCCCACTGACCGAGCAGCAGGCCGAGATCGCTTCCGTCCACCACGCCGTTGCCGTCGAGGTCGCCGAGCATGCCGCCCTTGCCGGTGAAGGTGATCCACGCGGCGTTCGCGCCGTAATGGATCTCGGCGCCGTCGCAGGTCGACACGAAGTCGAACTCGCCGCTGCGCGATCCGGTCCAGGTGAGGAACTTGAAGACCTGATCGGACGCCGGAACGAACCCGTTCCGCAATTGAACGGTGAGCGTGCCGTCGAGCGTGACATCGCCGGTCACGACGAGCCGGTCGTACTCGGCGCCCGCGATCGTTCCGCCGATGTCGAGCTCGAAGAAGCCGGCGCTCTTGTTCTCGAAGCGATCGACCGTGGCGATTCCCGCGGTCTCGTCGCCGACCTTGAGAATCGACTGATTCAAGAGGCCGGTGTTCGCAAAGTCGGCGCCAGTCTCGAGCGTCAGCTCGCCGCCGATTCCGTTCCAGAGCATGCCGGAGCTCTGGAATGTCGACGCCGCATCGATCCTGGTGATGCCGCGCGTTCGCAGGGTCGAGTCGCCTTCGATCTGCACGGTCGCGCCGATCATGGCGAGATCGGCGGTGACCTGCACCAGTCCGCCGCCCACGAAGAAGAACCCGTGCGCCTCGACGGGCGACCCGGCGAGCCGCGTCACCGGCAGGACGCCGATTCCGCCGAGCTGCAGCCACCCCGTCGAACGCCACGCCGCGCTCGGATCGCTGAGGTTGACGAGCAGACCCGCGGTGCCGGGACCGTTCACCATGATCCAGCTGCCGTTCCAGTTGCCGAGCTGTTCGTCGAGCGAATCGGCGTTGATCACGAGCGGAGCCTGGATGATCCAGTCGTTCGAGTCGGCAACGCCGTCGAAGTCGAAGACCGTCGCGTGGATGACCGTGGAACCGCTGACCATCGCGCTTCCGTTCATTCGCGCCACGCCGTCGAACGAGACCTCGCCGTCCCACTCCGCGTAGTCGTCGAAGTTGACGACGCCGTCGGCGAGCGTGTCGCCCGCCATCACGAAGGAGCCGCCCTCCATCTTCACGAAGTCGTCGAAGTCGATCCGGGCCCCGTCGTCGAGCGTGAAAAGTCCGCCCTCGATCGTCGCGTCGTCGTCGAACTCGAGCACGTCGTCGTCGCCGAGCGAGACGTCGGCGGTCGAAGTGAACACGGAGTGCGCGAGCATGCGCAGGCGCCCGTGCGTGCCGCCGATGTTGAGGTCGCCGCCGAAGGTGAATTCGCTGCCGTCGATCTGCACCGCGGCGCCGTTGACGGCGCTGGTCACGTTGAAGGTGGAGTTCGCATCGGCGCTCCAGCCGTTGTCGAAGTCCATCGTGAGCAGCACGCCCGTGCCGAGGAACGCGGTGCCGCTGAACGGATCCTGAAGCTGATCGCCGGTCATCAGCAACTGGGTGTACGGCGTCATCATGCTGATCTGGCCGTTGCCGTTGCCGTCGAGATCGATGCGTCCGGTCGACTCCTGAAGCAGATGCAGCGGGCCGTTCGATCCGCCGGAGATGATGCCGTGATTGACGAGCGTGGCCGACGGTCCGCCCTGGAGGTGCAGCGTTCCCCGGCCCACGATCGTTCCGAACGAGACCGCGTCCCAGGTGCGAAGGCGCGAATCGTCCTTCATCTCCAGGATCGTGCCGGCGCCGAGCTCGAGGTTGCTGCCGAGATCATGAAAGTTCGGTCCGGCGCTCGGTCGCACGATCAATCGCGAATTCACCTCCGAGAGTTCGGTGATCCCCGTGAGCGAACCCAATTCGTTGCCGTTCATGTCGAGCGTCATGCCGCTCGAAATGTTCAGCTCGTCGAAGGTGTGGGCGCCGGAGAATGCCGGCGCGTCGAGCAGCACCGTGCCGTTCTGGACGCCGGGCAGATTGCCGATGTTGATGACGGTGTAGTTGAAGAGGTCGAGGCCCGGGATCCCGACCGGCGTCCAGTTCGACTGGTCGTACCAGTCTCCGTTGATCGCAGTCCATGACCAGTTGTTGTCGGCGAACGAGGTTCGCGCCGTCATCGCGGCGCCGACGGCGGCGGCCACTGCGATCGCAGCGGCGGTGACGGTGAAGCGCGCCTGCGGCGCACGATCCTGACGGTTTCGCAGAGGCAGTGGCATTGCGGATCTCCTTGGACCACGGCCACGGCCGTGCGTCCGAAGCGGTGCGTGTGGAGACCCGCGGGGGCCTCCTTTCACATCACCACGCGGAATTCGCGCCTCGATCGCGCCGCGCCGAACGCGCGGAGTTCCGGGCCCCCCCGATGGCACGGCCCCCGGCGCCCGAGCAGCCCGCCCGAATCGTCGCCGTCGACGCCGGCATCGTGGTTGAAATCGGCCGCGCTCCAGCCGCCTCCGATCCCCCACTTCCGGAGCAACGATCCAGGGTCGCCTCGTCGAGGAGATGGATCCCGGCAGACGCCGTCCCCGAGCACGGCTCAGGCTGCAACTCCGGGTTCAGCCGCGCGGCGCGGACGGCGGCATGGACGACTCGGCGCCTCCCGCGCATTCCGCGAGCCGCCGGCGCGCGAGCTCCGCGTCGGGCGAGTCCTTGCCGCGCTCGCGCTCGAGCACCTCGACCGCGGCGCGGAGCAGCGGCTCGGCCTCCGCTCGGCGGCGAAGCGCGACGAGACACGAACCGAGCGCGCTTCGAGCCTGGGCAATCCGCCAATGACCCTCGGGCAGCGATTGCTCTCGGTGGTCGAGCGCTTCGCGCACGAGAGCCTCCGCCTCGATCGGATTTCCGCGTCGAAGGAGCAGCAGTCCGGTCGCGAGCAACGAGCGCGAGAGATCCGGATGAGCGGCATCGAGCCGGCTTCGGCGCGCCTCGAGCGCCTGGCGATGGTGCTGCAACGCCTCATCGAATCGATCGAGTCGTTCCAAGGTGGTCGCCAGCGCGAAGCGACTCATGGCGATGTCCTGATGCCCTTCCGGCAGGATCCGGCTCCGAATCGCCAGCGCCTCGCGCTGCCACCGAAGCGCCTCGTCCAGCCTGCCCATGCCGACGAGCACCGAGGCGATGTTGCCCTTGCTGATCGCGACCGAAGGATCGTTGTCGCCAAGTTCCCGTCTTCGGATGCGCTCGGCCTCCATCAACAGCGCGAGTGATTCCTCCGGCCGACCCTGGAGCTGGCGGATGAGGCCCATCATGTTGAGCGCCGCGGTCGTCTCGAGCGCCGTCTCGCCGAACTCCTCTCGCAGCAGTCGGAGCGATTGCGACGCCAGCTCCTCCGCTCGATCGAGCTGCCCGATGTTGCGATAGCCGTTCGCCAGGATGGCGCGCACCGCGGCGCCGGTCTCCCGATCGTCGCGGAGCACGAGCTCCACCCAGAGTCGACCCTCATCGAGGAAGTCGGCGACGGTGACCTCGCCATGGCCGGGCGCCGGCTCCACCGAACCGAGCGTGTCCTCGAGGAAGAGATTGATGCGCGAAGTCTTCTGCGCCTGGGCGGACGCGCGACCGTACATGATGGTCATGCCGACGGCGAACGCAGCCGTCAGCACGAGGATCGAGCCGGACACCGCGACGGCCGCGCGGTGCCGTCGCAGGAACTTGCGAAGCAGGTAGCCGCGACTCTCTCGTTTCGCTTCGATCGGTTCGCCCTTGAGCAGATGCTCCAGGTCCTCCCGGAATGCCGCCACCGATTGGTAGCGTCGATCGGGATCCTTCGCGAGCGCCTTGAGCACGATCGTGTCGAGCTCGTCGCCGATCTCGACGCGGCGCGGCAGGACGCCGGACGGCGGCGGCGGATCCTGCGTGGCGATGCGTTCCATCGCCTCGGAGAGGCGCCCGCAGAGATCGAATGGGAGTCGCCCCGTCAGCAGCTCGTAGAGCACGGCGCCAAGCGAGTAGACGTCGCTTCGAACATCGACGCGGTCATGCGCCCCGGCGACCTGCTCCGGCGCGGCGTACGCGAGCGTGCCCATGAATCCGTGCTCCACGGTGAGTCGGATCGTTTCGGCGGACGTCGTCGGGTCGATCGATCGTGCAAGTCCGAAGTCGAGCACGCGAGGTCGGCCGTCCGTGTCGACGAGGATGTTGGCGGGTTTCAGGTCGCGGTGAATGACGCCGCGACGATGGGCTGCAGCGACGGCATCGCACGCCTGCGCGAAGAGCCGGAGCAGTCCGGCGGTCCCGAGTTGCGCCGCATTCGCCGCCACGAATTCGTCGAACGGAATCCCGTCCACCAGCTCCATGGCGATCCATTGCCGCCCTTCCGCCGTGGTGCCGCCATCATGCACCGTGACGATGCCGGGGTCGCGAAGCGAGGCCACCAGGTCCAGCTCGCGCTCGAACCGAATGCGTTGCCGACTGGTGGCGAAGCGACCCGCCGCGAGAACCTTGAGCGCCACTTCGCGCCTCGTCGCGTGCTGGGTCGCGCGATAGACCACTCCCTGGCCGCCGCGATGGAGCGGTTCGAGGCGCTCGTAGCCGGGCACGATCGGCGCGTCGCCGCTCTCCCCGTCCGGCCGGATCTCTTCGCCGCGCGCCCGGTCCTGTCCACGCAGATCGGCGGCGCTCAGCCCTGCTCCGCGAATGTCGTCGAACAGCGAGCTGTGTTCTCGAATCTCGAGAAGCCGAGCGCGACACGCCGGGCACTCGTCGAGATGTCGCGCAAGATCGCCGTCGACATCCTGGACCGAATCCGCAGCGAGGGATTCCAACTGCTCGAGGTCAAGACATGGGCTTTGCGGCGTGTCAGCCATGGCGACCGGCGAAGGCGCCTACATCGTCTCGTAGGCGTCGCGGATTTCAACGACGAGAGCGCGAAGCAGCGCGAGGCAACGATGCTTCGCCTGATAGACGTCGTGCAAGGTCACTCCGAGCGTTTCGGCGACGACCGCGGGCGTCAGGCCCTGAAGCGCCAACATTTCGAACGCCTGAAGCGTTCGCGCCTCGGTTCGTGTCTCCGCGCGAAGACGCCGGAGCGCCTGGCACAGGATTTCGCGCTCGCACTCCGCGTTCCAGGCCGCTTCGGCCGCTGCCATCGCTTCGTCGTCCGTCAGACCGTCGATGGCGGAGAGGCCGCGGGCTTCGCGGCGGGAAGATCGTCGATGCTGCACATCGAGCATCGCGTGCCGGGCGATTCCGGCCAGCCATGACGAAAGCCGCCCGCGCGTGCGGTCGTAGCTCCCGGCGCGGAATGCGGTCAGGAAACGAACGAGTGCGTCCTGTGCCGCGTCGGCCGCGTCCTCGCGGGAGAGGCCCAGACGCCGAGCGCACGCGAAGAGAATGGGACGGTAACGCTCGTCGAATTGCCGCCACACGGCTTCGTTCGCCGGGTCGAGCAGGCCGTCGAGCATGGAACTGGTCGTCCGCGTCTGCATGAAGGGTGCGGGACTGGGGCCCCGTGGGGCATCGTAGGAATCGCGATCGATTCGCTGAGAGATCCGACCGCGGCGGGGCGAATGCGGGTTGGAGGCCCACACCATGAAGAACACCCTCGATCTCGCGCCCGACGCCTCGACCATTCGGGGTCCGATCGCCCTGCTGGCCCTCGTCGCCGGCCTTGGATCCGCGTCCACCGCCCTCGCTCGGCAAGACAGTGATGCCGACACGCTGAGCGACGCGGATGAAATCGCTACCTACTTGACCGACCCATTCAATTCCGACACGGACGGCGATGGCCTCAACGACGACTGGGAGATCCTGGGGGTCCCCTGGATCAACAACTCCGGGATCGGCCAGCGCTACGCGCTTCCATACAACAGCGCCCAGCCCTGGAAGGGCGCACGGCGCAAGACCGTGTATGTGGAAGCGGACTTCATGTCGCAGCACTTCACCTACGGATCGATCGCGACCGCACAGGTCCAATCGATGTTCGCGTCGGCCCCGGTGGTGAATCCGGACGGCTCGACGGGAATCGACTTGGTCGCCATCGTCGACGACTCCACGCCGTCGATCGCGTTCAGCTTCGACCCGCCGAACGGCGTCAATTGGCCTCCGGAGTACGCCGGCTTCAAGCAGTCATGGTTCGGCACCGCCACCGAGCGAGCCAATTCGAACTGGTACGCGGCCGGCGGAACCAGCGGTCCGATGCAGTTGGCGAAGCTGAAGGCGTTCCGCTACGCCGTCTTCGGGGACCGACTGGGGTCGACCACCATCAGCGGAATCGCGGAACTGCGCGGAAACGACATGATCGTGACGCTGGGCGCCTGGTGGTGGGGAATCCCGCCCTTGAGCGCGGCGCAGATCCAATGGCGGCAGCAGGTCTATGCCGGCATCTTCATGCATGAGCTCGGCCACAACCTCGGTCTGCTCCACGGCGGATCCGGATCGAACGTGAACTTCAAGCCCAATTACCACAGCGTCATGAACTACAGCTGGTCGGTTCCGCGCTACGTGGGCTTCTCGCTGGTTCCGACGCCGCGGCAGCTTCAGTACGGCTCGAGCTGGACGCTCGACTTCTCGTCCGTCAATGCGGCGCCGCTTGACGAGAACGTGCTGAGCGAGGTGAACACCTCGCTCTGCGGCGGATGCGGCGCAGCCCACGCGGGTCATGCCGTCCCGATCGGCCCGGTGGCGCCGTGGGGATGGGGATGGCTCGAGTCGGAGACCGCTCCCGGCATCGACTTCAATCGCGACGGCTTCATCGGCGGCGGACTCGTGAGCGCCGACCTCAACTATGTCACCGCCTCCTATTGCTCGGCGCCGCAGTGCGACCAGCCGCCGCCGTTCACCTGCCCATTCCTCGACTGGTGCCCGCACACGGGCGCCGACGACTGGTCGAATCTCTCCTACCCGCTCTCCGGGAGTCCGAACTACCTGAGCGGCGCTCACGGGACCGTGTTGCCTCCAGGCGAGGAGCTCAATTTCGAAACCGTGCAGATGCTCTCGTACGCAGGCTCCTGCCAGCACGAGGAGAGCTTCGAGGCATACGAAGACCTGGCCGAGCTCGACGAGCGCGGCGGCTGGCGCGGATGGGACGACAATCCCATGGCGGTCGGAATGGTGAGGAGCGAAGTCGTCCGAAGCGGTGAGCGTGCGCTGGAGATCTCTCTCGGCGCCGACCAGGTCCACGAGTATTGCTCGACCGACGCGTCGCTCTGGTCGCTCTCGATGTGGCAATTCGTCCCCGAGAACTTCACCAACAACGGAGCGGGTCCGTTCGCGGGGAGTTACATCGTCGTGCTCAATCGCTACGAGCCCGGCATCCACGCCGAGAGCGACTGGTCGGTGCAGATCCAGGTCGATGGCACGGCCAACCTGCTGAAGGTGTTCCACGGCCAGGGCATCGACACGGTGCAGGTCCCGCTCATCCGGGACCGCTGGGTGAAGATCAAGTCGCTCATCGATCTCGACGAGGATTGGACGCGCGTCTACTACGACGATGCCCTGATCGCGGAATACCCGTGGACCGGCGGTGTTCTCGGTGGCGGCGAAGGCGCGGCCGGCGTGGCTGCGGTCGACCTCTTCGCAAACGGCTCGAGCTCGATCTTCTACGACGACCTGATCTTTGCCGTCGTCGAACCGGAGCCGCCCTGCATGCCTGCGGATCTCGATTGCGACGGATTCGTGAATGGTTCCGACCTGGGTGCGCTTCTGGGCGATTGGGGTTCGAACGATTCGCCGGCGGATCTCGACGGGAACGGCATCGTCGACGGCGGCGACCTCGGTGTGCTGCTCGGCGAGTGGTCCTGACGGCAAGATCCGGGAATGTCCGAGTCCAACTCGCCGCGCACGCCGGGGTGCGCGGCTTCGCCTGGTTCACCGTGATCTCGTTCGAACTCGCGCTCGACGACCGCGGGCGATGGGTCGAGAACCGAACGCACGCCGTGCATCGAATTCTCTAGAGCGGTGACGACTCAGGCGTAGCGAGCTGGCGTTGGCGAGACGAGTGTGGCTAGGAGC
>Ga0194131_10010842_pt1 | contig 11037 bp, 9 predicted proteins | sample TA2KigO120mmetaG_FD_148631 | JGI IMG/M metagenome (GOLD analysis project Ga0194131, IMG submission 148631) | Freshwater microbial communities from Lake Tanganyika, Tanzania - TA2015053 Kigoma Offshore 120m | ecosystem: Environmental > Aquatic > Freshwater > Lake | place: Tanzania: Lake... | reverse complement strand
TGATGGCGAGGAGAAAGGGATTCGCTCCCATACGACCGAGTGCAGCTATGCGCTGGAGATCGTACGCAAGGAAACCCGAGAAGACGACGATGCCCGCTCCGGAGAGAGCGAGTTCCATACCCGTCGTTCGGAGGGCAGGAACAAAGAGCTGGAAAATACCGAGAACGAGCAGTCCGATCAGTCCGATGACGAGAGCGCGCGCCATGATACCGAGATCCCAAGACACACTGCGCGCGACGATGGCCGCCGCCAGAGACATACACACGGTAGCCGAGAGTGCATTCAGGAGAATGGTGCCACCGTTCGCGTACCCCGTGAGGAGCATGAGAATGTACGGCGTGACGGTGATACCTGAAAGCGTCGGAAACGCCGCAAAAAAGAGATAATTCAACGGAGAACGATCCATCCAGAACCGCGCTGTCATGATGAGAAGGAGCTCAAGAATGAGAAAAACGACATGCGCACCGGTCGAGAGAAACGCCGGGGCGAAACGAATGCCGACGAGAACCCCGAAGACAGTGAGAGCCATCGCAAAAGCGAAGAGCGCATACACCTGGGATTCGGTGTTTCTCGTCAGAGAAATGGCACCGGTGACTGAGAGAGGGGAGGATTGCATGGCTGCTATTGTAATGGAAAACATGCTCAATTTCTGCTATAATAGATGGATTTATGGATTTCATCGGATCTCTCCTCGCGCAGGCCATCGACCCGTGTCCCATAGCGCTTGCGTGCCCGGGTGGAGCAGCGGACGCATATTTTTCGGCAATTCTGGTGAACGCTGCGATGTTTGCATTCCCCGGCGTGTTGTTTGCTCTCCTGATCTACTACGGTCTCAAGCTCATCATCGGATCCGACAATGACAGCACGGTCACAGAGGTCTACAACGCCTATGCACATGCGGCGATCGGATGCGTTCTCGCAGGCGGGGCGTTCTACCTCTCGGCATCCTTCGCCACTCCGGGAACTCCGGGGCTCGTCATTGCCGCTCCGGCACAGCTCGTCATCCTAAATGCCGCCAATGTATTCCGTGCCCTTCTCGCAACAGCACTGGTCTTCAACCTGACCTACCAAGCATTCCGCCTCGTCACTTCACAGGATGAAAGCCAAACTGAAAAAGCAAAGAAGCAGTTCATCTACGGCATGGTCGGCGCAGTCATCGTGGTGCTTGCAGGGTTCATCGTCGATGCATTCTGGGGCGTTCAGAGCGGCATAATCAGCGTCCAAGTAATCGGTATCGCAAACTTCCTCGGAACAATCCTGGGTGCGTTCTGCCTCATCGCGATGTTCGTCGCCGGCATGTACTTGGTCATTTCGGTGGACGAGCAATACAAGGAGAAAGCGAAAAAAATCATTCAGACAGCAATGATCGTACTCGGCGTCACCATGATGTCGGTAGCACTGATACGCTTCGCCTTCGATGCTCCGCAGGGAAATGCAACCGGCTTCATTCCTGCATCCTTCGTGATGCATGCCTTCGGCATCGAAACGGTGTACGCCCAGGGGCCGCTGGAAAAAGTCGGCGGCAGCCTGATGGGTGTGGCTCCGGGTCAGGGCTTCGGAGGAATCGCTGCGATGATCGGATACTCGCTCGTGTTCTTCGTGAATGTAGCGGCGTTAATCGCGATCGTCATCGCGGGCATGCTTGCCGTTGTGGCACAGGACGAGGGGCGTATTGCCAAGTCGCGAAAGACCGTCGTCATGGCGGTGATGGGAATGGTTCTCGTCAATCTTGCCGTCGCGTTCCGGAACGGATACCTGATTGCGTTCGGCGTTGACACGGCAGCGAGCCCCTCGGCAGGCGCCGCCATCATTGGGCGTGAAATTATCGGATTCCTCGGCTTCGTAGAACTTCCCGTCACGATCTTCGCAGTACTGACTATCATCATCTATGGCATCAAGGCTGTCGTGGATTACGGCGGCGAAAACGGCATCGCATCCTTCAGAAAGGCCGTCATGTCCGTGATGTTGGGTATCGCCATTCTCTCGGTGAAGTTCTTCATCGCAGGCGCAGTCATTCCATTCGATCCAACGGGCCTCGTAGCCTATAAGGGAACCTCCGGCATCATCGATCCGGCTGTGAACATCATTGTCGCCATCGTAAAGTACGCTGCGCTTCTCGCGGTCGTCGCGATCATTATCGCCGGAATCTTCATGGTGTTTTCCGTCGGCAAAGAGGACCAGTACACGAAAGCAAAAGGTATTGTCATCCGTACGCTCATCGGGCTCTTCGTTATGGTCATCTCCGCAGCGCTTCTGGGGCTTGTGATCCAAGGCGTGTTCTAATCAGTGTGAAGCCATCGCCACCTCGCAACCCTGGCGGACAGCTGCAACATCGTGCGTTCGTATGAACGAAGCTCCGTTCATCACTGCAATGGCGGAAGCTGCAATGGTGGCGGGAAGCCGTTCGGAAACCGGAAGATTCTCCGGTCCGGCAAGGAATGATTTACGCGACGGACTGACGTAGATCCTCCCGAGATCTGAAAACTCCCCTAACCGCCTGAGCACTTCAAAGGAATACTGCGAACTGGAGGACACAAAATGTCCAAGGCCGGGATCAACAATGATCCGTTCACGGGGAATTCCTGCTGCTACGGCAATCGCGACTCTGGACTCGAGAAAAGCGTGAATCTCACCGATGACATCCCGATACTCTGTTTCCTGTACCGTTGTCCTCGGCGAAGAATCCTTTGCATACATCAGGACTATTTCCGCTTTATAGAGGGCTGAAACGGAAAATATATTCTGATCACTCCTTCCGGCAGTCACATCATTCACCATCCTGACTCCCCTCTTCAGTGCCTCCTCGGCGACCTGCGACCGGAACGTATCGATCGATACGAATGTGTCCGGGTACTTTTTCAGAATCGCTTCGATAACGGGAATGGTTCTCTGCAATTCTTCATCGACCGGAACATCTTTGGAGCCGGGTCCTGTCGACTGCCCGCCGATGTCGATGATATCCGCGCCTTCGGCAAGCATCTGCCCCACTCGCTCCACAGCATTTGCAACATCCGTATACAGTCCCCCATCGACATAGGAATCGGGAGTGACATTGAGGATGCCGACAATGCTGACCGGCTGCATGGAAGAGAATTCTAGCCCAGAGCCGAAGACACACAAAGCAATGCCTACACCCTCCACGCCTTGCGTTCGTATTCCTCGATACAGCGCTCCGCAGAGAAGTACCCGAGGAGTCCGATCGCTCGCTTCATCCTTCGGATCCACCTCGCACGCTCGGGATACTCGTACTCCGGTATCACTTCGTACTGCAACTGGGTGTACAAGTCCTCAGCATCGATCTTCGTCGTCTCCTCACCGCTCTCGAGCGCGCTGGCCAGCGGACCGATTCTCCATCCTGCTTCGGGATCCTTGCCGTACCCTTCGATCCACCATCCGTCGAGCGTCGAGAGATTCAGAACGCCGTTGATACACGCCTTCATGCCGGACGTCCCAGAAGCCTCGTGTCTGCGAGTGGGGGTATTCAGCCAGACATCTGAGCCGGAAACCAAGAGCTTCGCAAGTTCCGGATTGTAATTTTCCAGATAGGCAATGTGCACACAGTCACTCAGCTCCCGACTTCGCTCAATCATCCTCTGAATCACACCCTGACCGAACTGGTCGCTGGGATGTGCGTTGCCAGCGTGAATGATTTGGATACGGCCGCAACAGACTTCACGGAGACGGAGGAGATTCTCGTAGAGAAGTTCCGGACGCTTGTACGATACGACTCTGCGTGCAGAAGAGAGAATGAAATGACGCTCGTCGAAGGGGACTCCGGTGATTTTCACGACATAGTCGATCAGCCTTCTTTTCGCTTGCATATGGGCTGACCATAAATCCGCATCCGGGAGGTCACGGCAGTGCTTCTCCAGCTCAATAGGGTGCTCGCGCCAACCGGGAATGAAACGGTCGAACAGCGCTTGCATCTCCGGACATGCCCACGTCAGGTGATGAACGCCGTTCGTAATCGCATCGATGTTGTAACCCGGAAACATGATCCTGGATACCTCACCGTGAATCTGCGAGACACCGCAAACGTAGTGGCTCATATTCAGCGCAAGTTCGGTCATGGAAAGCGCATGCTCTCCGGCAATCTTACGGATATGCCACGGAAGGTTCTCCCCGGCGACCGCATAGGCCATGTCGTAGGGAAATACATCATGACCGGCCTTCACCGGAGTATGCATTGTAAACGCACAAGATTTACGGACATCCTCGTCTTTCCAGTCTCTCTCACGCAAGAGTTCCAGTGTGAGAAAGGCGGCGTGTCCTTCGTTCATGTGAAACGTCCCGACATCGTCATACCCGAGTGCGCGAAGCATGCGCACCCCACCAATGCCCAGAACGAGTTCCTGACGAAGACGCATGAAACCATCCCCTCCGTAGAGGTGATTCGTAATGTGACGGTCATGTTGATCATTCTCGGGAAGATCCGTATCCAGAAAGTAGACCGGGACTTTTGCGCCGCTCCTGCCGGTGACTTCATACATCCAGCAACCTATATGTACCTGTCTGCCTTGAATCATCACGGTCACGGTCTGCGGAAGCTTCGTGAGAAATTCCTCCGGACGCCAATCGGTGTCCCTGTACTCCTGGGTCCCGTCCTGCTGTATCTTCTGCTGCATATACCCGTGCCTCCAGCGCGGAGTGATACAGGCGGCATTGGCTCCCCTGTCTGCGCACGCGCACATCAGGTCTGCGGCTAACATACCGAGTCCTCCCGCATAGGTCGGCATACGGGCATCGAGCCCGATTTCCATCGTGAAGTAGGCGACAGTGAGCGATTTGGACATCTGTATAGTATACAGGATTTTTGCCTATTGTAGAAGTGCATTATGGGCACAGAGACGCATCTGAATGCTTGTTTCCTCTGATGCATTTGCTTGCCTACCCAATGCTCAAAGCGAAGCTCTGCGCTACACTTTCACCATGACTTCCATAGACTCCCATATTTTCAGGGCATACGACATCCGCGGAAGGGCGGGAACACAGCTTACCGAGGAAGCCTGCAGATTGATCGGTTATGCCTTCGGCCTGACCGTACAGGAGCTGTACCAAAAGAAGCGGCCCGTGATTCTCCTCGGTCGCGATGCGCGCCTCAGCAGTCCGGCATTTGAGAAAGAAGTGATGGAGGGTTTGCTCTCGGCGGGGTGCGAAGTTCTTCTGATGGGGCAGACGCCAAGTCCGCTGAACTACTTCACCATCTGTGACCGCGCACTCGACGGCGGCGTTCAGATCACCGCGAGCCACAACCCGGGACACGATAACGGAATAAAATTACAGGTACGCGAAGCAGAGGCATTCAGCGGAGATGAGCTGCAAAAATTGTATAAAAGAATTATTCAACTTACCTCTGTACCCGCCGGCACCGGTGCCGACAGAGCAATCAAAACCATCGATGCCGTCACACCGTACACGGAGCATCTGGAGGAGATGTTCCACGGGGCGGGCGCAGGCCTCTCTGTCGTGATCGACGGTGGCAACGGTGTTGCAGGACCGCTCTACAGCAAAGCAGTTGGGAGCATCGGTTGCACTGTCGATGGACTCTATCTGGAGCCTGACGGAAACTTTCCGAATCATCCGGCGGACCCCAGTAAATGGGAAACGCTGAAAGACCTGCAGAAACGGGTGAAGCAGACCAAGGCCGATATCGGTCTCGCCTTTGACGGTGACGGTGACCGCCTGGGCATCGTCGATGAAACCGGAACGGTCCGCTCTGCAGACGACATCCTGCTGCTGCTTTCGAAGGACCTTCTGGAGGAAAACCCCGGAGCGACTGTCGTTTTTACCGTCAGTAATTCCGCCAGCTTGGAATCCGAAATACGAAAATGGGGCGGCAACCCCGTCATGTGCAAAGTCGGTCACTCGTTCGTCGAGCATGCGATGCGCGAACACCAGGCGCTGCTCGGCGGCGAGCAATCGGGCCACTTCTTCTGCGCCCAAGACTACTACGGATTCGACGATGCACTCGTAGCCGCTCTGCGCATTCTCGCAATCCTCAAGAAGAGTGGGAAGACGCTTTCCATGCTCTGCAGTGAATTTCCAAAAGTGTTTCAGGCACCCGAGCGACGACCTCACTGCCCGGACGATCGCAAGGCCGACGTCGTCGAGAGAATCGCAGACCACTTCGCAGAACTCTACCCCGTCAATACGCTGGACGGCGTACGCATCGACTTTGGCGAAGGTGCATGGGCGGGTATCCGCAAGAGCAACACGTCTCCATGCCTGTCGGTATGCCTGGAAGCCCGGAGTCAGCAGGCCCTGGTGCAGATGGAAACGGAGGTGCTGTCCCACCTCTCCACCTATCCCGAGGTAGAACTTGAGGTCTGAAACTAGGGCAAATTCGCACGCCGATCCCCTGTTTGGACTTGAGGTTTCTGATAGAATGTACGGGATGTGGCCGTTTAGCAGCCGACGCAAAGATGAGCAGAAAAGCGACCGCTTCATCAAGCGGATGGTCGCAGGCATCATCATCGGCGGAGCCATCGGCTCCGTCATCGGAAAAAAACTTATGGAAAAGCAGGAAGAAAAAGATCCGTTTGATGAAGAGGGCGAAGATTAAAAATTACTCATCCAGCTCTCCCACGAGGTTTCGCTCCATGAGCTCCCTGACCTTGCGCACTCCTTCGACCTGGGTGATCGCCCACATGAGTTTCACCGTTGCGCATTCATAGGTCATGTTCTTTCCCGAAATCACGCCGAGCTGTTCCAGAGTGAGCTGCTTACGGTAGCGGTGAAGGTCGACCATACCCCTGAGCGCCTGCGAGGTGATGACCACGGGAATATCTTGTGTGGAGACTTTCTGTAACCACGGGAAAAGGTCCTTGGAAATCATACCGGGACCGTAGGTGCGCAGCACAATTCCGTGCGGACGGGCTGCGAGGACTGCATCGAGGAAATCTATCGGCATACCGGGATGCGCCGTGATCATGACAACATTGGAATCGAACGTCGGTTTGCACATGAGACTGCGCTTCCTCCGTACCAAGCGATGGGGATACAGATCCACACGGCGGCTGAAATCTGCAAGAGGATGCAGGTTCGGGCTCTCAAATGTCTGGAGGAATGACGCTTCTATTTTCTTGACGCGCGTTCCCCGCAGAACGTGCGGTCCCAGCACCACGCAAACTTCCGCAAGGTCGAGCTGCGCTGCACGGATGGCAAAAATGAGGTTCATGCGACCATCGCCCGCAAGGTCGTTGATCGGCAACAGAGCGCCGGTGAGAACGACCGGTTTTCCGAGTCCCTGCAGGGAAAAACTCAATGCCGATGCGGTATAACTCATAGTGTTCGTTCCATGCACGACGACGAATCCGTCGAAGCGGTCGTAGAGCGCTTCAATCGCGAGAGCGAGCTGCGACCAGTGTTCGGGCGTGACTTCGGAGGAACCGACGTTGGCGATGGAAAAAAACTGCAGCGCCACTTCCTTCTGCAACTCGGGAAGAAACCGATGAATTTCATTCAGGGACTCAATGGGCTCGATCCTTCCTGTTTTTTGGTTCACCTTCATTCCGATCGAACCGCCGACGTAGAGAAGAGCGATCTTCGTACGTGCCATGCATGAATTCTACTGATGCTTTGCAAGGAAACAATCAAAAAACGCGTTACCCGAGAATTGCCTTCTCTACGGCTACGATCGTCTCCTGCAACTTTCCTTCGTGATTCACGATCTTCACATCGCACTCCGCAGCATGATCGAGTTCGTTGTCCATGCTCGCAATTCTGCGCCGGAGCTCTTCTTCGGAAATCGGTGCTCGATTACGGATTCGTTCGATGAGTCTCTCGCGTTTCTCAGGGAGAATGAAAATGGATTGGAGCGGATGCGTACCCCCCTCGCGGAAATACCTGTGCTTCCGAATGCTGTCGAACCCCTGCACGTCCACTTCACGAATGACCACCCTGGCATCGTCAATGGCGGGAATGATTTCATCCGCCAGCGTGCCGTAGCGTTCGGTTCCGTGAACAACCGCGGATTCCAGAACTTTGTTCTCCTCGATCAATCGATCGAATTCTTCATCGGAAACAAAACGATACAGATCCGTTCCCTCACCCTTACGCCGTGCACGCGTCGTTGCACTGCGCGGAAAGACAAAGTCGGGATGACGGTCCCGCAACGCCTGCAGTATCACACTCTTGCCGACTCCGCTCGGACCGATGATGAGGACGAGCTTGCCGGCCGGCGAACGCTGAGATTGTTTCATGTACACGGATGCTAAAGGTAGTGCTGTCGAAAGGGAAGAAACTGTGCCATCCGCCCGCATGTATATGCATTGAAAAAACCGCTGAAATTTGCTATAATAATGGGTTCGCTCTTTGAAAGGAAAAACGCAGGGAGCAGTGAGAAGTGACGCCGTACAGGCATGGACTTTCTGGCTTTATCGCTCGGTTGTCCCATGGCGGTGCGGTCCTATCCCGGAGCGCAGCTCCGGGCCCAGCACCCTTTGTCCGCATGTTGCGTTGCAAGAGTACGCGCATACGCAAGATGATCACGGCCAAGGGGTGCTGGGTCTCCAGTCACTTCTCGCTCCTCCCTGTTCGCGCCCCGACCAGGCGCACACACAAACACACATATGGTTGCCCCGACCTTTCAAAAACGGGGACCCGATGCCCGAGGTTCGGGCTATTACAAACATAAACAAGGTGGCGCACCTCCTTGCGCCGATGAACAGGGAATGCGATGTGGTCAATCGCGCCATGGGGCGCTGGCCCCACGGGGCTGGCGCCCTTATTTATATTGCGCGCAACGGGGAAGGTTTTTCTTTCGTGAAAGGAAACCTGCGGTTTCCTCTCACGATCTCTCCTTCCCTGTAAAGGAGTCGCTCCAGGCAAGCAAAGCTTGCCTTCGCGACGAATATGATTTATAAGACTAGAAATGAGAAAATGCAGCGATCTGCTTGCTTCAAATAAAAAACATTCCGTGCCATGTCTAGGGACATCAACACCGAATCATCTACTGTCCAAATGTAAAGGCCGTCGACGGAATGCCATGCTTTGTGATGAGATCTTGATTCTTTTCATTGCGTCGCAGAAGAACCAACACCGAATCATCGACGTAGACCGGAGCCCATGTCGGATCGTAAATACGGGTTTTCAGGAACTGCTGCAACCACTGTGTCCGGTCGTGGTAATAGAGAACAATCGCATTGAAATTATTCTGCGCCAGTTGCTGCTGCCACACCGCCTCATCCTGCTGCATGGGAATGTACACATCGCGGAAGAATTCCGGCGGATGCGCTTCGGGAACATTGCTGACGAAGACGCGTTCCTCCGGATAGAACTCGTGGATGAGATATCCGGCGATATCAAAGTTATTGAAGAGAGGACCGTGAATGCTATTCTCTTTGAGGAACTTCGCCGCAGCAGTGCTCCTGGGAGCCAGGCCGATGACAATCCACCGTGAAGACAGCTGCTGTACATGCCATCCGAACGAAACTGCTGCGAGCAGCGCGACAAGTCCCGTCGCTATCCATGCTGTGCGTTTCCCGCCGGCATCGGTGATGTGTTTCAGTATTGCTGCAGCAGCAACCGCAAGGACAAATCCGAGGGCACTGATGTGCCGTGATGCGAAAAACGTGGTGCATCCGAGCGCAATGGTAAACAGAAACAGTGGCACGGCCGTCGTCGCTTTCTTCGAGCGCACAAGGAGAACACCGCCGAGAACAAGCAACACCATCCATGCCTTGAGGAAGAAAAACGGCCCAGCGTACATGCCCAGCTTCTCTAAGAAGAACACGGATTGATTTTCGACAACTGCGTAACCGGCATCCCGGAATATCAGGAACGGCTGGAGCACGCCGTAGACGCCGTTCGGGTTCACAAAGACGGCAAGAATGCATGTCAGGGGAATACCCCACTGCGCAAGAGTCACGGAGCTCCCCTGGCCTCGCGCGCGGTAGATCTCATAGGATGCAAATAGGAGTATGAGAGCAAGTCCGACGGGGAACGATGCATGCATGTTCGTCCAGAACAGCAGGAGAACAGGAAGGAACCACCTCCTGCTCCTTGCGATGGCTCCCTGTTCCGAGGCAATCAGAATCCAGAGCATCACCGCGACGATCAGATACGCAAACCCTTCCGGACGAATCTCCGTACGCTGATCAATGAGCGGCAGTGCAGCGAGAGCAACGACCGATGCTGTCCATAGAGAACTCACGCGTCGTGCTGCGTCGATGCAGAGACCGAGAGCAAGAAGAAGCATGAGAATGTACATGATGTGCAATCCCTGCCACCCTCCAGTTTTCTCCATGAAATAAAAAAACACACCGCTCAACCAGTGGTGATTGATGAACGGGTAATCGGGATGCGAGTAGGTGAAGAAATTCGTGTGCGTCAGTTTCCAGAAGAGTTCCGGCTGCCGGAAAAAGATCGATCCGCTGATGATGTGGCGACCGATGTCCGCCGTGACGATGGCGATGGGATAGGCAAGCCACGCCGCATACAACCCGCCTGTGACAGCGAGAACCGGAACAGACGCATAATGACGAATGCGCATAGGTCGAGATTATAGACAAAAGTTACGAGCAGGACTAGAACAAGAGGTACAAGAATGGTAGCCTCTTCAAGCTAAACGCAGGGATCTTTTGTCATTCCTCGCAGTGCGCCCGTAGCTCAGCCCGGATAGAGCGTCTGGTTGCGGTCCAGAAGGTCGTAGGTTCAATTCCTGCCGGGCGCACCATAATCATGAAAGGAAAACCTGCGGTTTTCCTCTCATGAGCTCTCCTTTCCCTCAAAGGAGTCGCTCCAGGTCGGCAAAGCCGACCTTCGCGAGAAATTTTGGGGCTGTAGCCCTGCCTGCCGGCAGGCAGGTCATCTGGCCGCGTCGAAGCTTGCAAGACGCGCCAATCAAAAAAACGCTGCGCTCTACCCCACGATCGATCCTTCAACTCTCATCATCGTATTCTGGGGCTGTAGCTCATCTGGTAGAGCGCTTCCATGGCATGGAAGAGGTAAGGGGTTCGAGTCCCCTCAGCTCCACCAACATTCGATATTCATCGGTAGCTCATCTGGCCGCCGAGCGCTTGCGCGAGGCGCAATCTA
>Ga0194131_10010841_pt1 | contig 11037 bp, 13 predicted proteins | sample TA2KigO120mmetaG_FD_148631 | JGI IMG/M metagenome (GOLD analysis project Ga0194131, IMG submission 148631) | Freshwater microbial communities from Lake Tanganyika, Tanzania - TA2015053 Kigoma Offshore 120m | ecosystem: Environmental > Aquatic > Freshwater > Lake | place: Tanzania: Lake... | reverse complement strand
TCGAATGCGTCGCAAGGACGAACTGCCGACCAAGCTCTGTGTAGTTTGCATTCGGCCTTTCGTCTGGCGCAAGAAATGGTCGCGCGACTGGGAGAGTGTGAAGTTCTGCTCCGAGCGCTGTCGCGACTCGCCGCCCGAATCGATCGCGAGGCATAGATTGCCGCAGCCATGACGGCACCGAAAATTTTTCTTGGCGACCGTCTTTGGTCTGATCTGGCCGCGGACAAGCGCTTTAGGGAGCGAACGAGCGATTTTTTACGAGGGGTCCTCGGCACAGCCGGCAAAGCCCCGCGACAATACGAGGCCCCTGACGACGAGGCCTGATCGTCATCGGAGAAAATACTGACGATCGAACATTCATTGTCCCGGCGCGGCGGAACTCTTCTTGCAAACCATCGGTGATCCGGACGCCGCCGCCCCACGTATTGAAGGCGGAACCGCGACCCCGGTCCGAGGTCCGCGGTCGGAGACCGGAACCGAAGGAGGCTTCATGTCGCTAGCCACGTTACAGCTTGCCGAGGCGTTCGGCACCGAACGGCACGCCGCCACCGGGCACCGCCCCGAACGGGCGGCCGCCGAAGCTGCCGTACGCACGCTGATCGCCTATGCCGGTGACGATCCCGCGCGCGAGGGTCTGCTGGACACGCCCGCGCGCGTGATCCGCGCGTTCGACGAATTCTTCGCCGGGTACTTCGCCGATCCGGTCGCGATGCTGGAATGCACCTTCGAGGAAACCGACGGCTATGACGAAATGGTGCTGCTGCGCGACATTTCGTTCGCCAGCCATTGCGAACACCACATGGTGCCGTTCATCGGCCGCGCCCACATCGCCTATCTGCCGCACCGCCGGGTGGTCGGCATCAGCAAGCTTGCCCGAGTCTTCGAGGTTTACGCCAGGCGCCTGCAAATCCAGGAGAAGCTGACGGCACAGGTGGCCAACACCATCCAGCATGCGCTGGAGCCGCGCGGCGTTGCCGTGGTGGTGGAGGCCGAGCACCAGTGCATGGCGACGCGCGGCGTGCACAAGCCGGGCGTGACCCTGTCGACCAGCACGCTTTTGGGCGAGTTCCGCGACGACCCGCGCACCCGCCAGGAGTTCTTTTCGATGATCCGAGGCGGCTGACCGCCGAACCGTTCAGGAAAGCCGCCCGCAGCCCGCCCGGGTTCCATCCTCCCTTGCCCTCGGGTGGTGCCGCAGTCGGAAAGCCGCCGGAGAAGAGGTCCGCAAGGGACGCTTCTCCGGCGATGCTCTTTCAGGCGCACCACCCTAAAAGCGTTAAAGGCGGATGAAGGGCTGGAGAAGCCGTGCCGTAAGCCCGGTGAAGCGGAGTGCGCCGGTGGTAACGACAAGGCAGAGGCAGGGCCCGTCGGGATCGGTGATGGGGCGGTGCACGTCTTCGGGTGTGGCCTCTTCCACGTCGCCGCGCGCGAAGCGGCCGCTTTCGTCCGAGTAGCCGCCGGACAGCACCAGCGTGAGTTCCGACGCCGTATGGCCGTGGCGCGGCAGCTTGAGGCCGGGCGCCAGTTCGAGCAGGCGGGCCGTCGCGCCGCCGCCCACCCTAAGGGGCACGCGGCGCACGCCGGGCCCGACGCGCTGCCACCGGAGACGGTCGAGCGGCCCCACGAGATAGGAGCGGAGCGGCTGTGGGATGGCCGGCGCCGCCGCAGACAGTGCGGCTGGCGCGAAGGCAGGCGCCGGCGATGCCGGCGGCACGGACGATCCGGGCTCCGCCCGACCAAGCCGTGCCTCGAGCGCAGCGAATGCGCCGGCGTTCAAATCCGCCGGTTCACACCCCGCCATGATCGCGCCGCCCACTGCCTCGAACGCCGCGACCGCCGTGCGGCACGCCGGGCACAGCGCCAGGTGGGTCGCCACCAGAAGGCCGGTCGCCTCGTCGGTCCCGCCGGCGGCATAGGAGGCGAGTAGATCGTCGCCGAGATGGTGCTGGATCGTCATGAATTGCCATCGAGCGCGCTGCGGATGCGGCGGAACGCCAGCCGGAGCCGCGACTTCACCGTTCCAAGCGGAATATCCAATTCCTCGGCGATGGCGCCGTGCGCCTTGCCGGCGAAAAACGACAGCTCGACGACGCTCACCTGCTCGGCCGGCAGGGTGGCGAGCGCTGCTCGCACCCGCGCCGCCTGCTGCTTGCCGGAAAGCTCGGCGTCAGGCAGCGGGGCCGCATCGCCCACCAAGGCCGGATCGTCGGGGTCGATCTCGGGCCGGCGCTCGCGGCGCAGCAGATCGATCCGCAAGTTCCGCGCGACGGTGAAGATCCAGGTTGCCGCCGCCGCCTTGGCCGGATCGTAGAGCCGCGCCTTGCGCCACACCCCAACGAAGGTTTCCTGAACCAGGTCTTCGGCCTGCGCCGCCGAACAGCCGAGGCGCATCATGTAGCCCTTGATGCGCGGCGCGAACGCCCTGAACAGCGAGGCGAAGGCGGCCCTGTCCTCGCGCTCGGCGATAGCGCGGAGCCAGTCTTCGGGGCCCGGCACCGCCGTTGCGGCGGGAGCGCCGCCGGTGGCCCCGCTCATGACGGCACCTCCGGACTTGCACCGCGCGAACGGCACCACCCGTGCGAAGCGGGGCAGCAGTACCGACGAAACGGGTGGTTCAACGGCATAGGCTAACATATAGGTATTTACGGGAGGGTTTCCCATCTGGATCATCTGCCCCCGGCGGTTTTTTGGACGCGTAGGGCGAAACAGGCGTGATCCAGCCGCCGGTCCCCCCCGTAGAACGAACCAAGGCCGTTCACGCCGGGAGAGGACGTTCGCCACGATGGAGCCTGCCACGCAACCGCAAACGCAACGCGGCCTAAAGATTGCCGTGATCGGCAGCGGCGTCGCCGGGCTCAGCGCGGCGTGGCTGCTCGGCCAGCGCCACGACGTGACCGTGTTCGAGCGCGAGCCCCGGCGGGGCGGGCACAGCAACACGGTGACGGTGCCGGGACCGGAAGGACCCGTGGCGGTCGACACCGGCTTCATCGTCTATAACGAACCGGCATACCCCAATCTGACGGCGCTTTTTCAGCACCTCAACGTCGCCACCCAGCCGAGCGACATGTCGTTCGCCGTGTCGGCCGACGGCGGCGCGTTCGAATATTCGGGCAGCGATATCGCCGGCCTGCTCGCCCAACGCCGCAACCTGGTGCGGCCTCGCTTCTGGCGCATGATGCGGGACGTTCTTCGCTTCTACCGCGAAGCGCCCGGGCTTCTGGCGGAGGGCGCCGACCAAACGCAGAGCATCGGCGACTATCTGGAGCGCGGCGGCTATTCAGACGCCTTCGTGCGCGACCATCTGCTGCCCATGGGCGCCGCCATCTGGTCGGCCAGCGCGCGCGACATGCGCGCCCACCCGGCGGCCGAGCTGATCCGCTTCTTCGACAACCACGGCCTTCTGCAGATTAACGGCCGCCCCGCATGGCGGACGGTGACGAACGGCAGCCGCTCTTACGTCGAACGCCTGTGCGAAACTTCGGGCGCGCACTTCCGGACAGGCGTGCCGGTGCGCGCGGTGCGCCGCACCGAGAACGGTGCCATCGTCACCGTGCCGGGCGAAAGCCTTGCGTTCGACCGCGTCGTGATCGCCGCCCATGCCGACGAGGCGCTGGCGCTTCTGGCCGACGCCACAGCCGACGAACGGCGAGTGCTGGACGCCTTCCGCTACCAGGCGAACGATGCGGTGCTGCACGGCGATCCCGCCCTGATGCCGAAGCGCCGGCGCGCATGGTCGAGCTGGAACGCGCTCTCCCAGCCTCAGCAGAGCGAGGCCGCGCGCGTCAGCGTGACGTACTGGATGAACCGCCTGCAACGGCTGCCGGCGGCGCGGCCGCTGTTCGTGAGCCTCAACCCGCTGCGCCCGCCGGCGGAAAGCACCGTGCTCGGCTGCTTCCGCTACCATCACCCGCTGTTCGACGCCGGAGCCGTCGCCGAGCAGCGCCGGCTGTGGCAAGTGCAGGGCCGCCGCCACACCTGGTTCTGCGGCAGCTACTGGGGCGCCGGCTTCCACGAAGACGCATTGCAATCCGGCCTGGCGGCCGGCGAAGCCGCTGGCGGCGCGCGCCGGCCGTGGCGGGTCGCGAACGAATCGGGCCGCATCCACAAGGGCCCCGAAACCCTGGCGGCCGCGCAATGACGGCACCAAGTTCGCTGCAATCGGCCTTCTATCCGGGCACCGTGGTGCACAGCCGCCTGCGGCCGACGCGCCATCGTCTGCGTTATGGCGTGGTCTCGGCGCTAATCGACCTGGACGAACTTGCAACGCTCGACCGCGAGGTGCGCTTCTTCGGCCACAATCGCTTCGCGCCGGTCAGCTTCCACGATGCCGACCACGGCTCGGGCGACGGCACGCTGCTCCGCGCTTGGGTTGCCGGCGAGCTCAGGCGCGCCGGCATCCTGGGCGAGCTCGGCGCCGTTCGCGTGCTGTGCTATCCCCGCCTCTGGGGCTACGTGTTCAATCCGCTTTCGGTCTTCTTCTGCCACAATCCCGACGGCACGCTGGCGGCGCTGATCTACGAGGTGAGCAACACCTTCGGCGAACGCCACGCCTACGTGCTCGCGGTCGGCGATGCCGGCACCGGCGGCGACGGTGACATCCGCCAGGCCTGCGCCAAAACGCTTTACGTCTCGCCATTCATGGCCGTTGAAGGGCATTACCGCTTTCGCGTGCGCCCGCCCGGCGAAACGGTTGCCGTCGCCATTCACTACGGCGACGGCAACGGCGCTCTGCTGACGGCGGCGTTCGCCGGCAACCGCCAGCCCTTTGCAAACGCACCGGTGCTGCGCTTGGCGCTGCGCCAGCCGCTGATGACGCTCAAGGTGATCGCTGGCATCCACTGGGAAGCGCTCCGCTTGTGGTTCAAGGGCGTGCCGCTGCAACCGCGATTTCGGCGCGACGAAGAAACTGCTGCGCACCGCCAGCCTTCTTCCGCTTCACCGACAAAGGTTTGAGCCCGTGACCGACGCCACCGCCACTGCATTAGAAACCGCCGCCGCCGGCACGCCCTGGTGGGCCGCCCCTCTAATCGCGGCGGCGCGCTCGCTCGAGTGCGGCATGCTAACCCTTCACTTCGCAAGCGGTGCGCAGTTGCGCGTCGCCGCACCCCGGCCGGGCCCGGCGGCCGACATGCGCATTCACCGCGCGCGCGCCGTGTGGCGCATCCTGCTCGAAGGTGACATTGGGCTTGGCGAAAGCTATCGCGACGGCGACTGGGACAGCGGCGACGTGGCCGCCCTGATCGAGCTTGCGGCACGGAACCGCGATGCCGCCGCCCGGGTGGCCGACGCGCGCGGCCCGTGGCGGCTGTGGCACCGCCTGAGCCACCTGGCGCACGCCAACACGCGCACCGGCAGCCGGCGCAACATCCAGGCCCACTACGATCTCGGCAACGATTTCTACGCGCTCTGGCTCGACGAAACCCTGACCTATTCCGCCGCCCGCTTCGATCGGCCGGGCCTCAGCCTGGCCGAGGCTCAGCATGAGAAATACCGCCGTCTGATCACCGATCTCGATCTTGCCCCCGGTCAGTCGGTACTGGAGATCGGCTGCGGCTGGGGCGGCTTTGCCGAAGCCGCGGCACGCCATGGCGCCCATGTGACGGGCCTGACGCTTTCGCCGGCGCAACTGGCTTATGCGCAGGCGCGCATCGAAGCGGCCAGCCTTGCCCCCAACGCGGACTTGCGCCTCGAAGACTACCGCGACGTGCAAGGCACGTTCGACCGCATCGTCTCGATCGAGATGTTCGAAGCGGTCGGCGAAGAAAACTGGCCGCAGTACTTCGCCGCCGTACGCGACCGTCTGAAGGCGGGTGGTCGCGCCATCGTGCAGACAATTACCATCGCCGAGGATCGCTTCGCGCACTACCGGCGGAGCACGGACTTCATCCAGAAGCACATTTTTCCGGGCGGCCTGCTGCCTTCGGAACCGGCGTTCGCCGAGGCCTCGAAGCAGGCCGGCCTTCGGCTTGAGCGGACGGACCGCTTTAGAGCCGGCTACGCGGCGACGCTGGCGCACTGGGCGCAGGCTTTCCGCGCCCGCGGCCGCGAGTTGGAGGTGCTCGGCTTCGATGCGCGCTTCCGCCGGCTGTGGGAGTTCTATCTCGGTTATTGCGAGGGCGGCTTCCGCGCCGGCACCCTCGACGTTCAGCAGTTCCACCTGTCTCGCCCGTGAGCGCGCCCACGCGCTGGCGCGTGACACTCTACGCGCTGCCCGGCATCGCGCTCGCCATACCAACGCTGCCGGTCTACGTCTACCTACCGGCGTTCTACGCCGAGACAGTCGGCCTCGGCCTTGCCGCCACCGGCGCCATCTTGTTCGCGGCGCGCAGCCTTGACGTCATCACCGACCCGCTGGTCGGCGTCATCAGCGACCGCTGGCCCACCCGCTTCGGACGGCGCAAGCCGTGGATGGCGGCCGGGGCGGCGCTGGCCGCCGTAGCGCTCGTCCGGCTGCTCGACCCGCCGGGCGGCGCCGGCGGCCTTTACCTGCTGGCGTGGAGCGCTCTGCTCTATCTCGGTTGGACGCTGATCTCCATCCCTTACGCGGCGTGGGGCGCCGAGATGACCGAAGGCTACCACGCACGGGCGCGCATCACGGCGGCGCGCGAAGCGGCCATGCTGGCCGGCATCGTCATCGCCGGCGCCACGCCGGCGCTAGCGGCCCGCGCCGGCGTCGGCGAGGCGGACGCCCTTGCGCTGATCGGCTGGCTGGCCATCGCCGCCGGAGCGCCGACGCTGGTCGCCCTGCTGGCGTTCGTGCGCGAACCGAAGGCCAGCCCATCCTCGCCCGCAGCGACCGCCACGATGACCGCTCTTGCCGCAAACGCGAGCCCGCGCGCCTGGCGGTGGCGCGCGCTTCTCGCCAACGGGCCGTTCCTGCGGCTTGGCGGCGCCTGGCTTCTGAACGGCCTGGCCAACGGCATTCCAGCGGCGCTCCTGCCGCTCTATCTGAAGCACGGCCTGAAAGCCGACACCGACGCGACGGGTGTGCTGATCCTCGCCTACTTTTTAGCCGGGGTTGCCGCCGTGCCGCTATGGCTTGCCTTAAGCCGCCGCATCGGAAAGCACCGGGCGTGGTGCACCGCCATGCTCGCCGCGTGTGCAGCCTTCGTCTGGGTGCCGTTCATTCCCGAAGGCGGAATCGCTGCGTTCTTCGCGGTCTGCCTTGTGACCGGTGCGGTGCTGGGCGCCGACCTTGCCCTGCCGCCGGCATTGCAGGCCGACGTGATCGATCTCGACACGCTGCTCACCGGCGAACGGCGCGCCGGGCTGTTCTTCGCACTGTGGGGCATGGCGACGAAACTGTCGCTTGCCGCCGCCGTCGGTCTGGCGCTTCCCGCTCTCGCCTTCGCCGGTTTTGATCCGAACGCGCCGACGGCACCGGGTCTTTGGGCGCTGGCGGTGATCTATGCGTGGGTGCCGCTCGTAACCAAGCTATGTGCAACCTTCATCGTCTGGCGCCATCCGATCACCGCCCGCCGCCACCTTGCGATTCGCCGCAGGCTGGCCGCCAAGGGCCTGGCCGAACCGCCCGAACGCGGCTCCTGACGCGCTCCGGCGCCGCGCTGGCGGCGCTCGCCCTTCTTACAGGATGCAGCGGCATGAAGATCGACGACTTCGCAGATCGCACCCCCAGCCTCGCGGTCGAGGACTATTTCGCCGGCCGAACCCTGGGCTACGGCTTGTTCGAGGACCGCTTCGGCACCGTGCGCCGGCAGTTCACTGTCGAGATCGACGGTGAGGTGACGGGCGACACGCTGGTTCTGGACGAGCGTTTCCACTATGCCGACGGCGAGCGCGACCGTCGGGTGTGGACCATCGTCCGCACCGCGCCGGGTTTTTACGAAGGCCGCGCCGGCGACGTGATCGGCATGGCGCACGGCCACGCCCGCGGCAACGCCCTTAACTGGACCTACGACATGAACCTCAAGGTCGGCAACGGCACCTGGCGCGTCGCGTTCGACGACTGGATGTTCCTGCAACCGGACGGCGTGCTAATGAACCGCGCGCGTATTTCCAAGTGGGGCTTCGATATCGGAACCGTGACGCTGGTGTTCCTGAAATCCGACGCGGCGCTCAAGGGCGCCATGAGCGCGCCGCCACCCGGCGCTTCGCCCAGCCGAGCAGCCGGCCGATGAGTGGCACGCCTTCGAACACCTCGACCGAATCCCAGTAATCGCGGTGCTCGCAGACGAGACCTGCGGCATCGAGCCGGACGACGCTCATGCCCCGGAATGCGCGCCGACCGCCCGGCAGCGCGCCGGCGAAGGTCCACGCCAGAAGCGCACCGTCGGCCGTTTCGGCCACCTGTTCGACACGGAATTCGAGGTCTTTCACGTCGCGAAGCGCCTGCGCCAGCACGTGGGCGTAGGCGTCGCTCCCGACCACGTCATGGAATGGGTCGCAAAAGCGCACGCCTTCGGCGCAATGGCGCGAGATCTCGCCAAGCGATGCGGCATCGAGCGCCTGGAGCCAGTCAAGGTAACGGTCGAGCGCGGCGCGGTTCATGGCCGCATCCGCCCGGCGATACGGAAGAACAGCCCATCCGGCAAAATGCGGAGAAGCTTCATCAGAAAAGCGAAGCGCCGCGGGAACGCGATCTCGAAAGAACCCTTGCGAAGGCCCCGGACGATGGCCTTTGCGGCATCGTCGGCGGAAACGAGGAACGGCATCGGAAAGTCGTTGCGGTCGGTGAGCGGCGTTTTGACGAAGCCCGGATTGATCAACGAAAGGCAGATTCCGTACGCGTCACACTCGGGCTTCAGGGATTCGCAGAGCGCGATAAGCGCCGCCTTGCTGGCGCCGTAGGCCGCGGCGGTCGGCAGACCGCGGTAGCCGGCAAGCGAGGCAACGACGGCGACGTGGCCGGCCCGCCGTTCCCTGAAACGCGGCAGCAGCGCCGCCAGGCCATGCACCGTGCCCATCAGGTTGACCTCCACTAGTTGGCGGAAGGGCGCGGACGAGATATTCCCGAGCGTGACCGGACGGTGCGTGCCGGCGTTGAGCACCGCAAGATCGAGCGGCCCCAGCGCGCTTTCGATCGTGGCGACAGCTTCAAGAACGTCGGCTTCGCGGGTGATATCGAGCGGCACCGGAAGGATGCGCCCGGCAAGCCCGGTGGCTTCGGCCGCGACCGTATTGAGATCTTCCGCCGTGCGCGCGCTGATGGCGACCTTCCAGCCTAAAGCCGCCAGGCGAAGCGCTAGAGCACGGCCGATGCCCTGGCCGCCACCGGTGACCCAGGCCGCGCCGGGGCGGGCGGGAAGGCCGGCCGTCATCGGACGGCCGCCGGCGCGCCGCTCGGCGCGGGCGGCGCATAACAAACTTCGCAGCCGCAGGTTTCGCACACGTATTGAATCTCCGAGCCGTCGGTGCCGCGAAAGCGCATGGCAACCCAGCGGCCGCGGCGATCGTACCAAACCTCGGTTTCTACCTCGCCCGAATAGACGTAAGGCCGCGCCTCGATGGTGCCGCTCGCAGTGGCGAGTGGCTGCCACGCGCCGGGCGTAATGCTGACGGCCGCGATGCGCCCGGTGAGTGTATTGAGAACGCGGCTTTCGGAGAGCACGCCGGGATGCCAGTGATCGGTCGGAAACAGTGGCGCCGAAGTGCGGAACGCGCCGGCCGGGCCGTCGATCGCCAGTTCGTCGCCGTCGCGGCGCATCGTGATCTCGCGCCGGCGGTCGTTCTCGGCGACCGTGACGGCAAGGTTTTGCAAACCGCCGGCGTTCCAAGCGGCGCGCGAGCGGTAGTCCAGCCGGTAGACAGTGAATCCGAGCAGCCGAACGCGGAGATCGAGTTGCGAATGCACCGTCCAGCCACCGACGCCATCGGGCCCGATCTGCACTTCGAGGACGCCGACCGGAGCGCCATCGCGCAGCACTTGAAAGCGGTGAGCGGGGCCGTAGAGGGAGAGCGGATCTAACGGCGCCGCCAGGGCGCCGGCAGGGGCGGCAAGCCCGGCGGCCGCCAGCAGAATCGCGAGAACGGTGCGGAGGGAAGCCACCTTAGGCCGACTTCCGCTGCACGCTGGACCGTCCGCCATCGACGCCAATTACCTGGCCGGTGATCCAGCCGGCCCGGGGGCCGAGCAGGAAGGCCACCAGCGACGGCACGTCGGCCGCCTGGCCGAGGCGCGGAATGGGATGGAGGCGGGCGAGCGATTCGGCCGCCGCCAGGCTGCTGAGGAGCGGCAAGGCGAGCGGGGTTTCGGTGAGGCTGGGAGCGATGGCGTTGACGCGGACGCGCGGCGCGAGATCGGCGGCCAACGCGCGTACCAGACCCTCGATACCGGCCTTGGCGGCGGCGATGACGGCATGGTTGGGAAAGCCCTGGCGCGCGGCGACCGACGAGAACAACACCATCGAGCCAGACGCGTGCATGAGCGCATCCTGCGCCGCCTGCACGGCCGTGAAGGCGCCGACCACGTCGCGCTTGAAGACCTCAATAAAGGTTTCCGCCCGGGCCGTACGCAAGCTGCCGAGCACAATGGAGCCGACGCAGTAGGCGAGACCCGACACACCGTCAGCGCAGGCGGCACGCACGGCATCGGCAAGCAGGTCGGTTTCCATCACGTCACAGGTCCAGACCGGCGCCCCGAACTCGCGGCCAAGCTCGCCCAATCGGGAACAGTCGCGGGCAACGAGCGCGAGCGGCACGCCGTCGGCGGCAAGCATTCGCGCCAGCGCCGAACCGATGACGCCGGTCGCACCGACGATCAGGACCGGCGGCCGGCCGGGCTGAGCGGTGGCCATACCGCGTGGCTCAGCGCGCACTCGGGGCGGCGCGCCGGCCGCGCCACGCGGCAGCTTCAACCGGCGCCAGTCGGTAGGCCTGGCGATAGGCCGAGAGCAAAAACCTGGCGGCGATGCGCTCCAAGGCATCGGCGAAGCGGGCGGCAGTGTTCCGCCCGGCCTGCGGCCTTTCCCGAAGACGGCTTGCGGCCAGCTGCAACCGCGCCGCATGGCGGCTGAGAGGGGTGCTGCGGCTCATCGGATCCTCCTGTTTACACATGCTTCGATACGGCCGCCGGGACTT
>Ga0194131_10010839_pt1 | contig 11040 bp, 10 predicted proteins | sample TA2KigO120mmetaG_FD_148631 | JGI IMG/M metagenome (GOLD analysis project Ga0194131, IMG submission 148631) | Freshwater microbial communities from Lake Tanganyika, Tanzania - TA2015053 Kigoma Offshore 120m | ecosystem: Environmental > Aquatic > Freshwater > Lake | place: Tanzania: Lake... | reverse complement strand
GATGTTAAATTTGAAGATGTGGAATTAGCTGTTGGAGAAATGTGCAATACAGTCAAAGAAACCTATGGTGGTGACAAAGGCGGATTTATTGCAGGGCAAGTGTTCAAATTCTCTGGCTTTGTATCTTTAGAAGGTTCACTCAAAGTTTTGGCCAGTGATGAACATTTTGTCATTGTGACCTACTGGCGCTCATTTACTGAGCATGAGCGCTCACATGCAGATACTGTGTTCAAAAATAAATTTGAAGCTCTGGTGACAATGTGTTCCGAGGCAAGAGAATTGGGTTACGATATGCTCTGGCAGGGCCAGGCATAAAATTAACTAAAAGGTCAACTTAGCAGTTTTAAATTTTCTTTTGTGCATTTGCTAAATCAAATAAAGAACGACCTTTTTTAGGCACAATCTCGACCACCGACTCCGTGTTACGTCCTTGCCCCCATAGTAGTGCATAGTCTTTGTATTGCTTGGCAGAACGTATAACTAGATCTTCTACTTTTTGTATAACTTCTATCTTATTAACTGGGAACATCAAAAATGTAATTCTTGATACACCAGGAACAGTTGTGTTGGTTGCATGAACAGCTCTAATATTATTTAGATAATATGATTGATTTCTTTTTAATAATTTTGCTGTTTGAATTTTATCATCTAATTGAATAGGAGATTTCTCTATATTTATTCCAAATGGCGGACGTTCATTATAGGGTTCTATTGTTTCTCTAAAAAAAAGAAAATCCTTACCTTCTTCATTGTTTACTAGATAAAATCTTAAACCCGTTGTATCTATATCAGAATGCCAGAATCCCACACCCGTGAATGTTGATTTTGTATTAAGTACAACAATATCAGTGATTTCGTTGTCGGTTAAACCATATGCAGAGCTACAAAAATCTGCAAGTTCTGGAAATAATTTATCAAAATCAAATGTAAACTTTTTTTTGGATTTTGCATGTATAATATTCCAGGGATATCTATCAGCCACTTCTGGTCTTTTGCTGGCGTCAGGAGCAACAATAGACCCATAAGAATTTCTAGCAACGGCAGCACGGGCGTCGGCTTCTTCTCGTCGTTGACCGACATTCGTGTCTCTCCCCTCAACAACTTGTCCTAGGCCATAACTAAGTACCCAATCAGTAAAAGCAGACATGTCGACTTTAGGTGGCTCGGGAGTAATTAGGGGAGTATATAAAATATCAAGTTTATTCATACAGATATTTATTGCAACGGAGCCAATTGCAATGAGTCAAAAGAAAATAAATTGGTCCTATAGTATATCGGTGAGTATAGGGCACTGTCACTGCCCAGAGACGGGTTCGATTCCCGTTAGGACCGCCAACTTTATATCATAATAAATACCTCATGGATATAGTTTTACTCAATAGTAGTCCTAATGTTGACAACAAATCAACAACAGCATATAGAACTCTAGGACCTTACAAACTTGCACACACTTGTCGCAATAACGGTTATAGTGTTCAAGTTATTGATCACTGTCGTTATTGGGATAAAGAAACCTTTCTCATACTACTTCGCAAATTTGTAGACGAAAAGACATTGGTTGTTGGCATTAGTTCTACTTTCTTGTCTGATGATTTTTTATATAGGATCAACGATACATTCGCTAAGGCTGTTAATACAATAGCCGAAGAATTTCCGCAGGTAAAAGTTATCATTGGTGGGACATCTTATGCACTTGCACAATACAGTTCAAACTTAAAAGTTCATGCGGCAGTCAAAGGCTTTGCTGAAGATACATTTTTAGAAATCGTTAACAACATTGCTGGGCGCGGTCAACAACCCAGCTTCCAGTTTATCTATAATACTAAATTAAATTTTCACTACAAACTTTATTCTGATCCTATTGAATCTCGTTTCAACATTGAACATGAAAATTTTAAATTTGTAGAGGCAGATTGTATTCTACCCAATGAAACGCTACCTATTGAAATAAGTCGTGGCTGCATCTTTAAATGCAAATTTTGCAATCATTTGTTGTTGGGTAGAGGCAAGTTGGATTATCTTAGAGAGTTTGAACTCATTAAAGATGAGCTTGTACACAATTATGAAAAATGGGGAATTACCAACTACTATGTAATCTGCGATACATTTAATGATACAGAGTACAAGATGCAAGAATGGTACAAGATGGTAACCAGTCTCCCATTTAAAATATCTTACACAGTATATCTTCGTGCCGACTTGTTGGATCGCATGCCTGATGTTCCTTACATGCTTAAAGAAAGCGGGCTGCTCTCAGCTTTCCATGGCATTGAAACATTTGGCCAACAAGCCGCAGTAACAATTGGAAAGGGTTGGTCTCACTCTAAGGCCAGAACTTATCTTCCGAAGTTATACCACGACATCTGGAATAACGAGGTGCATCAAACTCTAAGCTTTATTGCAGGATTACCCGGAGATACACGCGAATCATTGATAGATACTACTCAATGGTTTGTTGACAACGATATGTATAATTTCAATATGCATGTGCTTGGTTTGTCGGGTGATAAGACTCTTCAAAAAAATTTCAGCGAATTTGAAAGAAACTTAGAACAGTACGGATTTACCTTTCCCTTTAAATACTTTAATGATCAACCTGACTGGCGGCGATGGAAAACGGACTATTGGGAAAGAAATGAAGTTATATACTTTGTAACAAATTGGTTAGGACCTATCTATCATCCTCACAATGCTAGATATGGATCATGGGCAATATTAAATTTAATGCAGTACGGGTATGACAAATCAATGTTTTTGAAGGCGCGGAAAAATGACTGGAATCTTCATGATATGCAACAACGCCAGCAACAACACATTAAGTTGTATCAACAAAAGTTACTTGCACTATGAAATCGTTCAACAATTACCACGCAGATCTGACACAAACAGCATTATTAATCAACTAAATAATCCATGGCACAAATCGTTCTTCTAAATTGCGGTCCGAAAATAACAGGTTTAGCCACTGGCGCTAAGAAGCCGATGGTCGGAACCACGACGGCGATCCGCCCGACGGATCTGACGAACATATTTTCACCCACAAATCCAGTAAGACCCACAAATCCAGTAAGTGCCACAAGGCCGTCTATCTATCGCACTATTGGTGCTTACAAGATTGCACACGTATGCCGTAAAAATGGTTACAATGTACAGGTAATTGATCATATCAACTATTTTACAAAAGAACAGATAATCAAACTCCTTGATAAATATGTTGACAATGATACCTTGATTTTGGGACTCAGTACTACTTTTACTCTAGAGTGGCCTTATCACGAAATACCACCGGTTTTAAATGAATGCCTCAATGAGGTAAAAAACAAATTTCTAAACTTAAAACTAATTTATGGTGGTTATGGTCTAGCCTGTGCAAATAATCCCAAAAATGCGGCACCATGGGGAATAATCAAAGAATATGGTGAAGATACATTTTTAGATCTAGCAAATTTCTTTGCTGGCAAAGGCGTAGAACCTCGCTACACTCTGTCGTTTAATCGCGATGGCGATCCTATTAGATGTTATCAATCAAGTCGTGATCGGTTTGACATTGTTAATGATGATTTTAAATGGCATCCCGACGACAAAATTATGCCAGGTGAAGCTTTGCCTATAGAAATGAGTCGTGGCTGTATCTTTAAATGCAAATTTTGCAACCACTTGCTGTTGGGCAGAGGCAAACTGGACTATCTCAGAAACATTGAATTGGTTCGTGAAGAAATGCTGTACAACTATGAAAATTGGGGTACAACTCGCTATTACGTAATTTGCGACACTTTCAACGACACTGAAATCAAAATGAAGGCCTGGCATCGCATGGTAACCAATTTGCCATTTAAGATTGAATACACTTGTTACATACGAGCTGATCTATTACATAGATTTCCAGATGTACCGCACATGCTCAAAGAGTCAGGTCTGGTTTCTTGCTTTCATGGGATAGAAAGTTTTGGTCCAGGAGCGCAAGTTGTGGGCAAAGGCTGGAGTCATAGCTCAGGCCGAGATTATTTGCCTGAGCTGTACAACAATATTTGGAAAAAAGAAGTTTGTCAAACTCTGTCTATGATTGCGGGCCTCCCAGGTGACACCAAAGAAACGGTTATGGATTGGATCAAGTGGTTTATAGTCAATGACATGTACAACATGACACTTTTTACTCTTCATCTGCATAATCCTATTGCTTCTACCGCCGGAACCAACCTTAGCGAGTTTGATCGCAACGCTACAAAATACGGATACACTTTCCCAAAACGCACCAGTGATCAATGGTATCATCCAGACTGGGGACACAAATCAGATGTTTGGAATTTTATAGAAGACGAAGCAATGCCTGTTATGAATCAATATAATTCAGCAACAGTATCTTGGCAAGTACTGCAACTGATGCAACTTGGAGTGCCCAAGTGGCAATTTAAAAAAGAGTACAGGGCTTTTTTCTCCGACACATCATCGGGCCCACCCGAGCCCGGCCTCGAGGCTCCTTACCATTACGATGACGTTTATAATGCTATTGAACAAAGACTTCATAAATACTATCAACTTTTAATGCAATGAAATGGTATAATTGGATACGCTATAGTGGCATATGGATCACTATAATTGTAAATCCCTTGCATTGGACAATTAGCATGAACAAGAATCCCTATGACAGTGGATGGCCGGCGCCCGATCGATATGAACTGCATATTCAATTATTAATGGTATCGTTTCGATTAGTTATTGACAGCGGCCGTTGGTAAATATTGTTGGGATTTGTCTATTATGATTAAAAAATTTATTTTCTTACTATTTTTTGCAATAACAAATTGCTACGCTCAACAATCAATAGTCGTCCCAACGGCTGCTGGCGGAGCAGTCGACGCATTGGCAAGAAGATTCGCACAGTTTGTTGAGTCCAAAACTAACAAAAGAATTCCAATTGAAAACGTAGCTGGCGCTGGGGGCAATATTGGAGTAACAAGATTCTTACATACCAATCCCAACTCATTGATGATTACCAGTGGTAGTTGGTATATTTCTATCAATGAAGATTTGTTTAGCTTAGAAAATTTTAGACCAATTGCAATTTTAGCAGAAGCACCGTACTTACTAGTTACTAACCCAAGTCAAAATTTAACTTGTGAAAAACTAAAATCAAGTAATACTCGATATCTAATAGGGACTGCAACAATGAGCGTAACAGAGATGGTTGGTAAACAGATCTCGAAAAAATATCCAAATGTTGAAAACGTGCCTTATAAAGCAGTTAGGTTTGCTATTACGGACCTATTAGGAAATCATATTAACTTGGCGATAACTGGCGGGACTGAAAGTGTGGTACAACCATTGACTATCTTGGCAAATAGCACATCGCATCAAATCAATGGAATCCCGTCATTTAATGAATGTTTGGGAATTCTAGGCAGTGGAGTAACACAAGATTTTCTCTTAGTAGCTCATAAAAACAGTGATGATGCATTTATTAAAGAAATGGAATCTCTAGTAGTAGAGTTTCTTAATTCCAAGAAAACTCAAGAGTATTATCAACAAACTATGATGCATAATCCAAAAGTAGGACTAAAGAACATAAATTCAAGAGTTTCGGAGCAGCTTGTTCGGTGGAAACAATTAACAAGGTAATAACTTATGTTTTTTATAGACAATCCCAAATATACCAAACATGGCTACTATCAAGTAGACAACATAAAGACTTTCAGCAAATTTGAGGCCTGGCAATTATCAGGCCACAATATTGACAAAATTAAATTCGTCTTCAATGAAGATGTGTTTTCTGCCATTGACACCACAGTGGAACCCGAAGAGGACATCTACGAGTTATATCGTCAGCGAGCATTACAATTACGAAAAGATTATGATTACATTGTACTAATGTATAGTGGTGGCATTGATAGTCACACTGTATTAGAAACATTCTTGGATAACAATTTAAAAATCGATGAAATTTGCACATTCACAAACAACGATGTGCAGGCCAAGACTGAAAAGTTAAATCAAGAAATTTTCAATGCTGCAATACCCTTCGTTGAAACACTGGACCTCAAAAAGTTAGGAATCAAGTTTCGACTTGTAAACATTGGGCAAATGATCATTGATCAACTGTCTGACAGTTATCATTTTGAAAATTTTCAGTATTACAGTTCGTCAACTGCATTTTGGAACACTGCTGTTAAAACTCATATTCTAAAAGCTAATATGCTTGATCATAGAAAAATAGCTGAATCAGGAAAAACAGTTTGTTATTTATGGGGACATGAAAAGCCCCATATAAGAGTATCTGACCAGTGGTATTTCTCTCATTGCCCTGGATACTGGGGCTTGGTAATACCAGACACATTTTCCTGTGAACTTAGTGCAAAACAGTATAATAACAGACAAGTCTTAAAGAATAGCTTTGATAACTTTTACGACGAAGCATTTTATATTTGCAGAGAATCTCCCAAAATCCCCATCAAGCAAGGTCATATGTTGGCCAAGTTAATGTTGTCTAATATCCCAGCTTTAAAAAAAGTTTGGGAAATACCCATCATGGGTCCGCATATAGAATACAAAGCAATTGGTCCCAGACTTTCGGACAGATTTTACTTGTCCAAACCGGTGGTTGATAAGTGTATATACCCTCAAGCATTGATGAGCAGGTTTGGTGACGATAAGATGTACACTGGTAGTATAATATATTCTAAAAAGGACGATTGGTTTTACAAGTCTGAACATGAAAACCGTGTAAAATTTGGTCAAAAGATGCACCAACTTATTACAGACAACGCTGGTTTCTATTCGTTCCGTCCTAAGAGTATTAAAGACCAAACAGCCGGTACTTTTCTATTTGGTACTTCAATTATTTGGAGTCAATTCTATCCATTGGTAAAGAGATCAGAAACTCCCGAGAACACCTGATGTTTTTTTTAGATAATCCCGAATATACCAAACATGGCTACTATCAAGTAGACAACATAAAAACTTTCAGTAAGTTTGAAGCATGGAAATTATCCGGACAAAATTTTGACAAAATTAAATTCATCTTCAATGACGATGTGTTTTCTGCTATTGATACTACAGTGGAACCCGAAGAGGATATCTATGAGTTATATAAGCAAAGAGCACTACAGATACGAAGTCAGTATGATTATATTGTACTAATGTATAGTGGTGGTATTGATAGTCATACTATTTTAGAAACCTTTTTAAATAACAACATTTACTTGAATGAGATCTGTACGTTTTCAAATAACGATATTGAATCAAGAACCAGTAAATTTAATCAAGAAGTATATAACTCGGCCATTCCGTTCGTTGAAACACTTGACCTCAAAAAGTTAGGAACCAAGTTTCGATTTGTAAACATTGGGCAAATGATCATTGATCAATGGTCTGATAATTTTCATTTTGAAAATTTTGAGTATTATCAAACCATTGTTGGGCCATGGCGCACCGCGGTCAATAGCCAGGTCTTAAAATCTAAAATACCCGAGCACCGGCAGTTAGCTCAAGCAGGAAAAAGTGTTTGCTACGTTTGGGCCTATGAAAAGCCCACGATTCTAATACGCGATAGACAATACGGCTTCGTAATTCCAGACCCATTTAATGGTGGAATGGGCGCAAAGCAATATATTAACAATCATCTAACAAACGGTGAAATTAATAACATCTACGACGAAGCATTTTATATTTGCAGAGAATCTCCCAAAATCCCCATCAAGCAAGGTCACATGTTGGCCAAATTAATGTCGACAATGTCAGTTACTGACAGTAGGCTAAAAAAGATTTGGGAGATACCAATCTTTGGACCGTATATTCAAGCCAACGAAGCCAACGACTTACCTGGTGGTGACGCATTGTTTTTAACCAAAACAACAGTTGATCAATGTATCTATCCTCGAGCAATAATAGCTAGATTTGGCGACGATAAGATATACACTGGTAGTACAATTTTTTCTCCGAAAGATGATTGGTTTTATAAGTCTGGGCATGAAAACAGTACTAAATTTATTCAAAAAATGAAACAGATTATAAATGAAAACGACAACTTGATTTACCGACGGAGACAGAAGAGATCGGGAGAGAAGTTTGCCTTTGCCATAAAGTATATAGAAAGTAAATTTTATCCATTGGCAGCAACGCCGCCATGGATGTTGAACTACGCCGACGATAAATTTCTGTCGCCAACGCCCGAATAACTGATTATTTTAGCAAGTGATAAATAGTCAAACTGAAAAAACATTTATGGAATTAATAAAAGACAACTATCTTCGAGGAACTGGTACGGGCGAGACCTGGCATGTTGATATTGATCCACCAACTAGAAAAGTAAAATCATATTTTGAAGAAACTTTACTTACATCTGAGTATATGTATGCCAATAAAACTGGTAAACTGCTGCTGTTGTTAAGCGGTGGCCTGGACAGCGAGTATGTTTTTAGGGTGTTTAAACATCTCAAATTTGACTTCACCCCAATTATTATAAGGCTAGTGGGCAAGCACGCCGAGCAAGACTATAATCACCATGACACAGTTTACGGATTCCGACTGTGTAATGCTTTTAATATCACACCAACGGTTATCGAGTTTGACTTCGACAAGTTCTTTGACAGCGGGGAAATTTTTGAAATGATGCATACTTGGTCCTGTAGGGGAATAGGTGTGATAACGCTTCTGAAGATTATCGAGTCTCTTGACGGGTTTACAGTAATGGGTAATGATCCTCCTTATATGAGATTAAACAAAGAACTTAACCAGTGGCAACTTGAAGAAGAAGAAATGATTCATGCACTGCTAAGATTTTACAAAGGTAAAAACTTGCCCGGATGCCCGTTTTTGCTGTCTTACACTCCAGAAATGATGCTGTCATTTCTATTAGATCCAAATATTGTTGATTTGGTTAATGGTAAATTCCCAGGTAAGATGGGTACCAACTCAACTAAGTCTTATGTATTCAATAACGGATCGGGATTCAATATGGAGCATTATAACTTTGATCTTGTAAGAAAAATTAAAAATAATGAAGTTATTGATGTGTCAATGCCAAGATTCAAACAAAATGGTTTAGAAGTTATAATTAAACATCCGTATTTCTCTGCCGAAATAAGCCAAATTTATTTTAAATTATATTTGGGATGTTATAAAGAGAATTATTCTGATGTGATTCAGAGATTGTCTATCCACCAATAAATTCGTTAACAGTATCCTAGTTCTGTTAAACGATTGACAAGATCTTGCCAACTAATTTGTTTGTCTGTTTCTGTGGTTATTAGTATACGAGGCACTGAACATTCTCCAGCCCAGGGTCTGTGTGCAAGTTCTGTACGATTCCAACAAGCGCCGGGATTGTACACAGTATATTCAGGACTGTCTCCCCAGTCTGGGATATTAGAACTGTAGCTGTAGGCTGTGCGTTCTTGGCCATAGCGTAGTTCTGTAAACTCTCTGGTGTAAAACTTTTCACTGTTGACAGTCTCGTTCCACCAACTGATGCTGGCAGGGCTGCGTCCTTGAATGGGAATGTTAAATCTGGCAACCATGGGAACTCCGCGCACATAAGCATCAATGTGAGCCACTCTAGGTGCATTATGCGGACGTCCTATAAAACAAGCAAATCTTCTAACTTTTATTTTAAGCTCGTCAAAATGAGCCAATATTGCATCTTGCTGTGGCCAAGCGTCAAATGCTGACTGCTGAATGTCAACTCGGTCAAATGCGCCCTTGATAATATTTAGGGCCGGATATAGATAAGGAGCAATATTTTCCATAACCCAGTCACAATCTTCTTTGCTTGGATCAAGTTTTGGTATAGGAATATGATATTGCTTGTGCATACCTATATTTATAATTGGCTAGAAGTTGATTTGATTATCAGCTAATTAAAATAAATGGAGTCATTAAATGAATGAACAGAACTTTGAAAAAATAGCTAAACATAATAAGGTAGGATCTAAATTAGATAGTCACGGTCGAAGCCTAGATATATATCAGTCCAACCTCCTTTCATTGTGCCCAGCTTTGAGTCTTTTTCTCAAGGTCTATGCAGAAACCATAGATCAGGGCCATGCCAATCCAATGGTGTCTTGGCGCAACAAGAGCAGCATAGTTTGGGCTCAACTTGGCACCCAAGTAGTGGGTGGTATATGCTATGAGTATGAGCCAGAAGCACGTATGGGTTGGATTGTGTTGAGCTTCACTGACCCCGAATATCGTGGATGCGGAATCAATGGCATACTGCATGAATTTTTTGAAGCTGAAATCAAAAATCTAGGTGGTGTCAGGATTGCCAGTTTAATTCATATTGACAATGTTAGCCGTATCAGGTCTGCAGAAAAAGTTGGACTGTTACCACAATTCTATCGCACACTTAAAATTCTAGATTAAAAATATTCGGGTTCAAAGCTTGTGAAAGTTTGGGCCATATCTACTTAACAACGGAGAAATAAACATGTGTCCAGCCTGTTACATAAATGGTTTACTGTTTTTGATATTTGGGGCTTCTGGGGCTTTTATTGCAAACAATGCTTGGATTATTGCTGCCAGTGTGTTGTTCACAATAGCAGGACTTGTATGGATGTACATGGCCTATAATAAGAATCGGGGCAGTGGCGGTCTGAAGAGCAATGTGAGAAACACTCTGGTCTACTTGGCCATATTTGCTGCTGGTTACATAACAGCGGCCTACAACACACACGACTATTTTAAACAGAAATATTCGGCAAATTCAAATTGGTCAGAGAACACTTAGAATATGATGAAATACAACATAGACAGAATGCTGTAAATAGTGTTAAAATACAGCAAAGTGGTACATTGAAGATTTGAAAAGGAGCTAAATGAAGAATTTTTTACTACCCGTAATTTTTTTAGCAGCGCCGTTGTCGGTCCAAGCTGATGATGCTTTGCTGAAGAAACACAACTGCGTGGCTTGTCATCAAGTGCAGGCTAAAGTAGTTGGCCCATCATACAAAATGGTGGCAGACAAATATCGCGGTCAGATCATGACTGACAAATTGGCAGCTAAGATCCGAGCTGGTGGAACAGGTGTGTGGGGACAGATTCCCATGC
>Ga0194131_10010836_pt1 | contig 11042 bp, 11 predicted proteins | sample TA2KigO120mmetaG_FD_148631 | JGI IMG/M metagenome (GOLD analysis project Ga0194131, IMG submission 148631) | Freshwater microbial communities from Lake Tanganyika, Tanzania - TA2015053 Kigoma Offshore 120m | ecosystem: Environmental > Aquatic > Freshwater > Lake | place: Tanzania: Lake... | reverse complement strand
GCTGAAAAAGGGGAGTTCTGTCCCAACCACTTGTGTGAAAAATTTCTTTTGTGGCAGGCGAAGGGCTATATGGCCTGCAGAAACAAACTATTTGATATAGGAACCGGAACGGTAAAAGCACTCTACCGAATGAGACAGGGGGTGCCGCCCCTTGAAGCCGGAAGTCGACTCTTTGAGAACTGCGGAAACGGATCTCTGATGAGGATTTTGCCGCATGGCCTTTTCCATAAGCCAAAAGATCTTGAAGAGCGTGTTTCTCAAATTCACGATTCTTCAAGCATCACTCACTCCCATCCACTTTGCCAGGTCACTTGTGCGCTTTATTGTTTGATGGTGAATGAAATCTTAGAAGGAACTTCCAAACGGCAAGCTTATATGGCGAGCTTTGATGCACTGTCGAAAATGTATCAAAAACATCCGATCCGTTCAGAGCACTTAAGAGCCTTGAATGAAGAGATTCATCATAAAGCAAAGTTGGGTTCAGGCTTTGTCCTCGATACTTTCCAATCGGCACTCCAAGCGTTTTTTCAAACAGAAAACTATAAGGAGGCCATACAAATGGCCGTAAGCTTTGGCGGGGATACCGACACAGTAGCTAGTCTGACGGGCGGGTTAGCCGGGGCATTTTATGGCGTAGAGGCGATCCCAAAGCAGTGGCTAGATAGTTTACAAATGGAAGAGGAGGCTCGACTTGCAATCGAACTTTTCACAAAAAAAGTGTGTGACCTTAAGTGACACAGGAACAGGTTATTCTCAAATCTAAAGAGGAGGAAAAATGCCACCGCACATCGAGACAGAAAAATCAAAACCAGGGCATGGTATATCAGCAAGACTCATTGAACATCCCTATTTTAAAATTATGCAGGATTGGTTTATTGAGCGAGATATCGATCCCCAGAGTGTCATGCGGCAATCAGATTACCATGTGATGATGAGTGTCATTCTGACAACCCCCAAAAAGGAAAGCTTAACTATGTTTTTAAGAATGTATGAATCGGATGAAATCTATTTCTGGATGGGAGCGCTTCTGGGAAAGATAGAGGCCAGCCAAAAAAAAGAGATCGTTCGAGAGCTTAATTTATTTTCAGAGTTCTCAAAAAGTACGCTTCGTTTTGGGCTGGATGGCAAAGATAGAGTGTTGGTCTCCTTTCGAGGAAAAGCCTCGGTTTTGAATCCTGGTTCCTTTGAGAAAGTCCTTTCAGGACTCGACTACTTTGGGTGGCTAATGCGGAATAAACTCATCGAAAAGGGATATTCCTTAACTCATGACAAAAATGATTCCAATACTAAGAGGGAGAATGAAATGGAGGGGGCAAAATGAATCATCCAACCGACAAAACAAATAAGACTAGCGAGTTTGACGCGGCAAGCGCGGTTTCACAGCATCCCTTTGTAGATGCTATTTATCGATGGTTTAAACGAGGAGGATTAGACGCTGCAACGTATGAAGTTGAGACCGATGAAGGACTCTCTTGGTGGGTTGAGACCAATAAAGGGTATCGCATTTCCCATCATCTTTATATTTCTCCTGAAGACAAGTCGGTCGATTTCCAATCGACAGTAGCACTTGGCCAGGTCTCAAAGCCCGAACTTGAAAAGGCTCTGAACAAGGTTGCGAAATTAAACGTAGAGACACCGTTTATTTATCGGTTCTTTATCAACGAAGACAGAATCCTCTTGATGCAGATATTCGATTCTACAGAGACCATTTCCGCTGGCTCTTACCGAAGTTTGCTCGAAGATCTGATCAAGTGGGCCGATTTAACCTATGAAGATTTAAGGAATGAAGGTTTCAGAATTGATCGAAGTGCAGAGTTTGTGATCGAGGAGAAAGAGAAAAAGGCAAGCTAGGGCAGGAGCGTGTCATGAAAAACAACAAGCTCGTGGGCGCATTCGTTAAAATTGAGGCAGGAGACTATAAGGTGCTATCCTCTGATGGTGAGTATTTGGCTCAGTCTTTAGAGTTTAGCTCGCGGTTTCACCGCCAAGTAAAATTGTATTGTTATCCATTCAAGCCGGGAGCACATCTGCTAAATGAAATTATTTTCGAATTTTCAATCAGTAGAAGTTCGTCCGAGGAAATGAAAATAATTATTCAAAGGATTGTGGGAGATAATAGGGAAAAGGAATGGAATCGGTGGGTTTTGTTTCTGAGAAGCTTGGGGCCTAAATTTCAGGGACAAAAAGTCGAAGGCAGTTATGCGGGCCACGGTATCCATCTGTTGAAATCGGAATATGTGGAGTACAGCACTCCAGTGTGCTGGCAAGAGGCCATAATCGATCTAGTTCGAAGGCCAATCCCGGGTGGGGTGACAGCCCTTAAGTTTTCCAATGGCGTCTTAGCAGTTCGAGCCTTTGGAAGAGTGGGCTTATGGAAGCGCTTACCCCAACATCAGCAAGCCGCCTAGCAAGCGTTTGTCCTAGGTTGTCACTCTTACCTTGTAAAATCGGAAGTGTAGAAGTGGACTAAACGCAAGGGTTTAAGCTTTTAAGAGGCAAACGGGTGAAAGTTCGTATTATTGTTCGACGAGTTGACCTCAAATGACATTCAACTGGGATATAGTAATGGATGTAGACAACGAGAATAAAGCTTGGTTCGGGTGGCATAGTTTTCGCGTCTTGATCCCAAAAAATGAAACTGACATAATCGATAAGTCGCCTAAAAAAATATTTTTGCTGTTGTTGGGTGTGAGTGGTCATAAAGTTCCTGCTGAGTTGATGTGGTTCTTCCGATTTTGGATTTTTACAAGGAGAAACGCATGAAGCTGAACGTAATAAATACAAAACCTACTACCAATGAGTTTAAGTTAGAGTATCGCAACTCTCACTTGTTTCTTATTTTAAATAAACAGAAGTGGCTACTAGACACCGGTTCTCCCGTGAGTTTCAGCGAGGAGGATGGGCTTATTCTGTGTGGAAAAGGGTTTAAGTTAAAGCGAGAGGCAATGGGGTTAAGAGTAAAAGACCTTTCGAAAGTGGTTGGTACGCAAGTGGCGGGTCTGTTAGGAACAGATGTCATTAATCATTTTGATTGGCTGTTTGATATCCCAGAGCAGAAAGTGACAATTAGCACAGGAGCTATTTCGAGAAATGTCTTCTCGAGTAAAGCAGAGACGATTTCGCTCAACTTACTCAATGGATTGCCTTTGCTTCATAGTCATGTCGAGAATCGAGATATTAAAGCCTTTCTCGATACGGGGGCGCAGTTTTCATACCTAGAGCCCTCGCTATTGGCCCATTTCCCCAGGGAAAAAGTGGCTAAAGACTTTCATCCCTTTACCGGGACCTTTAGCACCATACTCCATCGAGTGAAGGTTGTTTTTATTTCTGCAGCAGAATATTTAGATTGTGGGCGACTTCCTGAGAAATTAGCTCCACTTCTAACCATGACCGGGGCCCAAGGCATCATCGGAAATGAAATTCTGCTGCATCGGCTTGTACTTTATTCTCCGAGCCAAAAGCTTTTGGTTCTTGAGGTCCCAGACCGAGACCCCAATACCAATTCCGGCGTCGAAGAAGAAGAGCGGAAAGCTGCCTGATTGGATTGAGGCTGATTTATCCAGTTTTTGAGAGTGAAAGACACATTTCTAGACAACTCCCCTCGCTTGAATCGAGATAGGAGGCGTCTTCTTTTGAAATGTGGGCCTCTTTCACTTTTAGAAGCTCTGACTTTCTGATCCTTGAGAAAGTTTTTCGGTTTTTAGCAGGACCCAATCCTCATTATTGCTATCTTTGATAATGAGAGAGTTAAGCGCAAAGGGTGAGCGACCTAGTAGCTCATCGCCGGGGACCGTTAACTCCGCATCTACTGAAACCGTGTTTAGCCAATGACAGAATCTGTTGTGGTAAGCGTCAAGCCGAGTGTCCGGGCGAGTTGTGCGAAAACCTGACATGTCGATGGTATGGGGGCCACTCTTTTTGGTCTTTTTTGGTTTGTCTAGCGTTTTGGCGCAAAGAGAAAATAGATCAGAAGCTGTTGTTTTATTGAATTTAGAGAATTCCGGTACTTGGCTGAAGAATGAATTTCTAAAATCGTCGGTAAAAACTTTAAAGCACCCATCTCAACTGATTTCGGTCTTGTACATGAGCTCAATGCTTCGAGCGCGTTCTAAAACCTGTTTTCGAAGTTCCATTGGCTCGATGACTTTGACACCTGACCCAAAACCCAGAACCCATTGTATTACTTCATGGGTCAGGCTCACTTCCATTTCAAATAGAATAGACCCGTCACCTTTGCTGACGATTTTCTGGGTTGGGTGCCAGCCACGTTCTTTGATAAATGGAGCGATACTGGGAGCAAATTCAAGTTTCACTGCTTGGGCGGGACCTCCTTTGAATATGCCAAACGCCGATTTGAAGTACTCGCCGGGATCAATAGCTTGTTTGTCATAGCTTTCATCTAGCATGCTGGCATCACTCATTCTGGGTAGACTCCAGACCTTGATAATCCCATCCTCGAGGTCCTCTGCCACCAGATAAATAGATCCCTTGGCGAGGTAAATAAAATGAGGACCTAGTCTGCGTTCTCTCTTATCTTGGCCGTTCACTGAGGTGTAGGTGGCTTTGATAACTTGCTTCTCATAAGTGGCAGCTCGGACGGTATCTAAGACATCTGGACTAAGACCTAAACCCCATTTGGGGAGGGGGTCAAAATGCAGCTGGGAGGACAGCTCATCAAGGTGCTCCTGCGCTTTTCCAGGAATACGAGTTTCGATCTTATTAAAAATGGTTTCGAGATCATGGTAGAAAGGGGTTTCTCTTAAAGGCGTGAGGACCCCCCTGGCTAAATAAAGTGCTAAAAGTTCTTTAGGGTTTAAAACAAAACTTTCTGTCACCTTCGCATGCTTCTCCATTTTCCATTTTTCAGCTTTGACACCGTTCTCAGATTCTTCTTTGGAGGAAGTTAAAGGAAAATGGGTTTGTTGGAGGGCTTGCAAATCCCGATAAACGGTCCTCTCGGAGCAGTCGAAACCTTGATCTTTAAGCTTTGACCATATCTCTTTAACTGTGAGCCCATAATGAGAGTTCTCGAGGACAGAAATCACATGGTAAATTCTCAGCACTTGGCCGTTACGTTCGGGCATAAAATCCTCCTGTCCAATTTTAAGACAGTTTGCATTAGCTTTTTGTGAGAAGGTGGTGAAGAGATTATGCCAATTTCTTCATCATTTCCTTTCCAAATTAAATAACCGAAAAACCTTTGCGTACCTTAAGTCATAAGGTCTTTCTTCAAATATGGCTTGAATCCGTTTCTTAACCGTACCTTCTGTGTCTCGGTCACCTGTGGAAATTGCGATGCTGTACATAGCTAGGAGGTGGTCTGGGTCGTTCGGTAAAAGAGCGAATCGCGCCTTAATTCTTTGGATGGCGATGGACTTAGTGTCGCCGGCATCGATATCGAGCTTTGCCAAACGAGAGAGGATGTCAAAGGGAGTGAAATAAAAGGTGGAGAACACCTTCTCGTAATGCGTTAGCGCTTCTCGGGAATAGGTGCTGATGTGACGGCATATGTAATTTCCAAACCGATTCCAAAAAAGAAGAAACGAATTTTGGAAGGGTAGGTAATGGGGGTAATGGTAGTGAAGCTCGGTAAAGATCGGAAGGGCTTCTAACCATTTTTCTAGAAAGTCTAATGCAATTGCGGCGGAATGATAAAAAGGGGCTGTGATATCGTTTAGCTCACCATATTTTTCTATTACTTTTGAAGCTTCCTTAAGGACTTCTGGCCATTTCTCCGCGTACCAGAAAATATCCATTTGTTTTTGAATTTCTAAGATTTCTTGAATCTCGTGGGGAGCTAAACGAGGCAGTTTATCAGCCGAGGGGTTTGTGGCTTGGGGACTCGAGTGCGGTAATTTGTTAGGACTCGCCCCGTAGTAAAGAGCGATGTGGTCCTTTAAACGAGGGATGTTGGGAGCAGCTTTTGATAGCAACTCAATCAGGGAAAGGGCTTTTTCTGTTTCCCCAAGTTTTAAATAATGTGGAATGAGAGAGGGAAGAGTGGTGAACTCAACTTCACCTAATTCCCTCATTGCCTCAAAGACCTTGATGATTGTGTCAGAGTCCTCTGAAAGAATTGAGTGTTTTACCAAACCACCCTTGATGTGAGTTATCAGGTTTTTCCACTCTTTGTGGACTTCAGGGAGATTCGAGTTTTCAGATAGCGTTGTTTCCATAACCTCCAAAGCAGCTAGGGGATTGTTATTTGAAAGGTAAATACTGCTGCTCAGGCGGTGCGCATCTAGCTTTTCAAAGGGGCTTTTTAGGCAATCGACTGATTTGATGTACTCGTGTTGCAAGTCTTCAGGCACAGCCTCCTCTCTTGAGATATAGATAAGCATTTTCTGAACAGTTGAATTGATTTGCGGCGTTGTCATAACTCACCCCATTCATTCCTGATTTAGCTCCTCAGTTTTGACTGCTTCGTTAGATGGTTCTGCAGCCTTCGCTGTAGGTGCCGAATTCGTTTGTTTCGGATTTGGTTTGGCGATTTTTTTCTCGCTTTGGGGAGTGATAGGTGGGTAGCCCTGAATCTCTCGCTCATCTTCCCTATCTCCATTGAAAAACTTGATCTGCTGTTGAGCGACAGCTTCTCGGATTCTTGGGTCGACGGCTAGGATTCGGTCTACGACATTTCTTTTTAGTGTCATGTAATCCGAGAAAGAGAGCTCGCCTAATACATGGCAATCCACCCTTTCAATATTAGCGACCATGTAGCGTTCAAAAAATTCATCGGTGAATCTTAAACCTCGGATCTGATTACCAAACACTTCACTGATTGATTTAGCCACTAAGAGCTCTGCGTTTTCGGAAACCGATTGGCTGGCCATATCAATTTTTCCTTTGAGATCTGTATTTAGTTCCGCAGTTAAGAGCTGTTTCGCCTCCAGGCGGGCTAGCTCATAACAGCCGTTCACGCGCTCAGTCCCTTTGATGGATTGAAAGCCTCTGTACTTGATAAATCCCTTCTCCTCCCAGACAGATTTAGTTCCCTCGGCCCATCCCGGACGCAAGTCAGAGTGGAAAGTCGAATCAAGAAATCTTCTTTGATTGGTGTCTACCATCGTGGAGCAGTGGGGGAGAACAATCAGTGATAGGGCTAGTAATAGTTTCGTTTTCATTGGGACCTCCTTCGGTTCACTTTCAGTATGGAACTGTCTTCTGACAGCGAAGGACAAGGAGGTTTAAGGGGGTAGATAAAGCTACATATTATCGATGATTTAGGCAGCTTTTTTCTTGCTTATGGGTTTTGTGATTTCAACCCAGTGTTCATAAAGCATCACCATGGCCAAAGTGTCGAGTTCACAGTAACGGAGGAGCGCGTTTTTAAGCTCTTCCCGTTCGACATCCGACATCTGGGTGAACTGCATTTTCGCATAAGCGGTCATGGCAGCTCCGCCGTCTTTGAGTTCGTCTTCATCGGTCAGCATGAAATCTAGTTGTTCAATAGAGATATCAGCGAATAGCTTGGGGAGTTGGTAGTAGGGGTCAATGACATCTCCCTTTTCATCAAGCTTTAGCCAAGCCCACTCTTTGAAGTTCAGGCTTTGAATGCCTCCACGGGTTCCATAGATAGGTTGTTGGTATTTATTCTTTAGAAAGTCAGACTGTCTTAAGATTGCTGGGAGTACCTGTTTGATACTATTCGAGCCATTGGTGAACGGATGATAATAGTACTTCTTCACTAAGTCACAGAGGTCGACCATGGATCTTTTTCCCTTCCAAAGCATGTCTTCCGGTTTTTTCTTTCCACTGGAATTTTTGGACTCAGTGATGGTTTTGATCCATTCCATCAGTTCCTGTTTATCAGGTTCATCGGACACTTTAAGTTGACCATAGATATGGCAGAGAACTGTGTTCTCATGAGCAGCATATCGGAAGATCGTTCCCTCATCTTGTTCGAGCTCTCTCTTTAATGCTCGAACAAAATCAAAGTTAGGAAATTTGCCACGTTCAAAGTTGATGTATTGCCCCACATGTTCGATCTTTCCCCCTTTTTGAAAAGTATGGTGGGAGAACTGGAAAGCTGCGACTTCATAGGGTCGTCGTCCCTTGTTGAAGGGAAGGGCTGGAGTGCAGGTTTCAAAATCGATAAAGTGCAAGGGGAACTTCCAAGAAGCCATTTGTTCTTTTAACCCTTCAAATTCAACAGCGGGAGTATTGTCTTTTTTCTGAACTCGTTGAACTTGGATCCATTGCCTTTGAGATGGAGTGATTCCGGGTTTGTCAGGATCTTCCTCAGGCTCGATGTCTGACTCAGTGACATCGGTCATGAGGTACCTTTTCGAAGCGAGAAGGTCTGCGGTAGCGCGAAAATTCCAGATATCAAAAACAAAGGGTCCATTAGTCTGTTCTTTTGGAAGTACAGTTGACCAACATTCCTGAAAGCCGCTTTTCTTTTCTTCGGATTTCGCTCTGAACTCACATTTTTTACACTCGGGTTTAACTTGGGGTTTGGATTGAATATCTTTTTGGTACATGTCTGCAAAAAGAAAGATCTCCTCCTCAAAGGAAGGCATCCCCAGTTGAGCTCTTGTTTTTTCGCCTAGATCGGTTCCCGAGTGGATGCGAGAAACAGGATCTGCGATTTCAACGACCGTTAAAAGTTTATCTCCTACAGCTTCAGGATTAGTGAAAGGTGCTACTTCAACTCTAGTCCTGCCTTTTTCTTCGATGAGCAGAAATCTCTGATTTAGCCCATCGACACTTGAGGTCTTTGTTTTGTCAGCAAGCATGAGATAAGGAGCGAATTTGAGTTCAGGATTTGCCTTTTGACAAACGAAGATTTGGAAAGCTGCATCGTAGAGGTACTCTTTCCATTTAGCTGTAATTTTGTAGTGCCCCTTTTTGAGCTCGGTTTTGTTAAAGAAATTGTCCTCTCTCTCATCAAAAGATTTCGCTTTGACTTCGATGAGACGAACAAAGTTTCCGACTTTGACGATGATGTCAGTGCGGACAAAAAGGTTTTTGTAACGAAAAGCTGCTTCAAAGATAGTGACATTCTCTTGCTTGAGAAGTTCTTCGGTTTCCTTGGCTGATTGCTCGTGGTCTTTGGATTTAATTTCAATACCATCGGGGTAATAGATCTGGGCTAGGGCCCCGACTTGAAATCCCCCGTCGGCCAGAGATTCTAAAAATGAGTTCTCAAGCTTCTTATTCTCATACTCTTTAGGCCTATCACCGTAGTAAAGCTTAGTGGGGCATTCTTGGGCTGTTTTGTAGCGGGATTTGGTTAGATATCGAGCTTTCGACACGGTAACTCCTGTTCAATACGTTCCTGACTACTTTTCGGTAGTTTGTCGCAGGTTATCAATTGAACTTCTGTGGAGAAATTATGAAGCGAAGGACATATTTTAAAAATTCTTGGGCTCCAAACTCTTTTCCTTATTGGGAGTTCCAAAGACTGCGAGACACGCTTTGAGTGTGTTCACGTGAAGCTCAATCACCTTTTCAATAGGCTTTTGATAACCTCCAGCGAGATTCCAAGCAACGGGGATTCCAAGTTCTAGACACTGTTGAAAAACAATGGCATCTCGCTCTGCCATGGCCTGGGTGGAAAGATATCCTCCTAGTGGGTCTTTCTCGTGCGGATCGGCACCCGCTTGGTAGAGGATAATATCAACCTCAGAAAAATCATCGATCAGGATTTGCGGCAAAGATTCAAGCCAAAGCGATTCTGTTTTAAATGCCCTAAACTCCGCCCCAAAAGTGTAATGAACAATCTTTTTCTCAAGCTTAAGCGTCTTTATGATGTCGAGAGTGCCGTCACCCAGATGCGCATCGAGATCTAGAATTCCGATTTTCTTGTAGCCGAGGTTGAGTAACTCAACCGCTGTGACCATGAGGCCATTGAAGGTACAAAAGCCATGACCGGAACTGTAACCCGCATGGTGAAATCCCGAAGTGAGTGAACAGGCGGCCGTTCGATTTTCAATCGCGTGCACGGCTGCAGCTAGCATCGAGCCTGAGGTCCAGGGAAGGGAGCGGGCAACTTCGGGAAGAGTGTTCCCAAAGCCATTGGGTTGTAAGCAGTTCAAAACTCCTTTTACATATGCGGAGTCATGGACTTTAGAGAACATTTCCTCGGTGACAGGTAAAAAGCTTCCTTCGATTGAAACCCCAGGGAGTTTCGAAAAGGCCTCAGCCACCAGAGTCGGCTTAGTGGCCGAGGGGGAGAAACTTTCATTACGGGCTGCAGTTTGTAGAGGATTGAAAAATACTTTAATCATAATAGCTCCTTTGACTGGTTTAAGTATGTTGGCTGGTTTTGACAGGAGGGGACATCAGAGTTGGGGGAGAGGGGAAGAGGCGTTATGTCCTCGGTTGTCACAGCCCTGTTGTAATCTACTTTTATAAACATAAAGAAGGGTGGATCTGTGACAAAAACCGTTCCAAAATCGATGGGCATTACAAATGATAATAAGACCCTTTACCCCTATGTGGTGATTAGGTGGATGGCAGCAGTGTACGGAAGAATGGAGATTGTTTTTAAGTCCGAAGGGACCACTGGCGTTGAAGGGAAAACTATTACCTATGTCCACCCAGAGCCGTTTTCTGGGAGTGGGTTAAAGCCAGAATGTCGCGACGAAATCGTTGAGATTATAAAGGCGGTAGTTCTTCGGACATCCCGTAGGATGTGCCTCGTATTGTCGGAAGAAAGTTGCATCTTCGTTGAACCCGATGGAACTACCAGAGCGGCTAATGATCCGCCTTCGGGGGGATTAAGAATCGATGATGTGAAAATTGTAGACCCTGAAAAGTAGACAAATTCAGTTCGTGCCCCGCGCTTAAAAAAACGCACCGCAAGATTGGCGAAATCCACCAGCAAATAAAGTCAAACCTTGATACAATATTAAAGTTGTAATTTTAGGCTTCAAGACGCATTGCGCGCCAGCTCTTTTGTTCATGAAATTAAGTCCAATTAAATACATTCTAGTCACTGTTCTGATGTCAGCTCCACTATTAAGTGACGTTCCGGCTCCCGCTTGTTCAAACCCAGACAATACGACATGGTTTAATTTAAAAACAGTGACATCATTTCA
>Ga0194131_10010835_pt1 | contig 11042 bp, 11 predicted proteins | sample TA2KigO120mmetaG_FD_148631 | JGI IMG/M metagenome (GOLD analysis project Ga0194131, IMG submission 148631) | Freshwater microbial communities from Lake Tanganyika, Tanzania - TA2015053 Kigoma Offshore 120m | ecosystem: Environmental > Aquatic > Freshwater > Lake | place: Tanzania: Lake... | reverse complement strand
GACCCGCGGGTCGTGCTTGGCGACGCGCTCGCCGCGGCCGAGCGAGGTTTTTCCGGTGTCGCTGCCGCGGGTATAGATGCGGTTGAGTGTGACCATGACGTCAGCTCCTGCTCGCGAGATACCAAAAAACGATCAGGACGATCGTCAAGATCTGCAGACGTACGCGCCACCACATGAAGCGGTTGCTGCGCAGGCCGCCTTCGACGCTGCTATCGACGTTGCGGCCCATGTTGAACAGGCCCACGAACAGCATCGCCAGCGTCGCCAGGCCCGACAGGATCACCAGAACGAACAGGATTTTGGCTGCCATGTTCAAATTCCCTCGTTGTGCCGACCGGCGCCCACGCGCGCGTCGGACCACGGACGCGCCCGCCTCGACGGGCCGCGCCCGGCGGCGACCCTGAAGATCGCCTCGGCCGCCTGCTCGCCCGACCAAAGGGCGGCGTGCACCGTGCCATACTCCACCGGCTCGGTCGCCTCACCGGCAAAAAAGACGCGGCGGCCGAGCGGCCGGGCATGGGTCTCTCGATCCTCCGGCGCGCTGCCGACGCCGGGATAGGAGTAGCCGCCGCGCGACCAGGGATCGCTCAGCCAGCGCGGAAACAGCATGGCTTCCGGCTCGACGACGGCGGCGCCGAACATCTTGCGTAGCGTGGCCATCGCCACCTCCCGGACTTCCGCATCGCTTGCCGAGCGGTCGAGACGGGCCGCCGTGGCGCCGTTGCTGAAGCTCAGCAGGATCGGCCGGCCGGTCTCCTCCTGGTGATTGACCCAGGTGTTGAACGTTCCGCGCCTGTCCGGCGCATCGGGCAGGCGGCCGAACCATTTCGGCTGCTCGGGCCAGAAGCGCTCGGGAAAGCGCAGATAGATCTTGCCCAGGATGCCAGCGCCGTAGCCCAGTCGGCCGATCGCGGCCTGCTGAGCGGGCGGCGGCGGCGGATCGAGCGCCGGCAGCCCGGCGCGCAGCAGGCCGAGCGGCACGGCGATCAGCGCGCGGTCGGCCGCGATCGCCTCGCCGCTCGCCAGGATCGCCGTGACGCCGCCGTCGCTCCAGGCGATGCGTTGCACCGCAGCGTCGAGCCGGATCGCCAAGCCGCGCGCGGCGTCGTCGAGCAACGTGCGGAAACCGCCTCTCGGCTGAGCATTGCGCTCCAAGCCCTCGGTGGGAAACCACTCCTCGGCAGAGACCGCATCATAAGGTGCACCCTGCACGCCTTCGCTCATCTCGATGAAGGTGCCGACCACCAGACGATCGACAGCCGGCAGCCACGGCGCGTGCAGCAGCGGGTCGACCGCCTGCTTGACCGACACCGAGCGCGGACCGCGCACGCGCGCCATCGCCCGACTGCGCCAGCTCGCCCATTCGATGGCGGCCTTGAAGGCGAGTCGGCCCATGACGGCGCGCCGGCGCTGGCCCTCGCGTGTGGACGCAGTGGCGCGATCGTCGATCAGCAGCCGGTCGCCCTGCGATTCGACCAGCTCGACGCCGAGCTTGTCGCACCACGAGGTCAGGGGATTGCCGTCGACGCCGTGCACCCACGAACCGCCGAGGTCGAGCGGTGCGCCGAGTGAATCATCGGTCCATGTGCGGCCGCCCAGCCTGTGCCGCGCCTCGAGCACGGTCACGGCGAAACCCGAATCGTGCAGCAGGCGCGCCGCCACCAGACCAGCCATGCCGGCACCGACCACGATCACGCGCTCGGCGCGCGCCGCACCCATCGACCACGCGCCGGTCATCACCGCAACAACCCGGGCAGGCTCGCCATGTCGTCGAACAACTCGCCACCCGCCGCCACGAGCGCGGCGCGATCGGCATAAGGAGCACCGGCATAGGCCAACGCCCGCATGCCGGCGGCGCGCGCGGCCTGCACACCCGGCACCGAATCCTCGACCACGCTGCAGACGATGGGCTGGACGTCCATGGCGATCGCGGCATGCAGGAAAAGATCGGGGAACGGCTTGCCGCGCGGCACCTGGCTGGAACTGAAGATGCGGCCCTCGAACAGCTCCCACAGGCCGGTGAGACCTAGGGTGAAGCGCATCTTCTCCAGTGCCCCCGAGCTTGCCACGCAGGTGGCGATTCCCGCCGCTTGCAGCGCCTGCACGGCACCCTTCACGCCGGCGACAGCTTGCAGGGGCGCGTCGCGAAAGCTTTTGTAGGTCGCAGCCTGCATTTTCTCCAGAAAGTCGTCGGGCAGCTTGCGCCCAAGCTCCGCCTCGCAGATCTCGACGCAGGACTTCAGCGACCGTCCCATCAGGCGGCGCATCGTCTCCTCGACCGACCAGTCGAGCCCCTCTGCCTCGAGCGCACGCGAAAAGCTCGCGTTGGCGAGCGGCTCGCTGTCGACCAGCACGCCGTCGCAGTCGAAAATGACGAGCACGCCGATCAATACGGTTTGTCGCCCGCCACTGTCACGCGATTGCCGCTGCGGGTGTGCGGCCAGTAGTCCCACATGGCGCGGTGCTGGACGCAGCGATTGTCCCAGAACGCGATCGAATTCTCGCGCCAACGGAAGCGGCACTGGAACAGCGGATTCTCCATGTGCTCGTAGAGATAGCGCAGGATGGCATCGCCCTCGTCGCGCGGCACGCCGACCAGGGCGCGTGTGAAGCCGCGATTGACATACAGCGCCTTCTTGCCCGTCACCGGATGCATGCGCACGACCGGATGCTCGGCGCGCGGATAGCGATCCTTGTCGGCCACGCCGAAGTTCTTGTAGAGCCCGCGATAGACCTGCTCGCCGTCGTGGATCGCCGTCATACCCGCGAGATAGGCTTTCATGCGGTCGGACAGCGCCTCGTAGGCGGCATACATCGAGGCGAACAGCGTGTCGCCGCCCTTGGGCGGGCACTTCTTGATGTAGAGGATGCTGCCCATCGGCGGCTCGAGATCGCAGCTCACGTCGGTATGCCAACCCTCGCCGTTGGCGCGCGGGCTGTCCTTGTCGGCGTGGATGACCATCAGCTCCGGCTTGCCCGGCTCGTGCGGCGCCGCAGGATGGACGTGAAGGTCGCCGAACAGGCGGCCGAAAGCCAGGTGCTGGTCGGGCGTGATGTGCTGGTCGCGGAAGAAGATCACCATGTTCTCGGCCAGCGCCCGATGGATTTCGTCCTGCTGGCGATTCGACAACGGCTTCGACAGATCGACACCGACGATCTCCGCGCCGATGATCGGCGTCGTCTTGTCGACGCCGATCGTCTCGTAGGGCGCACTCTCGTCGGCGACGTGGCGATAGCGGGGGCCGGCGTTGCCGCTCAGCGATCCTTGCATGGTCCTCTCCTACTCCAGCCTGATGTTGGCGCGCCGGATGATGCCGCCCCAGCGCCCGATCTCCTCGCGGGTGAAGGCGGCGAACTCCTCGGGCGTTGTCGTGGACGGCGTCGATCCCATGGTGTCCAGGCGGGCCAGGACATCGCGGTCCTGACAGGCTGTGACGATATCGCGATTGAGTCGGGCGACCAACTCCCCGGGCGTGCCCTTGGGTGCATAGAAGCCGGTCCAGGTCCAGATCAGGAAATCGGCCAGGCCCGCCTCGGGCGCACTGGGCACCTGCGGCAAGCGCTCGTCGCGCTGCGGCAGGGTGACGGCAAGTCCGCGCATCGCGCCGCGGTCGATCTGCAGCTTGCCGTTGATGGTGTCGATCACCATGAAGGTGAGCTGGCCGTTCAGCAGGTCGGGAAAGGCCTGCGGATTGCTCTTGTAGGCGATGTAGACGGCATCGACACCGGCAAGCTGGCGGTAGAGCTCGGTCGCGACGCGGGCCGGCAGGGCGCCGGCGCCGAAATTGTGCCGGCCCGGCTCGCGCTTCAAGAGAGCCGTCAGCTCGGCCAACGACTTGATCGGCGAATCGGCCCGCACCAGCACGACGAAGGGCGAGGTACCAAAGCGCGTGATCGGCGCGAAGTCGGCGATCGGATCGTAGGGCAGCTTGTCGTACAGCGCCGGATTGACCGCCTGGGTCATCGCCGAGGTGAGGAACAACGTCTGGCCGTCAGGCTTGGCCTTGGCCGCCGTCTCCGCCGCCGGCAGACCGTTGCCGCCGCCCTTGTTGTCGATGGTGACGGCCTGGCCCCACATCTGGGCGAGCTTGTCGGCGACCACGCGGCCGGTGATGTCGGTGGCGGCGCCGGCCGGGAACGGCACGATGATGTTGACGCGGCCGGACGGCCAGTTCTGCGCCGCTACCGGCGTGGCGGCCAATGCCGAGGCGGCAAACAAGAAATGCCGGCGATGCATCTTTCGGAGCCTCATGGCGACGACTATAGCGTGAGCAGGAACCCGGGGGGAAACGTGCCGACATTCGATGCCATCGCCACGCAAACCGTGCGCAAGGCCGGCCATCTCGAACCCGCCTTCGTGCACAAGGCCGATATCGAAGCCGCGGCCAGGAAACTCGCGGCGCGCCGGAAAAAACCCAACATCCTGATCTACCTGATGGACGATGTCGGCTGGGGCGATTTCGGCTGCTATGGCGGTGGCGTCGCGGTCGGCGCGCCGACGCCGCATTTCGACCGGCTGGCGCGCAGCGGCCTGCAGCTCACGTCGTGCTACTCCGAACCCTCGTGCTCGCCGTCGCGGGCGACGCTGCATACCGGCCGCGTGCCCAATCGGCACGGGCTGCATCGCCCACCGATCTACGGCGAGCCCGGCGGGCTGCAGGGCGAGGTCACGCTGCCGATGCTGCTCGGCCAGGCGGGCTACACCACGCAGGCGGTCGGCAAGTGGCACATCGGCGAGAACGTCGAGAGCCAGCCGCAGCATGTCGGCTACGACGACTTCTACGGCTTCCTTTCGGTGTCCGACATGTACACCGAGTGGCGCGACCCGCATTTCTTTCCCGAGATCGTCTACTCGGGCGCGCGCACCGAGTGGATCAAGAACATGCCGTTCAATCGCTGCTTCGTGCATGCGAAGAGAGGCGGCGAGGCGACCAATGTCGAGGAAGTGACGATCCCGGTCCTGTCGGAACTCGACGAAAAATGGTGCCGCTACTCGATCGACTTCATCAAGCGTCAGGCCGCGTCCAGCAAGCCGTGGCTGCTCTATCACTGCACCCGCGGCGCGCATTTCGACAACTACCCGCATGAGAAGTATCTCGGCAAGTCGCCGGCCAAGCACCCCTACAAGGATACACTGCTGGAGCTCGACGACATCATGGGCCGGCTGGTCGAGGCGTTGCGCGAATCGGGCCAGCTCGAGGACACGCTGATCTTCGTGTCGTCGGACAACGGACCCCATATGGAGACGTGGCCGGATTCGGCCTTCACGCCGTTCCGCTGCGCCAAGGGCTCGACCTGGGAGGGCGGCGTGCGCGTGCCGGGCCTGATGTGCTGGCCGGGCGCCATCGAGGCCGGCCGCCAGAGCGACGGACTGTTCGACTTCAACGACATCCTGCCGACGGCCCTGGCGCTCGCCGGCGCGTCGGAACTGCTGCCGCAGGACCGCTGTGTCGACGGCGTCGACCAATCGAGCTTCCTGCTGGCGCCCGACGGCCTCAGCAATCGCAAATACCACTATTATTGGCTCAGCCAGACCTTCTCCGGCCTACGCTGCGGCGAATACAAGATGCTGCTGTCGGCGACCAGCGACGATGCGACGGACGCGGCCGGGCCCGGCGGCTTCACCGGCGTGCTGGAACGCTACGCATACCCGAAGCTGTTCAACCTCTATCTCGACCCCAAGGAGCAGCACAACTACCTGACGCGCAAGCTCGCCTACGTCGAAGCCTTCCAGCTCGGCATGCGCCAGCACCTCGCGACCTTCCGCAAGTACCCTCCGAAGAAAGTCATGGGGCTGAACGTGAAGGACAAGCGTGCTTGATAGCGAAGAACGGTTGCTCCCACACCGGGAACATCATAAGATGGCGACATGAACGTCGTCTCGAAGGCCACACTCAGGGCTTTCTGGCAGCGTCATCCGCAGTCGCGCGGCCCTCTTGAAGCGTGGTTTGCCGATGTCAGGCAGGCATCCTGGGATGGTCCGGCCGACGTCAAGGCAGGGTTTGGCAGCTCCGCGGGCTTCATCGCCGACAACCGCGTCATCTTCGACATCGCCGGGAACAAGTACCGGCTCCTCGCGCACATCGCCTATCGGTTCAGGCGTGTGCTCGTGAAATTCGTCGGCACTCACGCCGGGTACGATCGGATCGATCCGGAAACCGTTCGATGATCAATCGTCCCATTCGAACCGAAGCCGAGTACAAGACTGCTTTGGCGGAGATCGAGACGTTTTTCGACAACGAGCCGAAGAAGGGAACGGCCGAGGCCGACCGCTTCGACCTGCTCGCTCTGCTCATCGAGGCGTATGAGGATCGACATCATCCGATCGGGCCGCCGCATCCCGTGGAAATGATCCAGCATCGCATGCAGACGGCCGGCTACACGCAGGCCGATCTGGCCGCGTTGCTGGGCTCTCGCGCTCGCGCCTCCGAAGTACTCGCGAGGAAGCGGCGACTGACGCTTCCCATGATCTGGAAGCTCAGCCGGGCGTGGAAGCTGCCAGCGGAATCGCTGATTGCACCCTATGCGCTCGCCGGCAAGCGTCCGACACGGCGCAGCGCCGGTACCACCAAGCGTAAGGCCGCCTAGTTCCTGCCCTCGATCAGGCCACGGCAGACGACCTGCGCCTGGATTTCGGCGGCGCCTTCGAAGATGTTGAGGATGCGCGCGTCGCACAGCACGCGGCTCACCGGATATTCCACGGCGTAGCCGTTGCCGCCGTGAATCTGCAGGGCGTTGTCGGCATTGCTCCAGGCGACGCGGGCGGCGAGCAGCTTGGCCATGCCGGCCTCGATGTCGCAGCGCCGGTCGCTGTCCTTCTCGCGGGCGGCGAAATAGGTGAGCTGGCGGGCGATCATGGTCTCGACCGCCATCCAGGCGATCTTGCCGGCGACTCGTGGAAACGCAAAAAGCGGCTTGGCGAACTGGATGCGCTCACGGGCGTAACGCAGCCCGAGCTCCAGCGCGTTTTGCGCCACGCCGACGGCGCGGGCCGCAGTCTGGATGCGGGCGCTCTCGAAGGTCGCCATGAGCTGCTTGAAACCCTGCCCTTCCTTCTCGCCCAGCAGGTTGGCGACCGGCACCTCGAAGCCGTCGAAGCCGATCTCGTACTCCTTCATGCCGCGATAGCCGAGCACGCGGATCTCGCCGCCGGTCATGCCCTTGGCCGGGAACGGATCGCTGTCGCCGCCGCGCGGCTTCTCGGCCAGGAACATCGACAGGCCCTGATAGCCCGGCTTCGAGGCGTCGCTGCGCGCCAGCAAGGTCATGATGTCGGCGCGGGCGGCGTGGGTGATCCAGGTCTTGTTGCCGTGAATGCGATAGACGTCGCCCTCCAGCACGGCGCGTGTCTTGAGGCTGGCGAGGTCCGAGCCGGTGTTGGGCTCGGTGAACACTGCGGTGGGCAGCAGCTCGCCCGAGGCGATGCGTGCCAGGTACTTCTGCTTCTGCGCCTCGCTGCCGCCGGAGCGTATGAGTTCGGCCGCGATCTCCGAGCGCGTGCCGAGCGAGCCGACGCCGATATAGCCGCGCGACAGCTCCTCGGTGACCACGCACATGGCGAGCTTGCCCATGCCGAGGCCGCCCCACTCCTCGGGCACGGTCAGCCCGAACACGCCGAGCTCGGCCATCTTCTGCACGACCGGCAGGGGGATCAGCTCGTCGCGCAGGTGCCAGCCGTGCGCGTGCGGCGCCACCTCGGCATCGACGAAGCGGCGGAACTGGCGGCGCACCTCCTCCAGCGCCTCGTCGTCGAGGCCGAGCGCGCCGAAATTGCCGGTCTGCAGCCCATCGGCGATCAGCTCGGCGATGCGGCCGCGCACGGCGGCCGTGTTGGCAGCGATCAGCGCGCGCACCGCCGGCGTGTCGAGCGCCGAGGCATCGAGGCCGAGGTCGGCCGGGCGCACGATCTCGACCTGGCTGATCGCGATGCCGCCGGACAGCTGCGCCAGATACTCGCCAAACGCCGACTGCAGCATCAGGAGCTCGAGCTCGTTGCCGTCGCCGGCCTCCGTCCAGCGCCGCATCTGGCGCAGCGCGGCAACGTAAGTCGCGATCCAGGCAAAGCCATGAGCGGCGAACTGCTCGCGCTCGAGCAGGGCGGCTTCGACCTTGCCCTTGGGCGCGACCAGGCGGCGGACCGCTTCGCGCGCCGCCGCTTCGTGGCGCTGGGCGGCATCCTCGGCCTCGGCAGCGAGGCCGAGGAGATTGTCCAGGACCATCAGTCGTCCAACGCGTCTTCCAGGGTGCGCAGGCCGGGCCGCTTGGCCGACACCAGCACGGCCATGTTTCCGGGCTTGTGCTGGTTCTTCCACATCTTGGTGTGGGCCTTGGGGATATCGGCCCAGTCGAAGACTTCGCTCATGCAGGGATCGATGCGGCGCTCGATCACCAGCTGGTTGGCCTGGCTCGCCTGCAGGAGATTGGCGAAGTGGCTGCCCTGGATACGCTTCTGGCGCATCCACACGAAGCGGGCGTCCATGGTGAGGTTGTAGCCGGTGGTGCCGGCGCAGAACACGACCATGCCGCCGCGCTTCACCACGAAGCAGGAGACCGGGAACGTCTGCTCGCCGGGATGCTCGAACACGAAGTCGACGTCGTTGCCCTTGCCGGTATGCTCCCAGATGGCGGCGCCGAACTTGCGGCACTTCTTCATGTACTCGGCATAGCCCTTCTGGTCGTCGACGTCGGGCAGCGCGCCCCAGCAGTCGAAGTCGTTGCGATTGACGACGCCCTTGGCGCCGAGCGACATCACGAAGTCCTTCTTCGACGGATCGGAGATGACGCCGATGGCATTGGCGCCGGCGGTGGCGATGAGCTGCACCGCCATCGAGCCGATGCCGCCTGCGGCACCCCACACCAGCACGTTGTGGCCGGGCCGCAGGATATGCGGGCGATGGCCGAACAGCATGCGATAGGAGGTGGCGAGCGTCAGCGTATAGCAGGCGCTCTCCTCCCAGGTGAGATGCTGCGGCCGCTTCATCAGCTGGCGCGCCTGCACGCGGCAGAATTGCGCGAACGATCCGTCCGGCGTCTCGTAACCCCAGATGCGCTGGCTGGTCGAGAACATCGGATCGCCGCCGTTGCACTCCTCGTCGTCGCCGTCGTCCTGGTTGCAGTGGATGACGACCTCGTCGCCGACTTTCCAGCGCTTCACCTTCGCGCCGACCGCCCACACGATGCCCGAGGCATCGGAGCCCGCGATATGGAACGCTTGCTTGTGCCCATCGAACGGCGAGATCGGCAGGCCAAGGCCTGCCCAGATGCCGTTGTAGTTGACGCCTGCGGCCATCACGAAGACCAGCACCTCGTCCTCGCCGATCGAGTGCGTCGGCATGACCTCGAGCTGCATGGCCTGCTCGGGCGGACCATGCCGATCTCGCCGGATCACCCAGGCGTACATGTTCTTCGGCACATGCCCGAGCGGCGGGATTTCGCCGATTGCATAGAGATCCTTGCGCGGCTGGTTGGCCGTGGGATGCGGGCGGGGCACAAACGCGACGACTGACATGAGAACTCCTCTCGCAGTGCGGCGAAGTTATTGCTGCGAAAGCGAGATTGCAACGCACAAATTAAGGTTCATTGCAGGCGACATTGAGGAAAAACAATAAAATTACCTTCATCCTGCGGAAGTCACACATTGCCCAGGACTTGAGCCGAGCGCATGCTGGCCAGGTAAACCAGCGTTTACCGAGCAGCCTGAGTGCTGGGAGTAATGTCCATGAAGCTCATGTGGTTCCACCTCATGCCCTACACGGAGCTTCCCGACGACTTCGCCCAGAAGCATCCCTCGGTATGGGTCGACATCCATTCCTCGCTGTTCGACCCGCATCGCGCCCACCACATGTACAACGACTTCATGGACGAGCTCGAGTTCGCGGCCGAGATGGGCTTCGACGCGGTCTGCGTGAACGAGCACCATTCCAACGGCTACGGGCTGATGCCCTCGCCCAACCTGATCGCGAGCGCCTTGGCGCGACGGACCACCGACACCGCGCTCTGCGTCATGGGCAATTCGCTGGCGCTCTACAATCCGCCGACGCGGGTGGCCGAAGAGTTCGCCATGATCGACTGCATCTCGGGCGGCCGGCTGATCGCAGGCTTTCCGGTCGGCTCGCCGATGGACACCTGCTATGCCTACGGCCAGAACCCTAGCATGCTGCGCGAGCGCTACTACGAGGCGCACGACCTGGTGAAGAAGGCGTGGACCGAAAAAGAGACCTTCGCCTTTTCCGGCCGCTACAACCAGCAGCGCTATATCAACATCTGGCCACGGCCGATCCAGAACGACCCGCATCCGCCGATCTGGATCCCGGGCGGCGGCTCGATCGAGACGTGGCGGTGGTGCGCGGAGATGGATTACGTCTACTGCTACCTCTCCTACTACGGCTACAAGGCCGGGCTCACCACCATGCAGGGCTTCTGGAACGAGATGGCCAAGCTCAGCAAGGACCGCAATCCCTACCGTGCGGGCTTCCTGCAGTTCGTCGGCGTCGCCGAAAGCCGCCAGCAGGCGCTCGACCTCTACACCGAGCCGGCCGAGTACTTTTACGGCCGCTGCCTGCACGTCGATGCGCGTTTCGCGACGCCGCCCGGCTACACGACCGAAGCCACGCAGCGCGCCGGCATCGAGAGCATGGTCGCCAGGGCCGCCAATGTCGCCAATCCCGCGACCAAGGCGGCTCTCAAAGCCACCAACATGAAGGACATCGTCGACGGCGGCTATGTCATCATCGGCTCGCCCGATGAGGTCGCCGAGCAGGTGCGCCATGTCGCGACCAGCCTCAATGTCGGCCATCTCATGCTGCTCTTGCAGTACGGCAACATGAGCAAGGACACGACCAAGTACAACACGCGGCTGTTCGCCGAGAAGGTGATGCCCAAGGTCAAGGACCTGTTCGGCGATTGGGAAGACAAGTGGTGGCCCAAACCCATGGCCAGGAGCCAGCGCGCCGCCGTTCCGGCCTTCAACGCGCTGGCCGCCGCGGAGTAGTCGCTTGGCCGCGCTCGAGACGACGACCGTCGAGGTCAACGGATTCCCCTGT
>Ga0194131_10010823_pt1 | contig 11051 bp, 14 predicted proteins | sample TA2KigO120mmetaG_FD_148631 | JGI IMG/M metagenome (GOLD analysis project Ga0194131, IMG submission 148631) | Freshwater microbial communities from Lake Tanganyika, Tanzania - TA2015053 Kigoma Offshore 120m | ecosystem: Environmental > Aquatic > Freshwater > Lake | place: Tanzania: Lake... | reverse complement strand
CTCGGTCAACAGCTTTGGTGCGTGAACCGCGCGGATACTGGGGTTTTCGTCGGTGCCGCCCGGAGGCGGAGAGCGTTGTCGCGATAGAAGTTGGCGGAGAGGATGGGATTCGAACCCATGATACGGGTTTAAGCCCGTATAACGGTTTAGCAAACCGCCGCCTTCAGCCACTCGGCCACCTCTCCGCCGGGAGCAGCAAAATTACACGGCGTATGCGGGACGGTTTGTACCCTTGGGCATCAGGCCGCGTCAACGAAATGCGGGCGAGGCGTTTGATGACCTAGGATTTCTGCCCTTCCGCGACGACCGCCATGCCCTTCTTCACGGCCGGCCGGGCGCCCATCTCGTCGAACCAGCGCTTCACATTGGGAAATTCCTCGAGCTTGACCTCCTGGAACTCGTAGCGCGCGACCCACGGATATGTGGCGATGTCGGCGATCGAATAATCGGGGCCGGCGAGCCAGGGGGATTCGCCCAATCGGTTGTGCATGACGCCGTAGATGCGCCTGGTCTCGTCGCTGTAGCGCTTCATGGCGTAGGGCACCTTCTCCGGCGCGAAACGCAGGAAGTGGTGGGCCTGGCCGAACATCGGGCCGACGCTCGCCATCTGGAACATCAGCCACTGGATCGTGTCCATGCGCCGGCGCGCGTCCTGCGACAGCAGCTTGCCGGTCTTCTCGGCCAGGTAGATCAGGATCACGCCGGACTCGAAGAGGCTGTAGGGCGTGCCGCCCGGCCCATCGGAATCGACGATGGCGGGGATCTTGTTGTTCGGGCTGATCCTGAGGAAGTCGGGCTTGAACTGGTCGTTCTTGTTGATGTCGACGCCGTGGACCCGATAGGGCAGCCCGATCTCCTCGAGCATGACCGTGATCTTGCGCCCGTTCGGCGTGTTCCAGGTGTAGAGATCGATCATGATTTGCCACCGCCGCGGTTATTTTTCCAGGCGGCGACCTTAGCCAGTCGGACCGAAGGGTTCAACCCGGGCCGCGCGCCCTGCCCTACGGCCGCGGCAGCGCATCCTTGGGCGACTTCCAGCCCGGCAGCGCGCTCATGCGTTGAAACCAGGATTGAACGTTTGCATGCGGATCGAGCGGGATGCCGGCCTCGTCGGCGTAAGCGATCCATGGGGCGCAGGCGATATCGGCAATGGTCGGCTGCGTGCCGGTGAGGAAAGGTTGCTTGCCGAGCGTCGCGTTCAGCGTGTCGAGCGCGCGATTGCCGCGGCCCCGCAAATAGGTCAGCACGGCCACGTCGGCATTGTAGAACACGGCCTGGGCGCGCGTGGCGCCGAGCCCCGTCGCCATGAGATCGGCTTCCCAGAGCAGCCATTCGTGGATCAGGCGCTGCTGGGCCTCGTTCTTGCCGCCGAACTTGCCCGCTGCCTCCGACAGGTGCTCGAGAATGACGTTGGACTGGCAAAAGGCGGTGCCGTCATCGACCAGCGCCGGCACCTGGCCGAACCGGTTGATCGCGAGGAAGTGCGGCGATTTCTGCTCGCCCGCCCGCAGGTCGACATGGCGGTAGTCGTGCTCGACGCCGGCAAGGCTGAGCATGAGCCCGACCTTGATGCTGGGTATCGACAGGTAGTGGCCGTAAAAGGTTATTTTCCCCAGAGCCTTCGCAGGCTTGGCGGCAGGCCGCATGCCGGGCGCTGGAGAGCCGGCAGCGGGCCGCGCGGCGGCCTTGGCAGGCTTGGATAGGGGCTTGGTTTTCTTGACTTTATTCGCCGGCTTGGCGGCCTTCGCCCGGGCCGCCTTTTTCGCCTTCGCTGCCATCGCAAGTCCTCCTATCAAGGACCAGTGGGTCGAGCGACTGTACACCGCCGTCGGCAGTGGTAAAGGCCCGTTGCCGGCGCTGAGCCGCGGGAATCCTGGCAAACCGGCCGTTCCCGCCGGTTTGCGCCGCAGCGAACCGGGACCGGCCGGCGCTTTCCCGGCGCTCCCTGCGATGGTTTGTCGGCCGCGATCACGCCGACTCGGGCAGGGACATGCCCATGCCGGCGGCCACTCGACCATGCCGGTCTTCAACCCTATGGTTGCCGGCCAAACGCAGGGGCGAATAGCAAAGGGGGCCACGCTTATGATCCTGTCGACGACCCATCAGCTCGAAGGCCATCGCGTCAGTCAGTACTGCGGCGTGGTCTCGGGCCAGGCCATCTTCGGTGCCAACGTTTTCCGTGACATGTTCGCGGGCATCCGCGACTTCTTCGGCGGCCGCGCCGGCTCTTATGAAAAAGTGCTGCGCGACGGGCGCGACCAGGCGATCGCGGACATGATCGAGGAGGCGAGGAAGTTGGGCGCCAACGCGATCGTCGGCATCGACCTCGACTACTCGGCGGTCGGCAACAAGGGCAGTATGCTGCTGGTCACCGCCACCGGCACGGCGGTCAAGGCGGGGTGACCCGCATCTCCTCATCCCAGGTAGGGGCACGGCATGCCGTGCCCCTACAATTCCACACCCAAACCGATTCTCAACCCTGCGCCGAATATCCGCCGTCGACCGGGATCGCCGTTCCGGTGATGAAGTCGGAGGCCGCGCTCGCCAGGAACACGGCGATGCCGGCGTGATCGTCGGGCACGCCCCAGCGTCCCGCGGGCGTGCGCGCGAGCACACGATCATGCAGGCCGGCGATGTCCTGCCGGGCGCGCTTGGTCAGGTCGGTATCGATCCAGCCGGGCAGCACGGCGTTGACCTGGATGTTGTCGGCGGCCCAGGCGCTCGCCAGCGCCTTGGTCATCTGCACCATGCCGCCCTTGCTCGCGGCATAGGCGACGACGAAGGAATGGCCGAAGATCGACATCATCGATCCGATGTTGATGATCTTGCCGCGGCCGCCCTTCTTCATCTCGGCATAGGCGGCCTGCGAGCACAGGAAGGCGCTGGTCAGGTTGGTGTCCATCACCTTGTGCCATTCCTCGGGCGTGTATTGCTGCGGCTGCTTGCGGATGTTCATGCCGGCATTGTTGACGAGAATGTCGACGCGCCCGAATTTGCTCGCGGCGGCCTCGACCATGGCGCGGCACTGCGCGGGATCGGTCACGTCGACGACATGGCCCGCTGCCTTGGCGCCGGCCGAGGTGAGCTCGGCGACGGCGCCGTCGTTCTTCGCCTTGTTGCGTCCGGCGACCAACACCGCCGCACCGGCGCCGGCGAGGCCGCGCGCCATACCCAATCCGATGCCGCCATTGCCGCCCGTCACGATGGCGACGCGTCCCGACAGATCGAACAGCTTCATGACTGCTTCTCCCAGACCAGTTCGGCGACGCCATAGGCGCCTTTGCGCGTGATCGGCGGCGTGCGCAGCACCACGCGCCGCTCGCCCTCGAAACGATAGAAGCGTCGCTGCTCCGTGCCGATCATGTTGGGCAAGAGCGCCAGCTCGACGGAGTGGACCACGACCGGCTCGTTCGCCTCCAGGCGATAGCGGCCGCTGTAGCTATGGAAGCCGGCCATGGACGCCTGCGCCTCGGCGGGCGTGCCGCCCATCGGGTCGTCCTTGGCGTGGGGCTTGCGGCCCGGCGCCATGAGCAATGCGAACATGTAGCCGTCCGCGGTGTAGGTCAGCAGACCTTCGGGCGCGTCGCCGAGCGGCCGCGTCTCGCGCCCGCCATCCTCGCGCACGACCCAGGACTTGAGGCGCCAGGTGCCGATCAGGCGCTCGCGCGGAACGACAGCCTGGCTCACGGTGCGAGCTTCTTCTTGAGCAGCTCGTTGAGCACGCCGGGATTGGCCTTGCCGCCGGTCTTCTTCATGACCTGGCCGACGAAGAAGCCGAGCAGCTTGCCCTTGCCGGCGCGGTACTCCGCGACTTTCTCGACGTTGGCGCCGAGGATTTCGTCGATCGCCGCCTCGAGCGCGCCGGTATCCGACACCTGGCGCAGCCCCTTCTCTTCCACAATCTTCAGAGGGTCCTTGCCCGTCTCGAACATGATCTCGAACACGTCCTTGGCAATGCGGCCGGAAATCGTGCCGTCCTGGATGAGACCGATCAGGCGGCCAAGCTGCCCCGCGGTGACCGGCGAGGCCGTGATGTCCTTGCCCGCCGCGTTCAGGCGACCGAACAGATCGTTGATCACCCAGTTGGCGGCCAGCTTGGCGTCGCGGCCAGTCTTGCCATCACCAAGCTTGCCGTCGCCGGTGACGACGGCTTCGAAAAAGTCGGCCGAGGCGCGTTCGCTGACGAGGATTCCCGCGTCGAACGCCGACAGCTTGTGCTGCTCGATGAAGCGCTTCTTCTTGTCGTCCGGCAGCTCCGGCAGCGTCGCCTTGATGCGCGCGACCTCGTCCTCGCTGAGCTCAAGCGGCAGCAGGTCGGGATCGGGGAAGTAGCGGTAGTCGTGCGCGTGCTCCTTGCCGCGCATCGCCCGCGTCGTGCCGCTGTTGGGATCGAACAGCCGCGTCTCCTGCCGGATCGTGCCGCCCGATTCGAGCACCTCGATCTGACGGCGCGCCTCGTGCTCGATCGCGGCCATGACGAAGCGGACCGAGTTGACGTTCTTGGTCTCGGTTCGCGTGCCATAGGGCTGGCCCGGCCTGCGCACGCTGACATTGCAGTCGCAGCGCAGGCTGCCCTCCTCCATGTTGCCGTCGCAGGTGCCGAGATAGCGCAGGATCGAGCGCAGCTTGCGCACATAGGCACCGGCCTCCTCGGCCGTGCGCATGTCGGGCTCCGACACGATCTCCATCAGAGCCACGCCCGACCGGTTGAGATCGATATAGGTCTGCGAGGGATGCTGGTCGTGCAGGCTCTTGCCCGCGTCCATCTCCAGATGCAGCCGCGTGATGCCGACGGTGCGCGACTTGCCGTCGGCGAGGTCGAGCAGGAGTTCGCCCTTGCCGACGATCGGCTGGAGATATTGCGAGATCTGATAGCCCGCGGGCAGATCGGCATAGAAATAATTCTTGCGGTCGAACACCGAGTGAAGGTTGACCTGTGCGTTGAGGCCGAGGCCGGTCTTCACCGCCTGCTCGACGCACCAGCCATTGATTACCGGCAGCATGCCCGGCATGGCCGCGTCGATCAGCGACACCTGCGTGTTCGGCTCGGCGCCGAATGCGGTGGCCGCACCGGAGAATAGCTTCGCCTTGGAGGTCACCTGGGCGTGCACCTCGAGGCCGATGACGACTTCCCACTCGCCGGTCTTGCCTTTGATCAGATGGGTAGAACTCATGGATCAAACTTTCTTGCCTGGATGCAGGACTCGCTGCTTCTCACGCTTCCCCTCACCCCAACCCCTCTCCCCCAAGGAGAGGGTTTCGAGGGAGCGCTCCGTTTAGCCCTTCTCCTTGGGGGAGAGGGGTTGGGGTGAGGGGAAGCGCCCAACGCAGCGGGCGACATTGACAACTATCCTCGTCATGGCTTGTGCTTGAAATCCGCCGCCCGCTCCAGCACCTCGGCGACGCGCAGCACGGTCTCCTCGTCGAAGGCGCGGCCGAGCACCTGCAGGCCCAGCGGCAGCCCGTCGCCGCCGAGTCCGGCCGGCACGGAGATGCCGGGCAGACCCGCGAGGTTGCCGGGCACGGTGAACACGTCGTTGAGGTACATCGCGATCGGATCATCCATCTTCTCGCCGACCGCGAAGGCCGTGTTCGGCGAAGTCGGCGTCAGGATCACGTCGCATTTCCTGTACGCCTCGGCAAAGTCGCGCGCGATCAGCGTGCGGATCTGGCGCGCCTTGTTGTAGTAGGCATCGTAGTAACCTGCCGACAGAACATAGGTGCCGATCATGACGCGCCGGCGCACTTCCTTGCCGAAGCCGGCCGCACGCGTCTTCTCGTACATCTCGTCGAGGGTCCCACCCGGCACGCGCAGACCGTAACGTACGCCGTCATAGCGCGCGAGGTTGGACGAGGCCTCGGCGGGCGCGACGATGTAGTAGGCGGGCAGCGCATATTTCGTGTGCGGCAGGCTGATCGCGACGGTTTCCACACCAGCTGCCTTGAGCCAGGCGATGCCCTGCTCCCACAGCCTGTCGATCTCCGGGTTCATGCCGTCGACGCGGTATTCCTTGGGAATGCCGATCTTGAGGCCGCGGACATTGCCGGTCAGCGCCTTCTCGTAGTCCGGCACCGGACGGTCGACGCTGGTCGAGTCCTTCGGGTCGTGGCCCGCCATGGCGCCGAGCATGATCGCCGCGTCGCGCACCGTGCGCGTCATGGGGCCCGCCTGGTCGAGCGAGCTCGCGAAGGCGACGATACCCCAGCGCGAGCAGCGGCCATAGGTCGGCTTCATGCCGACGATGCCGGAGAAGGCCGCGGGCTGACGGATCGAGCCGCCCGTGTCGGTTCCGGTGGCGCCGAGTGCTGCGCGCGCCGCGACCGCCGCGGCCGAGCCGCCCGACGAGCCGCCCGGCACCAGCGGCCGGTTATCACCTCGCCGGCGCCACGGGCTTTCGACCGGCCCGTGATAGCTCGTCATGTTGGACGAACCCATGGCGAACTCGTCCATGTTGGTCTTGCCGAGCATGACCGCGCCGGCCTTCCACAGGTTCGCCGTTACGGTCGATTCATAGGGCGGCTTGAAGCCGTCGAGGATGTGCGAACCGGCAGTGGTCAGCACACCCTCGGTGCAGAACAGATCCTTGATCGCGATCGGCAGGCCTTCCATCGCGCGCGCCTCGCCCTTGGCGAGACGGCGGTCCGCCTCGGCCGCGCCCTCGAGCGCGGCATCCGGGGTCTCCGTGATGAAGGCGTTGAGCGGCTTGATGCGCGTGACCGCGGCGATATGCGCCTCGGCCAGCTCGCGCGCGGAGAACTTCTTGGCGCGCAGCCCGTCGCGCGCGTCGGCGAGCGACAGTTCAGTGAGCGTGCTCATTCCACGACCTTCGGCACGGCAAAGAAGCCGCGCGTGCCTTCAGGCGCATTCGCAAGAATTTTGTTCTGGATATTGCCGTCGGTGACTTCGTCGGGCCGGCGCGGCAGCTGCATGGCGACGACGCTGGTCATCGGCTCGACGCCCTTGGTGTCGACCTCGTTGAGCTGCTCGACGAAGGTGAGAATATTCGACAGCTCGCCAGCCAACGCATCGAGCTCGTTGTCCTCGACGCGGATGCGCGCGAGCGTTGCGATGTTGCGGACGGTGTCTCTGTCGAGGGCCATGAGAATTTCCAGATGCCGGATGTCAGGTATCAGGTACCAAACTTCAGCTATCGGAAATCGAGATGAGAAGCGCGCCTGATCCCCGACTTCTGACGTCTGATTCCCGAAGCGGCGCACCCTATACCGCCATGCCATACCGGGCAAGATCATGGCACTGCGGAAATGCCGCAATTCTCGTGCGCAATGTGAGAATACAAGTGGCCGGCCTTGCCAGGGAAGCGGGCCCAGACCACACTCGATTCTGTCCGATTCCCAGGCGACGACCGCGAGGCCATGACCGCCAATCACGCCGCCACCGCCGCGCTCTACAGCGCCTGCCTGCTCGCCCCCTCGCTGGCGGCTGGCATCTGGCTGATCCCGGTGCAAAGACTGGCTTTTCTGCCGATTCTCAATCCGCGGCGCGCGTTCTGGATCTGCTTCAACCTGCTCTCGGCGGTGTCGATCGTCGCCTCGCTCCAGCTCCTGGTGTTCGACCGCGATCCCGACTCGGAGCCGCAATTCACGCCGGTCGCGGCCGTCCGCGCCATCGCGCGCATGCTCGACGATCTGATCCACGAGCCGATCGACCCGTCGCTCTACGCGATTGCCGAGAACCTGCTCGAACCGGTGCCCGACCGCACCGACTTGACGCTGGCCGGCGACCGGCCGGGCGAGCAGACCAATGCGCGGCAGTTCATCGCCGTGCTTCAGCAGGGCATCCGCGCGCGCCGCCCCGGTGCCGACCGCGACCGCTATATCGAGCGCATCGTCTCGATCGCTCTCGAGGCAGACTTGCCGGACGAGGCCTTGCGTTTCCTGACCGGCTTCACCTATCGCGAACGGCAGGACGACGCAGTGCAAATGGTCTTCGACTACAGCTTGGCACGCGCGCGCGTCGAGCTGGCACGCCGCGCCGCCGACCGTTTTTCCTACCAGTCCGACCGCGAACGCGCGGTCGAGCTGATCGTCCGCACGCGGGCGGAAAAGCAGCTCTGACCGCCGCTCCCGTGACGCTCGGCGAGCTCAAGGCCACGCTCAAGCCGGGAAGCCGCCTGTTCGGCCTCGATATCGGCACCAAGACGATCGGCATCGCGATCTCCGATCCGCTGCTGACGGTCGCGAGCCCGCTCGAGACGATCAGGCGCGGCAAGAAATTTGCGGCCGACGCGGCGACCCTCCTCGAGCTTGCGGCCGCGCGCCAGGTCGGCGGGCTGGTGCTCGGCTTGCCGGTCAACATGGACGGGACCGAGGGGCCGCGCTGCCAATCCGTGCGCCAGTTCCAGCGCAACCTCGCGGCCAAGACCGATCTGCCCATGGCGTTCTGGGACGAGCGCATGTCGACCGCGGCTGTGACGCGCGCGATGATCGATGCCGATCTCACGCGCGCGCAGCGCGATCGTCTGGTCGACAAGCTGGCGGCCGCCTACATCCTGCAAGGCGCGCTCGACGCCCTGGCCCATGCGGCCGTGCGCCCCGGACCGGCCGCATGAGCGTCATCCTCTCCGGCCTGGCGCCGATCTTCATCCTAATCGTGCTCGGCTATGGCCTGCGTCATTTCCGCGTCGTCGACGACGCGCTGTGGGCCCCGGCCGACCGGCTCAACTATGTCGCGCTCTTTCCGGCGCTCATCATCGTCACCATGGCGCGCACGGACTACGAAGCAGTCGATGTGGTTCCGATGGCGGCCGCGATCGTGCTGTCGGTCGGACTTGTCGGTGCCGCCGTCCTGGCGTCGCGCCGGCTCGCCGCCGTCGACGGGCCGGAGCTGACGTCGGTCTTCCAGGGTGCGGTGCGCTTCAACAGCTTCGTCGGCCTCGCCATTGCCAATGCGCTGTTCGGCAAGCCGGGCCTCGCCATGGCGGCACTCGTCATCGCGGTGCTCATTCCCGTGGTCAACGGGCCGAGCATTGTCCTGTTGGCGCGCTATGGCGAGAATCGGCGCGCAGGACCAGGCGCCTTGATCGGAGCGCTCGTCCGCAATCCCATTCTGATCGCATGCGCCATCGGCCTGTCCATCAGCGCCACCGGGCTGCAGTTTCCGACCATTGTCGGCCAGGTCCTGGGCACGATCGCAGCCGCCTCGCTGCCGATCGGACTGCTCAGCGTCGGCGGCGGGCTCGATTTCGTCGCTGTGCGCACCGGCGGGCGCGCCGTGATCCTGGCCAGCGTGGCCAAGCTGGCCGTGCTGCCGGCAGTCACCTATCTCGCATGCGAGCTGCTGGGCGTCGGCGGCGTCACCCAGGCGATCGCCGTCATGTTCAACGCGCTGCCTGCCTCGATCTCGTCCTATGCGCTGGCGCGCCAGATGGGCGGCGACCACCGGCTGATGGCGGCGATCCTGACGGTGCAGACGCTGCTCGCCGCCGTCACGCTGCCGGTCGTCCTGCTGCTCGTGAAGTAGTGCCGGAACCAATCATCAGCGAGACGGTGTGACCGGTGCCTGAGGTTTGCCCCAAGTACCTTGGCCATATTTCTGGTATAGACGCGTGATGTTGAAGAAATAGTCGCGTTCGGCTCCGGATGCGTCCCGTGCCTTCATGACGTCGAATTTCCCACTCGGCGTCTGGTGGACGCGCTGGCCAAGGAATGTCAGCTTCTTCTCGCGCAGCCACGCATATTCCTCGCTCGTGAGAATGACATGGACCGCGGTCGCCGGCGTCAGTCCGTCGCCGCTGTGTGCAATTGCCTGATTAATACCGAACAGATACTCACGAAGCTCGATCTGCTTCTTGTTGTCGCCGATGCGGCCATGAAGAGCGCTATAGACACTTATCAGCTCAGGTGTGGGGATATCTTCGATGGGTCGAATTTTTTCCACCTGTCGCAATGCCGCGAGAGCGTCCGACGACTTGCCCTGGCCGGCAAGCTCGGTCGCTTTCTTGATGGCTTCGCGAACGGCCGCTGCCAACTCGTCATAGGCAAAGGACGTGTCGTCGAGGAATCGCTGGCGTTTGGCCTGCGCCGTCGCCAGCAGCGTCCTATGCTGCGGCACCATCTGAGCAACCGGAATTGGCGCAAACAAATCGGGCTGTTGGCTGACAGATCGCACATTCTGCACGATTTCAAAATAGAGCGTCTTCTGCTGATTGCCGGTCTGCGGCCCGCTATAGATCGCGGCATGAAGCTCGCGTCCCTTATAGGGATACATCTTCGTGTCGGAGATGCGATGCTGGTTTATGCGCGACCACTCGATAACGTCATTGGTCGAGATTGCGCGCAGCGGATCGTCGGGCGTCTGCCCCAGTCCTATGCGCCGTCCAAGGAGGTCGCGCATTGCTTCGGCACGGGCCCTGTGGGCCGCCGCATTGGTCGGGTCGGAAGATTTGGTATAGAGCTGCGTGAGCACCATATGCACGTCAAAGCTCGGGAGATCCATCAGCGCGCCGTACTTCGTCAACTCCGATATCTTGTCGAGCGCCGCGCGGTAGTTGCCTGCGGCGTATAGCAGAGAGGCTTCGTTCACTGCGGCACGCACCGTCCGCGACATCTCCGCCACATCGACCTTGCTGTCGCGCACCATTGCCTAGCGCTTGTTCAGAAAGTAGGCAACGAGATGTTCGTGCTGACCGTCTTGCGCCAGGACAGGACCGGCAACGCCGACCATCACGAAAAGCAGGAAGAAGATGCGACGCAAAATCGTCTCCCCAAGGATTTTCTTACGCAGGGCTGTGCGAGTACTTCTCCTAATAGTAGCTAAGGCTGGTTCCCTTGAGGTGTCAACCGGCGGGAGAGCATGCAGGGTGACTATCCCTTTCCGTAGTCCCGCTTGACGAAGTCGGCTGCCTTTTCGCCGATCATGATCGCGGTGATGTTGGTCTGGCATTTGACCACGCTGGGCATGATCCAGGGCTGTTCAACGCTCATCACATGAAGCGCAGTGAACGGATGGCGTTGAGTCCGCCGATGGCGAGGCGATAGCGGGCGTCGGTGACGTTGTCGACGCCGTTGTGGCGCAGAATGTTGGCGGCGAA
>Ga0194131_10010820_pt1 | contig 11054 bp, 10 predicted proteins | sample TA2KigO120mmetaG_FD_148631 | JGI IMG/M metagenome (GOLD analysis project Ga0194131, IMG submission 148631) | Freshwater microbial communities from Lake Tanganyika, Tanzania - TA2015053 Kigoma Offshore 120m | ecosystem: Environmental > Aquatic > Freshwater > Lake | place: Tanzania: Lake... | reverse complement strand
CTGATGCAGACGATCTTCGCCGATGGCTACGACGGCGAAAGCAAGACCTGGCGTCGGCCGAGCGACGCCGCCTTCGAACGCAAGGAGTATTTGCGCGCCCTGCTGCGCCAGACGCTGTGGCGCCCGCCGGATATCGACATGCTGGCCGACTATCTCAAGGCCGCGGTCAACGTGCGCAACATGGACCCGCTGCCGTTCATGAAGCTGAGCTATGGCCATGCCGATCCGGTCATGGCGCGCTTCATCCTGGAGATCGTGTATGCCGAGGCGGATGCGCTGTTGCGCGAGCAGGACCTGCTGGAGAACAGCCGCCGCAAGGCCTACCTGCAGGACCAGCTCAACAAGGTGACGGTGCAAGATATCCGCGCCGTGCTGTTGCGCCTGCTGACCAGTGCCGAGCAGAGCGCCATGCTGCTGGAAAGCAATCTGCCCTATGCCGCGCGCATCGTCGAGCCGCCGCGCGCGCCGGTGCAGACCGAGGCGGCCAACCTGTTCCGTATCGTCGGCATTCCCGCGCTGACCGCGCCGGTCTTGGTTATCGTGCTCTTCCTGCTGGTCGCCCTGCTGCGGCGCGAGTAGCGGCGGTGGCCGACCCCACCAGGACCGGACGCGCCGCGCCGCTTACCTGGCCGGCTTTCCTTGCCTTCCTGTTCGCCTACCGGGTCGCGCTCAGCGTCGCGGCGGAAACCCTGGTGCGACAGTTCACTTCGCTGGGCGACTCGCACAAATACCAGGCCGGCGACCTGATGCAGGGCGCGTTCGCCGGCGGCTCGACCCATGTGACCGTCTATCTCGGCTATCTGTTCAATCAGCTCTCCTTCGGCAACACTTACCTCGTCAACATCTGGTTCCAGGCGCTGGCCTTCGTCGGCATCGCCAGCTTCCTCACCGCGCTCGAAGGGCGCGACCGTCGGGCAGCGGCGCTGCTCTGCCTCATGCCGTCCTTCAACCTGTGGTCGTCGGTCGCTTCGAAGGAAGCGGTGCTGGTGTTCTGCGTCGGCATCGTCGCCGGCATGATCGCGCGGCTGGCCAGCGGCCGGTTTCGTCTGCGGCTCTGGCACATCCCGGTGATCTTGCTGACCGCGCTCTACAAGCCGCATTTCATGCCGGCGATCGTCTTCCTGTTGGGCACCTACATGCTGGCGCCGCATCTGCGGCAGCGCACGGCGATGATCCTGCTGGCCTCGCTGGTCTCGCTGCTCGGCCTCTATCTGGCGGCCGACGCGGTCGACCAGATGGCGTTCGACATCATCCCGCATTTCCAAGGGGTCGGCTTCAGCACGCGGCCGGTCTTCTGGGAGCAGGAATACGACGTGTTCTACAAGGCGCCGCTCGGCATGTATCTCGCCTTTGTCGGTCCGACCTTGGAAGAAGCGGTCTCGGGTCACGCCATGCACACCTTCGCCTTCGCCGAGAGCATGCTGGTCCTGGCGATCGCGCTCTACCTGTTGTCGACGCGCCTCGCCCGGCTGCCGCTTTTCAACCTCTTCGTTTTTCTGTTCGGGCTGTTCTGGCTGCTGTTTCCGAACTACCCGGTCGGCGTGATGAATCCCGGCTCGGCGGTCCGCTATCGCACGGGCTACCTGCTGCTGTTCTTCCTGCTGTTCACGGTTATCCTGGCGCGCGAGCCCATCGTGCGCTGGGTGCGGCAGGGCCGGCAGCGGCACGCAGCCGCACAGCCGGCGTGAAGCCGGCCGCGCCCATCCGGGTTGCCTTCGTCCTGCCGAACCTTGCGGCGGGCGGCGCGGAGCGGGTGGCGTTGTCCCTGCTGGCCGGTCTCGACCGGCAACGCTGCCGCGCCTTACTGATCGTGTTGCGGGAAGACGGTGCCTTGCGCGCCGCGCTTCCGGCGGATGTCGCGCTCTATTCGACCGGCCGGCCCCGCCTGCTGACCGCGTTCGTTCCGCTTCTGCGGACACTGCGGCGAACCCAACCCGACGTGCTGTTCTCGACGCTGGGCTACGTCAACTTGGCGGTGCTGGTCCTGGCACGGCTGCTGGCGAAGCGACCGCGCGTCGTCATCCGCGAAGCCAACATGCCCTCCGCCAGCTTGCCACGGCAGAACCTTGCCGGCCCGCTGGTCCTTGGCTATCGGCTGCTCTATCGCATTGCCGACGCGGTGATTGCCAGTTCGCGGCAAATGGCGAACGAACTGGCGCAGCGGTTCGCCGTGCCGGCGGCGCGTCTGCATGTCCTGGCGAACCCCGTGGACAGCGCCGGCCTGCGCCGGCAAGCGACGCCGCCTGTCCGTGCGCCAGGGGACGGCGCGCGCTATGTTGCTTGCGGTCGCCTGACGGCGCAGAAGGGCTTCGATCGCCTGCTGGACATGTTGCCATCGCTCCCCGGCGCATGGCAGCTCACGATACTGGGGGATGGCCCCGACTACGACGCCCTGACGCGACAAGCCGCCGCACTGGGCCTTGGCGATCGGGTGCGCTTGGCCGGTTTCGCGGCCAACCCCTGGTCCTGGTTCGCGGGCGCCGACGCTCTGCTGCTGCCATCGCGGTGGGAAGGCCAGTCGAACGTCGCCCTGGAGGCATTGGCCTGCGGCTGTCCGGTGATCGCGACGCCAGAGGCAGGCGGCATTGGCGAACTGGCGGACGAGGCGGCGGGCGCGGTGCAGCTCGCGCAAATTGGTGCGCCGTTCCTCGCCGCCCTGGCAGCCGTCCGGCCGGCGCCGCCCGCCTGCCCGCGGCCGAGCCTGCTGCCGGCGCGCTACGAAGCGGCGGCGGTGCTGGCCCAGTTCCAGCGGCTGCTGGAGGGCTGACTTGGCCGGCAGACCCCGCCTGCTGTTCGTCGTCAACGAGGCCTATTTCTTCTGGTCGCATCGCCGCATCCTGGGCCAGGCGGCGCGCGACGCCGGCTTCGAAGTGCATGTGGCGGCGCCGTCCGATCACGTCTGGGCGCCGGCGGACTTCGAGGTCTCCGCCCTCAGCTCCGAGCGGTTCAGCTATCACGCCATACCGCTCTCCCGGCGCGGAACCGGACCGGTGGCGGAACTGCGCACCCTGCTGGCGCTCTATCGGCTTTATCGCCGGCTGCGCCCGGCCTTGGTACATCACATCACCATCAAGCCGGTGCTCTATGGCGGCATCGCCGCGCGGGCGGCCGGCGTGCCGGCGGTGGTCGCCGCCATCACCGGCCTTGGCCAGCTTTTCGTCGGCCGGGACTGGCGGACGCGGCTGCTGCGCTGGGCCGCCTTGCGGGTCTATCGCCTGGCGAGCGGGCACCGCAACCTGAAGGCGATCGTGCAAAACCCGGAAGACGGCCGGCGGCTGGCGGCAAGCGGCGCGATCCGGCCGGAGCGCATCGTGTTGATTGCGGGCGCCGGCGTCTCCATGCGGGAATTCCAGCCAAGCCCGGAACCCGAAGGGCCGCCGCTGGTGCTGCTGGCCGGACGGCTGCTGTGGGAGAAGGGTGTGGGGGTTTTCGCCGAAGCCGCCCGCCGCCTGCGCGGCGCGGGCGTGGCCGCGCGCTTCGTCGTGCTGGGCAATACCACGCGCACCAATCCGCACGCGGTGCCGGAGGCGGCCTTGCGCGGCTGGGCCGCGGAAGGCGTCATCGAATGGTGGCCGCGGCGCACCGACATGGCCGCGGTGCTGGCGGGCACGCATATCGTCTGCCTGCCGTCCGCCTATGGCGAGGGGGTGCCGAAGATCCTGATCGAGGCGGCGGCGGCCGGGCGCGCCATCGTGGCGAGCGACATCCCGGGCTGTCGCGACATCGCACGCGAGAGCGAGAACGCCCTGCTCGTGCCGCCCAACCGGCCGGATCTGCTGGCCGATGCCCTGCGGCGCCTGATCGACGATGCCGGGCTGCGCGCGCGGCTGGGCGCGCGCGGCCGCGCCATCGCGCTCGACGAATTCAGCGACAGCTTGGTGGTCGAGCGGACGCTTGCGGTCTACCGCTCGCTGCTGGACCCGGCTTCACGCGCGGCGATCTCGTCATAGAGCCGCATGCACGCTTCGGCATAGCGCGCGGGATCGTGGCGGGTCTCGGCCCACCGCCGACCGGCCAGCGCGAGCCGCGACGCCAGGCCATTGTCGTCCAGCAGGCGGGCGATGGCGGCGGCGAACGCGCCGGCCTCGTCGGGCGGCGCCAGCAGGCCGGTCTCACCGTCGCGCACGCTTTCCAGATGGCCGCCGGAGGCGGCCGCCACCACCGGCGTGCCGGCCAGCATGGCCTCCACCGGCACACGGCCGAAACTCTCGTTGACGCCCGGCGCCACCACCACGTCGGCGGCCGCCAGCAGCGCCGGCAGATCGGCGCGGTAGCCCAGCAGGAAAAGCCGACCGGCGATGCCGGCCGCAGCCGCTTGACGGCGCAGCGCCGGCTCCAGGCCGTCGCGATCCTGGCCGGCGACCAGGCCGAGCGCCGGCCGGCCCAGCGCCGCCAGGGCGGCAACGAAAACCTCGGGCCGCTTCTGCCGGGTCAGATTGCCGGCGAAGCAGAGCCAAGGCTGCGCGGGATCGAGCCCGAGGTCGCGGGCAAGCCGCTGCCGCGTTTCGTCCGGGCGGGCCGCCGGCGCCATCGGTTCCAAGGGATTGGGCGTCAGCGCCGCCCGTTCGCGCACGCTTGCCGGCAGGGTGCGACGCGCAGTCTCCGAGACCACCAAAACGCCATCCGCCAGCGCCGCCAGGCCGCGCCACAGCGCATTGTCGCGCAGGTTGACATGCACATGCCAGACGAAGCGCCGGCCCGCCAGCTTGGCCGCCGGCGCCCAGGCAAGATGCATGCGCAGGTCGCCGGTATGCACGGCCCAAATGCGCTGGCGGCGCAGCAACGCCATGCTGGCCGGCAACGAGCGGGCGATGCGCGCGAGGGCCTGCGCGGGTCTGGGCGCCTCGCCTGGCAGCGGACGCGGCGCCAGCAGCACGAACGGCAAACCCAGCGCGGTCAGACGCTCGGCCACCGGGCCCGGACGCTCCAATGCCAGAACAGGCGAATAGCGCGATGCATCGAGCCGGCGCACGAGCGACAAGGTGGCGAGCTGGCTGCCGCCCAGTGAATCGCCGACGACCGGATAGAGGATGCGGCGCGACAAGCAGCCGCCCGGCGCCGCTAGGGCAATCTCCGTTCAAATCGAGCCGGCAGGTTCGGTTTGAACGGAAGCCATTGCCCTGCCATCTGATCGGACACCGCGCTAGCTGACGCCGACGGCGCGGGCAGGCGGCGCGGCCTCGTTCACCTGGCCGTCGGCGATGCGATAAACCAGATCGGCCGCCGCCATCACCGCCGGCTGGTGCGATACCGCCAGCACCGTGATCGCGCCGGCCAGCCCGCGCAAGGTGGCCAGGATGCCCCGCTCGGTCTCCGGGTCGAGCGCCGAGGTCGCTTCGTCCAGGATCAGCAGGCGCGGGCGATGCGCCAGCGCGCGGGCCAGCGCGATGCGCTGGCGCTGGCCGCCGGACAGGCGCCCGCCCTGCTCGCCGACGACAGTGGCAAGGCCGTCCGGCAACGCCGCCACGAAATCCCAGGCGCCTGCCGCCTTCAGCGCCGCCGTTGCGTCTTCCGCACCCAGGCCCGGCGTGTCCAACGTCACGTTGGTCAGGATGGAGGCATGGAAGAGAAAGCTGTCTTGCGGCACATAACCGATCTCGTGCCGCCAGGCCGACAGGGCAACGCCGTCGAGTGGCACGCCGTCGATCAGGATGCGGCCTTCGCTCGGCTGGATCAGCCCCAGAAGCAGGTCGAGCAGGGTGGACTTGCCCGCCCCCGATGGCCCGAACAGACAGACGATGCGCCCCGCCGGAATGCGCAATTCGACGCTTCGCAGCACCTTGAGCTCGCCATAAGCGAAAGAGACGGCGGCGAAACGGATCTCGCGTTGCAGCCGGGGCGCCGGCCCATCGGCCGAGAACTCCAGCCGCGCTTGCGCGCGCGCCAGCTTGGCCTCGAACCCCTTCAGAAACGCCAGGCTGCCGACGAAGCTCTGATAATGCCCCTGCACTTCCAGCACCCGCGTCACCAGGCGGTGGAACAGGAAGGCCAGCACCAGCACCAGTTCGATGGCGAACTGGTAATGCGCGATGGCGAGATAGAGTGCCGGCGCGCCGACCAGTACCAGCAGCGGCTCGACCATCTGCTTGCGCGTTTCGCCGGCGATGGCGCGCCGTCGCAGCGCGCGGTTGATCGCCGCCGCCTCGGCGATCAGCAGCGGCGCCACTTCGGCTTCGCGGGCCATCGCCTTCAGCGCCTTGATGCCGCGGAAGAAGTCCGTGAGTTGCCGACTGAGTTCGTTGAGCGCCAGCGCCTCGTCCTCGCCGGCCCGGCGCACCATGCCGATCAGCCGGGTATAGAGCAGCGCGATGGCGAGCCCGGTGCCGAGCGCCGCAGCCGTCGCGGCTGGCGAGATGACGAGCGCCAGAGCGAGGTAGACCAGCACCTGCGCCGCCTCGGCCACCAGCTTGTAGCCGGAGATGTAGGTCTCGGCCGCGTATTGCGCCTCCATGCCCATGGCATTGGCCAACCCGCCCACCGGCTCGGCGGTGAAATGCCGCCAGTCGGCGCGGAACAGGGCCTTCAAGAGGTCGCCGCGCAAGGCGGTCGCGATGCTGGCGCCGGCGAACCGGATGGCCAGGATGCTGGCCAGCAGCAGCAGCGACTTCAGCAGGATGGCCAGCGCGAACAAGGCCAGCAGCACCGGCAGCGTTGCCGGCAGGCCAAGCCAGCCCAGCAGTCCGGCGATCGCCGCCTGCACGCGGCCCTCGCCGCCGCCGCCCAGCAATTGCGCGATCAGCGGCAGCAAGGTGGCGATGCCGATGCCCTCGGCCAAGCTGGCGACGAGGAAACAGCCGAATAGCCAGGGAGCGCGACGGCGGTCCCGCCGCAGCACGCTCGCAACCTCGCCAAGCCCCACAAGGGGATAGCCCATTACGCGGCGCCTTCCACCTGGCGCACCACCACGAAGGCTTCGGCCGCGGCCAGTCCGACCGAGGCGCCGCGCCAGCTTGCCAGCGCCGCCACGGCCTCCGGGCTGCGGGGGTGCGGGAAGGCACGCATCTCGCCGGCATAGCAGTCGAGCGCGCGCGCCTTGGCCGCCAGGTGCGCCGCGATATCGACGAAATGCGTCGGCTGGAAGCCCTGCTGCTGCGCCGTCGCCGCCCATTCGCTGCTGGAGACGGTCTCGAAGGCGTAGATGCGGGCGACGCTGGCGCCCGGCACCGGCCGGCAGGCGGTCAGCACGGCGGCATGCGCGATGCGATGATCGACATTCAGATCGCCGCCGTGATGGGTGTAGACGATCGCCGGGCGCAGCCGCTCGACGACCCGCTCGACCCGCTTGACCACGTCGATCAGCGGCAGGCTGTCCAGTCGGTTATCGGGCAGGCCGCAGAACTCCGGCGGTGCGGCGCCCAGCACGCGGGCCGCCGCCCTGGCGGCGCGCCGCAAGGCCGCCAGTTCGGCCTGCCGCCTGCCGGCCCCGCGGCGGGCATCGCGCGCGGTGGCGCCTTCCGCCAGGATCAGCACATGCACCTTGCGGCCGGCGGCGGCATGGCCGGCCACCGTGCCGCCGCAGCCCAGCACCTCGTCGTCTGGATGCGCCGCCACCACCAGTACCGGGGCGGTATCGGCCAAGGTCACTGCGGCCGCACCTGAAAGACCGGCTGTACCGGCTGCCCGCGCAGGCAGGCGGCGGGATCGTTGCTGGCATAAGCCGCGGCGATCCGGTCGAACGCGCGGCGCGCCGCCGCCAATGTCTCGTCCAGCACGCCGGCTTCGCCATGCGCCAGGCAAAGGTTCACGCCGCCCAGCAGCAGCAGACCCTCGGCCACCATCTCTTGGCGGAACAGCGAGGTGGCAATGATGCCGTCCGGCCCGGCCGACAGCGGGCTGACGACCGGGCGCCAATCCGGCCCGCCCACCTTGTAGCGGGTGCCCAAGCCCGCCTGCGCCACCGCGGCGCGAAGGCCCAGGGCCAGCCGCCCGCCCAGGCCGGCGATGCGCGCCGGACCGTCCAGCGCTTCCAGCTTGCGCACGGTCGCCAGGCTGGCGGCCAGCGACAGCGCTTCGCCGCCGAACGTGCCGGAGAAGAAGATCTCGTCCATCGCCCGCATCACCTGCCGACGACCGACGATGGCGGCGATCGGCATGCCGTTGCCCATCGCCTTGCCGAAACAGGCCAGGTCCGGGGTGACGCCATAGCGGGCCTGCGCGCCGCCGAGATGGATGCGGAAGCCGGTGACGATTTCGTCGAACACCAGGATCGCGCCATGCGCGTCGCACAGGTCGCGCACCGCTTCCAGGAAGCCGGGCTTGGGATCGTAGCTGCCGGCCGGCTCCAGGATCACCGCGGCATACTCCTGGGGCTTGGCCTCGAGCAGGGCGGCCAACGCATCGGCGTCGTTGAAGGCGAAACTCGCCGACAGTTCGCAGACCGCCCGGGGCACGCCCAGATGGCGCACCGTGCTGCCGATATACCAGTCGTGCCAACCGTGATAGCCACAATGCGCCACGCGCTCCCGCCCGGTCACCGCGCGCGCCAGACGGATCGCCGCCGAAGTGGCATCCGAGCCGTTCTTGCCGAAGCGCACCATCTCGGCGCAGGGGATCAACCGGCACAACAGTTCGGCCAGCTCGACCTCCAGTTCGGTCGCCAGGCTGAAACTGATGCCGCGCTCGAGCTGCGCGCGGATCGCCGCATCGACCTCTGGGTCGCCATAGCCCAGCACGACCGGCAGCAGCCCCAGGACGTAGTCGACATAGCGGTTGCCGTCGACGTCCCACACCGCGGCACCCCGCCCGCGCTCCAGGAACAGCGGCGAAGCACCGCGCACCAGCGTCATGGCCGACTTGGAGAAGGTCTGCGAAGCCAGCGGAATGGTGCGCAAGGCCCGCTCGTAGAGCGCGTTCGAACGGTCGAAACGGCGTTCGCTCATGCCTCTGCCCCGGCGGACCGGCGCAACTCATACACGACCTGATCCGGCCTGTCCGCGACCACGGTATAGCCGCAGCCAAGAAACAGGCGACGCGAGGCGCGATTGGCCGGCTTGACGCGAGCCAGCAAGGGCACGCCCGGCCAACGGACGGCGGCCAGCCGCGCGGCCTGCGCCAGCGCCAACCCACCCAACCGGCCGCGGCGTGCTTGCGCTGCGATGTAGATGTCGACCTCCAAACCCCCGCCCTTGCGCTGCAGGCGCACTTGCCCCAAGGGCTCGCCGTCGCGCTCGGCGATCCAGATGGCGCTGTCGGGGTCCGCCAGGCGTTCGGCGAACCATGCCCGATGCCGTGCCGGGGTGATCGGCGCCTGGGTCTGCAGCTTGTTCGACAGACTGTCCGGCCGGTTGACCCAGTCGAACAGCAGGCTCACGTCGCTTGGCGCGGCCGGGCGCAGCACGATGCTCGCTTCGGTCATGGCACAGGCAGGCCCAGCAGCGCCGGCTCGCGCGTGGCGACCGACAAGGCCTGCAGCCAGCCGAAGCCCTCCGGCAACAGCGAGACGAGCCGGCGAAGCCGCGCCAGATCGTCGGCGCGATCGAGCGTCCAGCGGACATGACTGAAATCGGCGGCGAAGCAAAGATCGCCCAGCCGAAACTCGCCGCGCCCCCATTGCGGCCGCCGGCCGTTGATATAGGGCGTTACATGCTCGCGCAGAGCCGGGTGGCGGGCTTCCCGGTCGGCCCGAACCAGTGCCTGCCGCCCCAGCACTTCGACGTCGAGTCCGTCGGGATAGGTGCGCAGCCGCGCGTTGGACACATAGTCGAAGTCGCCTTGCGCGAACAGCGCCACCGCCTCGTCGACCACGGCGGGATCGATGATCGGACAATCGGCGGTCAACCGCACGATGCCTTCCGCGCCCTGCGCCTCCGCCGCGGCCAGCAGGCGGCCCAACACGTCCTGCTCGGAGCCGCGGAAACTGGCCACGCCCAATTGCCGGCAGAGCGCGACAACGGGATCGTCCGTGGCGTTGACGGTGGTGGCGACGACGATGCGGTCGAGCCGCCGGCAGGCGGAGAGCCGTTGCAGCATCAGTTGCAAGGCCGGCCGGCCGCCGATCGCGGCCAGCACCTTGCCCGGCAGGCGGGTCGAGGTCATGCGGGCCTGGATGATCGCCGCGATCATGCGGCAGGCCAGTGCCCTGGATGCAGCCAGGCCGCATCCGTCGCGGCGCAGGCCTGCCAGTCGAACGCGGCCGGCAGCGGCCGCGCCGCCGCCCGGATGGCGGCGAACTCGGCCAGCGAAGTGACGCCGACGACGGCATGGGCAATCTCCGGCTGCCCGAGCACGAACCCGAGCGCGGCGGCCAGCGGCGCGATCGACGCCTTGCGGCACTCCGCCAGCGGTCGCGCCAGTTGCGCGGCGATGCCCGCCAGCCGGGCGGGCAGCGTTTCGGGCCGGCTCAGCAGCAAACCCTGCAAGAAGATCGAACGCGCATGCACCTCGATGCCTGCCTTGGCCAGCGCCGCCAGATGGCCCGAACGCAACAGTCGCTGGTCCAGCAGGCTGAACGGAAGCTGCACGATATCGAGTTCGCCATGTTCGAGCGCGCGCTCGATATCATCCGCCGTGTAGACCGACAGGCCGACCTTGGCGACGCGGCCCGCCGCCTGCGCCTCGCGCATCGCCCGCAACAGGTCCCCGCCGCCTGGCGCCAGCAAGTCCTCGACATGGTGCAGCAGCAGGCCGTAAAGGCGGTCCTGCCGCAAGGCTCGGCACGAGGCCTCGACACCGCGGCGCAGCGCCGCCACCTCGGCCGCGCCGATCGGCCGGCCGTGGAAGCGCGGCGTCTTGCTGACGAAACCGAAGGCCGCCGAGTCCGCGCAACCGCCAAGCGCCGCCTCGGCCTCGCCATAGGAGGGCGCCGTGTCGATCAGCGTGACGCCGGCGTCCGCCGCCGCGGCCAGGATGCGTGCCACTTCCGCCGGCGGCACGCGCCCACCCGGATTGGTCGCGCCGTAGTCGAGGCCGAACTGCGCGCTGCCCAGCGCCAGCCGCGTCGGCATCGCCAATTGCATCACAGGCGGCGGTTCCAACAGCGTTAACGCTATCACCTAGACCTTCGTCGCCGCCCGTGCGAGGGCCTTGTAGGGAATCACGACTTGGCCGACCGGCGA
>Ga0194131_10010819_pt1 | contig 11054 bp, 10 predicted proteins | sample TA2KigO120mmetaG_FD_148631 | JGI IMG/M metagenome (GOLD analysis project Ga0194131, IMG submission 148631) | Freshwater microbial communities from Lake Tanganyika, Tanzania - TA2015053 Kigoma Offshore 120m | ecosystem: Environmental > Aquatic > Freshwater > Lake | place: Tanzania: Lake... | reverse complement strand
GCAGGCCCGCGAGCCGCGCCGACTCGCGCGCTCCCGGCGCGCATCCGGGCGAGCGCTGCCGCCTTGCCGCCGACGAGCGCCGGGTCTCGCGACGCCGGATCGTCGAGCGAGACCGTCAGCGGGCGGCCGCGAGCATCCACATCTGCACCCCGTACGCGTGCAGTATGCCACCCTGCCGGGGCGACGCCGCCCGCCGGGGGCACGGCGTGCACCGCGTGAGCCCGGCGTCGCGCGCGGCTTGACGCGGAGCGGGCACCGCCGCGAGCATCGCGGCGTGATCGACGAGGCGCGCCTGCGCGAGCTGATCCGACCGATCCCGGACTTCCCGGCGCCCGGCATCCTCTTCCGCGACATCACCCCGCTGCTCCACGACCCGGACGCGCTCCGCGCGACCAACGACGCGCTCGCCGCGATCGGCCACGGGCTCGGCGCGAGCGTCGTCGCCGGGGTGGAGGCGCGCGGCTTCATCTTCGGCGTGCCGGTCGCGGAGCGGCTCGGCGCGGCGTTCGTCCCGGTTCGGAAGCCGGGGAAGCTCCCGGGCACGCGCGCATCGGTCTTCTACGAGCTCGAGTACGGCCAGGGCTCGCTCGAGCTCCACCACGACCCCTCGGTGGAGGGCCACCGCGTGCTCGTCGTCGACGACCTGCTCGCGACCGGCGGCACCGCCGAGGCGACGGCGCGCCTCGTCGAGTCGCTCGGCGGCACCGTGGCCGGCTGCCTCTTCGTCATCGAGCTCACCACGCTCGCCGGCCGCGAGCGGCTCACGCGCTACCCGGTGCACGCGCTGGTCCAATTCTAGCGACACCGGCCCATGCCGCGCGCGTGGTCGTCTCCCGTCCCGGCGTTACGATCCCCACATGAGCGACGCCGCCCGCCCCGCGTACGAACCGGTCGCCTGGCTCGACCGCCGCGTCCGTCTGCTCGACCAGACGCGGCTCCCGGCGGAGGAGCGCTACATCGAGTGCCGTGAAGTGGAGCAGGTCGCCGAGGCGATCTCGTCGATGCGGGTGCGCGGCGCTCCCGCGATCGGCATCGCCGCCGCGTACGGCGTCGCCCTCGCGACGCGCGCGGCGGAGACGGGCAGTGCGGTCGCGGCGGCAGAGCGTGCCGCCGCGCGCCTGGCGGCGGCGCGCCCCACGGCCGTGAACCTCGGCTGGGCGGTCGCCCGCGTGGGATCGGCGGTGCGCGCCGCGACCGGGGACGCGGCGGCGCGCGACGCGGCGCTCGCGGAGGCGACGCGCATCCACGAAGAGCAACGCGCCGCGGACCGCGCGATCGCTGAGGCGGGCGCCGCGCTCCTTCCGGAGGGAGCGCGCCTGCTCACGCACTGCAACACCGGTCCGCTCGCGACGGGCGGGCTCGGTACCGCGCTCGGCGTCGCGATCGCCGGCCATCGCGCTGGGCGCGTCGCGATCGTGTGGGTCGACGAGACCCGGCCGCGGCTCCAGGGCGCGCGGCTCACGGCGTGGGAGCTCGGGCGGCACGACGTCCCGTATGCCGTGATCGCGGACGATGCCGCCGCCACGCTGATGGCGCGCGGCGAGGTGGACGCGGTCGTCGTCGGCGCCGACCGCATCGCGACGAACGGCGACGTCGCGAACAAGATCGGGACCTACCCGCTCGCGATCGTGGCGGCCCACCACGGCGTGCCGTTCTACGTGGCGGCGCCGCTGAGCACGATCGACCCCATGACCCCGGACGGCGCGCGCATCCCGATCGAGGAGCGCGCAGAGTCCGAGGTGCTCGCCGTCGATGGGCGGCCGGTGGCGCCGGCCGGCGCGCGTGCCCGCAACCCCGCCTTCGACGTCACCCCGGCGGCGCTGGTGACCGCGATCGTGACGGAGGCGGGCGTGCTTCGCGCGCCCCTTGCGGCGAGCATCGCGGGGGCCGCCCGCGGCCCCGTGGCGTAGCGGGCGGCAGCGGGGCGCACCGGCACGGGCACCGCCCCACCCCACCCCGAGCCTCAGCCCCGCGGCGCGCGGAGGGCCGCCGTCCCCCGCGCCTCCCGCCGTCGCGCCTCTGCCTTCGCTCCCGGTGCGCGGGCGAGACCGCTCGTCCGACCCTGACCTTCCCTCGCGTCCGCCCGCGGATCCACGCGCTGCGGGCTCCCCGCCGGCGCCCGCATGACCACAGCGCCCGCGGAGGGCATGATCGATGCCGGGCGCCGCGACGGCGCCGCGGGGAGCGGGGAGCGGGGCGCGGTGGCGGGGATCTCCGGGCTGACGGCCGAGATCGGCGTGATCGGCGGGTCGGGCTTCTACCAGATCGAGGGGCTCACCGGGGCGCGCACCATCGAAGTGCCGACGCCGTTCGGCCACCCGAGCTCGCCGCTCACCATCGGCACGCTCGCCGGGCACCGCGTCGCCTTCGTCGCACGCCACGGCGCCGGCCACCGCATCCTTCCCTCCGAGCTCCCCTCGCACGCGAACCTCCACGCGCTCAAGCAGCTCGGGGTCTCGCGGGTGATCGGCGTGTCGGCGGTCGGCTCGCTGCGCGAGGGCATCGCGCCGCAGCACGCGGTCGTCCCGGACCAGGTGATCGACCGCACCCGGGGCCGGCAGTCGACGTTCTTCGGCGACGGTCTCGTCGCCCACATCGGCTTCGCCGACCCCTTCTGTCCGGAGCTCTCGAGTGCCCTCGCGCGGGCGAGCGAGGCCGGTGGCGTGACGACCCACCGCGGGGGCACGATGGTGGTGATCGAAGGGCCGGCGTTCTCCACGCGCGCGGAGTCGCAACTCTATCGATCGTGGGGCGCGGCGGTGATCGGGATGACGGTGATCCCGGAGGCGAAACTCGCGCGCGAGGCGGAGCTCTGCTACGCGTCGCTGAGTTTGGTCACGGACTACGATGTCTGGCACCCGACCGAGGCCGACGTGAGCGCCGACGTCGTCGTGCAGAACCTGCGGGCGAACGTCGCGCACGCGCGCGCCGCCGTCGGACGGGCCGTCGCCGCGATCGGCGGCCGCGCGCGCGGGTGCGCCTGCGGGGAGGCGCTCGCCTCCTCCGTGATCACCCCGCGCGAGCTCGTCCCGCTCGAGACGCGGCGGCGGCTCGCGTTGCTCCTCGAGCGCCACTGGGGGACGCCGTCGTGAGCGGGGGGAGCCGGTGACCGACACGCTGCCGCGCCGCGCCGGCCGCGACCTGCCGCCCGGCCGCGCCTTCGAGATCCGCGAGGAGCGTGACCCGCACGTGCTCGAGACCGAGCTCGCGGACGACCGGTCGTACGCCGCCTACGCGCTCGGCCACCTCGAGCCCGGGCTCTTCGAGTACGCGCGCTACTGGGTCGCCCGCGGGCCGGCGGGCTCCGCCGTCGTCATGCACGCGACCGCGATGGGCAACAGTGTGGTCACGGTGGGCGCGACGGAGGCGATCGCGGCGCTCCTCTCGCTGCACCCCGGCGCACGCGCCGCCTACGTGTCGACCGCGGCCCCGGAGCACCTCCGCGCGCTGCGGCGCAAGCACCAGGTGAGCGACGTCCTCCACATGATGCGGATGACGGTGACCGCGTCGACGTTCGCCCACGCCGCGGGCGGCGAGGTGCGCCGCATGCGCGGCCGCGACGTCAACCGCATCAACCGCCTCTACGCGACCGACGGCGGCCCGAGCCACTACCGCTACGACGCGATCGAGCGCGCCGTCTACTACGGCGCCTACGACGGCGCGCGGCTCGTCTCGGTCGCCGGCACCCACATCGTTGCCCCCAACCAGTCGCTCGGCATCGTCGGGAACGTCTTCACGGAGCCCGGCTACCGCGGGCTCGGGCTTGCCACGCGGGTCACGTCCGCCGTCACGCAGGAGCTCTTCGAGCGCGGCTGCGGCGACGTGACGCTCACCGTGGACCCTTCGAACACCCCGGCCGTCCGCGCCTACGCGCGGCTCGGCTACCGCCGCGGCACCCCCGTCGTCGAGGCGCGGCTCGCACGCCGCGACCTCTTCGGCGTCGGGCCCGCGCTGCGCCGCGCCGCGGCTCGCCGCCGCGCGGGCAGCCCTGGACTCGAGATCGCGCACGCACCCCCGGACCTGGAGGAGGACCGCGCATGACCGCGCAGATCACCGGTGACGTCGCCAACCCCGCGCTCGCACGCCTCGGCGTGCAGCGCGTCGAGTGGGCCGCGCGCGAGATGCCCGTCGTGCGCCAGATCCGCGAGCGCTTCGGGCGCGAGCGCCCGCTCGTCGGCGTGAAGGTCGCCGCCTGCCTGCACGTGACGAGCGAGACCGCCAACCTCATGCTCGCGCTGCGCGACGGCGGCGCCGAGGTGCGGCTCACCGCCTCCAACCCGCTCTCCACGCAGGACGAGGTCGCCGCCGCGCTCGCCGTCGAGTACGGCATCCCCACCTACGCGATCAAGGGAGAGAGCACCGAGACCTACTACCGCCACCTCGAGGTCGCGGTCGAGCACCGCCCCCAGATCACGATGGACGACGGCGCCGACCTCGTCGCGCTGCTCCACAAGTCCCGCCGCGATCTGCTCGGCGGCGTCGTGGGGGGCACCGAGGAGACGACGACCGGCGTGATCCGGCTGAAGGCGCTCGCACAGCAGGGCCAGCTCGCCTACCCGATCATCGCGGTCAACGAGGCGAACACCAAGCACTTCTTCGACAACCGGTACGGCACCGGCCAATCGACGCTCGACGGCATCATCCGAGCGACCAACATCCTGCTCGCCGGGAAGACGCTCGTCGTCTGCGGCTACGGCTGGTGCGGACGCGGCGTCGCCTCCCGCGCGCGCGGGATGGGCGCGCAGGTCGTCGTCACCGAGGTCGACCCGCTGCGCGCGATCGAGGCGACGATGGACGGCTTCCGCGTGATGCCGATCGCCGAGGCCGCGCCGCTCGGCGACATCTTCGTGACGGTGACCGGCGACATCAACGTGATCGACGTCCCGGCGTTCGAGTCGATGAAGAGCGGCGCCGTGCTCGCGAACTCCGGCCACTTCGACGCGGAGATCAATTTGAAGGCGCTCGCGGCGATGTCCGAGTCACAGCGAGAGCTGCGGCCGTTCGTCGACGAGTACACGCTCCCCGACCGTCGCCGCATCGTCGTCCTCGCGCAGGGCCGGCTCGTGAACCTCGGCGCCGCCGAGGGTCACCCGGCATCGGTGATGGACATGTCGTTCGCGAACCAGGCCCTCTGCCTCGAGTACATCGTCCGAGAGCACACCCGGCTCGAGCGGCAGGTCTACGACGTCCCGCGCGACATCGACGACGAGATCGCCCGCCTGAAGCTCGAGTCGATGGGGGTGCGGATCGACACCCTGACGGACGAGCAGCGCGCCTATCTGAGCTCCTGGGAGCTCGGGACGGCCTGAGCCGCCGAGGGCCGGCCACGGTGACACTGAGAGCGCCGGGCCGCATACTGCCTACCCAGTAACCGCTGCCGGCCGGCAGCAACCGTCCACCGTCCCCGCGCACGATCCGCGCCGCGGCGCCCGGGTCGGCGGGGTGCGCGGCGCGCGGGCGCGCCGCGGAGAGGCTGTCATGACGTCGTCCTTCATGACCGCGCCGTCGATGATGCTCACGAGCGAGTCGGTGACGGAGGGCCACCCCGACAAGCTCTGCGACCAGGTCTCCGACGCGGTCCTCGACGCGATCATCCGCCACGACCCGCACGCGCGCGTCGCCTGCGAGACGGCGACCACCACCGGCACCGTGCTCGTCTTCGGCGAGATCACGACCACCGCCTACGTCGACATCGAGAAGATCGTGCGCGACACGGTGCGCCAGATCGGGTACACGGGCTCGCATATCGGCTTCGACGCCGACACGTGCGGTGTGCTCACCTCGATCAAGGAGCAGTCGCCGGACATCGCGCAGGGCGTGAACCGCGCGCTGGAGGCGCGCGAGGCGCACGGGGAGGTCGACCCATACGACCTCGCGGGCGCCGGCGACCAGGGCATGATGATCGGCTTCGCGTGCGACGAGACCGAGGAGTACATGCCGCTCACGATCTCGCTCGCCCACGCGCTCACGCGGAGGCTCGCGGAGGTGCGCAAGAACGGCACCCTGCCGTATCTGCGGCCGGACGGGAAGTCGCAGGTCACCGTCGAGTACTCCTACGGCGTACCGCGGCGGCTCGACGCCGTCGTCGTCTCCGCGCAGCACGCGCCCGAGCTGAGCGACGACGTGATCCGCCGCGACATCGAGAACCTCGTGATCCGCGCGGTCTGCCCGGACGACCTCCTCAACGACACCCGCATCTACGTGAACCCGACCGGGCGCTTCGTGACGGGCGGCCCGATGGGCGACGCCGGCCTCACCGGCCGCAAGATCATCGTCGACACCTACGGTGGCATCGCGCGCCACGGCGGCGGCGCGTTCAGCGGGAAGGACCCCTCGAAGGTCGACCGCTCCGCGGCGTACGCCGCGCGTCACCTCGCGAAGAACGTGGTGGCCGCGGGCCTCGCCGACCGCTTCGAGGTGCAGGTTTCCTACGCGATCGGCGTCGCGCACCCCACCTCGATCGCGTTCGAGTGCTTCGGGACCGCGCACGTGGAGGAAGCGGACCTGGCGCGGCTGGTCCACAAGCACTTCGACCTGCGCCCGGCGGCGATCCTCGACCGCTTCGAGTTGCGCCGGCCGATCTACCTGCAGACGGCGGCCTACGGGCACTTCGGCCGGCCGGACCTCGACCTCTCGTGGGAGCGGCTGGACGTGGCCGACACCCTGCGGCGCGAGGCCGGCCTCTCCGCGGTGCGCTCGCACCACGCCTCCTAGGACGAGGACGGACGCCGCCCGCGGCGTCCTTGGACGCACTCGGGGCGGCGGCTAGGATCCGGCAATGCTCGCGATCGTTCTCGTCGGCGGGGAGGGCACGCGGATGCGGCCGCTCTCGGCCGAGACGCCGAAGCACCTCATGCCGATCGTGCACCGGCCGCTCCTCGAGCAGCTGCTCGACCACCTGCGGATGCACGGCGTCGACCGCGTGCGGCTCGCGCTGCGGCGGCCCGGCGAGGCGATCGAGGCGGCCGTCGGCGACGGCAGCCGCCTCGGGCTCCGCGTCGACTACACCTACGAGGACGAGCCGCTCGGCTCGGGCGGCGCCATCGCGCACGCCGCCGCGGGGTGGGACGAGCCGTTCCTGGTCTGCAACGGCGACATCATCACCGACCTCGACGTGACCGCGTTGGTCGAGGCGCACCGCGCCCGCGGGGCCGAGCTCTCGCTCTCGCTCCACGAGGTGGACGACCCCTCCCCCTTCGGCGTCGTCGTGCTCGACGCGGGCGGGCGCATCACCCGCTTCGTGGAGAAGCCACCGCGCGCGGAGGCACCCTCCCGCCTGATCAACGCCGGCACCTGGCTGTTCGAGCCGGGGCTGCTGCGCGAGATGGACGGGTCGCGCTTCAACCGCGTCGAGGACGGGCTCTTCCCCCGGCTCGCGGCCGAGGGGCGCGCGATCGTCGGGTTCCGGTCCGACGCGTACTGGATCGACGTCGGTCGCCCGGAGAGCCTGCTGCGCGCCAACCTCGACCGCGTGGACGCGGAGACCGCCGTCGCGCCGGGGGCGAGCGTCGCCCCCACCGCGCGCGTGGAGCTCCCCGCGGTCGTCGGCGCGGGCTCGACGCTCGAGGCGGGCGCGGCCGTGAGCCGCAGCCTCCTCTGGGAGCGCGTCACGGTGGGGGCCGGCGCGGTCGTGCGCGATTCCGTGCTCGCGACCGGCGTGATCGTCGGCGCGGGGGCCGTGGTCGAGCGCTCCGTGATCGCCCACGGCGCCGTGATCGCGGCGGGTGCCTGGCTCGTGGACGAAGCGATCGAGCCGCGGGCGTACGTCGCGCCCGCCGCCGCGGTGCGATGACCGATATCAAGTTCGGCACGGATGGCTGGCGCGCCGTCATCGCGGACGACTACACGTTCGACAACGTGCGCCTCGTCTCGCAGTCGCTCGCCGAGTACCTGAAGCGACACGAGCTCGCCGGTCGCGGGGTGGCGATCGGGTACGACACGCGGTTCCTCTCGGGCTCGTTCGCCGGCGCCACCGCAGAGGTGATGGCCGGCAACGAGATCCGTGCCTGGTTGAGCGACGGCTTTGTGCCCACCCCCGCGCTCTCGCTCGCCGTGCGCGAGCACAAGGCCGGTGCGGGGGCGATGATCACGGCGAGCCACAACCCGGCCCGCTGGAACGGCTTCAAGATCAAGCCGCACTTCGGCGGCTCCGCGCCGCCCGAGGTCACCGCCGAGATCGAGCAGGCGATCCCGGGCATCATCACCGGCGACCGCGTCCAGCACATGCCGCTCGGCGAGGCCGAGGCGCGCGGGCTCGTCGACCGCGTGGACATGCGGACGCCGTACGTGCGTGCCGTCCGCGAGTTCGTCGACCTCGACGCGATCCGCAGGGCCGGGATCAACGTGCTCGTCGACTCGATGTACGGCGCCGCGCAGGGGATCACCAACGAGGTCGTCGGCGAGGGGCCCACCCGTGTGCACGAGATCCACGGCGTGCGCAACCCCTCCTTCCCGGGCATGCGCGCGCCGGAGCCGATCGCGGCGAACCTCGGCGAGCTGATGTCGACGATCAAGCAGGGCGGGTACGACGTGGGCCTCGCGACCGACGGCGACGGCGACCGCTTCGGGCTCGTCGACGACCAGGGCCGGTTCGTCACGCAGCTGCAGACGTTCGCGCTGCTCGTGCACTACTTCCTGGAGATCCGCGGCGAGCGCGGCCCGATCGTGCGCTCGGTGACGATGACGCGGATGGTCGACAAGCTCGGTGAGCGCTTCGACTGCCCGGTCTACGAGACGCCGGTCGGCTTCAAGTTCCTCGGGCCGAAGATGATCGAGACCGGCGCGATGATCGCGGGCGAGGAGTCCGGCGGCTCGGCGTTTCGCGGCCACATCCCCGAGCGCGACGGCGTGCTCGCCGGGCTGTTCTTCCTCGACTGGATCGCGCGCACCGGCAAGCGGCCGTCGGAGCTGTTGCGCGACCTCCTCGACATCGTGGGCCCGCACGAGTACGACCGCGTCGACATCACGATGCGCCCGGAGGAGCAGGCCGCGGTGCGCGAGCGCATCGGCGCCGCGCAGCCGAAGGACATCGCGGGGCTCGCCGTCGAGGGCCGGGACTCGATCGACGGCTACCGGTTCATGCTCGAAGGCGGGTGGTGGCTGCTGCTGCGGTTCTCCGGCACGGAGCCGCTGCTGCGCATCTACGCCGAGATGCCGACGATGGCGCAGGTCCAGGACGCGCTGCAGGCCGGGCAGGAGCTCGCTGGCGTCACGCTCTAGAGCGTGACGGCGCCGTCCCCCCGCATGCGAGCACTCGACGCCCCAGACCTGTACGAGCGGCTCGACCCCGCAAACATCCGCGCCCGCATCGCCGACCTCCCGCGCCAGGCCCGCGAGGCGTGGTCGCAGGGGTGTGAGTGGCCGCTGCCGGCAGAGCTGCAGCGACGGCCCGCGCGTGTGCTGCTGCTCGGCGTGGGCGGCTCCGCGATCGGCGCCGACGTCGTCGCCTCGCTCGCCACGGACGACTCCACCGTGCCGGTGCAGCTCATCCGCAACTACGCCGCCCCACCCACCGACGGCCGAAGCCTCGTCGTCGCGTGCTCGTTCTCCGGGGAGACCGAGGAGACGCTGCTCGCGTTCCAGGCGGAGCTCCACACGCCCGGTCCGCGGCTCGCGGTCACGACGGGCGGCACGCTCGCCGAGGTCGCCGAGCGCGCCGGCGTGCCGGTGTTCCGCTACACGTGGGACGGTCCGCCCCGCAGCGCGCTCGGCTACGGCGTCTTCGCGTTGCTCGCGATCCTCTCGCGCGCCGGCGTGCTCGGGGCGGATCCAAGCGTCGTCGATGCGACCATCCGCGGCCTCGAGGCGGACGCGAAGGCCCTCGGCGTCGACACGCCGTACGAGCGCAACCCCGCGAAACAGCTCGCCCACTGGCTGCACGGCGGCGTCCCGGTGGTGATCGGCGCCGACATCCTCGAGGTCGCGGCACGCCGGTGGGCGGGGCAGATCGCCGAGAACGCCAAACAGTGGGCGCTGCCCGCGGCGCTGCCGGAGATCGATCACAACCTGATCGTCGGGTTCGGTGCGCCGGCGCATGCGCTGCCCTCGCTGCGCGCGCTGATCCTCGACGGCGCCGCCGTGCACCCGCGCAACCGCCTGCGCGCGACCCTCACGCTCGAGGCACTAGTCGGAGCCGGCGTGCCCGGGAGGGCCGTGGAGGTGCCCGGCGCGTCGACGCTCGAAGCCGCGACGCGCGGGTGCTACCTGGGCGACTGGACCTCGCTCTACCTCGCGATACTCAACGACGCTGACCCCGCGCCCGCCGAGCCGATCGACCGTCTGAAGGACGCGCTCTCGCGCAGGGCGGAGCGCTGATCGGGCTCGCACCGGACGTGACGGCGGTGTGGCCGGGCGTGGGCCCGGCCACACCCGTTCGTGACGGTTGACCTGGAGGACGCGCTCCCTAGCGCTTCGTGAACTGTGGCGCCTTGCGAGCGCGCTTCAGGCCCGGCTTCTTGCGCTCCTTCACGCGCGGGTCGCGCGTGAGCAGCCCCTCCTGCCGCAGCGGCCGGCGGTACCCGTCGTCCGCGACGACGAGCGCACGAGCGATCGCCTGCCGGATCGCGCCGGCCCAGCCCGAGATGCCGCCCCCGTCGACCTTCACCTGCACGTTGAACGAGCCGCCGGTCTCGGTCGCCGCGAGCGGGCGCAGCATCTCCTGCCGCAGCGAGGCCCGCGGCACGACGTCCTCGATCGGCTTGCCGTTGATGATCACGGTGCCGTTCCCGGGGTAGAGGCGGACCCGCGCGACCGAGGTCTTTCGCCGCCCGAGGCCGAAGTAGTAGTGCTGTTCGGTCGTCATCGCCGACTCCTCATTCGACCGGGTGCTCGTCATAGTGCGCCTGGATCGCGGCGACGACGTCGGGCTTGTTCCACGAGGACGGGCCCTCGATGCCGAGGCGCTGCGCCTCCGCGTCGAGCTCGGAGCGGCGATAGCGGCTCAGCGAACCGGTCAGCCGGAGCGCGGCCTCGTCCGCGGCCGGGCGCGCGCTCGCAGCGGACGCAGCGGACGCCGGCGTCGCTCGCTCACGCCGCGCGGGCGCGGCGGCCCGCTC
>Ga0194131_10010818_pt1 | contig 11054 bp, 15 predicted proteins | sample TA2KigO120mmetaG_FD_148631 | JGI IMG/M metagenome (GOLD analysis project Ga0194131, IMG submission 148631) | Freshwater microbial communities from Lake Tanganyika, Tanzania - TA2015053 Kigoma Offshore 120m | ecosystem: Environmental > Aquatic > Freshwater > Lake | place: Tanzania: Lake... | reverse complement strand
CACATGATGATTTTCCAACCCTCTTTTTGCAAATTAATGGCTTTTTTTATAACATCTTTTAGAGGTGGTCCTATTTCTGGATATCCTCTATGAGAACGATAAAAAGTAGTATCATCGAAATCTAAAGCAACATATTGTTCTCCGTTACTACTTTTCCTCAACATAATCATTCAACAACCTGTAAGATCTTAAAGAAACTAAGATAGATGGTTTTATTATTCTTGTTCTTCATAATATAATTCCATTTCATCTCCATCTTTATCAAGAGTATTGATATCAATATTTTTTAATCTATTTTTAATATTGCTGCGAATTTTCTTGAAGTTTCTCTTTTTACGATCAAATTTGTTATCTTCATCGTCATAATATTCGTTTCTCTTTAAAGTGCGTCCCACTTTTTACCTTTCTATTATAGAATAGACAATTGTTGTTTATCAAATTTCGTCAACAATTCTTGTTTGTTTTTTATGTTCCACTTTGGATGAATTATTTCATCAATAAATCCATATTTAATTGCTTCCTCTGCTGACATATACCAATCTTTATTATGCATTTTTTCATATATTTCTTTTTTATTTAAAAAACTTTGACTAACCATTGTGTTGATAAACCCGTCTTCTTCTTTAACTGAAACATCAACGTAATTTCTTAATGCTGGTAATGTCATCATTGGAGATGAAATGCTTGTTTGGTGAATCATTAAAGCTGTTTTGGAATATGCATACCTATAATGTCCAGATATTAACAATAAAAATCCTGCGGACAAACAACATCCCATACCTATAGTCACTATTGGTATATTTATAGATCTCATATAATCAATAAAAAAACCTACGTCATAAGTACTTCCACCAGAGCAATTAATGTAAAAGAATATAGGCGAAGAATCTTTTTTCTTAAGACACTCAAATTGTAACCATGCATGAGTTATAGTCTGCTCATCTACTGTAGAATTAAAAATTATCTTTCTATCATCAAAAATTTTTGAAACAAGTAAATCATTATTTATCAAATTAACATTTTCATTTTGCTGTTCTTCTTGCTCTGAATTATTTTCATTTTTATTTTCTTTTACTAAAGAATTCATAACCACCTCTTCCTTTAGTTTTATTATTCTACACCAATAATATAACAATTACACCAAAAAATAGCAACTAATAAATAAAAATAGCTATTATGATCAACCAACATCTAAATCACTTTTTATCGGAGAAGAATTTGCAATAACTTCATCTTTCTTGGATGAACCGTGAGAACTACCATAATAATAAGACACTATGGCACCCCATGCTGTCGAAAGAGAACCAAACAACATCATAATAGCTCCACTAGTATCTGTTGGAATTGTCACAAACACTAATGTAAATACCAAACCGATATAACCAGCAGTAATAAACCATGCCAAAGCTGGCATATGCCACTCTGATTCTCCTGTTGTTTTAATTATTTCTAGTTCTCTATTTCTTGCGCTTTGAATATCAGCAGTAACCACCTGCATTTCTGCCAATTGCAATTTTTGCAACTCTTCTTTATGAGAAAGCTCCAATTGCTTAATTTTTACAAAAGAATCTGGGTCGCTAATCAACTTCTCCATGATTTTGTCTTGATTATTTTCCACACCCAAAACTGAAGCAATCATGCTGCCAACTTTTTCGCCAGCATTTCCTAATAAAAGAGATCCAACTAATGGCGCTCCTTTACCAACTAAAGACGATAGATTTTTAAATTTCAATTCTTTTCTCCCAAATTTAAGTAACTTGCCTAAATTAATCATATAAATATCACCTAATCAACTTTCTTAACATATCAAAATACCTTTTTTTTGTTGTAGAAGGAATCTTATTACTCATCATTTCAGCAAATTCTTGATAATTATTGTTCTTAATACTGTTTCTGACTTTAGTGCCAGATATTCTTGCTATAGGATCTTTTGAATTATCATCTCGTTTAATTGCTACAACATTATAAGAATATTCTGTTGGATATTGCTGATTTTGTTTTGTTTGTTTTTCATATGCAGCAACTCTATCAGAACCACAATAAATATTAATTATAGAAACTTCTTTAGTATTAATAAATTTATCCACTAAATCTGGTATAAATCCAGTGATAGCCTTATTTATAATCACTTTACCACCAAGATGACTTAATATTTTTTTTCTTAAATCAAAAGGAACTGGATTATCTGAAGATACTTTGTTTCCAGCTAAAAACAAGTATACTTTATCGTTTCGCTTCATCGCTTCTTCAATTATTTTATAATGACCAGCAGTTGGTGGTTGCATTCTGCCAACAATAACGCCAATTTTTTTTCCACGAATTGCCTCGAATAAATATTTAATTATCAAATTTTTAAATAAAGTATTCTCAGCAATTTTATTTAAGTTTTTCTGTCCCAAAAATATTCTAAGTAACTGCACAGACTTTCCTTCGTTAGTTCTTGCTTTAATGCTGTGAATGGCGTTAGACATTTGATCCAATTCATCTCTAACTTCGAGAAATGTTTCTTGGGTTTTCCTAATATGAATCTTATCGTATTTAACATCTCTTTGAAAAGTTCCTTTTCTTACTGATAGCACTTTTTCTGCGCCGCCACTTTCAAATTCTTTCTTAAGATCTTCCAATTTTTTTAATGCTATGTTAATAAATTTATCAAATTTTCCAATAATGCTATTAACAGCAGAAAAATTAAATCCCTTATTTTTCATAAAGAATAATAATTTTTCATTTGCAGGTTTATTCGGAAAACTTTTTTCAATGTAACTTATAATTCCTGGCGTTTTCAATACGGATATACCAAAAACACGATCTGCCACATTTTCTTTAAATTCTGCCATAATACCTGGTGTCCAATCTCCAGCAACACCAGTACCTTTCATTGCTGTTTCTCTATAATGCCACAAGAACTTGTTTATTTCTGGAAAAACATGGGTTATTTTTGACATTTCTCCAGTTTCTAAGTCTTTTATAACTACTCCTTCCGGCCACGAACCGGCAATATTGTTTCCTTTTTTATCAAATTTTGGTGGTGGGGATATATCTGAAGCTGGCAATTTATTTAGCAATTGATCTATTAATTTATCTTTAATGTTTAACTGACTCTTCTTAATCAATGCTGATAAACGATCTTTTTCTTTTTTGATTTCTTCTGCATTAACACCAAGAGACTTCATTTTCAAAACTTGAAAATTGCTCATATTTTTGAATATTTTATTTGGTGAAGAAAGAATGTTTTCTAAACGATCTAAATCTCCAGCCACGGATATTTTGTATTGCTTAGTATTAACTACACTCTTTCCTAATACTAAAAATTCTACTCTTTCTATTTTTTTTACTATCTTTTTATCTTCCAGATCGTAAAAGTATAAATCTATTTTTCCAGAAATTTTTCTAAGTTTTTTTACCAAAAAAGCATAATTCTGATCATGGAAAATTATAGCATCACTGCCATACTCAATAGCATTTGGAATAGATTCAAATAGAACTTCACAATCTATATAATCTCCAGGTTTTAAGTTTTTTTCAATAATTTCTTTGGAGTTAAGCAATGCAGCGGTAGCAGCGCGTAATGCGTTGAACATTGGTTTTTTAGCCCAAGCATCTGGATTTCTCTTTTTTTCTGCCTGTCCTTTAACTAATCTAGCAAAATATAATTTTCCATTTTCATCTAAGCCAAAACCCAAATTTGCACTACCATCAAATTTAATTGATACTTCGAGTGAACTGTCATTATTTGCTAACTTCCTAACTGTATCAATAAATTTAGATATTTCTAAAGCATCTAAGTGATCTATTCCTTCCTTTAATATCACAACACATCTCCAAATATTGTGTTTGCAAACAAATATTATAAAATAAATATGTTAAGAATAAATTAAATAAATTCTGGATGTGTCAATATTGGTTTGATTCTATTTGATTCTAAAAACATTTCTTGTTCATAAAACATTTTATCATTTTCGTTTAGAGAAGACCATTTTTGTTCTATCTCCCACATTTTTTTATTAACCTCATGAGGTTTGCATAAAGCAGTGCAATTGCTAAAACATTCTACATCCTCTATGATACTCCTCACTCTGTTTCTTGCTTGCATGTCATTCCAAACATCTTTAAATGATTTTTCATTAACATTTCCATAAGAATACTTTTTATGACCTCTATGATTAGGACATATATAAACATGTCCGTCTGCACCAATGCAAGGTTGTATTTGACTTCCCAAACACTTTTTATAGTTTCTACCAAATGTTTCTGGATTATCAACTAAATCATCTAATTTATAATGATTTATCTGATATTTGTTACCTAAAATCTCTTTAGCAATGACTAACTGTGGCATCACTTCATTTTTCCAAAAATTAACTCTATCTTGTTCTCCACCTTTTTCTATTACGGTTATCTCTGGCTTAAATTGACAATAATCAACATCAAAACGATTAAAAGTATCGGCAAAAGCGACTACTTCTTTATAGTTATATTCTGTAATAACAAACCCTGCACCGATTACCAAATAAGAATTCCTTTGTTTTTTTTCTTCAATTAATTTACCAACATTTTCCAACATTTTATTCCAATTATTGTTTTTGTTGGTAATTCTTATTTGATTATATGAATCCTCCGTACCAGCATCAACGGAAAATCTCAACCAAGAAAAATACTTACATATAACTCCAAACAAGTCAAATTTGTCTAACAGGGTGCCATTAGTGAACATGCCCATCTTTATTGGGGAATTTTCTCCAATATAAGTAATAATTTCCTTTAGAGAAGGATTGATGGTTGGTTCTCCACCACCAGTCCAGTTAATAGCTTTCACCTTCATTTCTATCAAATCTTTGCATATTTCTAGCATTTTTTCTCTACTTAAAACAGAGTGATCATAAGTAGAAGTGCCTCTGAATTTCTCAAAATGAATATGAGAAGAAAGACAGAAAGAACATGAATGATTGCATATGTTACTAGGATCAAATTCTACTAAAACTGGTGATGTATTTCCCGTTCTCAAAAACTCAATTACATTTTCTATGTTTGCAATTAATTTATCTTGTGGTGAAAATATTTTGCTCATAAATTATCTCTTAAATAGTTTTGCAGAGTATCCAAAAAATATCTCGCTCTAGCTTCTGTCGTGTGATAACGAAGTAAATGTTCATAACCATTTTTAGCAATTTCAACCATCATTTTATTTGCTTCTTTTGTGTCTCTTAAAAAATCTTTTATTTCTTTTTCCATTGTTGATGAACTGCTAAATTGAATCAAATGATTAATATTAAAAGCATTTGGCATATGAATAAGTATGGGTTGTGTAAACAGCAAACAACCGGCAGCCAAAGACTCCCAAAATCTTCCAGCATTACAACCATAGGCACCGTATGCATCAACAGCAATTTTTGAATTTGCTAAAGTAGCATAATAAGAAGAATGATCTCTGCCTCCAGTATCTATATCTACAGTAGAAATACCGTCATAATTATTTTTTATAAATGAATTTTGTATATTCATCTCTATCAGCTTGTCTTCTATGTTCTTCCTCCAAGGTTTTGTTGAATCGTGAGGTCCGAACATACAACAAACAGATATATTTCTATGTATATGAAAATTTTCAAAATCTGGTTTGATATGAAAATATCTATTCTCAGCTGCAAATGGAAAAGGAAAAACATTATGTTCGTGTTCTTGATTTATCCTCATCTCTCTTTTAAAGTATATCAAATAATCTTCTGGTTTACGATTATAGATATACTTATCTTCTCCATCAAGATAAACCAATTTATCTTCCCAACTGCTTTTTATTAATCCTTCTTTTACACCATTGTTGGAAGTTATAAGCACAAAATCAGATTCATCACCAAAATTCTGCAATGAATCTGAATTTGTATCACAAAAGTTCCAATATTTTGTAGCAGCATAATTGCTTCTTTCGCTACACTTTATTTCTACCTTTACCCCCTTAGCAATAAGACAATTCAATCCCTCAATTAAAGAAGCAGAACAAAAATCATATTCACTCGTTTGTATAATCAGTATCTTCATTTTTTTCCACAAATTTTCTCCACAACTCATATTCTTTCTTGTATATATCACTAAAATTTATTGAAGTAGGTTTAATAGGTTTTCTTATCAATTTATAACCAATTTCGGCTATAGTTTTATCTTTTTTTCTAAAATTGCATTTAGGACAAGAAAGCACTAGATTATCCCAAGATGCCGCGCCTCCTTTACTTTTTGGATAAATATGATCAATCTCTGCTATATCTTTTGATACTGCCACACGACAATATTGACAGATTCCTTTATCTCTATTGTATATCGATGATTTACTCAACTTAATATAATACTTGGGTCTACTACCAAACTTTCTCAACAAAATTATATCTGGCACTAAATATTTATATTTTACAGAATGTATCATATTGTGTTGATGTTCAGAAAGATTATCTGAAATAATGATCCACCTATTATAATCCACGATTTCGAATTTATTGGCGACTATACGATCAAATTTATCTTTTATTGACTTGTGTATGACAATATCTGCTATTTCTTTATAAATCATTCCAATAGCATCTTCAACAATTGTTACATTAACAGGTTCCCAAAATTTATTAATAACCAAAACATTATGTTGCAAAAATGACTTTTTTTCCATAACACCACAACCCTTAAAAAAACTTTTTTAAATATTAATCGCCCTTTCCTCTAATAGAATTGATACAACTAGATATGCCACTAGCTGTGATTGTCAATAAAATAACAGTGCCGCAAAAGATCCAAAAATCACTCATTACAAACTGAAGAATTTCTAACATATAATACCCTCAATATAGTTTAAAATTAGTTGTGTGACTGCATAATTCTAATTAATTACCTTAATTTCTATTGGCTTTAACGCTTGTTTATTTGATTCTAATTTTGGAATTTTGATAGTCAATATTCCATTTTTAAGAGAAGCATCAATAGCATTCAAATCATATTCTTTTTCAGAAATATGAAATTCTCTATAGAATGAAGATTTATGAAGCTCTCTCCACATATAATTATTGTTATTTTTTTCGTTACTGTTACGAGATTCTCCTCTCAAAGAAAGCACTCCACTGCTATAGTTAATGACGACATTCTCCTTTTCCAAACCAGGAACAGAAGCTTCAATAACTAACATGTTTTTTTCGTCAATTACGTCTACTTTTGGATATGAAAATTTCTTTTCTTTTTCGATAAGAGAAGTGTTAGATAGTTGATTAAAAAAATTATGTTGCAATTGTTGAAATAATGTATGAAAATCATCAAAATGGTTGTTGAGATGATTAAATCTAATAAGATTTGCCATGTTATATTCTCCTTATATAAAGTGAGTTATCATTTCGATGTTCAATTGAATCATCGTATCACACAACTAAATTATACTATATTGAGGGTTCTATTTTTTTTATTGCTTTCAGTTCTGTTCTCATAATATCTTTTTCGGACCACATATAAGGTCTCATTACATTAGATATTAATGAAAAATTACAAGTAACTAAACCTTGATCGTAATACAAATTGTTTTCTTTTTTAAAATAATGATACCAATCTTCTGCCAAATGATTGCAATGAGTTGGATCTCTGCGATAAGCAGAATCAGAAATGGGTGTTTCAATTATCAATGAACAATTTGGTTTCAAAACTCTATAAATTTCATTCATCAAAAAAATAAATGGAGTTCTTCTCTTATTAAGAGCATCCCATATTACTTTAGGAATATGTTCTAACACATCAAATGCTTGCACTAAATCATAGACATCATTTTTAAATGGTAGTTCTTCAAAACCTAAATTACATTTAACGTCTGGATTTCCCACAATATCTACAGTAGTATTGTAATACTCTTCCATTTCTCTGCGATTGTTCCCTGCTCCTAATTCTAATTTTTTCATCTTATTTTCTTCTGTTTATCTTTCTGCTTTTTTTGGCAACTTTGTCTGCTCTCTTCCTCTTTCTTTTATAATTATAGTTAAACTTGTTTTTTGGTGTTTTTTTGTCGGTTGCCTCAATAACTTTCTTGGCATCTTTTTCTGTTTCTATTTCTTGCAATTGATTTTCTATTGACCTTGCAAAATTCATAAGAATATCCTTCTATATAAACAATATTTTATTGTATTTACTCTTATTGCATTGTTGTTAAAAATTAGAAGAAATAATATGCTTAACAACATTACCGTTATTTATTTTAAACTTAATTAAATATTCTTTTATCTCCCCCAATGAATGTAAGTGCCCCAATGATAGTTTTTCACTCCAACGCAATCTAGGTAAATCAAATCTTGACATTTTATGCCAAACATTATTTTTTAGATTATTTTTCAAAGTATTATCTAATTCAATAGGATTTTTTATTCCCATATATTCAATTATTTCTTTAGCACAAACGGCATTAAAAAACCACTCTTCCACATTTGCCCAACCCAACTCCGTGTTTTTATATCTCTCAGCTATTTCGAGTGCTTCTCTGTATTCACAATGATTTGTCTTTATTGGAATAATATATTTCAAAATCTCCTTACGAAACATCATAATGTCTGTAGCCAATAATCCATTTACGTCTTCAGCTGCTGAAATAAATTTGCCAGAATCAATAAATTCCTGTATGGCAAGATTAAATCCTTTTTCTTCAAAAAACAACACATCAAAATTATGCAAAACAATTATGTCTCTATCAACAGACATAGCAAATTCCAAACCTTTATTAATTTGTTCTAAAGCCCCGAACGCATAACCAGATACATCAGTTTTGATATAAGTATTTTCTGACAACCCTGTTATAAAATGTTTGTCTTCTCCTTCATACAAAGTTGTTATCCATATATCTTTACCAAAACTAAAATTCTCCCTGTATAAATCTAAGTTAATACGATATTGAGGAATTGATTTGTGATAACCAATCATGATAACATGAACGTTCTTATAATTAACCATTTTATTCTTTCTTCAATAATTCATGTTTTATTTGTTCGAATATTTCATGTTTTAATCTAGTTGTACTCCAACCATGATTTCTGTTAATGAAATGAATGGGTATGTTCAATTCAGAACCGGTTGCTTTCTTATTTTTATAATCATCACCAAGAAAACGTATTGATGGTTTAATTTCTTTCAACAATTTAACCAAATCTGCTTCCGTTTTATATGTTATAATACCATCAACAAACCTAATTGCTTTGAGAATATAACGTCTAATATTCAAATCTTGTACTGGTTTTAATTTTCCATTTTCAATGCTTGGATCTTCATGCAACAAAACAATCAATTGATCACAATTGTTATACGCTTCTTCCAAAGCATATATAACTCCAAGATGAATCAAATCATAAGATCCGGCAATAACTCCGATCTTTTTCATGTTATAATCCTGCTAGAAAGTCTGTCTTTCAATTGCTGATATATTTTTTCTGGTAACTGAATAGTCCTACATTTTTCACAAACAACAACTGGCATACCACCAAGATTTAACGATAAAATGCCGCTTTCATCGTAAGTATTGTGTTTACATGCTTCACAAACATATAAAGGTTTTTTTTCTTCTTTTGGATTAAAATTTACACCTTCAATTATGTTATTAAAATCTTCAACGTCTGACTCATTTTTCATTTAATTTCTCCACAATACTTTCTACAATAGCATGAAGCACCATTTCGCTTGCTAATTCTATTTCTCCATAATTTTTAGAAGGAAAATAAATATAATGTTTAATAAAAGATCTAACCAAACTATCTTCTTCATGACCATCAAAACCACAAATTAAAGCTGTATTTTTACATTTGCTGTTATTGCAATATGCTAATCCATTCATAATATTTGGAGATTTACCACTTGAACTAATGAATATAACTACATCATCAATATTTGCTCTATTAACAGAAAGAAATTGAGAAAAAATACTTTCATATCCATAATCATTGGCATAACAAGTGAGCAAAGAGGCATTGCTTAACGTTAATGCGCTAATGTTGCAACGTTTATTTAGATCATTAGCAATATGATCACAAATAGTATAAGAACCACCATTGCCAAAAAGAAAAACTCTGCTTTTTAGCTTTGTTGTTAAGAACATACATTCTTCAATATCCTTAACTATTTCTTTGTTACAACCACTAACGAGATAATTAATATTATCAAAAAATAATTTATATGACATTAATAAGAAACTCCTAATTGTTTAGCAATTGATTGAATTGTTATATGAATACCATCTTTAATATTAGTTTTTGTTTTCCAATCAAAATAAAAAGATGTTTTACTTATATCTGCCAAAGTTTCTTGCGCTTCATTTTCCTGATCTTCTGCATATGTAGGTAGTATCCAATCCTGTTTATTAGAACCAAAAATATCTGTTGAAACTAAATCATATATATTTTTTATTGAGTAATTAATGCCTGTTCCTACATTAAATGTTTCCGATTTTCTTTGACCAAGGTGATAACGATAATTTATCACTTTCATATGCACATCAATTACATCATCAACATAAATAAAATCTCTACGTTTGCTACCATTACCATATATAATCGGAGATTCTTTTTTTAACATTTTTGCTGCAAAACCACCAATACAGGGAGGAATATCCCGTTGAATATTCAAAGAAGGACCGTAAACATTAAAATAACGAAAAATAGTTGATGGCATTTTATTAACTCTAACAAACTGTGCCGCACACATTTTGCTAATTGAATATATTCCTTTCGGTGGAAAATGATCGGGACTCATCCATTCCTGTGTTGGATAAGTAGGATAATCATTAACCTTAATTTCATGAGGAACATTATCGTATTCTGCTGAAGTGTCAGCAAAGACAAAATGATCACAATTAAGTTTTTCAGCAACTTTTAATACTTGTAGTGTACCATTAACATTATTTTTGATTGCTTCATCTGGATAGTTTCTGCAATAGTATAATTCCCCTCTAGCTGCCAAATGAAAAACAATATCAACTTTTTTAAACCCAAACTTAAAGCTTATCTCCAGACTGTCTAGATATTGTACATCATTAACAATTAAATAAAAGTTAGGATTTTCAAGAA
>Ga0194131_10010809_pt1 | contig 11063 bp, 10 predicted proteins | sample TA2KigO120mmetaG_FD_148631 | JGI IMG/M metagenome (GOLD analysis project Ga0194131, IMG submission 148631) | Freshwater microbial communities from Lake Tanganyika, Tanzania - TA2015053 Kigoma Offshore 120m | ecosystem: Environmental > Aquatic > Freshwater > Lake | place: Tanzania: Lake... | reverse complement strand
CAGCTACGATATGTTCGATCAGGCGATCCTGCTTCGAGACCCTCAATCGGCTCCGTCGTATCCGTCCCATGATAACTCCATAACCGAGTTATCTGGGACAGCCCCATTCTTTGATAATGCTAGGAACTCTCTCGTGCCCGCGATCGCTTCGGCCAGGCCCACGCGCTGCACCTCGACCCCTTCGGCGAAGGCGGCGGCAAGACGCGAGGGCAGCGCCTTGTCGAGCATGACGAAGACGCCGATGTCGTCGGCGCGGCGGATCAGGCGGCCGAAGGCCTGCTTGAGCCGAAAGCGCGTGACCCGCTCGTCATAGGCCTTGTCGCCGAAGGCCTTGCGGCGCGCGCGATGGAGGATGTCGGGGCGCGGCCAGGGCACGCGGTCGAAGACGATGAGGCGGAGCGAGCGGCCGGGCACGTCGACGCCGTCGCGAACGGCGTCCGTGCCGAGCAGGCAGCTCTCCCGCTCGGCGCGGAAGATGTCGATGAGAGTCGCGGTGTCGAGCCCGTCGACGTGCTGCGCGTAGAGTTGGATGCCTGCCTGCTCGAGCGGCTCGGCGATGCGCGCATGAACCTCGCGGAGCCGCCGGATCGCGGTGAAGAGCCCGAGGCCGCCGCCGCCGGAAGCAAGGAACAGCTCGCGATAGGCGGCTGCCACCTGCGCGAAGTCGCGCTTGTCGACGTCGGTGACGACGAAGATCCGCGTCTGCGTCGGATAGTCGAAGGGCGAGGCGACCGCGGCGCGCATTGCCGGCGAGGCCAAGTGGCGCGCGCCAGACGATGATTCCGCCGCCGCCCAGTCGAGCTCGACCAGGCCGGTCGCATCGCGCAGCGTCGCCGAGGTGACGACGACGCCATGCGCCGGCTTCAGCACCGTCTCGGCGAAGGGCACGGTCGGATCGACCCAGTGTCGATGCAGGCCGACATCGAGATCGCGCGCCTCGATCCGGTCGACCTGCAGCCAGTCGACGAACTCCGGCGGCGTCGGCGCGGCAAGCGATTCCAGCATCGAGATCCAGCCGTCGAGCACGCCCTCGATCCGGCGGTTGATCGTGCGCGCCATCGCTTCCAGGCGAAGGCGCATCGCGGTGTCGAGCTCCTCCGCCTCGTCGTCGAGCCGCGCCTTCAGGCGATCGCGCAGCCGCGCCAGCGGACGGCGGATCTCCTGCTGGGCCGCGCGCAGCCGCGCCGCTGCGGCAACCATCCCCTCGATCGGGGGCTGCGCATCGGCCTCGATGCCGTAGGCGTTCTCGGTCTCGGTCGCCCGCGCGAAGACCTGCTGGCGGCAAAGCGCGAGGAAGCTCTCGGTGACGCCGTTGGGCTTGCCTTCGGCGAGGCGCGTCAGCCAGCCTTCCGAGGGCAGCACGCGCGCCGCCTCCAGCGCTTCGTCAAGCGCTTTCCTTCCCTCCTCGTCATCGACGACAAGATCCTCGACGCGGCGCTGCAGCCCTCGGCCCCGCGCGCGCCGGCTGCCTTCGGGCCCACGGATCCAGCGCTTGAGCTCGACCGCTTCGAGCCCGGAGAGCGCCAGCGAGAAGGCGGAATCCGCCGCATCGAAGACGTGATGGCCTTCGTCGAAGACGAGGCGATGCGAGAGCGAGCCTTCGGCCATGCCGCCGGAGGCGGCGATGCTCATCACCAGCGCATGGTTGGCGACGACCAGGCGCGCGCGCCGCGAACGCCGCATGGCGCGCTCGATGAAGCACTTGGTGTAATGCGTGCACGCCGAGTACACGCACTCGCCGCGCCGGTCGGTGAGCCCCAGCGCGCGCCCGCGGCCGACCAGATCGGCAAGCCACCCCGGAAAGTCGCCGCCGACCATGTCGCCGTCGCGCGTCGCCCCGGCCCAGCGCGCCAGCAGGCCCAAGGGGATCGCGTTCTCCGGATTGCCGCGGACGTTGCGCACGGCCTCCTCGAAATTCAGCAGGCAGAGATAGTTCTCTCGGCCCTTGCGGATGACGACGTTGAGCGCCTTGTCGGACGGGACCGGATAGAGGCGGTCGAGCTCGCCGTCGATCTGGTGCTGGAGGTTCCGCGTGTATGTCGAGAACCAGACCGAGCCCTCGTTCTTCTCGGCCCAGACGCTGGCCGGGGCGACATAGCCCAGCGTCTTGCCGACGCCGGTGCCGGCCTCGGCCAGGACCAGGCGCGGCTCGTCCTCGCGCTCGCGCGGGCTGAAGGCGGCGGAGACGGCGGAGGCGAAGTCGGCCTGGCTCGGCCTCGGCTCTGAGCGCTCGCCGAGAAGACGGGCGAGCCGCGCGCGCGCCTCCGAGGGATCGACCGGATGGCTTCCGGGCGGCGCCGGCGGCGCATGCTCCTGCCACTCCGGCAGGCGCCGCCAGACTTCGAGCGCGGCGGTGTGCGCGCGGTCTTTCTCGTCGATGCCGAGCGCGGCCAGCACCGCCGGTCTCCAGGACCAGCCGGCCGCCGCCATCACCTTGGCGATCGCCTCGGTCTCGATCTCGCGGTCCTGGGTGAGCTCGGTCAGCAGCGCTCGCGCCACCGCATAGAGCACGGCCGCTTCCGCCTCGGCCGATTCAGGCGCATCGAGCCCGACCGCCTCGGCGAGGCCGCGCGGCGTCGGCGGCACGAATCTCGCCGGACGCACGAAGGCGAAGAGCTCGACCACATCGTGGCCAGCGACCGCCTGGTTGAGGCGCCGCCCGACCGCCTTGGCGTGAGCGAGGAAGGGCCGCGCGCCCGCCTCGATGCGCCGGACCGCCTCGCCTTTGGCGATGGTCTCGACATCGCCTTCCGGGTTCAGCCACACCACGCCCGCCGCGCGCAGCACCATTGCCGGCGCCTCCGGCAGAAGCACGCGGCGGGGAAGCGGTGCCTGGGTCATGGCGCGGCAATCATAGACGTAAGAGCTATGGAATTCGCGACGACCTCGCTGACGCTCGGCCCCCACCCCAACCCTCCCCCGGCTGCTTCGCAGCCGAGGGAGGGAGTCGAAGCGCGAGTCTGAACCCTCTCCCGTGCGACAGCGCGGCGGAGGGCAGGGTGGGGGTTGGAGCGATGCGGAGGTCGTCCCCAGCACAATTCATTTGACGCCGCCATCAACTCGGCGCGTCTTAGCCCTGCTCCTCCCTCTCGCCTGGTTCGATGATTTCCGCCTCCCTCGCGCCGCAAGGCGCCTCCACGCGGCACGCGCTGGCGGTGCTGGTGTTCCTGACAATCATCTGGGGTCTCAACTGGCCGGCGATGAAGCTCGCCGTCGAGGGCTTCCCGCCCTGGCAGTTCCGCGCCGCCTGCGCGCTGTTCGGGATCTTCGCGCTGTTAGCGATGGCGCGCATGAGCGGGCTTTCCGTGAGGCCGCCGCCGGGGCTCTGGGGCAAGCTCGCGCTCTCCGGCATCCTGAATGTCGCCGGCTGGCAGGTGTTCTCGGCGTCCAGCCTGCAATACATCGACTCCGGCCGCGGCGCGATCGTCGCCTACACCATGCCGCTGATGACGGCGATCATGTCGGTGTTCATCCTGGGCGAGCGCCTGAGCGTCCGCGTCACCGCCGCCTTGCTGCTCGGCACCGCCGGCATGGCGCTCCTGCTCCCCGACGACATCTTCGGCGGCAGCGACCGCCAGCTCCTCGGCATCGGTTTCATGCTGCTGGCCGCGCTCTCCTGGGGTGCGGGCACGGTCCAGCTCAAATACATCAAGCTGCCGATGCCGACGAGCGTGGCGACCGCCTGGTTCTTCGTCTTCGCCTTTCCCGTGCAGCTCATCGGCGGGTTGTTCGAGACGCCGCCGGACTGGACGACCCTGACCTGGCCGGTGGTCGTCGGCGCGATCTATGCCGCGACCATCCCGGTCGCCTTCGGCTATTGGGCGTGGTTCCGCCTGGTCGAGGTCATGCCGGTGACCATCGCCTCGATCGCCACCCTGGCGACGCCGGTGCTCGGCGTCCTCTCCGGCGCTCTCCTCTTGAACGAGCCGGTCGGCTGGCGCGAGATCGGTTCGCTGCTTCTCGTCGTCGTCTCGCTCGTGCTGGTGCTCTACCGCAAGGCGCCGGGCAAATGACTTTCACCTTGCGAAGCCCCCACCCTGCGCTCCCCCGTCTGCTGCGCAGCCGGGAGAAGGAGCACGCTTCGAGTCCCCTCTCCCGCGTCGTACGCGGGGGAGGGCTAGGGTGGGGGCCGCGCGCAGGCGCGGTCGGAGATATCGAGAGCCAAGAGAGGGGACCATCATGCTGATCGGCTATGTCAGCGACGAACGCTATGTCGCCATCGAAGGAGTCGCGCTCGAGTTCATCAAGGGCGGCGTCTCGGTCGCCGTGACCTCGCGCGCCTCAGGCGCCGTCCATGCCGATATCGCGCCCGGCGAATACGAGGTCGTGCTGGCCAAGGCCGGCTTCGGCGCCAAGCGCGTGACGATGGAGGTGGTGCGCGACCGGCCCTATCAGTTCCGCCTGCTCGCCGACCAGCTCCTCGGATACCCCTGGCCGAAATACGTCCAGTCCGGCGAGGAGGCCGAGTTCCGCGTGCACTCGCCCGAGGCCTTCCATATGGAGCTCTGGCGCTATGGCCTCGAGAAGGAGCGCGTCGCCGGGCTCGGCTGGTGGGACGAGCACGGGCCGCGCGCCATGGTGCAGATCACCCCCGACGGCGACTTCACCCAGACCGGCGTGCAGTGGAGCAAGACGGGCTATGCGAGCCCCGGCTTCCGGCCGAAGGCGAAGGCGCCGGAGAAGAGCGGCCTCTACTATTTCCATGCCTCGACCAAGTCGGGGCTCTTCCTCTCCTTCCCCTGGATCGTGGCGCCGCGGAAGCCGACCGAGAAGATCGCCGTCCTCGCCTCCAACATCACCTGGAACGTCTATAACGCCTTCGGCGGGCGCTCGAACTACATCAACACCGACAAGCTGCCGGCGACGCCGACGGTGAATTCGCGCCAGGACCTGCTGCGCTACACCACCAAGAATTTCCTCACCTATCAGTCCGAGGAATACGCGCCTCTCTCCTTCGACCGTCCAGAGCCGATCAACTTCGTGCCCGAGAACGAGGAGCCCGCGAACATCATCGAGGGCCGCTCGGCCTGCCACATCGCTCCGGCCGAGTGGCGCTTCCTCGCCTGGATGGAGCGCGAAGGCTTCGGCTACGATTTCTGGGCCGAGAGCCAGCTGCACGAAGGCACGCTGCCGCTCGATGCCTACAAGATCCTGATCCTCTCGACCCACCCCGAGTACTGGTCGCGCGAGATGTACTTCAAGGTGAAGGCCTGGGTGCAGGAGAAGGGAGGCCGCCTGCTCTATCTCGGCGGCAACGGCATCGACTGCGAGGTCACCTTCCATGGCGATGCGGTCGTCTGCCACAACGGCGATGCGCGGCGCCTGCGCGCGCCGGGCAAGTACACGCCGCGCTTCCGCGACCGCGTCGAATGTCCCTCGAACCTGCTCGGCGTCGTCTTCGACTATGACGGCGCGATGACCGGTGCGCCTTACCGCGTCAGGGATGCGAGCCACTGGGTCTATGCCGGCACGGGTCTCAAGAACGGCGATCTCTTCGGCGAGAAGAGCCTGCATATGCGCTGCCCCGGCGGCGCCTCCGGCCACGAGACCGACAAGATCACCCCTTGGACGCCGAAGGGCACGGTGCACCTCGCCAAGGGCGAGAACCCCGACAAGGGCGGCGCCGACATGGTCTATTACGAGACCGCCTCCGGCGGCCGCGTCTTCTCCGCAGGCTCGATCGCGTGGAACGCCTCGATCTTCATCGACGACAAGGTCTCGAAGATCACCCGCAACGTGATCGAGCGGTTCCTGAATTAAGGGCTTCCCATCCACGGCTCACTACACCGGCGTGACAACTCGGGCGGAAGCAAGCACACTACCTTCGCGCGAATTGTGGGCGAGGCTGCAGGGTCGTATTCGGAGGGGGGATGGAGGCGCTGGCGAAGGCTTGGGCGAAAGCGCTCGCGGCTTTTCCCAAGATCATCAAGGTCGTCGAGACGCCACTCGGTCTGGCGGCGCTCGCGCTGCTGCTGCTCGCGATCGCGCTGATCTCCATCTCTGGCCGCCTCGGCGAATGGGCTCTGATCGGAGCGTTCGCTGCATTTTCACTCGCTGTTGTCCTGATTGTCATTCGGCACACCCAAAGGAATGGCAATCCTGGCAAGAACGGAGCAACCGATGCCGTTCCGCATCCTGGCGGACAAAGGCACTCCATCGTCGTCGTACTCATCGTCGAAGGAGACAAGCTCCGGCTCCAGGGCTTCAAAGACCAAGCCTATGCGAAGTTCAACGAGGCACTCTATATTGCTGGGCGACAGGGCGATCGAAACGGCGAAGCTACCGCGCATCACCGTCTTGGTGTCATAGCCCGCTCCCTTGGCCAGACCGACCAGGCGCGGCGGCACTACGATGCGGCGCTGCCGCTCTTTCGCGCCGAGCAGGACCGACTGGGCGAGGCCAACACGTATTTCTCAATGGCCGAGCTGGCGATGGCGACGGAACCGGACGAGGCATTGAAGCAATTCGAACGTGCGGTGACCCTCTGTGCCTCCATTGATCAACGCGATTGGCAGTCGCAAGCAAGGGAAAAAGCCGAAAATTTCCGAAACCGGCCCGCATAGGTCGAGGCCCCATATCTCATGCGGTCGACGCGGAGGTTTCAAAGATCACCCGCAACGTGATCGAGCAGTTTCTGAAGTAGGCGCACATCGACGCCCCTCACGCTTCGACTTACGGCGAAGCTCGCTTCGCCGCTCGCTCAGCATGAGGGTCTACTGTAACCTCTCAATAGCCTCATCCTGAGCGAGCGGCGAAGCGAGCTTCGCCGTAAGTCGAAAGGGGAGGCGGCCCCAATACTGCGAGAAGCGTCATCGCTCCCATGCTCGCCCTTGGCATCGAGACCAGCTGCGATGAGACCGCGGCCGCCGTCGTCGACGGCGATCGGCGCATCCTCGCGAGCGTCGTCGCCTCACAGCTCGATCGCCATCGCCTCTATGGCGGCATCGTGCCGGAAGTGGCGGCGCGCGCGCATCTGGAGCTGCTGCAGGGGCTGGTGCGACAGGCGCTCGACGAAGCGAAGGTCGGTTTCGCCGATCTCGATCTCGTCGCCGCGACGACGGGGCCGGGGCTGATCGGCGGCGTCATCGTCGGCTCGACCTTCGGCAAGGCGCTTTCGCTCGCGCGCCGCCTTCCCTTTCTCGCGATCAATCACCTCGAAGGCCATGCGCTGAGCCCGCGCCTCTCGAACGGCATCTCGTTTCCCTATCTGCTGCTGCTGGTTTCCGGCGGGCATTGCCAGCTGCTCGCCGTCGAGGGCGTCGGCCGCTACCGGCGCTACGGCACCACCGTCGACGACGCCGCGGGCGAGGCCTTCGACAAGGCGGCGAAGAAACTCGGTCTCGGATTTCCCGGAGGGCCGGCGATCGAGCGTGCGGCGAAGTCGGGCAATGCCGCCCGCTTCCCGCTGCCGAAGCCGATGCTCGGGCGGCCGGGCTGCGACTTCTCTTTCTCCGGCTTGAAGACCGCGGTGGCGCAGGCCGTCGAGGCGCTCGGCCGCGAACCGACTGCGCAAGAGCAGGCCGATCTCGCCGCGAGCTTCCAGGAAGCGGTCGCGGCTTCGCTCGCCGACCGCACGCGCAATGCGCTTCGCCGCTTCATCGACGAGCACGGGCCCGGCCATGCGCTGGTCGTCGCCGGCGGCGTCGCCGCCAACACGCGGCTGCGCGAGGTTCTGGCCGAGCTCGCCCGCGCGCATCACAACGGTTTCGTCGCGCCGCCGCTCGCGCTCTGCACCGACAACGCGGCGATGATCGCCTGGGCCGGGATCGAGCGCCACGCCTTAGGCGAGGAGGACGGGCTCGATGTCGCGCCGCGGCCGCGCTGGCCGCTCGATGCCGAGGCGCCGCCGGCGCCCTATGCCGGAGCGAAAGCGTGAGGGTGGGGGCATGAGGATCGCCGTCATCGGCGCCGGCGCCTGGGGAACGGCGCTGGCCCAGGTCGCGATCCGCGGCGGCGACGTGACGCTCTGGGCACGCGAGCCCGAAATCGCCGCCGCCATCGCTGCCGAGCACGAGAACGCCGCGTTCCTTCCCGGCTTCAAGCTGGATGCGAAGATCCGCGCGACCTCCGACCTCGCCGAAGCCGCGGCCGGGGCGAAGGCGGTGCTGCTGGTGGTCCCGGCGCAGTTCCTGCGCAATGTCGCGCGCGATCTCGCCCGCGTGCTCGAGCCCGGCGTTCCCGTCGTGCTCTGCGCCAAGGGGATCGAAGCCAGGACCGGCGCGCTGATGACCGAGGTCGCCGCCGAGATGCTGCCCGGCCGCGATCTTGCCGTGCTTTCGGGGCCCAGCTTCGCGCATGAGGTCGCACGCGGGTTGCCGACGGCGCTGGTGCTGGCGAGTACGACCGAGGGCCTGGCCGAGCGGCTGGCGATCAGGCTCGCGCGCCCGACCTTCCGGCTTTACGTCTCCGACGATCCGATCGGCGCCGAGATCGGCGGCGCGGTCAAGAACGTGCTGGCGATCGCCGCCGGCATCGTCGAAGGCGCCGGCCTCGGCGACAATGCGCGCGCCGCGATCGTCACGCGGGGCTTGGCCGAGCTGATCCGCCTCGGGCGCGCGCTCGGCGCCCGCCCGGAGACGCTGACCGGGCTTTCCGGCCTCGGCGATCTGGTGCTGACCTGCACCGGCGCCAGCTCGCGCAACCATGCCCTCGGCGTCGCGCTCGGCCAGGGAAAGACCGTGGCGCAGGCGACATCGGGCAAGCGCGCCGTGGTCGAGGGCGTCGCCAGCGCGCATCCCGTCCGCGCCCGCGCCAAGCGCCTCGGCGTCGAGATGCCGCTGGTCGAGGCGGTCGACGACATCGTCAATGGCGGCGTCTCGGTCGAGGATGCGGTTCAGCGGCTCCTCGGGCGGCCGCCGAAAGCCGAGGGCTGGCGCTAGCGCTCTCGTCAATCGTCCGCTAGCGTCGCGACGATCTTCACCGGGAGCTTCGATGCTTTACTACGTGCACCGTCTCGACAAGCAGGGCCATCTCGAGCTCAGGCTCAAGACGCGTCCGGTTCATCTCGAATACCTCAAGGCCAATGCTCATCGGCTGTTCGCCGCTGGGCCGGTGCTGACGCCGGATGGCAAGGCGCCTTGCGGCAGCCTGCTGCTGGTGGAAGCCAAGGACGAGGCCGAGCTCAAAGAATTCCTCGCCGGCGATCCTTACGACAAGGTTGGCCTCTTCGACACGCTGACGATCCAGCCCTGGCGCAAGGTGTTCTCGCATCCCGAGGTCGGCGGACCTCCCGGCTGAACCGGAGGAAATCCATGAAGCACTGGCTGATGAAGTCGGAGCCCGACACCTTCTCCTGGGACAATTTGGTCGAGAAGAAGAAGAGCATGTGGGACGGCGTGCACAACCACATGGCCGCCGGTCACATGCGGGCGATGAGGAAGGGCGATCTCGCCTTCTTCTATCATTCGAACATCGGCAAGGAGATCGTCGGCGTCATGAAGGTCGAAAAGGAGCACTATCCCGACCCGACCGACGAGACCGGCAAGTTCGTTGCCGTCGACGTGGCGCCGGTCAAGCCGGTGAAGACGCCGGTGACGCTTCAGCAGATCCGCGCGGATGGCGGATTCGAGGACTTCCTGCTGGTGCGCAACTCGCGGCTCTCGGTCATGCCCGTCTCGGATGCGCATTGGAAGAAGCTCTGCAAGATGGCCGGCATCGCCCCTTGATCCGGCTCTGCCGCGATGAGGAGATCGAGGAGGGCGATGCGCGCGGCTTCCGGTTCGGCGAAGGCTCGGACCAGACGCGCGTCCTCGTGCTGCGCTGGGAAGGCGCGCTCAAGGCCTATCTGAATGTCTGCCCGCATGTCGGCACGCCGCTCGACTGGGTGCCCGACAAGTTCTTCCACCCCGACGACCGCCATTTGATCTGCGCCACCCATGGCGCGCTGTTCCTGCCGGAGAACGGCCTCTGCGTCGCCGGTCCTTGCGAGGGCGAGGCCCTTCAGGCGGTGGAGATCGCGGTCGAGAAGGGCTGGATCGTCTATCGCGGCTGAAGCGCCGCCATCATCGCCGCGGTCGCCTTCGCATCCGCATCGTCGAGACCGGCAAGCGCCTCCCTGACGCGGTCGAAATCGGCCGGCGAGCGGTTCTGGCTCATCTTGATCTTGGCCTCGATGCGCTCAAGCGGCAGCGCGAAGCCGACGATCGCTTTTCTCAATCCAGAGAACTGGGCTTCATCGAGCTTGTCGACCGTCCAGGGCCGCTTCGGCGCCAACTTCGCCTCGTGCTGCGCCGAAAGGCGCACCAGGAGGTCGATCACGCCGGCATCGTCGAGCACGCTCGGCCGCCCCTGCACATGGACGACGGCGTAGTTCCAGGTCGGCACCATGGCGCGCGGCTTCTCGTACCAGTCGGGCGAGACATAGGCGTTGGGACCCTGGAACACTGCCGTCGCCTCGGCCGTGCCGTCCATCAGCCTCCAGATCGGGTTGGCGCGCGCGACATGGGCGAGCAGCCGATCGCCCGCGCGGTCGAGCACGAAGGGCAGGTGCGAGATCTCGGGCTTTCCCTCCGCGCTCATGATCAGCGCGCCGAAGCCGCTCCGCTCGATCAGATCGAGCCCGGCCGCCTCCTCGGCGGCAAAGTGACGGGGCGTGTACATGGGCCTCGTCTATCCCGCCTTATTCACAGCGATCATGAATAGCTGATTTTTCGCGGCAATTGAGAATCGAGGCTGCCACGGTTTCAAAGGCTTGCGATATCAGCCATGTGAGCGCCCACTTAGTTTTCTTGAGAATAGCTAAAATCATCGTGAATAAGCTCGGCTATCGGGCCGGGGCGCGCTCGGCTGTACTGCACCCGGATATCTGGACACAAGGTAGGAGTTAAGCGGCCAGCCTGAACGCGCTCTGATCCCAAGCGGTTCTGGCGTCGTTTGGACTTCGGTAGTCGTTCTTTGCGATCAGCCACTGGGCATTGTAGCGGTCGACGAAGACGCGGACGGCGTCCCTGACGTCGTCGATGGTCTGGTAGATGCGGCCATGTACGACTTGCTCCTTGAAGGTTCGGAAGAATCGTTCGATCACCCCGTTGGTCTGGGGTTCGCCGACGAAGGCGTAGCTCGGG
>Ga0194131_10010807_pt1 | contig 11064 bp, 6 predicted proteins | sample TA2KigO120mmetaG_FD_148631 | JGI IMG/M metagenome (GOLD analysis project Ga0194131, IMG submission 148631) | Freshwater microbial communities from Lake Tanganyika, Tanzania - TA2015053 Kigoma Offshore 120m | ecosystem: Environmental > Aquatic > Freshwater > Lake | place: Tanzania: Lake... | reverse complement strand
TTGTTCACAAACGCACCTGAACGAAGACGTCGCTGGTTACTTAAGACGCCTTGGCATCCTCGTTCTCTTGATACCTGCCAAATTGACATGGTTACTCCAAATTCTTGATGTCTGCGTTTTCAAGACACTGAAGACTCACATTCGCATCCAGAAGTCCTCGATGAGGTGCATGGATCCACAAGGGCGGCTTCCACTTGGAAGTTGGATATTGCCATGTGCGTCGGCTATCCGTGACGTCATCGTGGACCGCTGTCACGAAAATGCCTTCGAGCGTATGGGACTTGGAGCATCGGTGGACTCCATTAACGGGAGAGTCAGAAGAGCTGTGGATCCAGCCCATGTAGTCGGGCGACTCCCCAAGCTAAACGAGTTCGCACGCATGGTCAATCGTCGTGCTGACACTGATGCCTTCAGAGCTCTTCACGCAACGGTGGTGGGCCACTTCTTGACAGTGCAAAGGCTGCCACTAGGCACAGGTCCGCCTCATGGTGCCATTGTACCACTTCCAGATGTGGCGCCCGCTACGACACGATTCCGGATGGCTGACCACGTTGGCTTGACTTGGGAAGAAGCCATGGAACGTGAAATCGAGGTGATGGCTTTGGATCGTCACAGACTGCCACATGGTCGAAGTCCTGCTGTGCAGCGTGACATCCGCCTTGCAGAGGCGGAGGTATGAGGTCAGCGGTACTGCGGCCTTGTTGTATTCACCACCATCCTAAAGGATGATTGCGCTTCGCCGTGTGCGTGGGGTGTGACTGTGGTGTCGCTCCACGAAATGAAGTGCTGTTTGGGAGTCTCGTTAGTCCCAACGTAATCAGACGTCCACGGTCGGGTTCAACTCAGTTGCCTGGTGGACAAGGTGAGACAGCGATGAGGCGGCGAGGAAGGTCTCAAGACAACCTCGCGACAAGTGTGGTATATGTGAATCGTAAAGTGAGTTGATCCACGTGTCGATTGGCTGGTAGTCCATGAGATGAGACCAGAAGCATGCATGTACATAAGAGGTGTACCACGGCCTCCGGAAACGACCCTTGCGTCCCCCGTACCCCCAATTCAATGCAGGGGGGGCCGTATAGGGCAGGTGGAAGTATCAGTTCTGGTTGCTGTGATGCTGCCTGGTAGCCACAGCCACACCGATGAGTGTTTTTGACCGAATTGGGCCCTGACTGGCCCTGTGGCCTCCGCCCCACCCCTGGACTATCGAACGCTGCTCCCTTGCCCTTAACCCCTTTGAATTCCCCAGACCGTTCGATACGTTCGATACCCGGCCGTTTTTGGCACACCGCTCGAGCGAAATGCTATCGAACACCTCTTTTTGTCAAAAAAAGGCAGGTGTTCGATACGTTCGCTGCTTGGGCCGTTTTGAGGCAAAACCTATAAAATAGCGAGCGGATGGCCTTTTCGAGACCTCAAATCGTCTTCTTGAGACCAAAAACACTGGTAAATAGCGATCGGATGGCCCTTTGTGTCAGTCCTAGAAGCGTGTTGAGGCAGCCAGAGTGTGGTAAATAGCAGTCGGATCGGTACCTGATGGCTTTCAGGGCCAATAGTGAAGCTAACGCAGGCCGCCAGCATCGCCTTCTTGGGTGTGGCAGGTCAGCGTTACAGCGGCCTTGAGACCAGTGACTGACATCACTACATTGTTCAGTGTTAGATCACGACATCTCATGTCTTTTGTGGATTGGTCCATGTCGAAGTGTGCGAGGGGATGTGAGTCTTAGCGCGCGGGTGCTTCTTGATTCAGCTGGTATCTTCACACACCGGCCTCTCGACGTGTTGTAATCGCTTGCGGCCAAAAGCTTCATCCTCTGGTGTCTGTGTACAGTTCTCTCGAGCGGTGCCATAATGTCGGACACAGGGGCGGCCTCTTGCTCTGCTGCGGCTGCTGTTGACTTGAGGGAGGAGCAGATCGCCGCGGCCAAAGGCGATGCCAGTCTTCCTGCATCCGCTCCGACTACGCCTGTGGCCAAGCCAAAGGCTCGTGCGGCAGGTGGTCGGACCCGTGGTGTTAAGAAGCCTCAGATCGACATCGATGACGAGATTGAGCAGGCGAACACACTTGCGGAGCTCTTCAAGAAGATGCAGCAAGCGAGCAAGGTGGCCGCTCGTAATGCCGGCCGCCAGAGACAACGTCTTGTCCGCAAGGCTCAGAAGCTCAGCGAGCAGGACCTCATGAGGTTGGCCGTGATCAAGCGCTGTGGCATGTTTGTGCAGGATGACGCAGTGTCGTCTGCGTCCGCGGCCGGGGCCGACTGCTCGCCGACCCCTCCGAAGAAATCAAAGGCTCAGGAAGCCTTGTCCAATCGCTTCAAAACGTTGGTTGGCAGTGCTGCAGGTGCAAAAGAACTCGTCCAGGCCTTGAACTTGCAGACAGAAGGCAACGCTACCCCTAGTGCGCCCTCGGCGTCTTCTGCTGCGTCTCGTCCGCGCTTCTTGCCGCTGGGTCGGTCTCGTGGTCCAGTCTTGCAGCGTCTGCCGTCGCGGCGCCCCAGTGAGTCTGCTGTCGCGGTGCCCGATACTGCAGCCGCGGATGTTGATGATGAGGACGCAGCTGAGCCCGGGATTCCCTCCGAGGCAGGTCCCGACACAGATGAGGTCTGAGCTGTTAATGTTCCTTTTTCTCTACGGAGTGCGTCGCTGTTGTTTCTTTCAAGTATGAAGGTCAGCGAGCGGCGGCCTCTCTCAAGGTGCAATTTTTCTTTTTCGTTGCTGGTGGCCGGTGCCGTGAGATGTGAATACAGCAACAAGAGCTTCTTACCTTGACTATACATTTGGTGCCGAGGGAACGTCGATCTGAAGTGATCCTCACGGCATCATGTCTTCTCGGCTAACAGGAGTGTGCAGATCACATTTCCATGCGTTTTTTGTTTAAGTTTGTTACGTATGTTTGTGCGGAAAGTTACGCACACGTTCGTGAGGTCGCCTTCCGGCTGGAAACATCATGTAGCGGCGTCGGCTCGCTGTCACGTCTGAAAGATCACAATGTAACATTTCGCTGTTGCCATCGGGTTGTGTTTACAAACGTCTGAGTACCGGTTGGGGGGGGAGAAGTACTTAGTGCACGCGGGGAGCGCTTTTTGCAGGTCCACAGGGGCCCCAAAACATGCCCAGGAGGTGTTCGATTGGTCGTTTTCGGAGCTCACATTTCGATGTTTTCTGGTCCCAAAAACGTGACCGTTTTCCGGTCTCAAAAACGCGACCGCTCTTGGGCTTTCCTGTCATTTTCCTTAAGGTCGGGTGGGAAAGTGTGACCGGAAAACGGTCTCGTTTTTGGGCCCGGTGGGTCCCAAAAACGAGACCGAGCGACAATGTATTTCGTTGCATATGGGTTCGAGGACTTGTGTATTGTGGTGTCGCGTCGTGCCTCCGGCTCTGCGGGGTGCGCCCGCTATGCAGATGATGGAAGCCGAGCCGTTCGATTTTGACTACGGAGTTGAGTTTGAGGAGAACCTCAGGGAGGAAGACGAAGATGAGGTGATGGGGGACTTGGTCTGCCAAGCACCGCAAATGTTTTTAGGAGATTTGTTCGAGGAGTTGGCTAACGAGCCGTATAGTCCTTGTCGGAAGCCACGACGAAGTGTTGGGTGGTCCTGTGACGATCTCGGTGGCGAAGGCATGACCGTGGAATCGTTTTTCGAGACGGAGACCACACCGACGACTGCTACCGTGGAGACGGAAAACTCACCACCGAGTCTTGGCACGATTCAGTGGGACGACCTCCAGACCATGCACCCTAACAAGATCTCTGCTATCTCCATTGAGTACATTGTTCGTAGGGCTCCACAGTTGGCGACGGCACGCCGCATCTCAGGAAAAAAAACCAAGCCGCCTTGGCGGTATCTGTTGTCACTGGCAGCGAAGGACCCTTTGCGAGAGTTGGACATCAAAATGAACGCTCGTCTACGCGGCAACGCTTACTACACCATGGTTGCCTGGATCAGTCGACTTTCCGGACGAAGTGTACGTGTTGTGAAGAAGGAGATGAATGATGAGTGGCTTTTGAATCGAAAGTGGCAGAACACGGACGACAGTGTGAAGTGTCGGTTTCACTTTCTGAGGGAAATAGAAAAGGAGCCTTCCTTCCAAAAAGTTTTCCCAGAGTTCAATGAGAAGCGTGTCAACGGCCGGGCTACGTCAACGAGTTTTGTTGTGGTTGGGGAGCGCTCGGAGGAGCCATTGCCCGTCACGCAGTGCCACGGTTACTTGGCGACGTACAACACATCTCTTGGCTTGCACGACCCTCAAGTGCTGGAGTGGGTGCAGCAAGGATTGCGAGGAGGAGAACTGGGCGAGAAGTTGAAGAATCACGAGCTGCACAAGGCCGCCTTTCGTCGTTTCGTAACTTTCCAAAAAGATATGGCGGACAAACACCATTTCCGGACTTGGGCGGTGGCTCTCGAGCACTCCACGAACGGCGATCATCCAGCTCGTGTTCATTTGCATGTTTACGCAGGGGTGGACATCCGTGGCGGTCACCTCATGATGGGCATGCCACAGACGAGGCCTGTCTGTAAAGTTTCACTTGAGTGGCCTGGCTGCAAACCTCCGTGGGTGCGATTCACGACAATCAGACGACCGTCACCAGCGACCATCATGGCAGGTGTTTCTTCAGGTATGTACTACGTCGCCGGGGCTAAGTCGTCGAATCTGATGCTGGAGGCGTCGATGGCGCCGTTTCTGGATCCAGAGATCTCATGATGTTGCCTTCACCACGGTGTGGAAACATCTTTTCAGACGTTCCGTGTGGAAACAAATCAGGAAAGAAAGCGTTGGTTTGGATCGATGGTTTCTAGGATTCACCCTAAGGGGCCGCCTCTCCACATCAACTATAGATGCGGGTCAGCGTCTACGCGGCCCTGTCATCTTACACACCTGAAGGCAACCTCAGACCCTCTCGTTCTGAGGACTTTCCGGTACTCCAGTGCACCGTGTGGAATCAGTGGCGTCACAGGAAGATGACAGACGATGAGTGTTACCGGGACTTGGTGCGTTGCCGCGATCCCCGGGCGCCTCAGGCCCTGGCAGCCTTCGAGTACATCAGGAAGAAGGAGACGATGCAAAATCTTCAGGACGAGATCGCTCGAGTCCAAGAACAGCTCCGTTCTCTCCAGCGGCCGTTCAAACAGCACCCGTCCATTACCAAGTGGGAGGAGCAGTTCTTGCCGACGAAGTACGGCACGGTACCGAGAAAACGGTGTCTGGCTCTTGTTGGGGGCAGCCAGCAAGGCAAAACTTCGAGAGGCATTGCTATCTTCGGGATAAGAAAGACTCTCAAGGTCTCGTGCCAAGGTTGTCCAAAAGGTATACTACCTGGACTCTCTGGTTTTGTCCGGGGCAAACACGTCGCGATCCTCTTCGATGAGATCCGGTGCGATCAAGTACTGATGAATCGAGAGTTCTTCCAGTCCAGTGCGTACCCACAGCCGATGTCACAGTCAGCGTGCAACCAGTACGCGTACGAGGTCTGGGTGTACCATATCGCCATGATTCTTTGTGCGAATCACCTCGAAATGACGGAGGACGATGGGCTCTCGCCTAGTGACGCAGACTGGATGCAAGCGAATGTTGATTTGGTGATCTTGCCGGTTGGGCACACGTGGTATTTGAAGGCCAACGAGTCGGAGGCGCCGCCGATCTGCACGTGAGCCCATGTGGCACCGCCTCGTTTTTTTTTTCGTTTTCTGAGTCATAGAGCAGATGCACGCACCGCAACATGTACACCTTGTAGCAAGTATCAGTTGCTCGGGGGGGCTTGGGTTCGAGTAGCGCCTCTGTGGTCATTGTCAGGTCAGCGTCACAGCGGCCTTTGGGATGGGCACTGGTGCCGCTTCGTGTAACCGTGATCGGCTTCGTTGCAAAAGTTTAAGTGGCAATCGCTGCGTGCGGCCGTCAGGCGGCGGATTTCATATTCGTTGGGGCGTTTTTACCACACATCTCAAATGATATTGTGACGTCCGACTTCAGGTGTCTAACTTGAAACATCCGCAACGAGAGGCATCCGTCATTGGTGCGTAGAGGCATGACACGGTGGACGTAACACATCAAAAGGATTGATTCTGTCATGTTATCGGAGAGGCTGTCGGTGACCAGACTCTTTCGCAACCCCGTGCGAAATCGGAGCTTGAATGCAAGTGTGTGACGCAGACAGACACAGGAGCCTTGTCGCCTGGTCGGGGTGTACTTTTCATCGTTTCACGAGGGTTGGCGAGGTCCCTCTGTCACGGTCAGAAGGTCGATGGTTCTGGATTGAGACAACTGGACCCACACTTCAATTCGTTTTCATTCGATTTGCTTCAGAGACATACTGTGGGCCAGGTCAGCGTTACAGCGGCCTTCCGGATCAAGTGTACAAGAAACCGTCGAGAGTCTTTACGTCAGTCACGTAACGTATCTGCAGACCGTCCAGGTAGAAGTGCAGAGGTAGCCTGATAGTGTCGTGTATTGATTTGGCTGCGATGTTCGACTCCTGGCGAAGGTGCAAGTTTTTCACGCCAGGCGAGAGGGCGAAGCGCCTCTCCCGTCCAAGAGAGCTCCTGACATGGGTCTTTTCTTTTCGTCCGTCTCCTGTCTCGTTCACCAGCGCGCAGTTGCACACCAGTCGCTCCGCGATCGGCCTTTCTAAAGCGGGGCTATGTTTTCGAACCCGCCATGGATGGCGGCTGCACCTCCGGCCCCGGCGAATTCGTTTGCTGCGGACCCCCCTTCGTCGGGCCCTGTCAGTCGCAGCCGTTCGCCGATCACCTCCCAACGTCTTTCAAACGACCAGATCGGTACATCCAACGCACAACTCTACCCGGTGACGGGTCTGAAATTGACGGAGGATTGGTACCGTCAACATGTCACGGAGCCAGACATATTGGAAATGTTCATGGAGGTACCTCAGTGGAAACGCAAAGCAGTTATCTTGAAGTGCATGGATAAACCGCCGGAAAACGTGCATTCTTGGCTCTTCGCAGTTTGTCGGAACCAGAAGACCTCGGAGCTAGAGAAGCGGTTGGCCGCGGAAGCTTCCGCCCAGAGGTCCGGACAGCCGTGTCGGACGTCCACGGCCAGAATATCGTCAACCGAAAGTGAGGCGTCTGTTGATCACCGACGCCAGGATACAGTAAGGGCCACACCATTGCACTCTCCGACCGCTCTTGCACGGTCTTCTTCCGGAGCTCTTCAGAGTGCAGACGTGCCGAGCTGGTCGTCGGATATCATCGCCTTGTGGCCTGACAAGAAAAGTCAGCTGGTTGCACGTTTCATGGCGTTGCTGACGACCACAAATCAGGGAGCGGTGGCAGGCCTGGCTCCTCAGACGCAGGCCTGTGTCGCATTGGCGGTCGCTCTGCTCGCTCCGGACAACGCAGCGGCGGATTCTCTGACCGCCGAGTGTGTGCGGCGTCTACAGCAGCCTGATTTGACGAGACGTTGTGCGACGAGTGACGCCTCGGCCACGACACGTCCGACTTCTGTTCTTCAGTTGCAGCTGGTTTTCGTCTCGCCCGAGAACGCCGTCGCTTTGGTGTTCACAAAAAGTCTCATTCTCGCAATGGAGAAAATGTATCCAGGGGCTTTCGGTTACTTGCCACTCATTGTCGTCTCCTCGCAGACTAGCCCGTCTCTGGCGGCGGAGGCCGAGAAGTTGAAGTTGTCTCTGAACGGCGCCGTTACTTGCCTGGCGACGCTGGAGAACTTTCTTGAGAGCAGCAAAACCAATTTCAAACAGTACAACATCAAAACTTTTTTTGTCGCCATGATCCCTGCAGACACTGACTGTGGTGGCCGCACATCGATTCAGCGTGGCAGAGCTCGTCTTCACGGAGACGGTCTCAGGTTCCTGTGGTCGGTGGTAAAATGCAGTCATCTCTTGAGGGCCACCGTCGGGGACGATGCCGTTTGTGAGCTGACCTTCGCACCGTCATTGTTGGACGAGGCGATGAAGGTGGAGTTGGCGCAAGTTACTGGCCCGCTCACCTCTACATCCAACGCATCGTACAATACTGTCGCCCCTGTGCCAGTCGTGTTCGCCACACCGAGTGGTTGTGGTGTAGTGCCAGGTTTTCGGGCCTCGTCGTATGACACTCAGGCGATTGATGGGTGGCAGGTCTCTAAGGACCCACAAGTGTCGGAGGAGGTGTCCAGCGGCTTGATCAGTTTTATTGCGAGGGCGTCTGAGATCACTGTCTTCCAGGCGAGGTCGTTGTCATCTTTGGAGCAGAAAACCATTGAGGACTTCACGATGACACACGTTGACACTGGAGAGCGTCGCCTGTGCAGCCGGGAGTGGTGGTTCCGGTGGTATGGTTACGTTAAGACCCCGTTGCAGGCGATGCTCAATTCGCAGTACCCGTGCCACTCCATGATCTTTGCAGCGACAGGTTCGCCGGCACCTCCTGGCGTACCTGGCGGCGAACCATGTGGGAAGCAGAGATATTGTGTTGCGTGCGAGAAAGTGTTCGTTATCTTGGACGGGACGTATTGTTTGCCGATCATGGTGGACGCAGCCGTCGCCTTGATGGCCAAGTCTCGTCAGTTATGGAATTCTGCAGAAGATCCCGCGTCGTGGATGCGGATTCCTGGCGTGAACCGAACGCATGAGTGCGGGCCATCGTGTCCCCTAGCTGCGTGACGGTGCGTGGAGGTACATTTTAACGGCCCACGCCCGCCAGTCGTGTGTAACGTACCCACGACCGCTAACTTTCAGGAACGTCTCCGCTCGGGCCAGCCGTATTATGTCCAATGATGTCACGGTACATCAGCATGTGCCGGGCATGCGGTTTATGTTTCGCCCGCAGTCAGCGGCGCTTTTGGTCTCCAGGTCAGCGGAGTTGCGGCCTTTGTGTTGTGGGTAGCGTTGTGCATCGGAGGGACCATCGATGCACTCAGGGGAAACTCGCTGGCAGCTCCAAATATCTTGCTGTGACTGCACAGTGTTAGCCGTGCGGTGCGATGTCTGTGGACATGGGTGGGACTATACAGCACTGCGCGTTCAGATCCTGGTTTGTTCAAGGTTCAGTCACCATGTGTAGAATAGGACGCCTAGTGCTAGGTTTGATTCCCGCGTGGGCTGGGCGTGAATCGATCGGCGACACAGGCCCCGCATTGTTTCTATCATGACGGAAGGTGCCGGCTCGGATACGTCCTCAATGTCAAGTGTCACTGCGGCCAGTTGACTCGTTTGCCGTGAACGTGAGAGGTCCTTGCCTCTGTATGCATGGACACATGTAACGACACGTCAAATACAGAGGTCTCCTAAGTCGTTTTGTTCCATGCATCACATACACGTAGACGTTCCCGTCAGGCTCACTTCAGGAGTTACAGCATTAGGCGGTCAAGTTCAAACTCCTCGCCGTTGAGATTAATCCAATGCACGAAGTCCACAAGTGCTAGTGAAGAAGTCGTCCGGGCGAGGCTGGGAGCCCGGAGCTCTTTAACCGCCCGTTCCCTAAAGGCGCTTGGTTTTGTCCGCAGCTGTATTCGTAGTGCTATGCAGAAGTGCGTCGAGATGGCCTCTGCAATGAGACGGGCCTTCCGGCCGTTCTGACGTAAGTGACGTTCTCACATGTTTTCACAGAGAAGCAAGTAACCCGACCGGCGGCACCAGGAGAATTGATCCATTCGTCTCCGCTTACATATCGGATGGAATGGGTCGGGTCGACCTCTCTATCCGTGTCTGAAAATGACAGCTTGCTGCGGGTCAGCGCCTTCTGCTGCGGCCCTCCGGAATAGTCTACGAGCCTTCTGAGAAGTGAAATGGGTCCAGCCCAGTGTTTCAAGTAACCGTGCAGAGTGTCAAGGAGCCGCCCCCAGAATGTAAACATCGTGCAGTGTGCCACGTAGCCGTTGGGCATCAAGCGACGCTTGACGCCTCCAGCTATGGCGCCGCAGTGCAAGAGATGTCGTGAGACAGCTGCTACCGCATGCAAACATGGGTTTTGCGGAAAGTGCTGCTGGCCGCGGTGCGATCCGGAAGCGCACAACCGCCGACAAGAACCCAGAGGCACTGAGGGAGCACCGCGTCGCGCGACAACAAGAGAAATATGGCATCGCGCTCTTGAGCTGGCGGACGTGTACATCGAGCACCACCGTATGACGTTTGTCGCGAGGCAGTGGCATCTGACTCGTGGACAAGTTCAATACACCATCAGCGGCGCTCTCCTGCAATTAGTGCGGAACCCCGGCCTCGACCCCAACGACGCGAGCATCAGCGACGTTTTGACGTCAACAATCTCGCCGGGTGATTTGGAACGGCTTGTCTCGAGATTACGGTCTTTCGGGGAAGAACGAGACGTACCAAGAGGTGCTGCATCTTCGGAGCCTGCCGACAACTGGCCAGAGACTTTTCGGGTCAGCGATGCTGCGGCCCCAGAGATGAACGCCGAGGAGACTGCATTAATGTTGTCTTTCGCTTCTCTGCAGTTGTCTTCGACTCCTCAGCAGTGTGCCCTGACAGGCGTGGCTGATTCTCTGAGTTCGATGGCCGTTAACGACTCACCACCGTCTTGGTCGCCTGTTGCACTTGAGTCTGCGGTGAGCTGTTGCACACTGCCTCCATATTGCCCTGAAGGTGTGGAGCCGCTAGACGACGATGGCCGTCCTTGTGCACACTACAGGCGACACACACCGGCCAAACTTCAGATGAGTAAGATCCAGGCATCAACGGACCCTGCGTTCTCTCGTCGCCAGGCGCATGAGCGTGGCATGGAGACCCTGAAGAATTGGTTGGCACTACGTCCGGAACTTGCTTCGAAGTTGGGCCCCATGCAGGAGAGACCCTTCCTGTGGTACGACCAAACGCTGGAAGGAGCCGTTATCACAACTTTGCACCAGGTGGGCTGCTGGGTGTACTTTCCTTTGCTGAGGGAGAACCCTCCTTATCCAGAACTGACGACAACCTGGATGGAGCGGCCAGTACTACTTGGCAAACTTTTCACAGAAGCAGTGCATGCTTCGTCAATGTACACCTTCGCGAGCAGCGTCATAAATGGCCTGCAACCCGGTCCACTTCCAGGGAAGGGAGGGTTGACTGGGGTCTTTATGTACAAGACTTTGTCCACGGAAAAAGTTGCGAGGTCG
>Ga0194131_10010805_pt1 | contig 11067 bp, 9 predicted proteins | sample TA2KigO120mmetaG_FD_148631 | JGI IMG/M metagenome (GOLD analysis project Ga0194131, IMG submission 148631) | Freshwater microbial communities from Lake Tanganyika, Tanzania - TA2015053 Kigoma Offshore 120m | ecosystem: Environmental > Aquatic > Freshwater > Lake | place: Tanzania: Lake... | reverse complement strand
CGGCGCTGCGGCGCCGCCCCAGCGACTCGCGCGGGCGACGCCGGCAGCGCCGGCGGCGGCCACGCCGTCCGCCGAGTCCGCCGAGTCCCGGAGATCGGGCGGGTCGTTCCGCGACCGCCGCCGCGAGGAGAAGGCGCGTGCCACGGAGGAGAAGCGGCTGCTCGAACGGATCGAGCAGGTCGAGCGGGAGCAGGCGGAGTTGCTGCGCGCGTTCGCGGATCCGGCCCTCTATCGCGATGCGGCGCAGCTTGGCTCGAAGCAGGCGCGCCATGCGGCCCTGACCGCGGAACTGGCGCAGCTCTGGGAGCGGCTCGGGGCAGGCTGAGGCGCCCTCTCCGGGAGGCCGCGTCCGGCGCTGGGGAGCGCCCCCCGCGGATTCCATCCGGGGAGGCGCGGCAAGGAACGGATGAAAACGGCGGCGCGAACCCTAACGTCGCGCGCCCTCGCGGTCGCCGCCGGCTTTCGCCGGGCGTCCCCGATCGTCGAGCAAGGAGCACCCGCGTGGTCCGACTGCTGCCCCAGGATGAAGGCTTCTTCGACCTGTTCGAGCGCGCCGCCGACAACCTCCAGGAGGCCGGGCGCCTGCTCGATCGGTTCCTGACCGACTTCACCGACGTCGCCAACAAGGCCAAGCAGATCAACAACGTCGAGCACGCCCGCGACCATCTGACGCGCGAGGCGATCGAGAAGCTGAACCGCACCTTCCTCGCCCCGTTCGACCGCGAGGAGATCCACGCGCTGGTCTGCCGGATGGACGACGTGCTCGACCACCTCGACGAGGCGGTGAACCGGATGGTGCTCTACCGGATCGCCGCGCCCACCGAGGACGCCCGCGCGCTGGGCAAGGTGCTGCACGCCTCGACCACGCTGATCCGCGAGCTGATGCCGCTGCTGCGCAACCTGAAGCAGCCGCAGGTGATCCTCAACAAGTGCCTGCAGATCCAGCAGCAGGAGTCGGAGGGCGACCGGATCGAGCAGCACGGCCTCGCCGCGCTGTTCGACAACAAGCACGAAGCGACCGAGATCATCAAGTGGAAGGACATCTACGGCGACCTCGAGAAGGCGACCGACGCCTGCTCCGACGTCGCCAACGTGGTCGAGTCGATCGTCATCCGGCACAGCTGAGCGGCGACGGATGAGCTTCCTCGAAGCGATCGACCACCTCGGATTCGTCGGCTGGCTGATCGTCGCCGGCGCGATCCTCTTCGACCTGGCGAACGGCTGGAACGACGCATCGAACGCGATCGCCACCGTGGTCTGCACGCGCGTCCTGAAGCCGATCACGGCGGTGCTGTTCGGCGCGGTGTTCAACTTCCTCGGCGCGCTGGTCGCCGGCGAGGTCGCGAAGACGGTGGGCAAGGAGATCGCCGACCCGAAGCTGCTCACCAGCGCGACCTACATCGCCGCGCTGGTCGCCGCGCCGCTCTGGATCACGGTCTGCACCTGGCGCGGCCTGCCGATCTCCTGCTCCCATTCGCTGATGGGCGCGCTGGTGGGCGCGGTGATCGCCACGGCGGGGAACGAGGCGATCCACGGCGCCGGCATCAAGAAGATCGTCATCGGGATCTTCACGTCGCCGATCATCGGCTTCCTGCTCGGGATGGCGGTGGTCACCGCGGTCTGCTGGATCTGCCGCCGTTGGCGGCCGACCAGGGTGAACAGCGTGTTCGGCAAGCTGCAGATCGTGTCGGCCGGCTACATGGCGTTCTCGCACGGCACCGGCGACGCGCAGAAGGCGATGGGGATCATCACCGGCGCGCTGATGGCCGGCGGGGCGGCCAGCAGCGCCGACTGGCACATCCCGATGTGGGTGCGGATCACCTGCGCGGTGGCGATGGGCGTGGGGTCGTTCGTCGGCGGCTGGGCGGTCATCCGGACCATGGGCAGCCGCCTGTCCCACATCAACACCTACGAGGGCTTCGCCGCCGAGGTCGGCGCGGCGACCACGATCCTGGTCTGCACCAGTCAGGGCATCCCGCTCAGCACCACCCACTCGATCACCGGCTCCATCACCGGCGTCGCCGCGGCGAAGGGGATGCGCCGCGTGCGCTGGGAGGTCGGCAAGAAGATCCTCTACGCGTGGCTGCTGACCTTCCCGGTCTGCATCGGGCTCGGCTTCCTGCTGTCGAAGCTGCTCGGAATCTGGATCACCGGATCGGTGGGCGACGCCGCGCCGGTCGAGGGGGGCTGAACCGGCCGCCGCGCAGCGCTGCCGCCCGTCGCAGCCCCATGCGCCGCCGCGCCCTGTGCCGCCGCGGCATGATCGCGCCGAGATGGACCCGGTCGCGCCGCGCACGATCCTGCACGTCGACCTCGACGCTTTCTACGCGGCGGTCGAGGTGCGCGAGCGGCCGGAGCTCGCCGGCCGGCCGGTGATCGTCGGTGCCGACCCGAAGGGCGGGACCGGGCGCGGCGTGGTCTCGGCGGCGAGCTACGAGGCACGCCGCTTCGGCGTCCATTCGGCGATGCCGGTCTCGCGCGCGTGGCGGCTCTGCCCGCAGGGCGTCTTCCTGCCCACGCGGATGGAGCTCTACCTCGCGGTCTCGGCGCGCTTCATGGCGATCCTCGAGCGCTTCACCGACCGGGTGGAGCCGCTCTCGGTCGACGAGGCGTTCCTCGACGTGACCGGCAGCGCGCGCCTCCACGGCGACGGCGCGACCATCGCCCGCGCGATCCGCGCCGCGGTGGCGTCCGAGGAGCGCCTCTCGGCGTCGATCGGCGTGGCGCCGTGCAAGTTCGCCGCGAAGATCGCCTCCGACCTCGAGAAGCCGGGCGGGCTGGTGGTGGTGCCGCCCGATCCGGGCGGCGTGGTCGCCTTCCTCGCGCCGCTGCCGGCGGGGCGGCTGTGGGGCGTCGGTCCGAAGACGCTCGAGCGGCTGCACCAGCTGGGTGCGCGGACCATCGGCGAGGTGGCGGCGCTGCCGCTCGCCCACCTGCGCGGCGCGTTCGGCGATGCGACCGCCGACCATCTCCATGCGCTGGCGCGCGGCGAGGACGCGCGCGCGGTCGAGCCCGAGCGCGCCGCCAAGTCGCTCGGCCGCGAGCACACCTTCGACGTCGATGTCGCCGACCGCGACGAGGTCGGGCGCATGCTCCTGCTGCTGGTCGAGCAGCTCGCCGGCCGTCTACGCCGTCACCGCCTCGCCGGGCGGACCATCACCGTCAAGTTGCGCACTGCCGACTTCGAGACGGTGGCGCGCGCGGCGACGCTGCCGACCGCCGTCGACACCACCGAGGCGATCCTCCCGACTGCGCGCGAACTGCTCCGTCGTTGCGACTCGACCCGCCAGCCGATCCGGCTGGTCGGCGTCGCGCTTTCGCACTTCGCCGCGCCGCAACCGGCGCTGTTCGAGGCGCGTCGGGACGTGCAGGGGCGCGCGCTGGCGAAGGCGGTCGATGCGCTGCGCGAGCGGTTCGGCGACGGGGCGGTCACGCGCGGGGCGCTGCTCGACTCGAGGCCGCCCGGCACCGACGGCGGCGCGAAGCCGGCTGCCCCGCGCCGGCCGCAGCAAGCGGGGGAGTAGCCTCGGCGCGTGGACAACCTGACCCACACGCTCTGCGGCGCGGTGCTGGCGAAGACGCCGCTCGGACGGATGACGCCGCTCGCGCCGGCGGCGCTGCTGCTCGGGGCCAACCTCCCCGACGCGGACGTCGTCGTCACGCTCTTCGGCGCCGACGAAGCCGCGCGCAAGGCGGCCTACCTGCTGCACCACCGCGGCATCACCCACTCGCTGCCGGGGATCGTGGTCCAGGCGCTGCTGCTGGCGCTCGCCATCCGCTGGATCGAGCGCCGCGAGCTGGCACGCCGGGACAGCGCGGCGCCGCCGTTCCGCGCGCATCTGCTGCCGGCGCTGTGCGGCCTGCTGACTCATCCCCTGCTCGACTGGCTCAACAACTACGGCGTGCGACCGTTCCTGCCGTTCTCCGGCTGGCGCACCTACGCCGATCTCGTGTTCATCGTCGATCCGTGGCTCTGGCTCGTCTTCGGCGGAACGGCGGCGCTGGCCGGTCTGCGCACCCGGCTCGGCCACTGGACGTGGGGCGCGCTGGCGCTGGCGGCGGTGCTGTTCCTCGGCTTCCATCCACGATCCCCGGACCTGGTCCGGCTGGTGTTCCCGGCGGCGGTGGCGCTGGTGGCGCTGGCGCGGCGCAGCGGCGTGGGCGCACGGCGACCGAGTCGCGTGCTGGCGGCGGGCGGCGCACTGGCGGCCGGCTACGTCGCGCTGCTGGCGGTCTGCGGCGAGCGCGCGGTGGCGCAGGTGCGCGCCGATCCGGCGCTGGCCGCGCAATTCCGCATGCGCTCACCGGTGATCGCCGATCCGTGGAGCTGGTCGGTCGCGCTCGAGGACGCGACGACGATCCGCTGGCAGCGTGTCGGGGTCGGCGCAGCACCGGCGCAAGGCGCGCCATCGCCCGCTGGGACTTCGGCGAGCGGGGCGTTCGGCATCCCGGTCGTGCGCGGCCTCGACGATCCGCGGGTGCGGCTCGCCGCCGCGCGTCCGGAGGCCGCCGCATGGCGGTCGTTCGCGCGATTGCCGTTCGCGTGGGTCGAGCCGCGGCCGGGCGGCGCCGCACGGGTCCACATCGCCGACGCGCGCTACCTCACGCACCCGGATCCGGAGTCATGGGTCGCGCTGCCGGTCGACCTCACGCCGGCCGAGGTGGCGGCGGCCAGCGCGGCACCGTAGCCCGCCGGCCCCGCGCCGGATGGCGGTGCGTGCCGCCGGCGCGACCTTCAGGCGTCGTCGTTGCCGATCGCCTCGACCGGGCACTGCAGCTTCGCCTGCTCCGACTGCGCCACTTCCTCGGGATTCTCGGGCTGCTTGAAGACCACGTCGTGGTCGCCCGCCTGGCTCTCGCGGAAGTTCTTCGGCGCGAGGTCGGAGCAGAGCGAGCAGAGGATGCAGGTCTTGTCGACGTACCACCTTCCGGCGACGTTGTCCTCCCAGCGCTGGAGCTTGTCGGCCATGAGGGGGTGGGTCGATCCGGGTGGTGACAGAGGGTGGGGGGGGCGACTGGCGCGGGGAATCCCGCCCGGCCGCGCCGGATCCCGCGCAAGAGCGGGTGGCGGCAGCGCCACTCGCTCGGCACGTCGGGGGCGAGACTGCCGGTGGGGTCATCGGCGCAACTCGATGGCCGGATGCGCCGGGCACTCTTGGCGGTCGGCGACGACGCGCGTGGATCGGCGGCTCGCCGCGGGGCGGGGGGCTTCAGCTCCGACCGCCGGCGAGGTGCAGGATTCGATCTGGGGAAAAGGCGTGGAGTTCGAGCGCAAGCGCCCGCGGCACCAGCGCGGTCTCGGCCCGGTCCGGCAGGGCCACCAGCGCCAGTTCGCCCGCTTCGAGCCGCCGTCCGGTCTCGTCGTCGAGCGCGATCCACGGGCAGTAGCCTTCGGCGTCGACCCAGTGGAACCGGCGCGGTCCCGAGGTGCCGCGCAGCGCCTGTTCCGTCAGCGCCGCCGCCAGCTTGCGCGCCCGTTCGCCGCGACCGCGCTCGTGGTCGAGGCGCGCCTGTGCCGCCTTCACCTCGGCCCGTTTCTGCTCCTCGCGCGCCGCGCGCTCAGCGGCCTCGCGCCGTTGCCGCTCCTCGAGCCCGTCGCGGCCGAGCTCCTTCTTCTCGACCCGCTGCTCGTGCTTGAGCCGCCGGTCGGTCTTGTCGTCGATCAGCCCGGCCTTCTTCAAGGCGTCGCGCAGGTCACCCATGGTCGTCGCCTCCGGTTCCGGCCGTCGACCGCAACGCGGCCAGCCATCACTTCGCGTAGCCGAGCGCGCGCATCATCTCCAGCGCGTCGTCGGAGACGGTGTCCTCGCCGGCGTAGCGCGTGGCCACCTGCTTCATCTCGCCGAGCCAGGTCTCGAGCCGCTTGGCCGCCGCCTCGGCCCGCGGCCGCTCGGCCTCGATCAGCGAGGTGACGTCGTCCATGTCGGCGTCGAGGTCGTAGATCTCGAGGTCGAGCTTGATCTCGCCGGCCGGCTTCGAGCGGCGCACGATGGTCTTCCAGCGACCCTCGATCACCGCCCACTCGCCGAGGATGTCGTCCGCGTCGCCGCCCTGCATGGCGCCGCCGAACGCGCCGCCGAAGCCGCCGCCCCAGCGCTCGGTGACGATCATCTTCGGCGGCAGCTCCTCGCCGGCCAGCAGCTCCGGCACCAGGTTGCGGCCCTGCATCGTCTCGGGGACGGCGACGCCGGCCAATCCGAGCAAGGTCGGCGCGAGGTCGAGGTTGGCGACGTTGTCGCGGATCACCGTGCCGGCCGGCAGCAGGCCGGGCGCGGAGAGGATCCACGGCACGTGGTTCAGCTCCGAGTACACCGACTGGCCGTGGCTGAGCGCCCCGTGCTCGAGGAATTCGTCGCCGTGGTCGGAGTTGAAGCTCCAGATGGTCGAGTCGGTGAGGCCCCGGGCGGCAAACCAGTCGCGCACCTTCCGGTAGTGGCGGTCGAGGTAGTGCACCTCGGCGTCATAGATGGTGCGCTGCTTGATCTTGAAGTAGTCGTCGGGATCGACGCCGGCCGCGCGGTACTCGGCCGCGATCCCGCCCGCTCCTGGGCCGCCGGAGAAGTTGCCGCCGTTCGCGAGCGGCGCGCCGGCGCCACCCGCGGCGCGCGCCGCTTCCTGCTGCTTGCGCTGCTTCTCGGCCTGGAAGTCGGAGAACTTCTTCTCCGCGTCCTGCATCGCCTCCCACTCGGCGGCAGACATGAACTTGGCGCGGTCGGCCGCGTCGGGGTCGTAGGGTTCGTGCGGATCGACCGCGTGCATGTAGACCAGGAACGGGACGTCGGAGTACTGCTCGAGCCACGGCTCGACCTTGGCCCAGAGGTCGCGCGAGGAGCCGCTGCTGAAGTTCATCCCGCCCGCACCGGCGTCGATCCCGCCGCCCGGTGCGCCGGCGCGCTGCGGACCGAACATCCGCTGCGCCGCCTGCAGCACCGCATTGCCGCCGCCGCCCGGCACGGTGGCCGGGGCGCCGTTGACCGAACCCGGGAAGAAGAAGTCGAAGCCCTGTTCGGTGTGGGTCGCCTCGCCGACGAAGTCGTTGCGGATGAACGCCGCCGTGAGATACCCGGCGTCCCGGAACGCCTCGGCCATCGTGGTGGCCGAACCGGGGATGCGCTCGTTGCCGGTCTTCACGCCGCTGACGCTCGGCACCAGCGAGGTGAGCGAGGAGGGCATCGAGACGTAGGTCCACGCTCCCTGGCTGAAGCAGCGTTCGAAGCGGACGCCGCTGTCGGCGAGCGCGTCGAGGCTTTGCGAGGTCGGGCGCGGATTGCCGTAGCAGGAGAGGCCGTCGGCGCGCAGCGTGTCGCAGAAGTAGAGCATCACGTTGCGCACGTCGCCCGTGCGTTCGCCATGCACCAGCGGCTGCAGCAGGAAGGCGACGTTGGGCTCCGCCTGCTCGATCACTTCGACCTCGAGGGCGATCTCCTGACCTGCGTACGCCGACAGGTCGACTGCGATCGGCGCCACCGCCTCCTGCTCGAACGGCGCGACTCCTTGCGTCGGATCGCCATCGAGATCGAGCGGCGGCTCGAAGCCATGCCGGAACACCGTCTCCCGTCCCCGCTTCGAGGTGACATGGACGTAGAAGTCGAACGGCTGCTCGTTCAGGGCGGCGAGTCCCGCCAGCAGCCGCGCGCCCTTCGGCGCGACCAGGCGCCAGGTGACGGCCGCCGGGGTGTTGAGATGCATGCCACCGTGCGTCACGAGCTTGCGCTGGAGCGATACGGGCGCGACCGTCGCGCCGGCGTAGTCCGCCTTCGAGTCGAGGACATGGAGGAACGCCAGCTCGACCTCGGCGGTCGGCGGCGGACCGCTCGGAGGACCGGAGGCGCGTGCCGGCGTCGTCGCGGTTGCGCCGGGTGCGGCCGTAACGACGACGATCGGCGTGGCAGCGGCGCCATTCGCGCCGGCCGCTGGCGGGGCAGCAGGCGCCGCCGGGTCCGCGACCGGCGCCTTCGGCAGCACCACCAGCAGCAATTCCTCGATCTCGCGCGGTCGCGCGAACGCGCCGCCGAACATCCCGAACATGCCGGAGGGTGCCGTGTCCCGCGCCTTCCTGGCGACCGTCTGCCACTCGCCATCGGCAGCGAAGTTCGAGATCTGGCCACGGAGCAACTGGCGCGGATCGGTCGGACCGAAACCACCCGGGCCGCCGAAGCCGAACTGGGCGGCGAGCCCCCCGAGACCCGGAATCAGGTTGCCGACCCCAAGCCCCGGGTTGAGCACCAGGCCGCCGCCATTGGCGGGAGGTGGCGGCGGCGGCACGGCCCCGCCGGGAGGTGCGCCCGGAGGCGGCCCGCCCGCAATCGGGCCGCCGCCCGGAGGCGGCCCGCCGCCACCGGGACGGCCGAAGCCGCCCGTGGGACCGCCGGGTGCCGCGACCATCCGCTTGATCTGCTCGATCGTGTCGGGGTCGCGAACCAGCGCCACCTCGGTGCAATCGGTGGAGCGCAGCTTCCAGGCGTAGGCGCCGATGGTCGCCAGCGAAGTCTTCGGCAGCTTGAGCAGGAACGCGCCGGCTTGTCCCTTCACCGTCAGGCGCGCGCCGCCGTCGCCCGGGCTCACCGTCGCCGCGCCGAAGTTGGTTTCGAGCGGGACGATCGCGCCGAGGTCGCCATCGAACGCGAGTTCATGCACGACGAAACTCGCCGGATCGATGCTGCCGGCGGCGACTCCGGTGATCGCGGCCTGATCGAGCAGGCTGTCGAGCCGCCAGGTGCCGACCGCGTTCGGCGGGATCACCGGTCGCTGCTCGGCGGCCGGTCGCGACCCACGCGCGATCGGCAGCACGATTCCGAGCAGCGACAGTCCGGCCGCAATGGAAAGGCGCAGCATCGTGGCATCCTTCTTCTGCTGGACATGCAACGTCATCGGCGGAGGATTCGCCACGCGACGGGGCCGCAGCGTGCGGCATCGTAGCGGCAGCGGTTCGGCTCCCCGGGAGGCTCGTACGACGATGGAAGCGGTTCGTTGTGTCGGGAGTGCCGCCGGACTGGCCGCGCTCGTCATGGCGGTGTCATCCGCGGCTGCGCCGGCCCAGCAACCGCTGCTCGGCGATCTCTTCGAGCGCCCCGAAGGGAAGCGCCACCGGATCTCGAGCGCGCACGTCGACGGCAACAGCAACCTCGACTTCCGCACCCTCGCTGCAGGTGCGGAGATGACGCTCGCGCGCATCAACGGCGCGGGGGTCATCCGCCACCTCTGGCTGACGGTGTCGAGCGACGACCCCTACTACGGGCGGATGATTGTGCTGCGCGCGCGGTGGGACGGCGAGACGGCGCCGTCGGTCGACGTGCCGATCGGCGACTTCTTCGGCGTCGGCCACGCGCTCGACGTCGACGTCGACACGCTGCCGATCCGCGTCGCGGGCGACGGTCGCGCCCGCAGCTCGTTTTGGCCGATGCCGTTCAACGAGAACGCCGAGATCTCGCTGCGCAACGATTCGCCGCGACCGGCGCGCCTGGTCTTCTGGCAGATCGACTGGACCGAGGCGCCGAAATGCGCCGGGCTGCGCACCTTCCACGCCTCGTTCCGCGCTTCGCCGCGCAACGGGACGTTGCGCCAGCACAAGGTGGCCGAGATCGGCGGGCTGGGCCACTACGTCGGTACGCAGCTCTCGATCTGGTCGGGCGAGGCGGGATGGCCGGGCGAAGGCGACGAGCGCTTCTTCGTCGACGGCGATGAAGTGCCGACCTTCACCGGGGTCGGCTTCGAAAGCGCCTTCTCCGAGGCCTGGGGTTTCCGCACCGGCACCGGCCCGTTCGGCGGCGTGACCCACCACGAGGGCGACGGTTCCGGCGCGCGCACCAGCGCCGTGCGCTGGTTCCTGACCGATCCGATCCCGTTCCAGAAGGGGCTCGGCGTCACCTTCGAGCGCGCCGGCTACGAACGCCGCCGCGGCGAGGACAAGTTCGCCTACGACCGCCATGACGCGTTCTCGAGCGTCGCCTACTGGTACCAGACCGAGCCGCACGTGCTCTTCCCGGCGCTCCCGAGCCAGTCGGAGCGGCTGCCATTCGCGGAGCTGCGGATCGAGCCGGAGGAGAAGGAGTGGTTCGAGACCGCCGTGGTCGGCGAGGGCGTCAAGCGGCCGTTCGTCCAGCGCGGCGAGTTCTTCGCCTATGGCGCGCAGTTGCGCTTCGAGCCGCCGGACCGCGATTCGGCGCTCCTGTCGCTGCCGCTCGAGTTCGGCGCCGAGCGGTCGGTCGACCTCTACGCCCGCGTCACCTGCGGCCCCGATGGCGGCGTCTGGGAGCTCTGGCTCGACGGTCAGCGCATCGGCAGCCCGTTCGACTGCTTCTCGCCGCGCGCGCGTCTGCGCGACCTGCGCATCGGCACGGCGCTGCTCACCGAGGGGGCCCACCTGCTCGAGTTCCGCGGCGCCGGCCGCAACCTCGAGTCGACCGGGCTCGGGCTCGGCCTCGACAGCGTCATGTTGCGGTGGTACCCGTGACCGCGGGCAGCGATCCGTTCCGATTCGTGGTGGCGGTGCCGCTGCGCTGGGTCGACGTCGACGTCGCCGGCGTGGTGAACCACGCGGTCTACTGGAGCCTGATCGAGCAGGCGCGTTACGAGTACTTCGCCCGGCTCGGGCTCATCGGCGGCGACGTCCCGCCGTTCCTGATGGGGGAGGCAAGTTGCCGCTACGAACGGCCGGCGCGCCGCGGCGATGCCCTGCGGATCGCCGCGCGCGTCGCCCGCCTCGGCGGCAGGAGCTTCGAGATGCACTACGAAGTGCGCCGTGACGGCGAGCGGATCGCGGTGGCGAAGGCGCTGCTGGTCTGGGTCGACGCCGAGATGCGCAGCTGCGACCTCCCGGCCGCGGCGCGCAGCGCCATCGCGGCGTTCGAGGGGATCGCCGAGCGCGGCGGTTGAGTTGCGGCACCGCGCTGCCGTTCACGTCACGTCGGCCAGCGCCGCCATCGCCGCGGCGATCCGGTCGCATTGCGCGTCGTCGGTGCAGGCGGGCGGGCAGGCGTAGATCGCGGTGCCGAGCGGGCGGAGCAGGACGCCGAGTTCGAGCGCGCGGGCGCGCAGCCGCGGAGCCCGCTCGGTGAAGTAGCCGCC
>Ga0194131_10010798_pt1 | contig 11074 bp, 9 predicted proteins | sample TA2KigO120mmetaG_FD_148631 | JGI IMG/M metagenome (GOLD analysis project Ga0194131, IMG submission 148631) | Freshwater microbial communities from Lake Tanganyika, Tanzania - TA2015053 Kigoma Offshore 120m | ecosystem: Environmental > Aquatic > Freshwater > Lake | place: Tanzania: Lake... | reverse complement strand
AGCGCGCGGCCGTCGCTGATTTGCCCGCCGCTCGACGGCAAGTCAAGGGGCGCGGGTCAGCGGCGGCCCGTGGCCTCGGCCATTCAACTTCTGGTCCGTGGACGCCGTCATGCACTTTCGGTACACGAGATCTGACAATCCCACGACCCCACGGCCCCTTGGAGAACCCCATGAACACGCCCCACATCCTCATCGTGGACGACGAGGAGAGCGTCCGCGAAGCCCTGCGGCGCAGCCTCCGCAAGGAGTCGTACCGGGTATCGTTCGCCGAATCGGCAGCCGACGCGCTGAACCTGATGAAGGACGACCGGCCGGACCTCCTCATCACCGACCACCTCATGCCGCAGATGACCGGGATGGATCTGCTGCGGCGGGTGCGCCTGCTCTATCCCGACATGGCAAGGGTGATCCTCACCGGGCAGGCTGAACTCGATACGGTGGTCGCGGCCATCAACGAGGGCGAAGTCTTTCGTTTCCTGCGCAAGCCCTGGGACGAGACCGAGCTCAAGCTGACCATCCACCTCGCCCTCGAGCAGCTGCGTACGGAGCGCGAGAACCGCCATCTCCTCGACCTGCTCAAGCGCCAGGCCGAGCTCATCAAGACGCTCGAGAAGGCGAATCCCGGGATCACCTCGATCAAGCGAGACGACTCGGGGGCGATCATTATCGACGAGGGGGATACGCCAGGACTCACGTAGTTTTCACATTTGACCGATGACACCAGGAAGACGTTTGAGGGCTTGGTTTGGTCCCAAGGAACGGACGCCCGGTGACCACGGTCAAAGACGAACAGCCCCTGATTGCCTTCAGCCCGGCCCTGCTCGTGGTGGACGACGAGCATTTCATCTGTTCGGCGGTCGAGCGCATGTTCGACCGGCAAGGCATCAAGGTGCACAAGGCCTACAGCGCGCTCGAGGGGCTCGAGCGGTTGGCCCAGGTCGACGTGCAGGTGGTCATCTCCGACTTCCAGATGCCCGGACACGACGGCGTCTGGTTCTTTTCGAAGGTGCGCCTCGCCGCGCCGCGCGTGCAGCGGGTGCTCCTGACCGGCGGGTACAAGGCCAACGTCGACGATCTGCAGCGCTCCATCAACGAGGGGGGCGTGCACCGGTTCGTGACGAAGCCCTGGTCGAACGAGCACCTCGTCCGGACCGTGCGGGAGTGCATCGATCAATGGCGCATCTTGGCGGAGCGCGACCACCTACTTCTCGCCCTCGAAGAGACGAAACGTGTCCTCGAGAGCAAGGTCGAGGCCCGGACCCGGGACATCGAGCGCGCGAGCCGCGAGTGGCGGCGAACGTTCGACGCCATCGCCGATCCGTTGACCCTCGTCGACGCGGATCTGCACATCAACCGGGCGAATCTGGCGGCGGCCTCCGCGGCGGAACTCGATATTCGCTCGCTCATCGGGCGCCACTGTCACGAGGCGCTCTTCGGGCGCGACACGGCCTGTGAGGGCTGCCCGCTCGGGATGACCACGCCGGGTCACGCCGGGGCGAGCGTGGAGCTCGTCGACGAGCGCAATGGCCGAATCTGGAAGGTGACCACTTGGCCGCTCGCCGAGATGGGGGAGTCGCCGCCCGCGGGCGAGAACATCGCGGTCTGTCACTACGAGGACATCACCGAGGAGCGCGAGCTGCAAAAGCAGGTGCTCATGCTCGAGAAGATCGCGGCCATCGGAGAGCTCGCCGGGTGTGTCGCCCACGAGCTCAACAACCCGCTGACCGGCATCCTGAGTTTCTCGCAGGTCCTCGCGCGCCTCACCGAACGGACGGATCCCGACACCTTCGGCATGGCCAACGAGATCGAGGAGGCCGCCCGCCGCTGCCGCAACATCGTGCAGGCGCTGCTTGACTACGCGCGGCCGAGCGGGCACATCGACTTCGCCGACGTCGACCTACGCGATCTCATCGACGGCGTTGTCCGGGTCTCGACGCTCACGCAATCGCAGCACAAGCGCGTCGTGATCCTGCGCGAGGAGGCCGCCGATCTCTGGCTCGTGCGTGGGGTGGCCGACGGGCTCAAGTCAGTTTTCATGAACCTCATCAACAACGCGGTGCAAGCCATCGACGGCCCGGGCACCCTCCGCATCCGAGCGGAGAACCTCCCGGGCGAGCACATCGTACGGATTCAGGTCTCTGACAGCGGCCCGGGCATTCCGTTGGCGCTGCGCGAGAAAGTCTTCCAGCCCTTCTTCACTACCAAGGCCCAGAACAAGAGCGGCACCGGCCTCGGCTTGGCCATCGTACGCAACGTCGTGCGCGATCACGGCGGCAGCGTCACGGTCGGAGAGGGGCCCGAGGGCGGTGCTTGTTTCGACATCCGGTTGCCCGCCGCAATCGCCTCCACCAGGGAAACGCCATGAGTGCCCACGCTCCGTTGAGCAAGTCTCCGCCGCAGACCGCGGCCATCAAGGTGCTGGTGGTCGACGACGACCAGCTCATTCTCCGCGTCTGGCGCGTGATTCTGCGCAGCGACGAGTTCGAGGTCACGCTCTGCAGCAACGGGCAGGAAGCCATCCAGATCCTCAATGCGCAGCGCATCGACGTCGTCGTCACCGACGTCATGATGCCTGGCATCGACGGCATGGAGTTGCTCAAGCGCATCAAGCAGAGCAAGCCGGAGATCGAGGTCATCGTGATGACCGCCAAGGCCAGCATCCAGGATGCGGTCAAGGCCATGCGCGAGGGCGCGTTCGACTATCTGACCAAGCCCTTCGTCGAGATCGAGGAGTGCGTCAACCGCGTCCGGCAGGCGGCGCGCCTCAAGCGCTTGCACGACGAGAACCAGGCCTTGCGCGATCAGGTCGACGCCGCCCCGAGCGGCGCCCTCGTCGACAGCGTCGCCCCGGCGATGAAGCAGGTGATGTCGCTCGTCAATCAGGTGGCCAAGGTCAACTCGAACGTGCTCATCACGGGCCCGACGGGGACCGGCAAGAGCGCCATCGCGCGGTCGATCCACGACCGCAGCCCACGCAAGGACGGGCCCTTCATTCACGTCGACTGCGGCGTGCTGACCAAGGAGTTCATGGTCTCGGAGCTCTTCGGGCACGCTCCCGGCGCCTTCACCGGCGCTCGGTCCGGCGCCAAGGAAGGCCTCTTCCAGGCGGCCAGCGGGGGCACGATCTTTCTCGACGAGATCGGGAACCTCGAGGTCGATGCGCAGACGCGCCTTCTGCGTGTCTTGCAGGATGGCGTCATCCGGCCGCTTCAGGACACCAAGGACATCAAGGTCAACGTCCGGGTCCTCGCCGCGACCAACGCCGATCTGCAGCAGGCCATCGCGGGCGGCATGTTCCGAGAGGACCTCTATTTCCGGCTCAAGGTCATCGAGATCAAGCTGCCGTCGCTGAACGCACGGCGCGACGACATCCCGCGATTGGCGTACCACTTTCTGCGGCGCCACACCGCCCGCAACGGCAAGACGATCCGCAACATCTCGCCGCTTTGCATGGACGTTTTGCGGGCTCACGACTGGAAGGGCAACATCCGCGAGCTCGACAATGCCATCGAGCGGGCGGTCATCGTCGAGTCCGCCGAGGAGCTCGGCCCGAAGAGCCTCCCGCCGGAAGTCGGCGCCAAGGAGGCCGCCGGTCTGAGCTATGACCCGATGCTCGGGCAGGTCGATCTCGAGCTGACCATGCGCGAAGCCATGGAGCGGGCCGAGACGGCCCTCCGGGTCGTCTACCTGCGCGGCCTGATGAATCGGTACAAGAACGTCGCCGCCGCCGCCCGGCACGCCGACGTCGAGCGCTCCAACTTCCGGCGGCTGCTGAAGCGCTACAACATCGAGTACGAGAAGGGCCATATCTCCGCCCGCGACGACGACGACGACGAATAGGACCCGCCCTGAGCCGTCAGTCCCGGTGATAGGGGCTGCCGGAAAGGATGGCGCCCGCCCGGTAGAGCTGCTCGAGGAGCACGACCCGCACGAGTTCGTGCGGCATGGTCATCGCCCCGAAGGACAGCAGCTTGTCCGCCCGTTGCCGTACGCTCTCGTCGAGGCCATCCGGTCCACCAATGGCGAAGACGACCGCCGGGACGCCCTGATCGCGCAGTTGACCGACCCACTCGGCAAACGCGCGGGAGGTCATCGATCGACCGCGTTCGTCGAGCGCGACGAGGCGACCACCTGACGGGATGGCGGCGAGCAGGCCGGAGGCTTCTTGTGCCTTCCAGCGATCGGGGCTCCCGCCGCCGGTGCGCGGCGGGTCTTTGATCTCCACGACACTCGTGGGGAGGGTGTGTCCGAGGCGAGTCAGGTAGTCCTGGCAGGCCGCCGCGAAGTGGGGCGCCTTGAGTCGACCGACCGCCGCGACGACGAAGCGCACGGGCCGCGGTCAGGTCCCGGTGGCTGCGGTGGGCGCCGGGGGGTCGTAGGGGACGCGTGGCGCGTCCTCCCAGAGCCCCTCGAGGTCGTAGAAGACGCGTTCGTGCTCCCGGAAGACGTGGACGACGACGTCACCGAAGTCGAGGAGTGCCCAGAGTCCACGCTCCACGCCTTCGACGCCGATGGGATGCAGCCGCAGCTCGGTGCGGGCCTGTCGCTCGACGTGATCGGCGAGCGCCTTGACGAGGCGGTCGCTGCGGCCCGTGCACACGACGAAGACGTCTGTGTATCCGACGAGATCCCGGACATCGAGCAGGGTGATGTCCGTGGCCTTCTTGTCGGCGAGGCAATCGGCGAGGAAATGAGACAGTTGGATCGAGTTCATTCGGTGATGTCAGCTCCTGATTTGACCGTTCCCGTAGACGATGAATTTGCGGGTGGTCAGGTCTTTCGCCCCCATGGGGCCGTAGCTGTGCAGGCGGGTCGTGCTGATCCCGATCTCGGCGCCGAGGCCGAGCTGCCCGCCATCGGCGAAGCGGGTCGAGGCGTTGGCGAGGACGACGGCGCTTTGTACTTCGTTCAGGAATCGCTGAACGGCGCCGTAGTCTTCGGAGACGATGGACTCGGTGTGATCCGAGCCGTACGTCTCGATGTGGGTGATGGCCGCGTCGAGATCGGGCACGACGCGCACCGCGAGGATGAGGTCGAGATACTCCGCCGACCAGTCGTCCTCCGTCGCAGCGCCGATGCCTGGCAGGTAGGCTCGGGTGATCTCGCAGCCCCGCAGCTCGACCCCCGCCGGCGCAAGGTGCGCCGCGAGCAGGGGCAGAAACTCGGGGGCGATCGCCTCGTGCACCAACAGGGTCTCCAGGGCGTTGCATACGCCGGGCCGCTGAACCTTACCATTATAGCAGATGTCCAGCGCTTTCTTCAGGTCGGCCGCGCGATCGACAAAGACATGGCACACGCCCTTGTAGTGCTTGATGACCGGCACGCGGGCGTGCTCGACCACGAAGCGGATGAGTGCCTCGCCTCCACGCGGGATGCAGAGGTCGATGTAGGGTTCGGCACGCAGCATCGCCAGGACCCACTCGCGCTCGGTCGACGGCAGGGTCTGCACGGCGTCGATGGGCAAGTCGCACGCCGCGAGGGCGCGCCGCACGAGGTCGACGAGCGCGGTGTTGCTGTGCGCCGCTTCGCTGCCACCGCGAAGAAAGACGGCGTTGCCACTCTTGAGACAGAGGCCGGCCGCGTCGGTCGTCACGTTCGGCCGGGCCTCGTAGACGATGCCGATGACGCCGAGCGGAATGTGCATCTGTCCGATCCGCAAGCCGTTGGGACGAACGGTCAGACCCGTGACCTCGCCGACGGGATCGGGCTGTGCGGCGACCTCCCGCAGGCTTCGGGCCATGTCCGAGAGCCGCGCGGACGTCAGGCGAAGGCGATCGAGCATGGCCGGGGAGAGTCCCCGGGCCTCACCCGCCGCGAGATCCAGCGCGTTGGCGACCATGAGCGCGTCGGTCTCGGCTTCGAGGGCGGCCGCGATGGCGAGGATGGCGGCCTCACGCCGCGGGCCCGGCGTGCGTGCGAGCTGACGGCCCGCGGCGCGGGCGCGCTGTCCGAGGGCGGCAAACTCGCGCTCACGCGAAGCGAGCCCGGGCGATTCGGTGACGGTGGACTCGGGTTGGGACACGGAGGGGCTCCTCGTTCGCAGTCGGCGCCCACGGGGCCCGTCGGAAGATGGCCGGCGGGCGCGTGCCCAGATCGAAGGGTGATTGATCGGCGGGTCCTTACCACAGGGGCGAAAGTATTGGCAACCGGACCCCGGGTGCTACCATCGGCGGACCATGCGCAAAATCCCGACGAAACACCGGATGCGTCCTGCTTCTTCCACGTCGTCCTCCGGCCGCGGGCCGTGGCCCCGTGTCGCCTCGGCGTGCCTCCTCGCGCTCCTCGGCTGCTCCAATGTGCCGCCTGACGACGCGGGCGGGGGCGCGGGCGGAGACGACGGCGGGAGCGGCTTCATCGAGGGCGACACGTTCGTCCCCTCGGGCGGGAGCTCGGGTGGCAGCGGGGGGAGTACCGGCGGGACGGTTGGCCCCATCGGGGGCACGGCCGGCGGGTCGGTCGGCCCCGTCGGAGGCGAGACCGGCGGGACGGTGGGTCCCGTCGGAGGAGAGACCGGCGGTCAGATCGGCCCCGTCGGCGGCGAGGGCGGCGGCGGGAGCGTCGAGCGCCCGGCGTCCCTCTTGGCCGCCATCGTCCTCTCGGAGACGCCCCAGGTGCCGCAGGCGGCGCTCGGCGTCGCGGTCACCGAGCCGATCGAGCTGCCGAACGTCCCCGGGTGCAGTGTCGTGCAGGTCAATCCAAACGCGCCGGCACCGGCCCCCGCGACGGGCTACGACGCAGGGGCAATCACGGTCGACGGTGTGGCTGGCGCGCCCTTGACGTTCTCGCCCCAGGCGAGCGGCGCGGGCACGACGTACACCGGTCCGGCGGTCGGCTCCGACGTCTTTTCCGACGGCGCTGTGATCACCGCCCAGGCGGCCGGGGGGCCCCACATGGGGGCATTCAGTCTGCAGGTCGAGGCGCCGCAGAGCCTGAACATCACCGAGCCCCGTCAGCAGTTCGGCCAGACGCTCGACGCGGGGGACGCGCTCTCCGTGCGCTGGAACGCCGGCGGGGCCGAGAGCCTGCTCATCACGGTCTTGCCCACGGACGGCCTCGAGTTCACGCCGAGTGCGGGGAGCTGGGTGTTCTGCGGTGTCGCCGACACGGGCAGCTTCGAAATCCCCGCCAGGACGCTGAACCCCGTCGCCGACGGTGCCGGGCCATTCGGTCAGGGGGCGCTGGTCACCCTGACCCGCACGCGGGTCGCCACCACGCAGATCGGCTCCGACCAGGCCGTCCTTTCCGCCTCGACGACCCAAGCCGTCCCGGTGACCTTCTCACCCTGAGACCTTCGGCGCCCGCGAGCCGAGGGCTTCTCAGCTGCGGAAGCGGGAGCTCTGTCTCTTGACCTCTGGTCGAGCGTTTTCACCCATCGGGAGGCGAATCCGGAACGTCGAGCCGATGCCGAACACGGACTCGACCCAGATCCGTCCGCCGTGGTTCTCGACGATGTTGTAGGCAATGGCGAGGCCGAGCCCCGTGCCCTCCCCGATGTCCTTCGTGGTGAAGAACGGCTCGAAGATGTGCGCCCGGATGTCCTCGGGGATGCCACCGCAGGTGTCGGTGAACGCGAGCTCGATCTCGTCACCGACCTGGCGCAGCGAGATCTCCAGGCGAGCCCAACTCGTCGCCGCCTGCGCGGCATTCACGATCAGGTTGATGAAGACCTGCTCGAGGGGATTGGGCAGGCACCATTGGGGGTCGAGCGCCTCGAACCGGCGCTGCATGTCGAGCTTATACTTCCACTTGCCCTGCGTGAGCATGATGGCGTTTTCGACGAGGTCCTGCAGCTTGACCTGGTGAGCGGTCTGCGTGTCCGGGTGGGCGAAGCTCCTGAGCGCGGTGACGATCTTCTCGACGCGTTCGATCCCGTCGACGCTCTGCTGTGTCATGCGGGCGAGGTCTTTGATGAGGAACTCGAGGTCGACCTTCTCTTCGACGAGGCGCGGAGCAGAGAACTCGGGCCGGCTGCCCAGCTTCCCGGCGACTTCGTGCCAGGCCTCGATGACCGACAGCATGTCGCGCATGTAGTCGACGGCGTGTCGGGCGTTGGACTTGACGAAGGCGAGCGGATTGTTGATTTCGTGGGCGATGCCGGCCGCGAGCACCCCGAGCGAGGCCATCTTCTCGGCCCCGACGAGGCGGCGCTCCATCTGACGGCGCGTCGTGACGTCCCGCAAAAACAGGAGGAACCGACGGCCACTCTGGTCTCCCGCGAAGGGCGTGACGATGGGCTCGTACACATGGTCGGCGATGGTCCACTCGTTGAGCGGCCCCCCCTTTCGCCCCCCGACGGTGACCTCGGCGAGCGCGGTGCGCTGTCCGGGCTCGAGCTCGAGGCGGTCGAAGAGATAGTCGCTCGCGTGGGCTCGAAAGCTCTCACCGAAGCGGGCGTTGCAGCTCACGACGTTGAACTGGTCGTCGATGACCGCGAGGGGATCGGTCAGCGTATTGACCACCTGCTCGCTGAAAGCGCGCAGGGCGCCGAGGTGGCGAAGAAGGTTGGCGTTCTCGAGGAGGTAGCCGGCCTGACCCATCAGTGCGGAGATGAAGGCGATGTCCTGGCGGCTGTATGGCTCCGCGTCGCTGCGGTCGGTCACGTTGACGACGCCGACGACCTCGCCCTTGACCTTGATGGGCACGGTCAGGGACATGGGTAGGTTCTTGAACTCGCTGGCGTCGGGGACGAACTCCGAGAGGTCGCCTCCGGCCCGGGCGCGGCGATGGTCGTCGATGAAGAGGGGCTTGCCGAGCAGGGCGCAGGTGCCCGCGATGCCTTGCCCGATGCTCGGACGCGCCGCGTGGATGACCTCCTTCGGCAGGCCGACGGCGACGCGCATCTCGAGAATGCCCTCTTCCCGGTTGACCTGCATCAGCGAGACGCGCCGGCTCGATAGCTCGCGCGCAACGATCTCGACGAGGCGCTGAAAGCCCTCCATCTCGTCTTGCACGGTGGTCATCAGCCGCGACGCGAAGGAGAGCGCCATCAGCTGGCGCCCATGGGCGGTGTCGTCGGTGTCTCCGCCCGGATCTGCGTTGCGAAGCAAGCTCCTCTGCGTGGCCGAATCGTGGAGTCGAGCGAAACGGGCCCGCTTGAGGCGATCCGGGGCACCGGCATCGAGGACGAGGGCGGCGCCGAGTTCAAGCAGACAGCTCTCTCGCTCAGCGTCGAGGCCGGCGCATACGAGCACGAGAGCGGCGCGCGGATATCGTTCGCGAATCTGTTCGATCGGGTGTTCCGATCCGTGATCGGTACCGAGTTCGACCACCACGACGTCGACGCCCTGCAGGGGCAGCAAGTCGGCTCGCTCCGCGATCTGGACGGGGGGGACGACGCCGTCCAGGAAGGTCGGAAGCGGGAGGGTGCCCACCCACCAAGTGCCGACCGCTTCGGGACGAGAGGAGGTGAGGTTGCCCAGCGCAGCCATGGTCACGAAGAACTCCGGGGCTCAGGTGCGCCGCCTCTGCGAAACAGCGATGGTTCGGGCAGTCTTCGCGAGCCGGTCCCGCGTGACCCGCCCCCCACATCAGCGCCGAGGGCTCAGCGACAGCCCTTCTTGGTCTGGGCCAGCTTCTTCTTGGCCTCGGCCACCCGATTGCTCGTCGGCTGGTCAGAGATCAGCGTCTCAAGGAAGGGGAGGGCATTCTTGCACTGACCGAGGGCGACGAAGTTGTCGTGCATCAGCACATAGGCGTCGTCGACCTTGTCGCCCTTGGGATACTTCTGGAGGATCGTCTGGAGCCCGCGGCTGGATTGGGCGAAATCACTCTTCGAGGAGAGGGCTTCGGACATCAGATAGAGCGCGTTGTCGGCGCGCTCGGAGCCCGGGAACTTGGTGGCGTACTCGTTGAGTGCGCGCACCGCCTCGTCCCAATCGCCGGCCTTATGCCGGTCGTAGCCGTAGGCGTAGAGTTCGGCGTCCGTCGTCGGCAGCGGCGGTGCACCCGGCGGTGTCGCGACGACAACGCCGGTGTTCTCCTGTTGGGCGGCCTTCTGTTTGGCTGCCTCGAGCTCTCCACGCGTCTGCCGCAGCTCCTCGCGGAGCTTGTCGAGTTCGACACCGGCGTCCGCGGAGCCGCGCTGAAGCTGTGAAATCGCGTCGGTCAGACGCGTCTCGAGCTCGGTCAGGCGCTCCTGAAGCAGGGCGAGCTGCTTCTTCTGCGCCTCGCGCTGGGCCTCCGTGAGCGCATCCATCCGCGCATTGAGCGCGGCGATGTCGCTGTCGAGCTCCTTGCCGCGCCAATACGAGACGCAGCCGGATGTCGACAGGGCGGACGCCAGCAGGAGCGTGGTATAGGCAAGTCGCCGAAGGCCCATGCCGACTACCGAGAGCGGACTTCCACGCGGCGGTTCTTGGACCAAGCGTCCTCGCTGCTGCCGGCGGAGACGGGCTGCGTCTCACCGTAGCTGACCGAGTTGAGCTTGTCCGAGGCGACGCCGAGGTTTTGGATGTACTTCTTCGCGGTGTCGGCGCGCTTCTGACCGAGGGCGAGGTTGTACTCCTCGGTGCCACGCTCGTCGCAGTGCCCGTCGACGTTGGCCGAGAGGCTATTGCTCTTGAGACAAGCGGCGATGCCGGCGAGCTTTTCGCGCTGGTCGGTGCGGAGGTTGTACTTGTCGAAGTCGAAGTAGACGGGATCGGCCATGTTGCAGGACGCGACCTTCATCTGACACCGACCGCCGAGGCAATCCTGGCCGGGGGGACACATGGGGTTGTCGGCGTTCTCGCCGCACTGCGGCTTCTCGGCGCAGGAGCCACCCTGGCAGAACTTGCCGGCACCGCACTCGTCGTTGTTGATGCACTCGGCGCCGCACTCGCTGTCACGGCACCGCTGGCTACCGGGGCAGGCGATCGTGTCGTCGCAGTAGCCGGGCTTGCGGTCGCACTTGCCGCTTGAGCACACCATGCCCGGGCCTGAGCAGTGGCTGTTCTCGCGGCACTGCTGGCAAACGCTGTTGACACAGAATTCGCCCTTTTCCTGGCAGTGCTCGTCGTTCTCGCACTTGGGATACGTCGGCCCACAGCCCCCGAAGACAATGGCCGCGCCGACGACGACGAGGCCGAGAAACAGG
>Ga0194131_10010796_pt1 | contig 11075 bp, 5 predicted proteins | sample TA2KigO120mmetaG_FD_148631 | JGI IMG/M metagenome (GOLD analysis project Ga0194131, IMG submission 148631) | Freshwater microbial communities from Lake Tanganyika, Tanzania - TA2015053 Kigoma Offshore 120m | ecosystem: Environmental > Aquatic > Freshwater > Lake | place: Tanzania: Lake... | reverse complement strand
GACAATAATGTTCGATTTTGCTTGATATGTAATTATGTCTCTCGGATTGATGAGTCATTACAAACGGAATTTGTGCGCATGCGATTCAATCAACTGCCTCAGGCGGATATATTTACGTTTTTGTGTAAAATACGCGATAACGAACAACTCAATCTCTCGGATGAAAACCTCGTCGCAATACAACAACAGTTTCATTCCGATATTCGAAGTATGATTAACTATATTCAGACGAATCAAGACAATCTTCAAAACCTTCATGTCATTACCCATAACGTATGGGACCATCTTGTGAAATTATTTCAGGATTCGTCTGGGTCGGTATCGTCGTCATGTGATAACGATGACGTTATTCTAACGTATTTTCGAGAGATTAGTTCCAAATACTTTATGGACCCGCGAACCATCATCAAACAATTTTTATATTATATTGTCCGCGAACGAACGCATGAATTTGTCGGCACAGATATTCTTTGTAGTATTGAACATATCATTCATCTTCATCACATACGAACCGAATATATTATTCATTATTTTATACTGAAATTTAAGGGTTATTTTTGTTCGGTTAAAAAGGCCGAGGCCGAGGCCTATGCCGACGTTGGAACCAACGCCGACCCAATACCGCTAACAACTGTAAAAAAACGCGTTATTAAGGTGACGAAAAAGAAACCGTAAAAGTATTTCATAACTGTGATTCGTAAAGAATTGAAATAAAAATGCTATGGATTCAACAATCATGATACATTTAAACCAGCATCTACACCATGGCCGAACTTAACACAGAATGGATGAAATTTATGACACGTATATCACGCCAACAAAATTGCGATAACGCCGATGACTACGACGATGAAGACTACAACGATGAAACAAGTGAAGGAGAAAATGAAGTGACCACGCCATCCGCATCCGCTTTCGCTTGTTGTGTAGGCTCATCCACAATCACTCCAAAAATAACCTCCGCCGGTGCCAACGCTAGTGCTAGCGCTGTTTTAGCGAAGAAATCATGTATTTCAAAAAAGGCTCAACGACGAACATACTCGTTTTTAGACCCGACAACTACTACTACTACTACTACTAGTACGGCTGTTGCTTCTACGGATGCTGCGTTGGAATCATCATCAACTCTACCCCCACCAGTATTTCATCCGTCCATTTCTCAAATCTATATCTCGACGAAGACCAAAATCGCATACTTGAATAAACCGGTCAATATTTATAACGCATTCTGGGACGTTCCTGTTCAACATTATTACGAACGCAAAGAAGGTGTCATCAAAAAACAAATCAAGTTTCAAACAACCGACCCCACATTTATTGCGTCCATCAAAGATAAGCTTGTAAAACAACCACGAGAAGGTGTCATCAAAAAACAAATCAAGTTTCAAACAACCGACCCCACATTTATTGCGTCCATCAAAGATAAGCTTGTAAAACAACCACGATATTACGAAGAGTACGTCATCGAACATATTGAAAACCCGAATGGGCGAATTCCATACAAAGACCAACGCAAGGTAAGTATTGGGCTTTGTAAAAAAGACCTTCAAGGAAATAACGCCAAAAAGAAACGCGCATTCTTCAACTGCTTTGTTCTTATTCTTCGGATTAACGGCGGTATCGCTTCCGCCGAAGAGAGAGCACCAGAAGACGATGTGCTTTATAAAGAAATGCATGTAAAGGTATTTAACACAGGCAAACTGGAAATCCCCGGCATTCAAGAAGATGGCACGCTCATACATGTTCTTCGACTACTTGTTACAGTTTTGCGCCCGCATTTAGGCGATGACCTGGATTTTCTGCCAAACCGATGCGAAACCGCACTCATCAATTCTAACTTCAATTGCGGATTTTATATCGACCGTGATCGTTTATTCCAGTTGTTGAAATACAAATACCGCATGAATTGTAACTACGACTCGTGCTCTTACCCCGGAATTCAGAGCAAGTTCTATTATATTCCTGGAAAACCAGTTGAGGAACAGTCCGGACAACAACCCGTATCGATGGATCAAACAATATATTATGAAGTATCATTCATGATATTTAGAACAGGGAGTATATTGATTGTAGGGAAATGTAATGAAGAAATTCTCATGGTTATTTATCGATTCATATGTTCAGTTCTGACAATAGAATATTCCGGGATTCAGATGGGCGACATTCCAAGCGCCGTGGTTGCGACGGCAGGCAGCGGCGGTGATGGCGCGTCGTCGAATGCGAAAAACAATCGAAAAAAAAGATTACAACTAGCAAATATCCGGTATTATGAACCTTCCGCAGCCGCAGCAGCTCTCTCCATTTAGGCAAATATTCGTTCGTAAAGAATATAAAGATTTAAAAATTGAGTATTCTATATACGAGATATTTTTGATATGTCATCCAACGGAGGAAGTGCTGTTTCATCAGTTGTTTCACAGGACAGCGGGAGCGGAAGTGGTAGCCAGCAAATTAGCCGTGTTCCAACCTATGCTTGTTTTCAACATGCTACAAAGGTCGCCATTTTGGAAGATAAGCCCATTATCTTGGATTATTGGACCAGCTCATTAGAGAAAACATGCTTGATCGGTGTTCGTTCCAACAACGAAAAACTGTTAGTAAAGAGTGAAGATGAATACACTAGTCCCATCGCCAAAATTTTTAAGGTGGATACTGAATACATTATTGTTACCGCGAATTCGGTCTATATTGTTGCTGCTGATATTAGCACAAGACGGATTACTTAATTAGATGGGACAGGACGACGGACAAAACGGGCCAACGGCGCGGCGGATTCAATTCTTATAATCGCCATAAGTATTATAAGAATTCATAATAAGAGTTCGTAGAAGAAGAAAGAGGTCGTAGAATAAGAAAGATAACGGTTCGTAGAATATGGCATCTATTGTTTATTTAAGTGATTGTACTCCCCTATACACTACTCTCGGCGCACCCGAACGTATTACTTCCGTTACAGGATTCCCTTCATATAAATCGGCTCGTTTAGAATGGGATATACCGCCAAATAGTGATAAAATTCTTGTGGATTCCTATATTGTGCGTTACAAACTTACCGGCGCACCGATTACCCATATATTAAACGAAATGTTAGTTTTTTTTCCAACTGTCACGATTTATGGACTAATCAACGGTGTTAGTTATGATTTTTGGGTCGTCGCGAAAAATCGGTTTGGCGAAAGTCCACATTCCGCAACGATTAGTGTTGTTCCTGGGTCGTCTCCATCTCCATGTCAAATCGTGCGTCGGTCGTATCACGCTACAACTGCTGGGAATGGAACAAGCGACAGCACACCGCAATATATCGGTATTGAATTCACGCCAGCACTCACACAAAATGGCAGCAAAGCACTTACATTTACGGCAAAATATACACGGCTGAATGGCAGCGGCGCGATGACCGACGTATCATACAGTTCTACATTTAGTGTTCAGCCCAACGAATATAGTTTAGACAGTTCTGGAAATATCGCTATCAATACGATCGGTGTCAAGGCGAATTACATACGCAAACAAATTACACCGCCCACCGGCGTATTAGGGTTTCAAAGTGGCACCTATCGTTTTCAGGTATTTTCATCCAACATTTACGGCATATCTTTACAGTCGGATCTCTCGTTTCAGATCGCGCTGTTTTCGAATAGCGATGCGGTGAGTCTTGCGCGGGTTGTAGCTCCCACATTATCAACCTATCCAACACCAGATAATGGAGGTATTGTCGGCATAGAGCCGAATGATTCATTCATTCGATTTCGATGGCGTCAATATCGAGGTGTCGGAAGTGGAAGCACCGGACCGACCGAGTATTCTGGTTGGTCGTATCGTATTCAATACACAGACGATAAAGACAACTGGTATTATCCGCCCATCACGCTGGACGCGCCACATACCGCGTATTATCCGGAATATACGATTCAATACAATACAACGAGTGTTGGTTCAAACACAACCGCGTTTGAATACGTATTTGATATTAGCCGTAATGTGTTTAATGGGCGCCGATATTATGTTCGTTACTGTGTGGTAGATGCTTCCGGTGATACAAGTCAATATACACAAGTTACAACCACAAATCTCTCGATTGTGTCATGTATTCCAGGTAAATTGCCGAATCCACCGCCGATTTTTAGAGCAAATAGCGCCGATCGGTTGGTGCGACTTTATTTTGATTGGGATACGAGGCCGCCAAGTCTAGATGTAACAGGAGGAGCACCTATTTTAGATTATCGGATTGAGAGATATGACGTAACACGAGCATACGGAATCACGACTCTTTCAACAAATCCATCGATTGTGTTTTATAACATACCTGGACCGTTTTATGAAGACAATTATGAAATCGTTTTTAACGGATTTGAATATGAATATCATATCTATTCTAGGAATAGTTTTGGGTATTCAACGACATTTAAGGCTGTTCGAGGTGTCCCTTTTTTCCCGTCGGATGTAATTCGCAACGTAAGCGCTTCAATCGATACCGGATTAATTACGCTGGAATGGGATGACCCAGAAACGATTGAGCCAGAAGCGCCGATTGTTGGATATTATATCGAATACAAGGTATACAATCTTTATACAGTTGCAGAAGTAGGTTCAGCCAATATTGTTGGAGTATTATCAGATTTAACAACAATTACGAATACAAATGAAGATTTGAAAAACATTTTAGTCGATGATGTATTATGGGATAAAATACCACCGAAGGCACCAGAACAGCCGGTTGGAGTCTTTACAAAATCGATGTCTCGTTATTATACATTACGCGGGTTATTTAATAATACGGCATATGTATTTCGTGTGGCTGCTGTAACGCAAGATGTCGCTCGGCGTAAAATCATTGGGTTGAGGAAGGTTATTGCTTCAAATACTCCGTATTTACAACGCCCGGTTATAATCGGACAGGTTCCGTCAAAATTATTGAATGTGAAATATACCAATTTGGACAGTAAGCTTCTTATTACATGGAGCAGCACTAACCTACAGAATACAGAGGGTATTTTACGGTTTATAGTGGATTATGATATTGCGCCGAGTGAAACTGGGTATGCTCAACGACAAACCTTCGACTATGCCAATAGTATTGTATTTAATGATGGAAGCTCGGCGATATCTTTTCAAGCAATAATTATTGGATTAAGTAATAATGTAAGCCAACGCCCAGATTCAAGAATGAATAGTTATGTCGTGAAGATATATGCTGAAAATTTGGTAGGTTTTACGAATACGGTCAATCATTTCAAGCTGCATCAAGATATTACAGGCACGAATGCGATTAAAGATATATATGAAAACCAGACAATTGATATGGTTGTTAGGCCAAGAACAATACCGTCACTGATTACGGAAGAACGAAGTGGATAAAATGAAACGCATAGCGTCGCGAGCGGCAGCGTGGCGGCAGCGTGGCGCGTCTTTACTTTATTATTATTATGTGTATTCATAGTAATAATATCATCACAGTCCATCGGGATGACGACGATTACACCAACTTTGTCGAATTTTTCGATTACACCTCGAACATACGGTGATGCGTCATTTCAATCCTGAGGCGAAATTCACATATACCAGCAGTATTACGAATGTCGCAGATATCTCAGGGAGGACCGTGACAATCCGAAATAGCGGTCAAACCACGATTACGGCTACACAAGCCGCAACACCTGGTTATACTTCTGCCCAAATCACCGCCGTTTTCATCGTGAATCACGCACAAACCGTCATTTCAAACTTCGTCATCCCTCCCAAAGAATGGGCTGATGGGTCATTTAACTTAACCGACCCTGTGTCCAATAATCCGTCTGGTTTTGTCTATGAAATTTTAACACCGAATACAATATCGTTATCGAATCGCACCGTTACATTATTGCGAGAAGGTCGCGCGCAGATTCGCGCCACTCAAAGCGACCTTAGCATCAATTTTATACCCTCTTCCGCAGTCGCAACATTCGATGTATTATCTAATATTGTTCGTGTCGGTTTTCAGAATCGCAATGACCTCTCATGGAAAATCCCATCCGAAAATGGTTCTACAATTAAAAATTACTTTTTTTACACAGAAGAACGAGTATCGCCGAGTTCGCCTGGCCCCGCAGTCAGCACCATATTAGACCCAACAGTCGCAAGTCCGATCAATCCATCTTATTATTCATATGCGTTGCCGGTTCCATTCTATACGCAAATCCTATCGGCGGCAGGATTATTCACGGGGATTGATGTGAATTTCTCGAACATTTTATTTAATATCACGACGACACAGTCGGCCGCACATTCCCGAGCGAATTTCTTTGATTTGGGATATTATGGCGAAATCGAAGTGACATGGGAATATCATAATGACCGTCCGATTGCCGAACTGAATCCAGACCCAACGTCGATAGCACTCACCAGGATGACTCTCTCGATTTATAAAGAAGCAAGTATCAATCCAGGCGACAAACGTGTCGATTTAATATTGAATACAACGAGGACATATGATTCTGTCGTAAATTGTTTCGGTCCGATGCCACAAAATAATGGTAAAACTATGGTGGATATCTTTCCGATTACATTTCCCGGTATATCATCCACAGATACCAGTGCTGCTAGCCGCGACCTTAAATATCTAAAACAAGGGGATGTCGTTTCCGGGCGAATAAGTATATCAAGCAATACGTATTCTTCGGCAAATGCGCCGACACCATCGACGATGGACCGTGAATATAGTATCCTCGTAAAAAGTCTGCGTATCGCGCCGTTTCGTTTTCCGATTTCGAGAGATTTTACATCTCAACGATTTGGTCTTGGATTAAGCACGGCGGGTCTCGGATTCTCTGTAAGCACATTTAATGCTTCGTCGTCGTCGGCCGTCGTCGTCATCGAAAACGATTCTAGCGGTGGTATATTGTATCACATGCCCAAAATGACGCGTTCCATGGAAGATTATGGAAAAGCAACCTGGTCATTCTCATGGAACTATTTGGCAAATCTCTCGAAACTCACGACAGATATCTCGTATTTGCCGATTCCTCGTTCCAGTGGAACCCCGCTGGCCGATCTCTCCGCGAATTTAAACATTCCGTTTCATATACGTATTCGCGGCTTCTCTCGCCCTTACCAGAAAACAACCACACTCATAAGCGACAACAGTTATAACACAACGAATGTGAGAGATTTTTTGACGACTGTCTCTGACTCATCCTATCATACTCGCATGTTATTCGACATCTCGATGAATGATAGGGCGAATTATGCGAAAATTGCCGCCACCGCAGCCGCAGCAGCCGCAGGTTCGTCGTCGTCATCTTCCGACCTATCTTTCAGTATTGTTTCTCGAACATTCGATATTAGCGGTTCGTCTGATTTTACGTCTTTTTCATCGGTGCTCGATAAGTCACATACCCAACTCGTCTTCTTATTTCAACTTACAATAACAGACCCGAGTTATAATAGTTATTTTAAGACAATGACCTCTCAGGCGGATTCGTTTCAAGTTAAAATGCTATCGCAAACATTCTCTCCACATCAAGTGTATCGATTTGCGGGGCCAGACCCCACGTTGGCCAGATCGTATGAATTAGACAGTTCCACAAATACATTATATAACATCGGAGATACCTACACACAGTTGGCGCCTCGGTATTCATTTTTTAATTTGACAAATGGCATCTATTATTCATATCGCATTTCATCCTATAATATTGTGGGACCAAGTGCGTTCTCATCGTTATTTACACGCCGGTGTGGTTCAGTTCCAAACCAGATTGTGAATCGAATCAATAGTCTTGGCGCAGATACATTAACGATTGAATCCGAACGAACATCGAATCGCGTTAATATTTATTGGGAAAAACCAGCATTCACCGGTTATGAAATACAATATTTCGTAATACAAACAGCATTTGAGTAATACAAACAGCATTTGATATATCCGGGCGCTGGGTGACATCGGTGGAATATACACCAGATGTGTCCAGTAACTTACTACAATTCGATAGATTTGATGATATAAATGTATATGTAAGCGACCAATACAAAACAGAATATGACCAAACAGTATCAACGTATCGATATAATACACACGAAACACAGCAATATATTAATACGAGTTTGAATTTAAATACGCCAATATCGGGACAACTAATCAACGGTTTCAAGTATTATTTTCGATTGGCTGGTGTAAATGAACTAGGGCGTTCAGTCTATTCAACGGTGTTGTCCGGTATTCCATTCGCTCGCCCAGTTAATTCACCAATTAGTATGGTTGGCACTCCTATTATTGGTAATGAACTAGTAATTATTACATGGAAAATTCCACAAGATGACGCCGGTTCGCCAATCTTAAACTATATTATTGATTATGAAGATGTTATTGAAACACAAGGACAGCAAGACAGATATATAAATAAAAGACGTTATCATCAAAATAGTATTGAATACGGATTATGGTCGAGTGCAAATCGGGGTTATCCATTCGACGATTTTCGCAGACTATATACCGCTAATAAACGATATTCTCTTTTATCTGCGAATGAAATCAACAATTTCAATACATTACGCAACGAATTAACACCGTTTATCTTACTTCCACGTCCGATTACAATCAAGGAAACCGACCGCTACTTAAACAAAGATACGAGTATTATTGATCCCTCGAACATTCTTTTGAAATATACAAATACGGAAACTTCATTCTTTTACAAAAGCGGATTATTGAAACAAAATGCGTTCGATCTATCGAACATTCAGTTGAAATGGTATTACACAAGTGATCCGTCTGGTGGAACATGGAATTCAACTATTCAATCATCGTTTCATCTTTCAATACGTGGTCATCTTGAACATTATAGTAGTAGCACAAGAGATATCTCCAACATCTTTGATATTTCGGGAACATATACTGTCACATATAACAATTTATCAATCCCAGATGACTCCACATATCCGGTTTATAATTATATTGATTATATCACAGGCAACCCGATTGTCGGTGGAAATCCGCCAAATAAAATCATTCATTTGAAAACACAAACACCACCTACGATGATTCGTATCGACGCAAGTAATGGCGACGGTTATTATTTGAAATTAGATTATACAATCAGTAATATTTCTAGAAGTGATTATCGGTTTATTTTTTATTCAGGGCAGATAATATTGAATGGTGTAGCACCGGTTCGAACATTTTCAGGCTTACCAACTGAATTTACTGTAACGTTGAAGAGCAATATCTATTCACCATTTGTAAATGGTAAAAAATATTTATTTACAGTAACACCGTTTAATATTAATGATTTCTTTCCTGATGCGATACGAGACATTTCTTCTAGTTATGGAACCGCGCCTAGTCAAGTGAAACTCCCGATGGGCACAAGTTTCAACGACCCGATTACAGATATGAGTTATTCTTTGATATCTACGAATGAAGGCGGTAAAGTCGTGCTTCGATGGAAGTATTCATCTCAGCCTCAATATTATATCAATATATTAATTCCTTCCGATTATGTGCAGGAAAACCTATTTCCAAAAGAGTACCAGTCATCAATTCAAGACGATGGCAAATTTCGTTCGATATTAACGCCAAATCTTCAACCAACCGGTGGTATTGTAACATATACAATCCCGTCCAGCTTACAAGCCGATATTGACGCGTCGCCGACTCCGAATGCTCAACTGTATTTGAAATCAGGACGTGCTTATGATATTACCGTATCACCAGTTCAGTCCTTCATAAATAATCAAAACGAACCCCAATTTATACCGGCGGATTATCGTAATATCAATCCAGAAGGAACGTATATCATACCATTTCGAACGCCGCTGGCTCCATTAACACTATCCGCACAAGGATATAACGGCACCGTGACGTTGAAGTGGAATTTACCGGATTTTTCGAATGACCCGAATTATTATAAAACAGATGTTACCGCTCCGTATTATCGATATAAATATTTTACACTTGAACGCCGAGACATCTCTTCGAGTAACCTTCTTTTACGTAATTGGCGAGACATATCGAATGAGATTTTCATTCCGACTGCGGCAAATGGCGGCGTCGCCGGATATCAAGCCGTATATTCGAATATAAGTGGAGTGAATGAGCAACCGATTCAATTTCGGATTCGCACCGTGATTATGAATGAATATAATAGTGAGAAAGCGTTTTCTGGATATACTTACATGTCGATGGTCAATAACATACCTATCGCCGATTCAATCAATAGTATTGTATATCCTTCGTTGTATCCTTATACGCCGAGCACGCCGAATTTAAGATATAGTTCGCGTTCAAGCACAATATCCGGTAGTTTTAACGGCCTGACCGTATTTTTTGATTATCCTACCTATAACGGAAATGCCGATTATTATGAGTGTGTTATTGAATATACCCCTCCGTCAAATTATCTAGGGTCAGATTCGAGTTGGAATAACGTATTTGATGTAAGTAATAGTATTGCGGATCTTTCATTTAATATAAGTGCGAATCCTTCATTAGTTACAACAAATGGGCGGTTCAGAACAACTTCTGCGACGGTGGGTGGAACACAGAGTTTAACTGTAATATGCCGCTTTACCGTCATTGCGTATGCATTGCGTATGGCGTGAGAATACGTTTGTATCCTCGCATCAACGGCGTTGAAACCGGTGCCGACGGACTTTATGCTATATACGGCGAATCACTTTTTTCTGGGTATTCAAATGTGAAGTTCATCGAGATTTAATGATTCTCGTTCTGATTACAGACCTTGTTGAAGCGTCTGAATTTGCTCGGGTGTAAGCGTATCTGGAAACTCAACGTTGAATTTGATTTTAAGAACACCGGATTCGCCGCCTTTTTCTAACCCCAAACCAGGTATTGTTTTGATATTACCCGGTTTAATCACGTTGCCTGGCTTGTTGGCGAGTTTGAATATACGTCCGTTCAGATGTGTGATTTCGAAATCGAATCCACATAATGCCGCTTTGAGTGGTATTGTTTTTTCGATGGTTAGGTCGAGGTGTTCCACCTTGAATAAGGCGTGTTGGAGGACGTTGATTACGATACGGACATCGCCTTTCATTCCCACTTCATTCATGTGACCACAATCATTTAATATAATCGT
>Ga0194131_10010793_pt1 | contig 11076 bp, 13 predicted proteins | sample TA2KigO120mmetaG_FD_148631 | JGI IMG/M metagenome (GOLD analysis project Ga0194131, IMG submission 148631) | Freshwater microbial communities from Lake Tanganyika, Tanzania - TA2015053 Kigoma Offshore 120m | ecosystem: Environmental > Aquatic > Freshwater > Lake | place: Tanzania: Lake... | reverse complement strand
GGATTTATAAACAAGCGCAGTTCGTTCAACTCACTTTTTCGGGAATTTTCATCGGTTCAAAACCATGGATTTATAAACAAGCGCAGGTTTCGTTCAACTCACTTTCTCGGGAATTTTCAACGGTTCAAAACCATGGAATTTATAAACAAGCGCAGGTTTCGTTCAACTCACTTTCTCGGGAATTTTCAACGGTTCAAAACCTATGAATTTATAAACAACAGCAGAATTCGTTCAATTCACTTTTTCGGGAATTTTTATCGGTTCAAAACCCATGGATTTATAAACAAGCGCAGGTTTCGTTCAATTCACTTTCTCGGGAATTTTCAACGGTTCAAAACCATGGATTTATAAACAAGCGCAGGTTTCGTTCAATTCACTTTCTCGGGAATTTTCAACGGTTCAAAACCATGGATTTATAAACAAGCGCAGGTTTCGTTCAATTCACTTTTTCGGGAATTTTCATCGGTTCAAAACCTAGGAATTTATAAGGACCGAACGATTTCGTTCAATTCACTTTTTCGCCAATTTTCAACGGTTCAAAATCGATGTTTCGAGAGATTTCGATTCAAACTTTATTATATTTATTATAAACCATGGAATCCATGGAGGTTCATAATCTATGAATTCTTATATTTCCGCCAAAAATAATCAGTCCAAAACTTGTGAATTTTAACATTTTCGGCAAAATTGCCGCGTTCAAAACCTCGAAATATTTACATCAACAGACAAAGTCGGCAAAAATATTCGGTTCAAAATCAGAAAATAAATGCGAATATGCTGCGCGGTATTATTAAATTGGTTATAAATATATTGTGACGATAATATGGTCTGAGTATTATAACCATACTATAAATCTGTATTCTCAGTAAGGCGCCGACGCCACCCCCCGAAGAAGTAGCAAATTTTGCTACTTTACCTTTTGTCCAAAAAAATGTCCAAAACGCCATTTACGCCGGAGATTTTAAAACACAAAAAATCGCGATTTTCAACTTTATCGTCACAACTTTTTCGACCTCCAACAAAAATTGTGACTGTAATTTTTTTTTCGGCCGGCATGCGTCCGACCCCCCGTTTTAAAATATGGACATTTATATATAAAAAAACGGACATTACTACTTTAGGTGATTTAAAGCAATACCACCCTTTAATACATCAGACCATTTTTGACCATTCGCATTTTTATCGTCACAATTATCGACAGGTGAAAAACATCACCATGGAAAAGGAGCAACGATACCGCTGCGAAAAGTGTGACTATACTACGTCACGAAAATTTAATTATCTTAAACATATTAAGACTGACAAGCATAAATCACCGCTACATGTGATGTCCAAAAAAATGTCCATTTTTGAAAATCTGTCCCAGACCCCCCAAAAAAATGGCTATCGTTGCCCCAACTGTGATCGAAAGTATATGGCTCAACGAAGTTTATGGCGACATTCAAAGCAATGTTCGAGTGAAAATAATATAGACAAGTCGGTGTATAATCTATTCTCGTCAAAAATCGCGGATTTATGCCAATCGAACGCTGAACTAAGCAAAACGAACCAAATTCAACAATCGCAAATGATACAATTATGTACCGCGGTATTAACAACGATTGGACAAAACCTGATTGTCGCACCTTCTGTCGGCAATAATACAGCACAACCAACGTCATTACCACCATCATTTGCGGCGCCGTTGGCAGTTTGTTCATCAGAACCTACACGGCCACATATATCAAACGTGAGTAATACGATGACTACGAATAATAATCTAACTGTAAATGGTAATATGACAAATAATTCAAATAATAAGACATTCAATATCAACATGTTCTTAAATGAGGAGTGTAAAGACGCGATGAATATGACTGATTTTGTGAAAACGATAGAATTGGATACCAACGACATGGAAGATGTGGGAAAGCGTGGATTCGTGAAGGGAATATCGAAAATATTTATCGATAACCTTGAAAAAACAGAAGTGACAAAACGTCCGATTCATTGTAGTGATGGCAAAAGAGAAGTATTATACATCAAAGATGATAATAAATGGGAACGGGAAGGAATACACAGTAAGAAGCTGTTAAATGCGATTCATACTGTGGAGCATAAAAATGTAGTCTTGGTGAATGAATGGGCAAAATCACACCCACAATGTGTGAATAGCGAAACCCAAGCGAACCAAATCTATATGACACTTGCCAAACACGCCACGGATGGAGATGATGAAAATGTCGCAAAGGTGGCAAAACAAATCGCGAAATCGGTGATTATTGATAAGACCGATTATTGAGTATTATATATAATAAAAACATGTTATACATATTACTAGAAGAACAATAACGGATGAAAAAAACGGTAGTTGTGAATCTTGAATACATGCGTCCATCGGGAGGTGGAAGGTCGCGCTCACGGTCGCGCTCACGGTCGCGGTCGCGTGGTCGGTCTGGTGCTCATTCGAAGTCGCCAACCGCCGTAAATCGGATTGTAACATCGGCGATTGAGAAATCCGCATTATGCGATGATTATGAATACGATGAACCGTTAAATATTCGGTCATTATTACATAATACCGATGATGTATCGTATGATGACGACGACGATGAATCCGCTGAGACTGACACCGCCACCGACACCGCCGATGACACCACTGACGCAACCAGTTCATCCATCGATTACGCAGAAGCACCGGCCGATACACCGAAACGATATCAGCATCCCAGTATAAAGGACTCTGATTACGCGGTGAATTCCGACGATGATTTACTCCAATCGGTTCTTGACGAGCCAACATTTCAGCTTGACGTGAATGCGATATTATCGGCAATGACGAAAACCGAAAATATGACGATTGCGAATATGACGTTGTCAAAAATAGCCGCACGCCGACAAGAAGTTCTCTCGACGATGAATTTAACCCCCGAAAAGTATGCCGAATTCGAGCGTAAATTACATATGTATCGCGTGATTGAACACCCCGATGAACTGAAACACAATCAACTGATACGATGGATACCACTCCGTTCTCTCGAAACGCGGCCATATGTAACATTAGGCGGCTGTCTTTTCCGTGTGAAATACAACGAAGAAGAATCTCTTCATATTGTAACGATACGTAATGTAAAGAAATTCGTATTTAATATCAAGTTTGAGCTAAATGCGGTATTCCAACGATTAAGTCAAGAAGAACTCCTTATTTTACGCGCAGTAGAGTATGTCGAATCAGAGGATTGAACCACGCGTGCGCGTGTGTGTGTGTGTGTGTCTTATAATCGAATCCGCCGACACGTTTTCGTGAGATCTCTCGTCATTCTTGGTCGCAACGTCGAACCACGTCTGGTAAGCTTCGCGGATTTACAACGAAACCCATGTGGTCGAAGACCACGATTGGTAAATATGGAACGAGTACAGTAAGCAATACGACGCCCTTCATCTGACGCGGATGACGACGACGAGGCAGCAGATGATTTCACACAGCGACACAATTTTTCAGCGAGGATTCGATGAGCGCGTTCTTTTAGAGACGCCATCGTCATCCGCGTCTTCGCAGCCAAGGAACCTTTACGCGTTTGGGGTTGATAATGATGAAGAATTTTTAGATAGTCGCTGCGTGTTAATTTCATATCTTCATCAATATCAGTATCTGTATATTTGAGCATATTTATTATAGGATGATATAATAACTATACTAAAAGTATTTGAAAAAACATAAACAAACGATGTCGGTATCATTATCGACGTCAACGACGCAATCTACCAATAAAAAACACAAAGTCGTCGTGTTTGACGTGGATGAAACACTCGGCAATTTTGCTCAATTTTCGATTTTTCTTCACGTATTGGAAGACTATTTCAAAATCCCGGATGTAACCTACCAACATTTCAACGATTTAGTTGATTTATACCCGGAAATTATACGACCGAATATGGTGCGTATTTTGGATTACATACGTAAAAAGAAAACAGCGGGTCTCTGTCGTAAAGTGATTATATATACGAATAATATGGGTCCAGATAAATGGGTTACGCATATTCGACGATATTTCGAGTATAAATTGAAAGAAATCACGGTTGCGTCGCAGTCATCAAAAGGCCTGCTCATCGTTCCGCCGTTGTTCGACCGGTTGATTGGTGGATATAAACCAGAGCAAGCGCCGTCGAATGATGGATACCCGCAAAGAACGACGAATGATAAAACGATGAATGACCTGATTTACTGTTCGCGTCTGCCGGCCAACATCGAGGTCTGTTTCTTGGATGATTTATATCATTCTAAAATGACAGATGAGCGGGTATATTACATTAAACTACAACCCTATTATACGTATATTTCGTTGGATACGTTCGTTCTTCGATTTTTGAATAGTGCTTTGTTTAAAGAGGTATTCAGTCGTTTTGATCCTCCTTCATCGTCGATGATGCCGTCGATGGCGGCGACGGTCAAGCGTAAAATTCTCTCGATTGAAATTCATGATATGTTCTCAAAGTATGCGAATGCGTTGAGTTATGATGCTAAAGCAGTTCAAAGAAAGATGAATCCGCGTGAAATCGATGAAATCATCAGTAAATATATATTATACCATCTTCAGCAGTTTTTCCGCGATGGTCCGCCGCCGACGCAATCACCCGGGGCGAAATTACGACGCGTCTCGTCCTCGTCGTCAAAGACAGCAAAAAAAAGGGGACATTCCGGTCATCACCACCATGACCATCCCAATAATGTATTTTATGTCGATAAGGCCAATGCTGTAAAGAATATGCGGAATAGGACGGTTCGTAACCGTTGATTTCATTCGAACCAACTCATCGTTCCATCGGCGCACATAAATATGACGCGGTCGCCGGCCATTTCAGCAGCATGTATTGCTTCCACCGTCGCGATTTTGGATTCAGGAGTGATGTGTAATTCGTTGAGATAGACAATTCCTGGCTCTCGACGGGCGATAATAATCTCTCGTGCTTCTGCCAACCTCTTCTGTGACTTGCGTTCGGTTTCAGCATTCACCCAACGTTGATGACGCACATTCGTGATATGTCTGTCCCAGTTTCCCTGAGCACCACGCCAACCACATTGACAGCTCACCGGTCGAACAATCTCCAACTCGTGATGTGTGTCATCAAATATTCGCGCCATAATCACCTGAAGCGCATGATGAAGAACCATCGGGCTTGTTTCATAACCCGCATTACCTTCTTCGGGTTTGTAGTTGATGAGCATGTCAAATGCATCTTTTTCTTGTCCGCGATGAACCAAATTATGGTTGGAGTCGGTGTAAATCGACGAATCTTCGCCGCAAAGTTCCATGACGATTTCATCGGCGACATCCATGATTTCGTCGTAAAGGTCTTCGTCATCTTCCATGATTTCGTCCAGAGTCTTCCAATAGCGTAGAATCGCACCAGGACGCATCGTCGCGAGCGTGGTTCGTTTGTGTTTGTGAAGCGAGCCTAGCGCATTCATTCCGCGTAAATACTCACCTTCTGGTATCTTTTCTTTCACTTCTTCGAGCATGTCCATGAGCGTATCTAATTCCTTTTGTAGAGCGTCACCTGCTTGTGCGATGATACCGCCGCCGCTACTTCCGGCGCTACTTCCGGTGTCTCTCACAACAATATCTTGTCTTTCCATCGCGTCGTTTGTTCTCTGGTGTAAAGTGTTCGTTCTCTCCTGTAAATTGACAAAACATTTCAATTTTTTGTCAATCAATACGTCGTCGCCGCCATCGCGACCGTCCTACATATTCGCGTTGTGATACAAAGGCCGAAGAACCTTGTCTCCAACGATACCAACGGGCACGATTATTTTATTCTGAAGTTGGCGTTTTGCGTATTCAACGAGAGCCTCCGAAACGATATGAGTCACTAAAATGAATACGCATGTGGAAATGATGAGCCTGCGGTCAAAGTCGCTAAATGTGCTTCCACCAAGTATTGCGAATTTCGGATTTGTCCAAGAAAGACTATTGAAACGCAGTAATAAAATCACGACAGCAGAATATAATACGAGGTTACGCAAGGTAGGAATATACTGTGGAACAGTATTGTATATTCCGAGTAAGACAATCGCGTAAGCACCGTAGAGGAATAGTTCGATATATTTGTAATACGTAGTATATTTATTGAATATGGGTGTGAGGATATCGCGGAGTTTCGTAATCACGGCGACACCAAGGTCTTCGGCCGCGGTTTTGATGGTGTTCATGTTGTTATAGTTATATTAGGATGAGACATAAAATGAAAGCAACCTCGCACTAGGGTCAAGCACACCATTGCAAAATGGATGCCGCCAATAATATGGAATTGTTTCACCACGCCCATCATACATCGTCTCAAATGTGCGACGATAATAGAAGCTTTCTTTATCATAAGGCGGATTATGTAATAAATAAAGGTGATTATTTGTATTGTTATATTCGGTATCTGTAATGACATGTTCCGAATATTCTTTAAGCATTTGAATCCATGTGCGTCCATCGGCTGAACTCACACCATCACTAAATGCTTCCTTACGACGCCACAATACATTGTCGGGTAATAAAGGACGTGACTCGCCCGCACCCGCATCGCCCGCGACACCCGTGACCCCTTCAAACGCCTTTCGCAACAAATACTTTTCGATTCTCTCATCATCGAATCTCTTGAACCGCGGCGGAATACGCATCACATACGACAAAAACTCCTTATCCGCAAACGGAACGCGTGCCTCCAACCCCGCACCACTTATGCTTTTATCCGACCGCAGTAGGTCAAAAAACCGCACATCCCGAATCATGCGTTCATTCTCTCGATGAAAATCAACGTCACTCGGTGCTTTCAAAAACCCGCGATATGAACCGAAGATCTCATCCGACATATCTCCACAATAAATTACGACATCATCGCTTTGTTGTTGAATATATTTGCTGATGAGATAATTTCCAACTGACGCACGGATTGTGGTCGTGCAGTAGCTCTCGGTTTGGTATATCGTGTCATATATCGCATTCAGAAAATCCTGTTCTTTCAACGCGACTTCATGGTGACATGTGCCCAAATACTCCGCAACACGTCGCGCCCAAACCAAATCCACCGACCCTTCCAGACCAATACTATATGTATTCAAGACGGTATCTGGTGATGTTCGTTTCAATTCTCTCGCAACAATCGCAGTAACAAGCGAACTATCAAGCCCGCCAGACAACAAACAACCCACCGGTCTCTCGCTCATCAATCGTTTTACTACGGCTTTGGTGAATAAATCACGTATTTTTGCGAGAACCTCGACCTCGCCGCCCGGTTCCTCCACCGGATATGAATAATTCACACGGATCTCTTTCAATTGACACTCCAATAAAGAACAATCGTTCGTTCGTTTCAATACGGTGCTTATGTCGCTGATGCCCTGATGCGAATGATACGAAAGATAAGCATAGTCATAATACGTACGAAACACCGCGGCACCTTCATCATCACCGGAGTATTCCATATATGTCGCCGGAGGAAACTGAACAACCGTATCACACAATGCATGTATTGATTTCAATTCACTTGATACACATAACCCATAATGGTCGGAATTCATCGACACACACATTAAATCTGAATATTCGCCACCGAACATGCCATCGTGACGGACAACGCCGATAAAGAGCGAACGCACCCCCACCGGATCTCTCGCAACATAGGTAAGGCCATTATCATAATCATGAAGGACAAATCCGAAGACACCATCCAACCGACGAACCGTCTCATGAATACCGATTTTGCGATACAAATGAATGATAATCTCACAATCCGAACCACTCTTGTATTCGTCGGCAAGACCAAATTCGTTGATTAGTGCGCGAAAGTTATAAATCTCACCGTTACAAATCAAACGACAATTTTTAAGATGAAAGGGTTGGTCGGCCGCAGCATCCATGCCGTTGATGGAAAGGCGATGAAACCCCCATACGCGAGTATCGTCTTTCATAAAAACGGTTTTATCTGGACCGCGATGGGCCGACAGTATAAAATTCTCCTGCATCGTTTTTAATTGAGCGATGGCCATTTTCGCCACGGTTTGAAAATAGAAAATTCCGCACATCGAAATGACGGTTCAACTACGATAATCAGATACATAATATAATGTGAATGTGTTTATATGTTATTCATCGAGGACATTCGGAATAAAGAGAATCATAAATATACTCATAAAATTAAACTATGTCTAGTATATACTAGACAACGATGGAATTTTACGGAGTTGTAAATGGCGCATATACAAATCATCACGACCGCCTTGGTGAAATAAATTCGCGCATATCAGAAAGAAATATCCCATCCACCGGATTACGACCGGCATTTGATGTTCGCCCGTTGTCATCGAAATATGCCATGATGCCGATTTTAGAAACACGACCGACGCCCACCGTTCAAATCCAACCGTATCAGCAGTTTTCAACCGAAACGGTATTCAATCCGGGAAACGCACGTGCGCCATGGCGTGGATGGGCTGAACGCGTGAATGTGGAATCATCGCTTCGTAACCAATTTTTCGCGCTTCAAAGGAATGACCGCGCGGTCTATGTGCCGAATTCTGATAGTGACCTGTATCATGTAACAGTTATCGCCCGTGATGTCGAACAACCTAACCCTTATTTGTTTGAGAATGGTGCGACGAATTTTGCGCCGATGAACCCGAATCCTCATAATTTAGGCAAACTAACGTTTGATAATTCGACGCGTTTTCAGCTACGTACGCTAGACTGTACGTATGATGGATTTTGCACTGGGGAAGGCGGGCCTGTCACTGAACCCGCTACAAATTATATTCCCAAAGAACAGTTGGACAAGAAACTGAAAGAAAATGAACAAATGAAGCAGGTATCCCGTATTTCGGAAGGATTTTCGGGGGGTAGGCGTGGTGAAGAAGCGGGGCAACAAACGCAAACATCATCAGGTGGGAATTTTCCGACGTATATTCCGAAAGCAACTGCGGGGTCGAACGCGCGTGAGCATTTAACAATGCGAAGGTAGCAAACGATCAAACGAGCTGCGTAGCAGGCATAAAAAGAACCCGCGATGATATAATATAACAATATATGACAAATTATTGTTCTATTATTATTTACAACTCGGCACGAAGATGGAAAACAAGACCTACGTCCAAAAAGACGACCAACACACTTCCGGAACCGGAACCGGCTCAGGCGACGACATCACATGTGCCTCAGTTGCTACTCCAGAACATAATTGGAATGAATTAAACGAACTCACTCTCTCGGTGATGGCGAATCGAACCAAGTATGACAGATGTAAAAAGACGTTGGCAAATACATCAGACGCTGTTCAAGAAATATTCCGTAAAGAAAAGTTGTATTATAAAGAACGAATATTGAATATGACGAGAGATTTATTTCATGAACGTTGTGAAAATGATACGATAAATGAAGCGCATCAAGAATATATCAAAGCGTGTATTGAGTATTTGAAGTGGAATGATATTACGGATATGGTGAGTGATGACGCGCGGAATGAATTACAAGAGAAAATAATGAGGACGCGAACACCGGAACCAGTTGAAGAATCACCTCTACATTCGCCGACACCGTCTCTACCGTCGCTGTTGCCACATCCACTTCCCTCGTCGTCGTCGTCGTCCATGAATCATATCATGTCGTTTGCGAATAAAATGTGTATGCGAAAAAAAACAATCGATGATTTTATTGTATTGAAGCCGCGTGAAGACGTGGATATTAACTCCCGATTACCCAAAGTGCGTGATTATCAAAGTGAAATTAATAAACGTGTATTGGCTTCTGAGCCAAAAACAGGTGACGACGACCGTGACGACGACGAACGCTTAACCTGAGCACGACAATATCGTAAGAACTGAATTCAGCGTTTGCGATGTGTATCTGTTGTCATGATAGTTGGCGTGATTGTAGTAAGAATCCGCTGCCGCCGCAGGCCAATACCAGAAGTGGCGTGACGGCACTAGCATAAATGCTTTGAACCCGCTTGTCGTCTCACCGGATGATTCGTCATAGACAATATCTTCGATGTCGTAGTAACATGAGTCTTCGCCGAATGCTTTTTCTTGGAATTCGTCGGGCTGGATAACAACACCAATAATGTCATCTTGAATGTAATAATCGTGGTCGTTTGATCCAACCATCATCGTCATGATGAAATTCGCAATCGTATCTTCAACGAACGACTTGTACTTCAACTGGATCGTATTATTGGGCAAAGGCAGCGTGAATTCGATTCGGGCCTCTGCTGACCCGGAGGCGGAGGCGGCATCGCCGATGTCATGAGCGTGTATATGATTTGAAATGATGGAATACACGTGATACATACGACTCTTCTTGTCGTATAGAATATACGCAGTCTTGTAATGAATCGTCTGGCTTATGTTGTAAATTCCGATTCGATACATATATATACTGACAGGTGTCATCGGGTTCATGCATGTCGCACTCACAGCGTCGGTATCGACCACACCGTGGGCAGCATCGGCGCAGGCATCATTGGCGTAGGCATCATCGGCGTATTGTAACGATACCAACACTTCGGCGGCGGTCTCTTCGGGTGTTTTTTTAATACTGGATTTCGGTTTTGTTTTTGGCGAATAAACCTTATACGTTCGGGTGCTTGCCTCAGAGAAGGAAGGCGTAATTATTTTCACGCGGCGGGCGGTGGCGGTGCCGACGGCGGCGGTTTGACGTTCTTCACTTGAACCGGTATTGTATTCAGCATCTTCTTGCTGCTGGCGCTGGCGCTGCTGCTTCTTTTGAGAACGAGTAACGGGCATAGATGAGACGACGATACGATATCTTGCGTCACGATGAATAAAATATAAAAACTTCAATTTTTAATGACATAATAGTATATAGTATTTCAATATTTCATGAATACGCATACGCAGATGAAAGTCGGCGGTGGCAAAGAAGGTATCGGCGAGAACAGCGGCAGTTACGGCGATAAATTCAAGTCGATAAGTTGCGCACCGAGAGACCAGACCGACCCCGATATCAACGAAACAAAGGATTATTCATGTTATTCAGCGAAATCTCTCGACAAGTTAAAATCACTTTGGAATAAACGCCACCCTGACCAGAAAAT
>Ga0194131_10010789_pt1 | contig 11079 bp, 10 predicted proteins | sample TA2KigO120mmetaG_FD_148631 | JGI IMG/M metagenome (GOLD analysis project Ga0194131, IMG submission 148631) | Freshwater microbial communities from Lake Tanganyika, Tanzania - TA2015053 Kigoma Offshore 120m | ecosystem: Environmental > Aquatic > Freshwater > Lake | place: Tanzania: Lake... | reverse complement strand
CGGCCCGAAGGGTTGCGCCGAAAACGGTCTGGGGCTGCGTTGCTCCTCGGTCGCAGAGCACTGGGGCTATGCTCCCTCGTCGCGCCTTGCCCCAGGCCGTTTTGGGCGCAACATAACTCCAGCCATTTGTGAGACACATCACCAGCCACTTCACGCCTTCTCACGAACGTGCGCGCCAGAGTTCTGGCGAGGTCTCAAGTCTTGAGAGCAGCTTGGCATCCGCGGCCGGAAAGGAATACCGGAGGAGTTGGTTCCGGCGCACCCACTTCACCGCCTGGCATCCGATTGCTCGCGGCTCGCGCTTGATTAAGTCACAACGGTAGAATCTCAAGCGAACGGTTTTCTCCGGATAACGATGGGTCACCCGACCCATGAGTTCGCGCGCCTTGACCTCGACGCCGAGTTCTTCCAGAAGCTCACGCTCCAGACACGCCTTGAAGCTTTCATTTCGCTCGCGCTTGCCGCCGGGAAATTCCCACAAGCCGCCGAGATGATCGTTGAGCCGCCGCTGTGTGATGAGCAATTTCCCCTCGCGGAAAATCAGACCGGCCGCCACCTCGACGATCTTCTCCTTTTCCTGCATCAACGCCTTAACGCTCGAACCCATTAAAGACGTCACGCGCCTCGCCGCCCGATGCTCTTATAGATGAAACCCAGCCGTTCCATTTCTTCGGGGTCGAACAGGTTCCGGCCGTCGAACAGGATCGGGTGCGTCATCGTTTTGCGGGCCAGGTCCAGATCCAGTTTCCTAAACTGCGGCCACTCGGTCGCGACCACCAGCGCATCGCAGCCATCCGCGACCGCGTTCATCTCCGGCACGTACGTGACATCGGTCAGGACGCTTTTGGCTTTCTCCATCGCTTTGGGATCGTGCACGCGAAGAACCGCGCCCTCTCTTTGGAGTCGGTGGCAGAGATCGATGGCGGGCGACATCCGGACGTCGTCGGTGTTCTGTTTGAAAGCCAGGCCGAGCACGCCGATTTTCTTCTGCTTCAACACCCAGAGGGTCTCGACGATCTTCTTGAAGAACCGGTCCATCTGGTGGGCGTTGATCCGCTGCACTTCCTTGAGCAGGGCGAAATCGTAGCCGAGTTGCTCGGCAATCTTGATGAACGCGCTGAGGTCCTTGGGAAAGCAACTCCCGCCAAAGCCCAGCGAAGCGTCCAGAAAGCGCCGGCCAATGCGCGGATCCATCCCGATGCCGTTGGCCACTTCCTGCACGTTCGCGCCCGAAGCTTCGCAAAGAATCGAGATCGCGTTGATGTAGGAAATCTTGAGCGCCAGGAACGAATTGGACGCATGCTTGATCAACTCCGCCGAATTGATGTCCGTGACAATGACGGGGGCTTGAAACGGCGCGTAGAGCTCCCGCATCGCCGCCACCGGCCGTTGGGAAAGAACGCCGATGACAATGCGGTCCGGTTTGAGGAAATCCTCCACCGCGAAGCCTTCGCGCAAAAACTCCGGATTGCTGACCACGTCAAACTCGACCTTGGATTTGCAGTAGCGCCGGATGGTTTCGGCGACTTTCTCGCCCGTCTTGACCGGGACCGTGCTCTTATCGACCACGATCTTGTACCGGGTGATGGCGCCGGCGATATCGCGCGCGACGCCCTCCATGTAGCTCAAATCCACGGAGCCATCTGGGAGAGGCGGTGTGGGCACGGCGATGAAAACAACGTCGGATTTCTCAACACCTTCCTGCGTGGACGTGGTGAAGCTTAGCCGCCCGGCAGCCACGTTCTTCTGAATGAGTTCCTCGAGACCGGGTTCAAAAATGGGGACGCCGCCCCTGCGGAGCAACTCCACCTTGGCCGCGTCGCAATCCACGCAGATCACGTCGTGCCCGACTTCGGCGAAGCAAGTGCCCGTCACCAATCCCACGTAACCCGTGCCAATAAGGGAAATCTTCATGAGTCAGGACGTGCGTGGAACACGGCCGGTTCGGTTCGCTGGGGACAGGCTCGCCCTACCATGCACACGGACCATGAACGATAAGGACGCGTTCCACCGCGGCCCTGAAATTGTGCTTTCGATTGTGGTGAGAGGCCCGGCATTTACTTCTTCTCAGCCGGCGTTGGGTTCGCCGGCGCAGCATTCGCGGCGGGCACGGCGTTCGTGGCTGAAACTGAGGACGCATTTGTGGCTGCGTTTGTGCCCTGGGGCGTGGGGAGCGGCAATGGGGTGGTTGCCTGGTTTGTGGCGGGCGCGATGGTCTTGGCCAGTTCCGGATGTTTTTCCAGCAAACGCTCTTTCCGCGCCATGGCTTCTCCGCTCACCGAACTCATCAGATTCGTCCGCGTGATTTCCTCGTACATCTGGAGGGCCAGTTGGGGTTGGTTTTTAGCCTCCTGAATCCGCGCAATCGCCAGCCGCGTGTCCGCCAGCACCCAAGCCTGCGGGTAGCGGGACAACACCTCCTGATAAGTGCGCAGCGCGTCGTCCGTTTTCCCGTCGGATTCCAGCGACGCTGCCTTCCCGTACAAAGCGGCTGGGGCGAGAGGGTGACTCCCAAAACGTTGGAGAAAATCCTCGAATTGCGCCCGGGCGTCCGGGTATTTCCCTTCCGCAAACAAGGTGCCCGCCGCCAACAGCAGCGCGCGCTGCGCCGCGGTCGTGCTGGGGTGGGTTTGCGCGATCTTCAAGAAACTGGAGGCGTCCGGCGGGGGCGTATTCTCCGGAGCGTTCAAGGGCAGCCGCAGCGCCAGCAGGGCCTGGCTCGCGGCCAACTCGGTTTGCACCTTGTTGTAGCGATAAACGGCAATGCCCGATCCTACGACCACCAAACCCGCCGCGGCGAGGATCAGGCGTTTCTTGTTCTCTTCCAGCCAGGCCAGGAAATCGTACCACCCGACGGAACTGGTCATTTCAGAACTCATAAAGGGGCAAAATCATTCGGTCGCCGGGTCCGGAACGCAAGCTTGAAATACGTCCAAAATGCCGCTTGCCAAAGCCCGGCTGCTTTCCTAGCGTCCGCTCGTGGATCAATTTGCACAGTACATCCCGGTGCTTCTTCTAGCGGTGGTGGCGATCGCGTATGCGTTCGGGATTCTGATCCTATCCGTGGTGGTGGGCCAGCGCGGCCGCCGCGACCGGGTCAAGGACACCCCTTACGAATGCGGCATGCTCCCGGTCGGAGAGGGCAACGCACGGATGTCGGTCAAATTCTATCTGGTGGCGATGCTATTCATTCTGTTCGACATCGAGGTCGTGTTCCTTTACCCCTGGGCGGTTGTTTACAAGGACATGCTGCGCGACCACGCCAACCTCATCTTCGGTTCGATGGTGACTTTCCTCGGGATCTTGTTTGTGGGTTACCTCTATGCGTTGAAAAAGCGGGCGTTCGATTGGAAGTCGTAAAACGTGAAACGTAAGACGTAACGCGTGAGTCCCGGGTGGATGGCCTCGCCACGCGTGAGGCACGCCGAAACGCGGTTAGGAATTACGTTTCACGCTTCACGTGTCACGCCCCACGACGCTCCCGAATTACGCGTTACGTCTTACGTTTCACGTTTTACGCCTATGATCAAATTCGGCACCTCCGGCTGGCGCGGCCTCATCGCGCGCGATTTCACCTTCGCCAACGTTCGGCTGGCCACTCAGGCCATCGCCGATTTCCTGAACTCCGCAATCCGCAATCCGCAATCCGCAATCCATGGCCGCAAGCCCGTCGTGATTCTCGGCCACGACACGCGGTTTCTCGGACGCGAGTTTTCGCTAGCCGCCGCCGAAGTTCTTTCGGCCAACCGCCTGACGCCTTTGCTCTGCCAGCGGGACGCGCCGACGCCCGTTATTGCCCACACCATCCGTCACCGCAAAGCCGTCGGCGGGATCAACATGACCGCCAGTCACAATCCGGCCGAATACCAGGGGCTGAAGTTTTCCACGAGCAACGGCGCGCCCGCGACGCCGGAAGTGACCCAGCAGATCGAAGCGAACGTCGCTCGGCTGCTGGCTGAGAATTGGGGTTTCAAAGCCGCGGTGATCGGGACTTACGAGTGCAAGAGCATCGATCCTCAACCGGACTACTTCAGGCAACTTCGAAAGCTGGTCGATTTCGCCGCCATCCGCAGGGCCAAACTCAAGGTCGCCGTCGAATTCATGTACGGCACGGGCCGCGGTTACCTGGATAAATTGCTGATCGACGCAGGCGCGAAGATCGCGGTTTTCCACGACGAATTGAATCCATTGTTTGGCGGACATCACCCGGAACCCAACGCCGAAGGCATGGCTGAGGTCAGCCGGTTTGTCCGCAGCGGCAAAGCGCAGATTGGCCTGGGCCTGGACGGCGACGCCGATCGCTTTGGCATTGTCGATAAGGACGGCACCTGGCTCACACCCAACCAAATCCTGGCGCTGTCTCTTTACCATTTGAAAAAGAACCGGCGCTGGAGCGGCGCCGTCGTGCGCACCGTGCCCACCAGCCATCAGGTCGATGCCGTGGCGGAACTTCTCGGGGTGAAGGTTCACGAAACGCCCGTTGGCTTCAAATACATCGGCGCCCTGATGGAGAGCGAACCGATCATCGTGGGCGGTGAAGAATCCGGCGGCCTGAGCGTCAAAGGCCACGTGCCGGAGAAAGACGGCATTCTGGCGTGCTTGCTGATGGCCGAGTTGGTGGCGACGGAACGCAAATCCCTCGGCCAGATTTTGAGAGACCTCTCGAAACAAACCGGCGAATTTCACACCGACCGCATCAACGTCGCGATTCCGCCGGAGAAGAAGGAAGCGCTATTGCAGAAGCTCGCCGCCGGCCTCGACGTGATTGGCCCGTTCAAAGTCGAGAAATTCATCACGACCGACGGTTATAAATTCCTTTTGCCGAATCGCGAGTGGGTCGCCTTCCGTGCCAGCGGCACCGAACCGCTCATCCGCTGTTACATCGAAGCCAAATCTGGGGCGCAAATGAAAAAGTTGCGTGTCGCGTGCCAGCAGCTTCTTCGGAGTTAGCCAGCTTCAGAATTGCGGCTTGATTGGCTGCGCCAAACGTGACAGACCCGCTGCGCGCGGTGACCGTCAAGGGCAGCATCCTGTTGACACCGATTCGTCCACCATCCAAGTCCGAGTACGCCGCCATCATCAAGGCAGCGGGCCGCCCCCTGGCCAAGGAACCGTCCGGTGCCGTGGACAAAATCAAGGCCGCCATACGGAAGGCGCGCGCCCATGGTCGTCGTGCTTGATACGACCAGCTTCGTCAGCGGCATCTACTGGCGGACCGAAGCGCATCGAGTTTTGCAGGCGTTTGCCAACGGTCGCATCGTGCTGGCCGTCACGCAGTCCATCCTGCACGAATACGCCAGAGTTGCGATGGCCGTGCGCGCCGAAGAAGGGCTGGAGATTGATCCGCAACCGTGGTTGAACGCCGTGGCTGAGCTGGCGTTCGAATTTGAACCGACCCCGCTGCGTGATGCTGTCTGTCTCGACGCGCACGACGACCAATTCATTGCGTGCGCGCTGGCGGCTCAAGCCGACGCGATTGTGACACGGGACAACGACTTGCTGTCTCTCGGCAAGCCCTTCGGCATCCCGATACTGACACCCCGCCAGCTTCTGGCCCTCATCAAGTAATGATAATTGCTCTTGCGAGGCGACCTAACCAACCTAACCAACGCAAACCAAGGCGGCTTCGCTCCTCAAAACAAGCCAAAGCCGGCTGGCGCGCATGGAAGCAGGTGACCCCTCCGTCTCGCTGGACCTGCTCGTGCGCGGGCTGTTCGCCTTGGGAGCAACATGGAAGGAACTGGGCAAGGCGATGTGACCCGCACGGACGGCCCGAGAGAAGAATCACCCTCTTCTCCTATACGATCCGATCCGTCGTTTGCCCGGATCGCTCCCTGATTTCCTCGGCGAGGCGATTGGCTTGCTTTTCCAGTTCGGCGCTTTCCGTTTCGAGCAGCTTCGCCCTCTCCGCCGCGAGTTCATCCAGCACGCCGGGTTTCTGCTCGCTTATTTGGCAAAGCTCGTAATCGGGGCTTTCCCGCAACTGGCCCAGTGACTCGATGACGGTGATGATTTCCAGTTGAAGCGTCTCATAGAGCCGACGCAACTGGGCGACGATCTGATCAGTAAGAGTGTCTGAAAAAACGTTTTGGGTAGCACAGGCTATCAGTCGGCTATCAGCCTGTTCCATGCGGCAACTTGCCGGATGGAACGGGTGCGGCGTTGATCGCCAACGCCAGCGCTGGCTCCATGACGGCATCCGTTGCTGTTCCGGTATGCAAGGTGCCGACCGGGGCGGGCAGGTTGCCCGCGCCACCCATTTTTGGGACAGGCTCTAAGAGCGTGTCCGAAAATTCCGCGGGGTCCTGTTTTCGCGCCAAAGGCCGGATGGCGAGGCGCGACGAAGGAGAATATCCTCCCTGGATCTTCGACTGAGGAGCAACGAAGCCAGGCGGCCTTTGGCGCGAAAACCCTCCGGGCGGCGGGTCTTTTGTCCGTGGCCTGCGTTGGCTCGGTCCTTACAGCCCGCGTTGGGGATGTTCGGACCTCGCCGCCTTGGCCACAGCCAAAATCCCTCGCCGCAGGACCCCGCGCAATTTTCGGACAGGCTCTAAGGCGTGCGGGGATCGAGCGCCTTCTCGATGCGCGACAGCAAGTCCTTCAGATGCGCTTGCACGACCGTGCTTGCGCCTGAGCCATCCGCTTTCTGAATCGTCTCGCGGATGCTCTGCAGTTCCGCGCGCGAGTAGGCCGGAAGGTCCGAGTTTGCGGCCGGCGTTTTGATGTTGGCCGAGAGCAGGTCGATATACGAACGCTGCAGGTTGCGCCGATACAGGTCGATGGCGACGGGCTTCGCGGCGAGTTCACGGAACAGCCCGCTTCGGAGGTCGAGAAAAAGTTTGGCCGGGGAGTAAGCGGTATTGCCCTTGGTTTGCTCGACCTCGGCCAGGCGATTGACTCGCGACGCGGAGGTCAAATTTCTCAGCACCTGGCTCTGAGCGTTGAGCACGCGTTGCGCGGTGCCGTCCGGCGTCAATCGGGCAACAATGTCGTCGCGGATCAAGTTTGTGGGTGTGCTGAGAGCATTCTCCAACAGAAACGTCACAGCCTTGTCTTGGTACTCCGCGGCATTAGGAAAGAAGCGCCGGTCCGCGTCTCCAAAATACAGATTCACTTCCTGCACGCCGCCCACGACGTTCACGACGTGGCCCATCTCGCGGTTCCACTGCGCCAGCAGTTGGTCGTAAGCGTTGGCGAGCAACGAATAGTCCTTTCCTTCTTTGCTCGTGGCCTGGATCAAATACCCGGCGACGCGCTCCAGGTTTTTCAAGCCGAGCTGTGTGGCTTCGACGGCATTCGATCCGAGATCCTCGGTTTGCTGCGTCGAATCCACGAAGGCATTTGGATCGCCGAATCGGTAGATGGGCTGGTCCTTTTGAACCTTCACGATTTTCTCCAGCTCCTTCTTTTCGTCCGTACCCTTGGAGAACTGGCGGTAGCCCCAGTTCACGGCGAAATGATCGTACGGCCCGACCTTCGGCAGCAACGCCGCGCCGTCGCCGGGCTGCGCCACGTAATTGAACCGGGCATAATCCATGACCGAGGGAGCCGTCCCGTTTTTCCGAGTCCACTCCGGACTGCGAAGCTGTTCGATGCTGTAACTCGATGAGGCCTTCATGTTGTGGGGGAAACCCAGCGAATGCCCGACTTCGTGGGCGACGACAAAACGGATCAGCTCACCCATCAAGTCGTCCGGCAACGGAAAAGCCTGAGCCCGCGGATCGGACGGGGACGCCTGGACGAAATACCAATCGCGAACCAACTTCTGCACGTTGTGGTACATCCGCACGTCCGCTTCCAAAATCTCGCCGGTTCTCGGATCATGCACGTGCGGGCCGAAGGCGTTTTCAACACTCGAAGGCAGCCAGCGAATGCTGGAAATCCGCGCGTCTTCCGCGTCCCAATCCGGATCGTCGCGAGGGTCGGGCGGCAGTTTCCCAAGGATCGCGTTGGTGAAGCCTGCCGCCTCAAAGGCGGGCCGCCAGTCCTCGATCCCGGCTTTGACGTGCGATTTCCATTTCTCCGGAACTTCCCGCCCGACATAGAACACGATCGGCTTGACGGGCTCTGAGATCGCCGCTTCCGGATTCTTCTTTTCCAGGCGCCAGCGCGTGATGTAGCGAACTGTTTCCGCCTCGTGTGTCGTGCCGTCGGCGTAATCGGTGAAGCTCACGCTGAAGAACCCGACGCGCGAATCGTGGCGCCGGGGTTTCATGGGAACTTCGGGCAGCTTCACCATACTGTGGTGGACGACGGCCGTGATCCCGCTGGAACGCGGCGTGTCATCGCCCGGCGGACCGCCGCCGCCGGGTCCGGTCGCACGGCCTGGCGCATAACTCGCCAGCACGCGGACATTCACGTTTCTCGGAAAGACCTTGAATTCTTCGATAAAGGAACGGGCGCTGTCCATTGCGCCCGCACTGAGAGAGCGTCGCGCGCTGAACTCCGGAACGTCCTTCTTGAACAGATCGGTCACGTCGATCACCGGCGCTTTGTCTTTGCCATAAGCCTTGACCTCGAAGACGCGGATGATGGGAGCCAGGTTGGAGGCTTTGACCGCCGCCGCGATGGGGTCTCCGGTCTCCGCGCGGATGCTGTAACGCACGTCCCGCAAGAGGACCTGATCGCCGCGTTGCTCCCAACGAACCACGCGATCCCCGGCAGGCATCCCGGCATACGAACTGCCGGCCGTGGTTTCGGAAATCTGAACCACCCAGAGCATGTCGGTGTCGAGCGCATCGGTCGGGATTTCGTAAAAGAGGCTTTCCTCGATGCGATGCACGCGGAACAACCCGGTCTTTGTGACCGCTTCCTTCGTGATCACTTCGTCATACTTCTTGAACTTGGGCTTCTTGGCCGAGCTGGCATCGGGTTTCTTTTCGTCGGCCTTGGCTTCGGGTTTGTCCTTTTCCGCCGGCTGCTCTTGGGCCGAGACAAAGAATCCAGGCTGCAAGAAGAAGACCGCCGTGAGCGTCAAGACACCGCATACCTTGGTGAGAAGATTTGGTCGCTGCATGACGGAGGCATTACGCCAAAGCCGGTAACTTGACAAGCCAAGACGCGGGTTCAAGTAACCCTTCAGTTGAGGTGGGGCGAGGCTCCGGCCGAGCCAATGCCATCGAACAAACGCCTAAAGGCTTACGTTTTGAATTCCCTCAATCCTCCGCCTTCGAATCGCGCCTCGTGAGGTCTCGAACGGCTTCCGCGACGTTCTTGCCTTCGTAAAGCATGGCGTACACCTGGTCAATGATCGGGGTGACGACTTGAAGTTTGCGCGCGAGTTGGAAGGCGGATTGCGCCGTGGGCACTCCTTCGGCGACCGTCACCATTTTGCTGAGGAGATCGTGAAGTTTTTCGCCGCGCGCCAGAAGCTCGCCCAGGCCGCGGTTCCGGCTCAGCCTGGAGAAACACGTCACCGCCAGATCCCCCAGGCCGCTCAACCCGGAAAAAGTTTCCGGCTGCGCGCCGCAGGCCACGCCGAGGCGGCGAATCTCGGCGATGGCTCGCGTGATCAGCGCCGCTTTGGAATTGTCGCCGAAGCCCAGGCCGTCGCACATGCCGGCCGCGATGGCGATAACGTTCTTGAGCGCGCCGCCCAGCTCGACTCCAGCCACGTCGGCGCTCGTATAGACGCGGAACGTCGGGCGATGAAAGAGCTTCTGCACGGTCTGGGCCGTTTCCAGGTCGCCGCTGGCGGCGACGCACGCGGTCGGAATTCCGCGTGCAACCTCGGGTGCGAGCGTGGGACCTGAGAGGGCCGCATGTTTCGATCGGGGCGCGACTTCGCCCAGGATGCCGCACATCGTCAAGCCGGTGTCGTGCTCGATGCCTTTGGTCACGCTCACCACGATTCCCGGGTAGGAGGCCAAGCCGCGCGTGGCCTCGCGGAAAGCTTGGGATGGCACCGCGACAACCACGCATTCGGCATCGGCGATCGCTGGCGAAATCTCTTTTTCGATTCGCCAATCGTCCGGCAGCGGGATGTCCGGAAGATAGCGGGCGTTGCGGCCGGAACGTTTCATTTCCTCCAGGTGAGCGGCGTCGTGTCCCCAGAGCGTGAGCGCATGCTGGCCTTGAGACAATAACCGCGCGAGGGCAGTTCCCCAAGCGCCGGCGCCAAGAACGGTGACTTTCATCAAAACGTCATCCGTTCGAGGCCGGGGACGAACGCGCCTTTTTGAAACTGACGCGATTTTCGCTGCCTTTGACGAGTCGCTGGAGGTTGGAGCGGTGTTTATAGATCGCCAGAGCGCTCATCGCCGCCGCCACGCCGATCATCAGCTGGCTTTTCCCGGTGAACCAGGTCGCAAACGGCAAGACGATGGCGGCCGAAACCGAAGCGAGCGACACGTACCGGCTCAGTCCGAAGACCACAATCCAAACGCTGAGAATAATCAGGAACGGGACCGGCAACAGCGAAACGAGAACCCCGGCGGATGTGGCGATGCCTTTGCCGCCTTTGAACCCAAGCCAGCATGTGTAATTGTGGCCAAGGATGGCGGCAATTCCGGCGATGATCGCCAATCCTTCCTGAGCCACAACGTTCGGCGTGGAACCAAATGCTTGAACCATCAGAGGGACCAGGGCCGTGCAAGCGAGGTAGCCCTTCAGTCCATCGATCGCCAGGACCGCGCTGCCGGCGGGCTTGCCTAGATTTCGAAAAACATTCGTCGCCCCGATATTCCCGCTCCCGAGGGTGCGGATGTCCAGGCCGCGCGCTTTGGCGAACAAAAAGCCCGTGGGGATGGAGCCGAGCAGATACGCCGCCAGCGCCACGACCCCGTAAAGCACAAGTTCCACGCGCCGAATCTAGGCCGAGCATCTCGACCGCAGCAAGAGGGAAAACAGTTTGAGCGCATCTCGGTTGCCTCCGTTCCTGCTTCAGTAAGCTAAATCACTCAGCAGGCTGCAATATTTTTGTGATGCACCCAAGGAATTTTGGAGCTAAGGGTCTGTGCAAAAATAACTTCCGGTTTTGGCGGGAGCGCCGCCTGGCCGGATGCAAGGCGCGAGGAGGGAGCATCCCCGTTTTGGGGCTGTGACCGACGAGCAACGCCGCAGCCGGCCAGGCGCCGCCCC
>Ga0194131_10010788_pt1 | contig 11081 bp, 5 predicted proteins | sample TA2KigO120mmetaG_FD_148631 | JGI IMG/M metagenome (GOLD analysis project Ga0194131, IMG submission 148631) | Freshwater microbial communities from Lake Tanganyika, Tanzania - TA2015053 Kigoma Offshore 120m | ecosystem: Environmental > Aquatic > Freshwater > Lake | place: Tanzania: Lake... | reverse complement strand
CCAGTGCCAGACCTGCCACAACGCCAAGGTGCAAACCGCTGGCGTCGACCTAACTTCGGAAGCCGGGTTCCGCAAAGTCTCCGCGCGCCTTCTCGACGTAACCAGTTATTCGGGCCGCGTAAAAATGCCGCCCTCGGGTAAGTTGCCGGCCTCCGACATCGCCGCGCTTGGCGATTGGATCCGCGCCGGCGCGCCATGGCCCGCCATAACCGAAGCGCAGCCGAAGGCCGGCCACTGGGCGTTTCTACCGCTGCAAAACGCCGCCCCGCCCTCCTCCACCGGCCATCCGATCGACGCCTTCCTCAACGCCAAGCGCCCCGCTCCCCCGGCCGCTCCCGCCGATCGCCGCACACTGCTGCGACGCGCCGCTTTCGATCTCACCGGCCTGCCGCCATCCGAAGAATTACAACGTCAATTCTCGTCCGGCGGCAGCTTCGCCGAAGCCATCGACGCGTTGCTCGCCTCGCCGCGGTACGGCGAAAAATGGGGCCGCCACTGGCTCGATGTCGCACGCTACGCCGACTCCACTGGCGCCGACGAAGACCACCGCTACCCCTACGCCTGGAAATACCGCGATTGGGTCATCGACGCCTTCAATCGCGACGTGCCGTTTCGTGAATTTGTCCGCGATCAAATCGCCGGCGACTTGCAACCGCCGCCTCCCGGCCACGAAGTCAACGCCCCCGGCATCATCGCCACTGGCTTTCTCGCCCTCGGCCCGAAACTGATCGCCGAACAAGACAAGGTCAAAATGTTCTATGACGCCGTCGACGAACAAATCGACGTCGCCGGCAAGGCCTTTCTCGGACTGACGATCAGTTGCGCCCGCTGCCACGATCACAAGTTCGATCCCATCTCGACCAAGGACTACTACGGGCTCGCCTCGATCTTCGCCTCCACGCGCCAGTTCGAACAGATCGAAGGCACGGTGTCCAAGCTCTTCTATGCCCCGCTATCGGGCCGCGCCGAAGCGGAACAATGGACCTCCCACCAACAGCGCCTCGAAAAGAAGCAAAAGGAAATCGACGCGGTGATCGCCGCGCAAGCCAGGAGCTTTCGAAACGCACTGGCCCCGCGCATCGCCGACTACATGCGCGCCGCGCGCCGCGTCATCGAAGGCGGCGCGGCCGACCCCGCGCTCGACGCCGCCGTGCTCGACCGGTGGGTGACGTACCTCAAGCCCAACAAAGAACGCCGCATTCATCTCGAAGCCTGGTACCGCGATGGCGACGCCGACGCGTATCAGAAGAACTACGTCGACGAGATCACGCGCCGCGAGAAAGCCCAGGCCGACTTCGCCGCCGGACTCACCAAGGAGGCGCCCAAATTTCCCGCCGGCGCCAATCGTTTTTTCACCGAGATCACCGCCGCGAAAGGACCGCTCGGGCTCCCGGAGAAAAATCCCGAACAGGGCTTTCCGGCCGACGCACAAAACAAGCTGGCCTCGCTCCGCGCCGAGTTGAAGGCGCTCAAGGACAACCCGCCCAAGGAGCCGCCATTCGCATGCGGCGTCGCCGAGGACAAGCCAGTCGATCAACATGTCTTCGTGCGCGGCAATCCCGAGGCCAAAGGCGATCTCGTTCCGAAGCGTTTCCCCGTCGTCCTCGCCGGTGATCGGCAGCCCGCGATCACCTCAATCAGCGGCCGCAAGGAACTCGCCGATTGGATGGCCGATCCCTCAAACCCGTTGCCGGTACGCGTCATGGTCAATCGAATCTGGCAGGGGCACTTCGGGCAAGGCATCGTGCGCACTCCGAACAACTTCGGCATCGCCGGCGAACGCCCATCACACCCCGAACTGCTGGAGTGGCTCGCCGCCGAGTTCCTCCGCCGCGGCGGGTCGATGAAACAAATGCACCGGCTCATCATGCTCTCCGACGCCTACCAGATGAGCGGCGAAGCCTCGCCCCTTCATCTGCGGAAGGACGCCGACAACCGCTTCCTTACCCGTTTCCCCATGCGCCGAAAAACGGTCGAAGAGATCCGCGACACGCTTCTGCTCTTGGACGGGTCGATCGACCTCACCCTCGGCGGCGCGCTCGCCGAAGGCACGGGGACCGACAACGAATTTTCCGACGCGCGTAAATCCATGCACCCCGACAACTCGAAACGGCGCACCGTCTACCTCCAACTGCGCCGCTCGAATCTGGCCACTCTGTTCTCGCTCTTCGATTTCGGCGACGCCACCACCAGCACCGAAATCCGCGAGCAAACCAACGTCGCCCCGCAGGCGCTCTACATGATGAACAGCAAGTTCGTCGCCGAGCGCTCCAAGGCGCTGGCCGAAAAGATTGTCCAGTCGGAGTCCATCGACGACGCCCGCATGCAACGCCTCTGGCAAACCGTGCTCGGCCGCGCGCCCGATTCGAATGAGCAAGCCGCGGCCCGCGCCTACATCGCCAAATTCCCGGGCGACGCCTCGCTCGCCTGGGCCAGCCTCTGCCGCACATTGATCGCCTCGAACGAGTTCATCTACATCCAATGACAGCGCAGCCCATCTCCCGCCGCTATCTTCTCCGCCGATCCGCCTGCGGCTTCGGCATGCTCGGGCTATCCTCGCTGTTTGCCCAGCCGCGCGCGCCGCACTTCCGGGCCAAGGCCAAGCGCGTCATCTTCATGTTCATGCACGGCGGCCCGTCGCACATGGATACCTTCGACCCCAAGCCGCGTCTGACCAGGGACCAGGGCAAGCCGCTTCCCTTCAAGCGCCCGCTGACGTTTGCCGAAAACAATGTCGGAGGACTGCTCGGCTCGCCCTGGCAATTCCGCAAACACGGCCAGAGCGGACTCGAAATCAGCGAACTGTTTCCCCACGTCGCGCGTCACGCCGACGAGTTGTGCGTCGTCCGCTCGATGGTTGGCGACAGCGTCGCTCACGGCGGCGCCACCCTGCAACTCCACACCGGCTCGAACACATTCACACGCCCGTCGATGGGTTCATGGTTCATCTACGGCCTCGGCACGGAGAATCGAAACCTCCCCGCCTACATCACCATCAAGCCCGGGCTCTCCCACGGCGGCGCGAAAAAATGGAGCTCCGGTTTTTTGCCCGCGGCGTATCAAGGCACGCCGATTGGCCTCGGCGGACAAGCCATCGAGTCGCTCCTCGCCGAGCCGATCGAACACCTCAAGAACTTCGGCCTCACACCGGAGCAACAGCGTTATGAGTTGGACATGATCCAGAAACTCAACGCCGCCGGCGCCGCGCGCACCAAGCAGGACCCCGAACTGGAAGCCCGCATCCAAAGTTTCGAACTCGCCTTTCGCATGCAGACCGAAGCGCCGGAAGCCTTCGACATTTCAAAAGAAACGGAAGCGACGAAAAAACTCTACGGCATGGATGCGCCCGAGACCATGGACTTCGGCTGGCAATGCCTGATGGCTCGCCGGCTGGCCGAACGCAACGTGCGGTTCATTCAGATCAACCACGAATACGGCCCCGGCAACGAAGTCGGCTGGGACGCCCACAGCGAACTCGTTCGCCTCCACACGCGCACCGCGCTCGCCGTCGACAAGCCCATCGCCGGACTACTCGCTGACTTGAAATCGCGCGGACTTCTGGAAGACACACTGCTCGTCTGGGGCGGCGAATTCGGCCGCACACCCATCGCCGAAGCCGGCGACGGCCGCGACCACAATCCCTACGGCTACTCCATGTGGATGGCTGGCGCGGGCGTGAAGAAGGGCTTCGTCTACGGCGCCACCGACGAGTTCGGTTACTACGCCGTCGAAGACCGCATGCACATCAACGATCTCCACGCCACCATGCTGCACCTGCTCGGCCTCCACCACGACAAGTTGACCTTCCAATACGGCGGCCGCGCCTTTCGCCTCACCGACGTCGCCGGAACGGTCGCTACCAAACTGCTCGCGTAACCCATCAGCTTTCTTGCAGAGCGTTCAGATACCGGTCGACATCCCCGTCATCGTTATAGAGATGCACCGACGCGCGCACGCGCCCGTCCCCGCCCCACACAACCACGCCGCTCCGCCCCAACCGCGCCATCAACTCCTCCGGCGCGGCGTCGGCAAAAGATACAATGCCCGACGCATACTCCGCGCCCGGCGGCGTCAGCAGTTCCCTGCCCTGCGCCGCCAGCCCCGCGCGCAGTCGCTCCACCAACGGCTTCAACTGTGCGTCCAGCCGCTCCACGCCGACCTCCAACAAGAACCGCACGCTGGCGTTCAGTGCATAGATAGCCGGAAAATTCGGCATCCCGGCCTGCAAACTACCGGCGCTCGCCTTCGGTGTGTAAACGGAAAATCGTTCGGGATGAAAAACAGTTTTGGCCGAGTACCAACCCGCCGTCGCGGTCTGCAGCAACTCCCGCAGCGCCGGCGCGCAGTGCACAACACCCAGCCCGTGTGTCGCCAGCAGCCACTTGTAACTGCTCGCCACCAGAAAGTCCACGCCTTCGACGTGCACCGGCACGCGGCCCAGGGCCTGCGTTGCGTCCACGACAAATAACACCCCGGCGCGATGCGCTTCGGCCGAAAGCTCTCGCAAGAACGGCATCTGCGTGCCCGATTTGTAGCTCACCTGGCTGACCGACACAACGCGCGTCCGTTCGTTGATCCGCGAGGCCCAGTCTTCCAACCGCGTCTCGCCGTGCGAAGACGGAACGACAATCAGCCGGACACCGCGCTCGCGCAACCGCAGCCAGACGACGACATTCGACGGAAACTCCAAATCGCCGATCAACACCTCATCGCCCGGCCGCCAATCCAGGCCGCTTGCCACCAGGTTCAGCGCGTCCGACGTGTTGCTCAACAGCACGACATCGTCTTTCGCCGCGCCCAGCAGCGTCGCCACCGCGGCCTCGGCTTCGCCCTGCACTTCGTAGTGGCGTTGCCTTCCGATTGTGCCGCGGCTCTTCTCGCGCCAATACTCCTCCAGCGCATCGAACACGCAGCGGGCCGGCAGACCTTCCGCCGCGGAGTCAAGATAGGTCTGCGCTTGCGCGGTGGGAAACAGGGACTTGTACATTAGAACTCCAACAGAAAGTCACGATAGAACGCGGCGGCTTCCAGGACCTGATCGCACTCCACATACTCCACCGCCGCGTGCGCCCGGTCAATCGACCCCGGCCCGAAAATAATGCTCGGTACACCGCGCCGCGCAAGCTTGCTAGCATCGCTGCCGAATGGTACCCCGACCGCCTCGGCCGTCCGCCCCATCGCGCGCAGCACACGGCCCGCGGTCGCCGCCACGGCACTCTCCATGCTCGTTTCCAGCGCGCTGTCGGCAATAAACGGCCGGTCGATCTCGCAGTCCAACTCGCGCGCCATCGCGGCATAACCTTCCCACACCGCCAGCGGATCCTCGCCCGGAATCAACCGCCGGTCGATCGCGATCTCACAACGGTCCGGCACGAAGTTGATCTGTTCGCCCCCGTGAATCAGTCCGATGTTCAGCGTGCCCGGCCCCAACAGCGGATGCACGCGCGCCGCCAACTTCCTGTTCTCTCCACCCAGCGCCGCGATCACCGCCGCCATTTTGTTGATAGCGTTCACGCCCAAATGCGGCTTGGCCGAATGCGCCGCCACGCCGAGCGTACGCATACGCCACCGTAGCACGCCTTTCGACGCGGGTACCAATCGCATTTCCGTCGGCTCGGCCACGATCGCGCCATCGGCCCGCAGGCCTTCACACAGCCGCAGAACACCTTGGAACGAATACTCTTCATCCACAACCGCCGCCAGCCACACCTCCGCGCGCGGCGTTTTGTCCTCGCTGCGAAGCGTCGCCAGCGCCCACATCATCGACGCCAGTCCGGCCTTTGTATCGCAACTGCCGCGCCCATACAACTTGCCGGCGCGAATCGCCGGGTCGAACGGGTCGATCGTCATCCCCGCCACCGACACCGTATCCATGTGCGCTTCGAGCACTACGCGTCGCTCCGGATCAGCGCCCGCCAACCGCGCGATCACATTGAACCGGCCCGGCAAGACGTCCTGTCGAAACGTCTCAATTCCGAAGCCGGCGAAAAATCGCTCGACATACTCGGCAACGGCGGTTTCGGGCACGCCGCCTTCGTACGATGGGTTGATACTCTTGATGGCCACCAACTCGGCCAATATTGTTAATACGTCGGGAACTCTCATCGCTTCACCACTCCACCGGCTCAACACGCCGCAGCCAGAACTGATAGATCACCACACCGAGCCCGAGCAAGCCCCCAGCCACCCAAAACGCCATCAGAAAAGAACCCGTGGCGGTGACAATCCAACCGGTGATCAGCGGCGCGGCCACCCCGCCCAGATTCCCGATGAAATTTTGAAAGCCCGTCCAACGCCCCGCCGCCAGAGGCCCCGCCAATGTCTGCGTGATCGCCCAGCAGTTTGAACTGTACACACCAAGAAACGCGCCCGCGACCGCCAACAGGATCAGCGAGTGCGTCGGATTTCCCACCGCCGGCGCAGCCAGAATCGCCGCGCCGCATCCCAACAATCCCGTCACCGCGAATCGCAGCCGCACGACTCCCGCCGCCGCGCCGCCGCGAATGAACCGGTCGCTCAACATCCCGGAGAACAACGAAGAGACCGCCATGATCCAGAACGGAACCGAGCCAATCGTCGCCATCTCGGCCATCGAAAAGCCGCGCTCTTTGATCAAATAACTCGGCAGCCATGTCAGCAAAAAGTAGTTCGAGTAACCGTAGGTGAACATACCGAGCGACGCGGCCCACACCTGGCTCTTTCCCAACAACGCCATCCAACCCGGTCCGATCTCCGTGTCGGCGGACGATTCCGCCGACGGCGCCGCCCACAGCCAAGGCGCCAACCACACCAGACTCCCGAGACCGAGCACAACGAACAACCCGCGCCATCCATAAGCCGCTATCGCCAAGCCCCCGAGCATCGTGCTCAGCCCCGGCCCGACCTTCGATCCCGCATCGACCAGCGCATTCGCTGTCCCTCGCTGCGACTCCTTGAACGCCGTGACGATAATTTTCGAGCAAGCCGGATACGCCACGCTTTCGCCCATACCGAGGACAAATCGTGCCAGCAACAACTCCGGCAGTCCGCTGGCGATACCCACCGCCGCCGTCGCCAGCGACCACACCAGATATCCGATCGCATACACCCACTTCACCGGAAACCGATCAACCAGCCATCCGGCGACCAATTGAAACGTCGCATAGGTCCAGAAGAACGACGACAGCAACAGCCCCATCTGCGCGGCTGACAATTCCAACTCCCGCGTCAGCAGCGGCGCCGCGACAGACAACGCGCCCCGGTCCAGATAGTTGATCGTCACCGATACGACCAACAATCCCAACACCAGTCCTCCGCCTCGAGTAGACATCTGTAGATTATGGCGCGGTTCGATCGGTCGTGGCCACAAGTTGAATCTCGTCTCGGCGGCTTTGCCCTGATCGCAACGTAACGAATTCGGTTCACGTGGCCCTCGGATTGGCAGACGTCCGTGAACGTGCACTCCGCACCCAGCGCTATCCGCCCGCACTGGCTTCGGAAAGCTGTTGCGCCGCATGGAAGACGAGCACCAGTCAATCGTCATCGAAAAACGCGGCGCCGCCAAAGCTGTCTTACTCAGCTTCCGCGACTACGTCAAGCTTGCCGCTCCCGAACCGGAAGTGCTTAGGCTCATCGGAGAGGAATCGCTACGCAACGGGACGGACAAGTTGCCCTCGCGCCAGATCGGCCAGATCATCAAGTCGACCCGCGCCAAAAAGTCGAAGCGAGGAGGATCCCCCTCCGTCTGGTCATCGACACGAACATCGTCGTTTCGGCGGCGTTGAGACCCGACGCCCGAGCCGAACCAAGTCCGTTGTGCGCGATTTCTTCAAAAACTCAACTTCAAACCAAGCTGAATATTCCGCGGCTGGTTGGCCTGACTAAGCAACTGCGTGTAACTCGGGCTGGTAATCCCCGTATTGAGTCCGCCAAACCAAACCCGGTTGAAGGCGTTGACGAATTCCGCGCGGAACTGCAGTTTAATCCGCTCGCGGCCAATCGCCGTGTCTTTCAGAAACGCCATATCCCCGTTATTAATCGCGGGGTTCCGCAAGTCGCCCCAATAGAACGGCAGCCGCCGCGCGGTGAACGGCGGCATCACCGCCAGCGAACCCCCGTTAAACCAGTTCAGAATCGTGGCATTGTCGCGTTTCGGACTGCTTCCCGTCGCCACCGCCTGCGGCAGCGCCACCGCCTGGCCGGTCTGGTAAATGTACATCGCGCTCCACTGCCAGCCGCCGACAATCCTGTCAACGACGCGGACGTTTGACTTCCAGGCTCGCCCCTCGCCGAAGGGCAACTCGTAAATCAGCCCGAGCGAAACGCGATGCGGGTTATCGAACTGGCCGATCATCTGCGGCAGAAACGTATCGCTCGGTTCGACGTAGCGCAGGCTTTCCAGCTGCTTCGAAAACGTGTACGCCGCCTGCACGCTCAACCCGCTGCGGAGGCGATGGTTCGCGCCCATTTGCAGCGAATGATAGACGCTCGTACCGCCCATTTCGCGCGTGTGCGTGATGTTCTGGAACTGCGGAAGCGGATTAAGAAGTTGCGCCACGGTGATGGTCGGCCCGGCCAGAGCGCTCGGCTGCGGGATCAGGCCGAGGAAGGGATTCGACACGCGCGCGTTCAGCCGGGCGCCTAGGCCGAAGAACCTCTGATCAAACGCGCCGCCGGTACCGTTGGAGGCGTTGTTGATGCTGCGGCCGCTGTCGCCGGCGCCCGAACCGACGATCAGATTGCTCGCGTTCTGTCCGACGTAGTTGATTTCGATCTGCAAGTCATTGGTCACCGCGTGCTGGAAACCGAAGCTCCACCGGTTGTTCCGGATATTCTTGCGGTCGTAGGCATAAAGGCTCAGCGACTGGCCGAGAAACGTCCGCAGTCCGAGGCTCGAGCCCGTCGGAGGCGTGAAGCCGTTCGGGAACGGATTGGAAAGAACATCGGCCGGGGTCAGCCCGCCGTCCAGGCTGGCGACCATATCGGTTTGGGAGGTGAAGCCTGACAGGTTGACAAAGGGCTGCCACCATACCGAGTAAAAGATCCCCACACCGCCGCGGAGCACCGTGCGCGGAAAGACCCGGTAGGCAAAACCGAGGCGCGGTTGCCAGTTCTTCCGATCGGCCACCACGTTCCGCCGATTATTTTCGGTCGCAAACAGCATGCCGCCGCGGACCGAGAAGTTGGCCGGAGTAAGCTCCGGAATCGGGTTGGCGGCATAGGCGGTTTTGGCGGCTTGCTCAATGGGATTCGCGGCCCGGAAGTCGAGCCCGAAGTTGTTCTTATTAAACCGCTCGGTGGTGCCGAGCATCAGGTCGTAGCGCAAGCCCACATTGAGCGTCAGTTTCGACGTGACCTTGTAATCATCCTGGAAGTAGAAGCCGTAAAAGGGGGACTGCGTCGCCGTGGCCGCGTTGAGGCTCATGAATCCCGACGCCGCATTGCCAAGCAGCATGCTGGCGATTCCATGTCCCAGGTTATTGCCGGCCTGAAACGGGTTCGGCTGCGTGAACGCCCGATTGAACGTGTACTGGCCGCCGGGACGATTCGCGCCCTGGGAGTTGTTCTGCTTCACTTGGCCCTGGAAGCCCCACTTCATGTTGTGACTGCCCGCCGATCGGGTGAAGCCCAGATTGTAGGAAAACGTATTCGTATGTTCAAACCACTGCCCTTCGGCGGCGCCGATAAAGAAAAGATCGGAGTTGTCGAAACGCGGAAAAATGCGCTGTTGCATCTGGCCGACCAGCGACGGGGAGAACCCGAGTTGCGTCTGATCGAATTGCGGATAGGTCCCCTGTTGGGTCCAGCGCGTGAAGCCGGCCTGGCCGGTCACAACAGTGCTGGGACTCAGTACCCACGCATCACTGATCCCCATCGAGGTCTGTGCCCGGTTGTTGCCGACCAATTCGCCAACTCCTTTACCGCCGATATCCCAGACCGTCGGCGATCCCGGGAATCCCTGATTGGTCGACCAGCGAACGAACAGCCGGTGCGCCCCTAGGTTCGGATCGATTCGCAGCGAGTAATTCTCGCCGTCGTAAATCGCAGCGACCTCATTGTAGTAGTTGTTGGCATTGGTGAAAGCGTCCCCCGGGGACGTTGGCGCGGGATAGCGGGCCAGCACGTTGCGGGCGACCGGATTGATGCGATTGGCCGGAATGCGCCCGCCGGGGAACAGTTGTCGGCTGGCTTGGCCGCCCGCGGTCGTAGTGGTGAGCGGATCGGCGATTTGGAAGGGCGCGCCCGCTACGTTGAAGGTTTGGGAAAAGTCGCCGCTCTTTTGGAGTTCAGTCGGCACCGTGATGCGGAACACCTGCGGCGTGCGGCGCCGCAGTCCTTCGAAGTTAAAGAACCAGAAAAGCTTGTTCTTGCCGTTAAAGAGCTTCGGGATCACCACCGGCCCGCCCGCCGTCAGACCGTACTGATTAAATCGAAACACCGGCCGCTTGTTACCCGCACGGTTATTGAAGAACGAGTTGGCATTGAGTTTATCGTTGCGAAAGTACTCGTAGAGATTTCCATGGAACTCGTTGGTGCCGCCTCGTGTCGAGACGTTGACGTACATGCCGCCGCCGTGGCCGTACTCGGCGTCGAGCGCGTTGGTCTGCACCGTGAACTCTTCCACCGCATCGACGCCAGGGATATAGGCGACGCGGTCGGAAATATTATTGGGAATGCCATCGAGGAGAAATTCGTTGGTTCGATTGTTGGCGCCCGATGCGGAGGTATACGAAACGCTATCGACATCGATGAGGCCGGTGGTGTTATTCGTGGGGCTGTTGTTGGTGATGCCCGGGGCCAGATTGATCAGCATGAGCACGTTGCGTCCCAGGAGCGGAATGTCGGTGATAGCCCGTTTGTCGATGTTCCGGCTGACGGCCGCCGTGGAAGTTTCAAGGAGTGCCCCTTTGGCGGAAACCTGCACCTGTTCGGTAAGTTGTCCAACCTCGAGCGAAAAATCGGCCGTCGAGCGAATACCCGTGCGGACAAGTGTTGGCTGCGTGCCTTTCTTGAACCCGGCTTTTTCGGCGGTAAGTTGGTAACGGCCCGGCGGGACTAGAGGGAAGAAGTAGTAGCCGCTACCATTTGTCGTCGCGGTACGA
>Ga0194131_10010785_pt1 | contig 11083 bp, 9 predicted proteins | sample TA2KigO120mmetaG_FD_148631 | JGI IMG/M metagenome (GOLD analysis project Ga0194131, IMG submission 148631) | Freshwater microbial communities from Lake Tanganyika, Tanzania - TA2015053 Kigoma Offshore 120m | ecosystem: Environmental > Aquatic > Freshwater > Lake | place: Tanzania: Lake... | reverse complement strand
ATGTATCGAGCCAAAGCCTGCCCCCCATCATCGCGGCCAACCGGGCGCTGATGGCAAGCCCAAGGCCCGAGCCGCCGTGTTTACGCGAGGTCGAACCATCGGCTTGGCGAAAGGGTTCGAAAATCCGTTCGCGCGCTTCGGCCGGAACGCCGGGTCCGGTATCGGCGATCGAGAATACAATTTCGCCGGGCTTGCCGCCGCCGAGATCGACGCGCACCCCGCCTTGCGCCGTGAACTTGACCGCGTTGGAGACGAGATTCGTGAGGATCTGGCGCACGCGAACGTCGTCGCCAGAGACCCAGCCGGGCACCGATTCGCCGGCTTGCCAATCGAGGCGGAGTCCTTTCTCTTCGGCGACGGGAACAAACAGCGAGCAGACCGATTCGACGAGGTGACGCGGATCGTAGACGACGCTCGCCAGTTCCAGCTTGTTGGCCTCGATTTTCGAGAAGTCGAGAATGTCGTTCAGCAGGCCGAGCAGGGACTGGGCGGATTCCTGCGCCATCTCCAGATGCCGGCGGTCCTCGGTGGTAAGGCTTGAACTATCGAGCGCAAGGCGCTGCATGCCCAGAACGCCATGGATCGGCGTGCGGATTTCGTGGCTCATGTTGGCCAGGAACTCCGATTTCAGCCGCGAGGCCTCTTCGGCGCGATCACGAAGCCGGAGGGCCTCGCGCGTCTGATTGCGAACTTTGGTCTTCAGGCTGACGGCCCAGTAAAGCAGGCCGCCGACTACGACAAGGACAATCGACGCCGCCCAGAGCAGCTTGGTCCACGGCACCAGTGAGCCGGGGAGTTTGCGCACATCGGCGGCCGAGCGCATACGGATTTGATAGCGGCGCTCTTCTCGCGGGAGGCTGATGCCGGTAACTGTCGCCCAGTCGCCGGGTTTGAGTCCGAGAGGCTCCGATGGATTGGGGAGATAGGCGCGCATCTCGTTGCCATCGAGATCGCGCAGGAAAATAGTCTCGCGATCCGGATTCGGTGGGGCGACGACGTGCACTTGCCCGGCAACCGAAATGAGCGAACCGCCATAAGTGCCGGCTACGGCATCAGCCAGGGTAACCTCTCGCGCCACGGGCGGGCCGGGACGAAGAATCGGCGTGACCGACGCCGCCAGCACTTGGGGCTCATCGTCGTCTTCGGCATGATACGCGCGGCCCATAATGGAGACCCGCTCGCCGGTGTCGATATGCGGCCGGCCTTCCGCGATGATGGAAATACCGGCCTGTTCGTCCTGGCAGTAAAACTCGTTGGGTGCGTTTCGAAGGTGTCCTGTGCCGACCGTGACGGTACATTCAAACGAGGCGGCGGGATTGGCCGAGTGGTCCGCGGAGACGGACTGGCGGAGCGACTGGATCGGAGAAGTCTGCGCGCACAAGACCGCGGCGAACACGAATGGGAGTTTCAAACGCACGGGTACCGTCAAAATTCCTATTCTTACATCGGCCGTTCGGGCTGTCTTGATTAGGCTACTTCCTGGGTGGAACACTGCGCGTATCGGTCTTGTACTTTTCCAGCAGCGTCTTCATCTGCTTCACCTTGTCCGGATAGGCCGAGTAGAGGTTCTTTTGTTCCAGAAGATCTTCCTTCAGATGAAACAGTTCGCCGGGCTCGTCGTGCTTCTTGATTCCGTGGCGTTCGCGCCACCATTCGGGCTCGGCGGGACCGTGCGTGCCGTTGGAGTCGATGTACACCCACTCTCCCTGGCGGAGGGCATACTCGTTGTTCATGCTGTGGTGAACGGTGCCTTCGCGAATCGGCTTGGATCGCTTCTTACCGAACCATGCGGCACTGATGTCGTAGGAGTCTTCGCCGGCGTTATTGGGGAGTTTGTATCCGGTGATCGAAGCCACCGTGGCCATGATGTCGGTGTGGCAGACGATTTCGCTCTCGGTCCTTCCCGCGGGCACACGGCCCGGCCCCCAGACGATGTAAGGGACGCGATGTCCGCCTTCCCAGAGCATGCGCTTGGCGCCGCGCAACGGGCCTTGGCTGGCGTGGTCTTTCTCCTTCAACACCGGGTAAGTCAGGTTCTCCGGACCGTTGTCGGAAGTGAAGACCACGATGGTGTTGTCGGCCTTGCCGGAAGCGCGGATGGCCTCCAGGACGCGGCCGACCGACCAGTCGGTTTGATGGACGAAATCGCCATAATCGCCGATGCCCGTTTTGCCTTTGAACTCGTCGTCGGGCGCGATGGGTGTGTGTGGCGAGCTCATGGCGAAGTAGAGGAAGAACGGCTTGTCGGCCTTCGATTTTTCCTCGACGTATTTGACGGCGCGGCGCGTGAGTTCAGGCAGTACGCCTTCCAGTCGCCATCCGGGTTTCATCACCCCGGGCCAGCCGAACATCTTGTCGGGCTTTTGCTCGGTGGGCGCGGCGGTGAGGCGGTCGTTCTCGATAAACGTGTACGGGGGGAAATTGGGCAAGTCGACGCCGAAGTAGTAGTCGAAGCCTTTCGTAATCGGACCGCCGCCGGCGGGCTTATCCCACAGGACCTTCTTGGCGAATTCGTTGCGGATCTCGCGTTGCGGATCGCCGAGCTTCACTTGCGAATTGACCTTCGAACCATCGGTCGTCTGCCAGTCCCACCCAAGATGCCACTTGCCGATCGCCCCGGTGGTGTACCCCTGCGTGCGCAGCATCGCGGGAAGCGTGAGGCGCCCGTCTTCGATGAGCGGGCGGTCATAGGGCCAAAGCACCTGCGACTTCAAATCGCCGCGCCACGGATAGCGGCCGGTGAGCAGTCCGTAGCGCGTCGGCGAGCAGACGCCGCAAGGCGTGTGGGCGTCGACGAATCGTAAACCCTCTTTCGCCAGGCGGTCGAGTTCGGGCGTCGGAATCTTCGACTTCGGGTTGTAGCAGGCGACATCGCCGTAGCCGAGATCGTCGGAGAGAATCACGACGATGTTGGGGCGGTTCTTGGCGCCTGCGGCGGCGAGGCCGGAGAGTGCGACGGTCGAGGCGCTGGCGGATTTGAGGAACGATCGGCGGGTCATGATTCTTACTATAATATTGCGGCGCGCGCCGGCGATCGAGGATAATCGCTGGATCAAACTCGTCTCGCACGAGCACGAGCACGAGAAGGAGAAGCCCTTGAGCGAATTTTTGTTTGCGCCTCCCGCGCCGGTGTCGCTGACGGTCGCCGGACAGAGCGCGCGTTTTCCGATCCACCGGATTTTTTGCGTCGGCCGAAACTACGAGGCGCACGCGAAGGAGATGGGCGTGGCCGCCGACCGCGAGGCGCCGTTTTACTTCACCAAAGCCGCGGTGCACGCGGTGGAATCCGGCGCGACGGTGCCGTATCCGCCGGGGACGAGCAGCTATCACTACGAGATGGAGTTAGTCGTTGCGATCGGCAAAGGCGGGTTTCGCATCGCCGAAACCGATGCGCTCGATCATGTATTCGGCTACGCATGCGGCCTGGATATGACCCGCCGCGACTTGCAGGCGGCGGCGAAAGAAAAGCAGCGGCCCTGGGATCTCGGAAAGGATGTGGAGCAGTCGGCGGTGGCCGGCACGATCGCACCGGCGGCGTCGATTGGTCATCCTTCTTCCGGGACCATTGAACTACGAGTGAATGGCGTGACCAAGCAGTCGGCGGATATTTCTACGATGATTCATGGAGTAACGGCGATCATCGCGCATCTTTCGAAGTACTACCATTTGCAGGCTGGCGATCTCATTTACACAGGAACGCCCGAGGGCGTCGGCGCGGTGAAGGCGGGGGATCGGCTGGAAGGGTCGGTTGCCGGGGTCGGCACGGTGGAGTTGGAGTTGGGGGCGGCGGAGTAGGGGGTTCGGACGGTTGCGGAGAATACGCGCTATAATCACCGCAGAAGGTGCGGAGAATGTACATCCATGAAAGCCCCGAGTGGCCCTGGTATCGCTGGCGCAGCGAGGCGCTAGCGGATCAGTTGGCGTCGGTGCGCCACCAACAAGGCCGGCTGATCGGTCGGATTGAGTCGCTAGGCTTTCAGTTTCGCGAAGACGCTGTCCTGCAAACCTTGACCACCGACGTGCTGAAAAGTAGCGAAATCGAAGGCGAGAGGCTGAATCCCGAGCAGGTTCGCTCTTCGATCGCGCGGCGGCTCGGACTGGACAGAGGCGGCCTGACGGCGGCCGATCGCGATGTAGAAGGCGTGGTCGAGATGATGCTGGACGCGACTCGCAATTATACTCAGCCGCTTACGGCAGAGCGCTTGTTCGCCTGGCAAGCGTCGCTATTTCCGACCGGCCGCAACGGTATGGGGCGCGTGAAAACTGGAGGATGGCGCGACGATCTGACCGGCCCAATGCAAGTGGTATCAGGACCGATAGGACGCGAAAAAGTTCATTACGAAGCTCCGGTGGCGGCGCGTGTCGACCGCGAAATGGCGATGCTGCTGGACTGGTTCGAAGGCACACCGGGACTCGATCACGTCATGAGGGCGGGTGTCGCACATCTCTGGTTTGTCACAATTCATCCTTTTGCCGATGGCAACGGGAGAATCGCGCGCGCGATCGCGGACATGGCTCTCGCACGTTCCGAGCAAAGCCCGCATCGGTTTTACAGTATGTCGGCACAGATACGGCTCGAACGAAACGCATACTACGACATGCTGGAACGGACGCAGAAGACCACGATGGATATCACGCCATGGCTTGAGTGGTTTCTGGGATGTCTGGGCCGTGCGATTGGGAATGCGCAGACTGCACTTGAGGGAGTTCTTGAAAAGGCTCGGTTTTGGGAAGTTGTTAATCGCGAACCGATCAACGAGCGGCAGCGAAAGGTGCTCAACCGGCTGCTGGATGGATTCGAAGGGAAGCTGACCACCACGAAGTATGGAAAGCTCTCCAATTGCTCGCAGGACACGGCGCTGCGCGACATACTCGAACTCGTGCGGCGGAACATTCTTGCGAAGAGTCCCGAGAGTGGCCGCAGTACGAGCTATTCGCTTGTGCCGAGAGTGTGAGGCGACCGAATGATCAGCCCCGCATAACGCCCCGAGCGGAACTCCAGTTCGAACGCGTGAAGCTGCAGCCGCTCAGCGGGCGGCCCGCCGTACGCAACATCGCCAACTATGGGCAACCCGACCGAGGCGCAGTGGATACGAATTTGATTCGTCCGGCCGGTCCAGGGCTCGGCCTGGATCAGTCGCCCGCGCAAGTTGGCGAGCCGTGTCAACGCCGCGCTGCCGTCGGAGCCGGTATTCCACTTCGGCGTGCGGCCGTCGTCGTAGCGCTCGATGGGCGTGTCGACGTCGCGCTGCGTCCAATCGGGCTCGGCGGCCACAATCGCGAGATAGCGCTTGGCGATCTGGCGGCTCTCGAACAGCGCGCCGATCTCTCGCGCGGCTTCTTCGGTTTTCGCCGCCAACAATACGCCCGACGTCCCGCGATCGAGCCGGTGCAGCAGGTGCGGGCGAGCGCCGCCAAGCCGGCCCATCAACGCGTTGACGGCCGTGCCGGTGCGCTCCCGCGAAGTGGGATGCGCGAGCATGCCCGAGGGTTTGTCGATAGCAATGATCGATTCATCTTCGAATAACACGGTGAGAACCAGCTCTTCGGCCGCGACGGAGAAACGCTCCAGACCATCGGGAACACGGACGCGGCCGCCGCCTTCCAATCGATAGCCGGCGGTTCGCGCTTCGCCGTCGACGGTGACGAAACCGAGCGCGATCAGGCGGCGAATGCCGTGCCGCGAAACCTCGGGGAGTTCGGCGTAAAGGAACTCATCGAGCCGCTGGCCGGCGCGCGCTTCGAAGATCGACCAGGAACACGGCGCCGGTATCGCTAGAGTCGTCACTTTGAACCATGTTACATTGAGTCTTCGCGGCACTATGTCGCATCAAGTCTTCCTCTACGCCCAGTTTCGCGGAATTGAGCGATTTGTCTCCGGCGCCGCGACAAACGGCGAACTCGCCGACCGCAGCTATTGGCTCGCGCTCATTTCCGAAATCGCGCCGCGCGAATGTCTGACCGGCCTTGGCCTTTCCCCGCTGCTTGTTGGTTATTCGGGAGGCGGCGAGTTCTTGCTCGTGCTGCCGGAGCCGGCTGTCGCCGCCGCCGATACGTATCTGCAATCGGTCCGCGCGGAGTTACAGTCGTTGACCGGAAGCGCGGTCGATCTCATCTGGGCGTCGACGGAAAATCTCGGACCGTGGCCGATCATCTGGAAGCGCCTGGGCGAGGGTCTGCGGCGCAAGAAACAGACGCCGCTTGCAGTCGCCGGGCTGACGGCATTTTCCCCGCGCGGGAACAACTCGAACACGAAATCCGTGTGGACCGGAGTGACCACAAGCCTCGCCGGCAACGTTTTCTGGAACGCGGGCGATCCGCTGCATCTTTCCGCCGATACGGGCGATCGTTCCGCGCCGGTGCTGCACGGGCCCAATGCGCTTGGGGTACTCGCGCCGCCTGTCGATCCGGCCTCGCTGGCGCGAACGGCCAACGGCAAACGCGCTTGGGGCCTGCTGCGCTGCGATATCGATCACGCGCTGGCGCGGCTGAACAAGGCCGAGTCCGATGAAGCGTTCCGGTATCTGGCCGTTTTGTACAAAGGCCTCGTCGTCGGCGAGTTGGAACGCGTGGTCGCAATGCCCGAGCATCAGGGCCGCGTCGCGGTGATCTACAGCGGCGGCGACGACTTCGCCGTTGCGGGCGCATGGGACGCGCTGTTGGGTGTGGCGACGGAATTTCATCGCGTGTTCCGACTGTTCGCGGCCGATCTGCCGGGCGGCGTCGATATCGGCGAAGGCACAACGTTGTCGGCGGCGATTACGATCGCCGCGCAAGGCGAGTCGTTGCCCGAGGTCTGGCGCGCCAACGCGGAGACGCTGGAAAGCGTCAAGTCGTCGGGCCGCAATTCGATCGCGCTGTTTGGCCGCATTCTGGATTGGCCCGCGCTGAAAGACGCCGAAGCCTTGAAGGCCCGCATGCGCAAGCTGCGCGAGTCGTTCCGCTGTCCGCCCGAAGTGTTCAACGAGTTGGAAGATTTCTACGGAGTGCGCGGCGCGGCCGGCAATTTGGGCAGCGCGCGTTCCCGCCGCCGCGAACGCGCCATCGACAAGCCGTGGCGATTCCATGGCCGCCTGCGACGACTGGCCGGCGAGCGCAGCGGCGGCGAATTCGACCGCCAGTGGCGCATCTTCATGGAAGCGCTCATCGGCGAGGCGAGCGGGCAGAGGCAGTTACGTCCCGCCGGGAAGGTCGCGCTCGATTGGGCGCGGCTGGAAAGCGGTTGGAGAGGATAAAGGAGTTCTATGCCGGAAGACGTTCAAGATATCGCGCCAGAACCAACACCGGAGCCGGTGGCTGAAGTCCCGGCCGAAGCCGCGCCCGAGCCGCCGGTTGAAGCCGCTGTTGTCGCCGACGCGCCAGCCGAAAAGCCTGCGGAGAAGCCGGCCGACAAGCCTCGTCAGCAACAGCAGCGGCCTCCACGCGAACAGCAGCAAAAGAGCAAGGGCGGAGATCGTCCGCGCGGCGAGCAGAATCGGCCCAACAACAAGCCTCCGCAGCAACAGCCGCAGCGCGATTCAGGACCGCGCGACCGCGACCGGGGCAGAGACCGCGACCGCATGCCGCAAGGCCCGATCGAAATCGACTACGACAAGCTGCTGGCCGACTCGCTTTATCTCGACAACCAGGCCCACGTCGTCGTCGCGCGGTTGCGCGATCTCGACGCCGGCACGCGTTCGCAGTTGCGCCGTTTGTATGGCGCCGTGCGGCGCGCCTGCCGCGCCGCCGAGGGTGATCGTCAGCATCAGTTCGTCATGCTGCGCGCGCGGCTGGCCTATACCATCGCGCGCCACTCGCTACGCAGTCTCGACCCGATGGAAAAGCTGCTGCTGCAAGTCACGCGCAAGAACGAGAGCAAAGGCTACGACCGCTTCCGCGATCTGTTTGAAGCCATCATCGCCTACAACGAATAACCGGACCCACCCATGAGCGCCACTACACAAGTTCCCGAACTCCGGCTTTCCGGAAAACTCATTATCGACGCGTCGCTCGTCTGCCTCACTGGCTTGCATATCGGCGCCGGCAAAGGCTCGCTGGAGATCGGCGGCGCCGATAATCCGGTGGTCAAAGACGCCTACGGCCGGCCGATTGTGCCGGGATCGTCGATCCGCGGCCGCATCCGCAGCCTGCTCGAACAGGCGCTGGGCCTGACGTCGCCCGATGAGATGATCTACCTTTCGCGCCACCGCGGCCAGGAAGTTCGCATTCACCAGAGCGATCGACCCGACGACGCCGTGTGTCTGTTGTTTGGCCGTAACCCCGGCCGGATGGACCGTGTGAAGGGCGACGCCACCGAGTCGCGCCACGTCACGCCGGCGCGGCTTGCGGTCTACGATGCTCCGCTCGATCCCGAGTCGATCACCGCGCAGATGCGCGAGCGGCTCGACGATGAGATGACCGAAGTCAAAAGCGAGAACGCGATCGATCGCATTACGGCGCAGGCCAATCCGCGGACGCTGGAACGCGTGCCGGCGGGCGCGAAATTCCGCGTGCGCCTGGTGCTCGACGTGTTGCACGAGGATGATCGGAAACTCGCGGCGGTGCTGGTGCAGGGTCTGCGGCTGCTCGAAGATTCGTCGCTTGGCGGCGGCGGCTCGCGCGGCTCCGGCCGCGTAGCGTTTCAGAACATTCGCGCGGTTTGGCGCGGGCGCAAGTACTACGCCGAGGGCGCGCAGGAAGAAGAAGTGGCCAAGGCCGATTCGCTCGACGGGCTGCAATCGGCGGTGCTGTCGGACGAATTCGCCGTTCGGCTTTCGGAATAACGGATGCCGCTCGATCGCCCCGCGCTGCTCGTTCAATTGCAACCGCTCACGCCTTGGCGCTGCGGCTCCGGCCGCCCGGGCGAACCGGCTTCGCTTGTCCCGAGCGACAGCCTGTTCGCGGCGCTGTGCCACGCGTTCCAGCGGCTGGGATGGGGCGAGGAGTGGCTGGCCGGCGGAGCGCGGGCGGTGCGGTTGAGTTCGCTCTTCCCTTCCTTGCCCGAGTGCTTCTTCGCGCCGCTGGCCGAAGAGGTTCGCGAGGCGAACCGGCACCTGAAGCGGGTGCGAATGAGTGCGGTGCGTTTTGCTCCGTTCAGCGCGGTTAGCGATCTGGCGGCGGGCAAGTTCGATGAAGGCCGATGGGTGCTGGATTTGTCGTCGGGTTGTTTGCTGCCCGCCGATCGCGCGGGCGCGGGCGGCCCGTTCCGGCCGATCGAGCGAACGCGCGCGGCGGTGGATCGTGCTTCGCGAGTTGCGGTGGAATCGGCGTCGACAAACGGCATCGACTTCGGCGGACACGGCGGGGCCTGGTGTTTGGCGTCGTTCGCGGACGATGCGGCGCGCGAAGTGTGGTCGCCGCGCTTGAAGGGCGCGTTTCGGTTTCTGGCCGACGATGGCATCGGCGGTTGGCGCGCGGCCGGTTGGGGTCGCTCGCGGCGGCCGCGGTTTCGCGAGGGCTCGTTGGGACACTTGGCCGGGAAGATGGGATGGCCGGTCGCGGAGGCATCGGACCGATGGTGGTCGCTGGGGTTGATAGCGCCCGCCGAGTCGGACGCTATCGATTGGACCGGCGGCGCCTATGGCGCTGTTGAACGCTTCGGAGCAAGCGCGGGCGGCGCGTTCGGCCCGTATCAGAAGTTCGTGCGCGAAGGATCGGTATTGCAATCGGCCGCGGAGCCGGCGGGACGGATTATCGGCGTTCCGTCGCGGCGAGTTGCGCCCCGCTATGGCGCCGGTTTAGCGCTGCCGTGGAGCACGGCCGGGGAGCGCGGCCAATGAGTCTGCGCAAGTTTGTAGCTACGGCGATTACGCCAACGCTGGCGGGGTCGGGCGAAGAGTTGACGCCGATCGACTACATGGTCTGGCAGAACGAAGTTCGCGTGCTCGATCAGGAGAAGATTTTCAAGCTGCTGGCGCGGAATCCCCGTCTGGAGAGTTATCTCGATCAGCTGCGAAAGTCCGAGCGGCTGGAGTGGACGCAATGGGGCGGCTATGCGCAGAACTACTGCGCCGAGAAGATTCCGTTTGCGTCGGCCGGGCTGGTTGCGGTTTGGGAGAAGGCGCGGAACGAAGATATCTACGTCGCGCGGTTCGCACGCGCGGCCGGGCGCGGCGTGATTCCGGGCAGCGCGCTGAAAGGCGCGATTCGGACAGCCTGGTGGCTGGGCGGAATGGACCCGTCGAAAGCGCTGGCGATTTGGAAAGACGCGGTAGCGGGCGGCCGGCGGTTCAGTCCGCCTCCGGTTCGGCCGGCCGGTCTGTTTAGCTTAGGCGACGCGCGGGCTTCGGCCGATGCGTTTCGGGTGTATCAGAGCCGGGTGCTGGTAGTGCGAGGCGAAGGGAAATCGGAATGGAAGCCGGGGCAGTTGTTTGTCGAGATGGCGAAACCCGGCGCGACGTTCCACGGCACGGCGGCGATTCCGGAAGCGGCGATGGAAGCGGCGCGCGTCCAGACGCGGCGTTGGATCGCCGAGCACCGGGAGTATGCAAGAGCGGCGGCGATGAAACCGTTGACCGAGGCGGTCGAAAAACTCGCGGCGGCGGAGTCGGCGTTGCCGGCCGGGAGCTTGCTGATTCCGCTCGGCTGGGGTGCCGGGCTGTCGAGTAAGGCGTACGTGCCGGGTATCGGCGAAGCGGAGGTTCGGATGCAGATCGGGCGGATTCCGGGGATCCGCAAAGGACCGATGCCGAACATGCCGTTTCCGAAAACGCGGCGTGTCGTGCTGGATGGCGCGGGCGGGGCGCACCTTCCGGGATGGATCCAAGTTGACTTTTAGCCTCATGCTCCCCCCTCATTCTGCCGATGATATACCTATGCGAGGGGATGTTAGCCGTCTCGTGGTACTATTGTGGCTCTCGCAAACCCCGAAGTCGCTGATAAAGTGAGGGTTGCCTTTCTTCCTTCGATTCCCTTGTTCGCCTCCGTTTGTGGCGCTGGCGGCGGCTTTCTTGGCTTTCTTTCGCCAGCGACCGGCGCTTCAGCTTGAGATTCTGGCCCTCCGTCATCAACTCGGTGTTCTGCAACGTTCGGTGCAGCGGCCGAAGTTGACGGCTGCGGATCGATTCCTGTGGGCCTGGTTGGCGGCGGTCTGGACGGATTGGCA